>Ga0316576_10002358_pt1 | contig 10744 bp, 7 predicted proteins | sample S0NA_FD_203075 | JGI IMG/M metagenome (GOLD analysis project Ga0316576, IMG submission 203075) | Rhizosphere microbial communities from salt marsh grasses in Alabama, United States - S0-2_050615r3r5 | ecosystem: Host-associated > Plants > Roots > Rhizosphere | place: USA: Alabama | collected... | reverse complement strand
CTCCTGGAAATTCGCGACCGCCACGACATTCGGGCCGTCTGGCTGAGCCACTGGCACGAAGACCACTTCATGCACCTGGACCTTTTCGAGGACGTCCCCTTGGCCATGCATGCGGCCGATGCCCCCTTCATCGAAAATATGGATGCGTTTCTCGATGGTTACGGCGTGGAGGACGAGGAGGCACGCGAAACATGGAAACCGCTCCTGAAGGACGTTTTTCATTTTCGTCCGCGCCGTCCGGATATTCTTTTGAAGGAGGAAATGGGGGTCACGCTGAAGGGTGTGACCGTAGATATTCTGCACACTCCGGGCCACACCCCAGGCCATCTGGCTGTTTTCTTCCACGAGCCGGAGGTGTTGTTCCTAGGCGACTATGATCTGACCGCCTTCGGACCCTGGTATGGCGATCGTCAGTCCAGCATTGCCGATACCCGGGCATCGGTCCGGCGGCTGCAACAACTACCGGCCCGCATTTGGTTGACCTGCCACGAAACCGGTGTTTTCGAAGCCGTCCCGCCCGAGGTGTGGGACAGCTACCTGGATGTCATCCGCCATCGGCGCGACGATCTTCTGGCCCTGCTGAAAACGCCCCGCTCCATGAACGAAATTGTCGATGCTTGGATCGTCTATCGTCGACCGCGGGAACCGCTGGCATTTTACCGCCACGCCGAGCAGTCCCTGATGGGCAAACACCTGGAGGAGTTGATGGCCGAGGGGCGGGTGATTTTGGAAAAGGAACGCTATCGAAAGATTTAGGAGAGATGGCCTTTCAAAGCGGCCTTCAAGCGTCAAAATCCTTTAGAAAACTGTCCGCCGCCTGGATGGAGCGCTCAATATCCCGGACCAGCGCGTCCACATCCGCTTCGATGCGTCCCATTTCCACCCCCAAGGCACCAACGGCCTGGGCGTTGAGGTTGTGCTTGAGGTAGAGGACATAGTCGTTCAGCCGACTCAGCACTGGATCCATGCGGCTGCGCGCCCTGACCATGGCCTTGTGCAACTGATTGTAACGATCCAGCGTGCGGGCCAGGGACTGGCGGCTGTTGGCGCGGAAGCTGGCGTTGGAAATCTGCCCGATCTCGGTCTCCCACTCGGCGAACAAATCCGCGGCGATCTGTTCGACGCTGCTGATCCGGTCGTCGATGACCTCCGCCCGCTGCTCACAGTCTTCATAGTCGTCTTTCAACTGCCGATAGACGTTTTCCAGCTCCCCCCCATGAAATCCGGTCAGCTCTTTGACGCGGGTCAGGGCATCCTTGAAGGCCTCCGAGGCTTCGGCCTGATCTTCGCGGGCGGCCTCCACTTCATCCCTCAGGAGATGGCGCTTTTCTTTACCTAAACTTTCCCACATGGCGTAATAGGTACTGCGGCAGCCAATCAGATAGAGTGCTGCCACGCCCAGAAGGACCAGTATCTTGAAGGTCCGCGCCGTCTCGTATCGCATGGGCCTGCTCTCCGGGGGTTGCTCTCACGACCGCCGATCTCACGCTTTTGGATCGACACAACCCAGCACATGGTTGAACTCCGTAAGAATGTAGGCCATCAGCTCCTTGCCGATGGCGATACCGTAGTCGATCATCTGAGGGCCGTATTGTTTACCTGTATGGCTCCGGAAGGTACCCTTGATCTGTTCCAGACGTTTCATCCCGCCCGGATAGCGGGCAACGAAATCCGCGACTGAAGGGTTGTAAAAAGCCACCATCTCCCACAGGGTATCGGTGAAATTGTCCGGGCCCCACCGGAATTTATCGGCATCATAAAGACAGTCGGACAAAAAACAGGCCGTTGGGGTGGGCGGCCTCTTGATGCGTTGGAAGGCTTCGTGGTTGCGAATGGCGTAGCAGATTTCCTCTATTTCTTGGGGGCTGAATGCAAACCCCACCAAAGCCTTGCGAGCGAATCGCGCCCCTTCGGCAGCATGGTTTTTTTGTTTGCGGTGAATGTCATGCAGAAGGCCGGCCGCCTGGCAGACCAGGCTTGTGCGCTGGAGGCGCTGATCGGCATGCCCCTTCCGGCGGCTTTCGATCACGGAAAGCGCCCCGGCATCCGTTGCAACCTTAAGGGCGTGTCCGATGCCGTGGCCAAAATCGTTTTCCAGCCGGTCGGCGACGAAGGCACGCAGTTCCAGAAGCAGTGGATCATGATCGAGGCAGTGCAGCGCGTGTTCCAGATCGCCGGCATATACCCGATAAAAATCCGGCAGGGGCTGACGGGCGGCAATGGTCCGTGCACGCTGCTTGAGGACGGCATAGACCGCAGCGGTTTCATCCGGAAAATGCGGTGGCGTAAGGGGCATGGTCAAGCGTGTCCACCGGCTAAAGTAACGCTACGGGCAGGAAGCCGTCTGGTAAAAAAACGACCGCCCTGTAGCTAATACGGAATAAGAAAGGAGATGCGTGGCGCCCCATGCATCTCCCTGTGATGATCGCGCACCTTGATGATGGTGAAGGCCGCGTTGAGATCATGAAAATCTAACCGGAACGATCAGTCGATCAGGGCGAAATCGTAACCGCAAACCTTCCATTGACCTTCCTCGTTGACCAGATCGACCTCCTCTTCCAGATGATAGGTCTCACCTATGTTCCACATCTTCGCGAAATAGGCAAAAGCGGGATGGATCGCGCGTTTCATGGAACAGCTCAACTCCACCTGAGCGGAGGCTTCGTCCTCGGCCAGTACAACGGCTTCGACGTGAAACAGCTGCATCTTTGGATAGGACGCACTGAATCCACGGGCCTTGGCGTCTTCTACGGCGGCATAAAAAATGTCGTTCACATCCTCATCTTCAAGCAGGTCACGACACATGCGCTCGGTCACACTGGGGGACATTTTGTAAAAGGCCTTGGTGAATGCCACCGCTGCTCCAGCCGGTGTCTCTTTGGGCTGGGCCGCGACAAGAACGACTTGTACCAGTATACCCAACAGGAGCACCAACACCAGGGGGATCAAATTGCGGAACCTATCCATCGATCATGTTCTCCTTTCGCATCGTCGGCCGCTTGTAACGGCGCGCTTCTTCAGCAACGCCCAATTGTGCATATGGAGCTCTGGATACCATAGAATGACCGCCCTGCCAAGACCTCATGAAGAGCAGGATGTCTAACTGCCGATGCAATAAATGCGATCCGGCTATGCCGCTTTGAATCGTCGGGGGATCGTAAATGTTGCGCTAATTAGATCTTGACACACAATATATTGTATGAGAGATCTCGATTCGTTGCGAATCGGCCGGCAGCATTTCCACCCCTCCCACTTGACCGAAACGGCGCCGGACGTATCGTGAATTGTGATATCTCTCCCTGCCCCCCGGTGCAGGGTGTTAAAAGCATCGGGTAACCATGCTTTTTGCTTCTTCCTGATTACATTATATTGACCGGCACGGAATGCAAAGGCACTCCGCTGGATTGACGGGACCCACTATACTGGCTCGGAGGTTTTCATGGCCGAAAGATGTCGCTTTATTTTGACCGAAGACGGACGCTTGGATCTGTCCGCCTACCAATGGGACGACCACCGTTTTACGGACTTGTTGACGCGCACCGGTGCGGCCACGACGGATACGGCCATGAGCATCAGCCGCCACCTGCGCAAAGAGATCGGTAAAATTCAGGAACAAACCATTTCCATGTCCGATATCGAAAAAATCATCGATGATAAATTAAAGGAATTCGGCTTAGACGCAGCCAATCCGGTCAAACTTGACGGAAGCGTATTCCGCAAAAAAGGCCCCGACCTCAGCGGGAACGCGAAAACGGTCTTGGAGCGCCGCTATCTGAAAAAAGATCCCAACGGCAACGTCATCGAGACGCCGGAGAAGATGTTTCGCCGAGTGGCCCGCCATATCGCTAAAGCCGAACTGGCCTTCGACGGTGAAGAAAAAGTCGAGGAGATGGAAGAAGCGTTTTATGATTTGATGACCGAATTTCGATTTCTTCCCAACTCACCCACCCTGATGAATGCCGGGCGTCGCCTCGGCCAGCTGGCCGCCTGTTTCGTGCTGCCTGTGGAAGACAGCATGGAGCAAATTTTCACTTCACTGCACAATGCCGCCATGATCCATAAATCAGGTGGCGGAACGGGTTTTTCTTTTTCACGCCTGCGTCCCAAGGACAGCCGGGTGGGCACCACCGGAGGTGTGGCCTCCGGTCCGGTATCCTTCATGAAGATCTTCAACACCGCCACCGAGCAGGTAAAGCAGGGCGGCACCCGACGCGGAGCCAACATGGCGATTCTGCGAGTGGACCACCCGGACATCATGGAGTTTATCTATTGCAAAAAGGAACAAGGCTCCCTGAATAATTTCAACATCTCGGTGGGTGTCACCGAAGCCTTCATGAAAGCGGTCCAGACCGACGAAGATTACGACCTGGTGGATCCCCGGGACAACAGCGTTAAGAGCCGGCTCAACGCACGGGAAGTGTATGATGCGCTTGTGAAGCAGGCCTGGGAGAACGGCGATCCCGGTATCGTCTTCTTGGATCGGCTGAATCGCGACAATCCCACGCCTGCCCTGGGCGCCATCGAGAGTACGAACCCGTGCGGCGAGCAGCCGCTTCTGCCTATGGAAGCCTGCAACCTGGGCTCCATCAACCTGGCCAAATTCGTTATCAAAGAAGGCGACGACGCCGTGGTCGATTTTGACGAGCTCAAGGAGACCGTCAAACTTTCCGTACGCTTTCTGGACAATACCATCGATCGATCACGCTACCCCATCCCTGAGATCGACGTTATGGTCAAGGGCAACCGCAAAGTCGGCCTGGGCGTGATGGGCTTTGCCGATATGCTCTACCAGCTGGGGATTCCCTATAATTCCGAAAAGGCCCTCAAAATGGCCGAGGAGGTCATGGGCACCATCCAGGAAACGGCCCGGGAAGCCTCGCGGCGTTTGGCGGAGAAACGCGGTCCTTTTCCCAACATCGATAAAAGCATTTACAAGGACAGCGAAAAAAATCAGCTGCGCAACGCCACGACGACCACCATCGCCCCCACCGGCACGCTCAGTATCATCGCCGGTTGCTCCAGCGGCATCGAACCCCTGTTTGCCCTCAGTTTTGTGCGCACCGTCATGGACAACGACCGGCTCATGGAAGTCAATCCCGTTTTCGAGGCCGTCGCCCGGACCCACAACTTTTACTCCGAAGAACTAATGAACAAGGTAGCTCAAAAGGGCTCCATACAAGACTGCGAAGAAATCCCCCCGGAGGTGCGCCGGATATTCGTTACGGCACACGATGTTTCCCCGGAATGGCACATTCGCATGCAGGCCGCCTTCCAGAAATACACGGACAATGCCGTATCAAAGACCGTCAATCTGCCCCGGGACGCCACCGTGGCCGATGTTCAAAAGATTTATGATCTGGCCTACGATCTGGGATGCAAGGGGGTCACTATCTATCGTGACGGCAGCAAGGAAAACCAGGTGCTGGCCTTCGCCCAGAAAGACGACTCCAGTACGCGTTTTTTAAGAGCCGTCAAAGAGCGGCCCGAAACACTGGAAGGGTTCACCACCCGCATGAAAACCGGCATGGGACATCTCTATGTCACGGTGACCGAATACGAAGGCCGCCCGTTCGAAGTTTTCGCAACCATCGGTAAATCAGGCCGGTCCACGGCCGCCAAGGCGGAGGCCGTCGGTCGTCTGGTATCCCTGGCACTGCGATCCGGCGTCAAAGTGGGCGATATCGTCAAGCAGCTCAAGGGAATTGGCGGTGAATATCCGGTGTTCCAGCCCGGGGGGCTGGTGCTGTCGATTCCGGATGCCATCGCGCGCATTCTAGAAAAGCGCTATTTAACAAACGCCAACGGGCACGCCGCCAACACCCGCACCAACAGCCTGCTCGGCGAAAAATGCCCGGAATGCAACCAGACCATCAGCTTTGAGGAAGGCTGTATGACCTGTCACTTCTGCGGCTTCACCAAATGCGGCTGAAAATGGGTTAGGGAAATCATCTCATGCCCCATGGCGGCGTTGTGGCGCAGCTTTGAATGCTCACGTACAATTCGTACGCTCCGCTTCAAACCCGCACCACACCTTACCCTGAAACATGACCTGCCCCCCCAACCCATTTTCGAGCAATTTGGTGACTACCATAATAGTCGGCCGATGATTCAGCGGAATCACCGGCCGACTTCTAATTTATAATGTGGCTTTTCAGGTTGGCAGAGGGCCAGATTGTGTGTCTGGACAAGGCGTCAGGGTGTTGCGGAAGCGGAGCGTACTCTAGTACGTGAGCATTTCGCAGCGCCATGCAACACTGTCCAGGCAAACAAGATGGTCTTCTGCCAGCCTGAAAAAGGAACGGCCCGGGGAATACCCGGGCCGTTTGTCTTTGACGAAACGTATCGCAGGAGAAGTGCTGGAGATGTCGGTGTCAGGTCAGAATTCGCAGTAGCAACATCATCGCACGAAGCAGAAGTCCACCATCGGTTCAGCAATCGCTTTCAAGTGCAACAGCTCGTTATCGTCAAAAAAGTGGTTCCTAGAAGATCCCGCTCCGGGATCAAGGGTTTCCTTAGCACAAAATTTTTGAATTGCATAGGTTTTTGCGCCTTTAATCAACACGGCAATCCGCCCCATCTTCCGTGCACTTACCAGAGGCCGAAAACAGGTCGTGCGAAACTCGTAGGGTAGCCCGGAAGCCATAATCAGCTTGATGCTGGCCCTGATGGCGGCGGCCTGATTCGATGCACAAAGAGATGGCGCGTAATGGTCCGGATCGGTTTTGACATCCATGGCCACAAAGTCGATCAGCCGGTCTTGGATCAGGGCCTGCAAGCAGTCGGGAAAACTGCCGTTGGTATCCAGCTTGACCGCGTAACCAAGCGCCTTGATGGTACGACACAAGTTGGGAAGTTCCGGCTGGAGGGTAGGTTCGCCGCCGGAAATGACGGCGCCATCCAGCAGGTCGCGACGGGCTTCGAGGTAGGCCAAAACATCTTCTTCGGAGATCTTCCCGGCCGTCTCACCCCGGGCGAGCGCCGGATTGTGGCAGTAGGGGCATCTGAAATTGCAGCCGCTCAGGAAAATGACGGCGCTTAACTTGCCAGGATAGTCAATCATGGAAACTTTTTGCAACCCGCCAATTTGCACCATGTCATCCCGTCTCCTTTAGGATGCAACCGCCTTCGCCGTTTGCGAGGGGAAATGCAGCGCCGAAGATGGTTCACGACCGTTTCTCTCAAGCGCCAGGGCCTGTTCCCAGTCAAACGGTCGCCGGTTGACATATTCCGCCTGCTTGCCGTCGTTCCACTGCTTGATCGGACGAAGATAGCCAACGACCCTGGAGTAAACTTCGGTTGCCTGACGGCATTCGGGGCATTCCGGCTGTTCCCCCCTCAAATAACCGTGGGAGGCGCACACGCTGAAGGTTGGTGTCAGCGTGAAGTAAGGCAGTCGAAACCGACTGGTGACCTTACGCACCATATTTTTAACAGTGACGACATCATCCACCATTTCCCCCAGGAAAAGATGCTGAACCGTTCCGCCAGTGTACTTGGTTTGAAGGTCGTCCTGATGGATCAGAGTCTCGAAAAGATCGTCCGTGTAATTCACAGGGAGTTGGGTCGAGTTGGTGTAATAGGGGGCCGCCCCCTTTCGGAAATCCTCCTCGTTGGCACAAAGAATTTCGGGAAATTTCTTTTTGTCGAGTCGGCACAAACGATAGGACGTCCCTTCGGCAGGAGTCGCCTCCAAGTTGAAAAGATCGCCAGTCTCCTCCTGAATATCGGCCATCAGTCCGCGTAAATGGTCCAGCACCTGGAGGGCGAAAGCCCGCCCGGAAGGACTTCCGATGGCTTCTCCTATAAAATTGAGGCAAGCTTCGTTCATTCCGACAATACCGATGGTTGCAAAATGATTCTTCCAATAGAGTCCGGTCCCTTCCTTGACATTCCTCAGGTAAAACTTGGCGTATGGATAGAGATTTTTCCGGGTAAACTGTTCCAGTACTTTGCGTTTGATCACCAGACTCTCCCGTGCCAAACTTACCTGCCGTTTCAGACGCTCGAAGAAATCGTCCTCGTTCTCCGCCAGGTAGCCGATGCGTGGCAAATTGATCGTAACCACACCTATCGAGCCGGTCAGGGGGTTGGCACCGAAGAGCCCCCCTCCCCGCTTCCAAAGTTCACGGTTGTCCAGCCGCAGCCGGCAGCACATGGACCGGGCGTCATCGGGTGACATGTCCGAATTGACAAAGTTGGAAAAATAAGGAATGCCGTATTTTCCCGTCATCTTCCAGATGGAATCCAGCGCCTCGTTGTCCCATTCAAACCCTTCCGTAATATTGTATGTTGGAATAGGGAAAGTGAAAACGCGACCGCGGGCGTCGCCTTCCATCATGACATCTGCAAAGGCCCTGTTGATCAGGTTCATCTCTGCCTGGAAGGCGGCATAGGTTTCATTGCGCGTCTCCCCGCCCACGATGACCGGATGATCCCTGAGGGTCGAGGGAACACACAAATCCATGGTGATATTGGTGAAGGGCGTCTGAAATCCGACCCGCGTTGGTATGTTGATGTTGAAGACGAATTCCTGCAAGGCCTGTTTGACCTCTTGGTAATCCAATTCATCATAACGCACGAAGGGGGCCAGCAGGGTATCGAAATTGGACAAGGCCTGGGCGCCGGCGGCTTCACCTTGCAGCGTGTAGAAAAAATTGACGATCTGCCCGAGAGCGGATCTCAGGTGTTTGGGCGGAGCGCTTTCCACTTTACCCTCTACTCCACGAAAACCCTGCAGCAAGAGATCCTTCAAATCCCACCCAACACAGTAGACCGACAGTTGGCTGAGGTCGTGGATGTGCATGTCGCCATCGCGATGGGCCTCACGTATTTCGGGTGGATAGATGCGATTGAGCCAGTATTCGGTGGTGACATCCGAGGAGATATAGTTATTAAGCCCCTGGAGGGAATAGGACATGTTACTGTTTTCCTTCACCTTCCAGTCCAATTTGCGGATATAGTGCTCCACGAGATCGACATTGGCCTTGGTGGCCATTTGCCTGATCTGGGCGTGCTGTTCGCGATATAGGATGTAGGCCTTGGCAGAGCGGTAAAAGGGAGAGTCCAGCAACACGCGCTCGACAATATCCTGGATGGCTTCCACCGAGGGCTGGGGTCCCAACCGCAGTTCATGGGCCAATGTCAGGACCCGCAGGGTCAGCTTGCGCGCCTCCCGCGGACCGAATTCGCCGGTGGCCCCCCCTGCTCTGGTGATGGCCCCGGTAATGTGGGAAGAATCGAATTCCAGGACACGGCCGTCCCGCTTCTTGATCGTTTCAAACATGGGCGACTACTCCGCTGGTTGTAGATGGGGCCGCGCGATCTCATCTCTAAGGAACAACACCCTTGCGATGGCATCCGGTTTCACCATCAGGGTGCGGTCAACCGTTCTCAAGAGATCATGCCGGCTTCAGGATCCGAAGGGCACAGAACCGGTCAAGGAGTGCGCAACAATGAGGAAGATCAGAAATCACAGGTTCTGGGAGAGGCTAATACACAATATATTGTGTCGTGTCAACTGGAATTTACTCTATCTTGTTGTCGGAAGGCGGGAGAACACCGTAGGCCGCGATGGCTGAAAAGGGGTGTAATCATCGATCAGTTGGTGACCCATATATAATCCGCCAGGTCAAAATCCACTTCCGTCCCAACGCTGGCAAGGTAGATGGTGCGGAAGGGCACCGGTTTGCGCGCATGGGTCCGGTTGGGAACACCGTACTTGTATTGGATATGACCATTGCCGATGACGACGACCATGGGACCGCTTCCAAGCTTGCGGGCGATGGACTCGGCCATGGTGTCCTCCCAGGCGCACTGGGCTTCATAAAAAAATTCGAATGATTGCATATGGCGATGGGCCATTTGCTGGAAAACCGATTCTAAGTACGCGCGGTGCTCCGCATTTCCGGTATCAATATCAGCTGCCACCAACTGCCGCTCGTCGGGCAACAGATTGGCCAATCCGCCGGATCTGATTTCGGACGGAATCCAGAAGGGAACGTTCAACCCCACAAGCCGTATGCCTTCGGCCTGAATGGTGTTAAAAATTGTGGCATAAAGGTCAAAAGGGTGCCCCCACCCGCTGCAGCGGGCATACCAGTGCGATTTTTCGATGAAGGCCTCGCGATCGAGCGCCCCTGAGCTCCACTGGGCCAGCACCGTATCGTAACGATGATCGAACATTTCCATACCGACTGCCAGATCAGGACGCTGATCATGCAGCGCTTCAATCAGGCGGGTTTGAACAAGATGGTGCTCCTGGTTGGTATGGGTTTCACCGACGTAAATGATCTGACTATCAACGAGGTCTTGGAGAAGTTCATCGAAGCTGACCGGTTGGCCTGTGCGGGTGTCAAGAATCGTTTCAACCGGGTAGCTTTCACCGGTGTTTTTAACAGTTAATTGTTTCGGCATGGACGAGCAATTGAGAATAAATGAAATGTTGCCAAGGACAATGACGGCGCAGACTATCCGCACAAACGGTTTCATGGGCGATGCACTCCATAAGCTTGCATTTCGTTAGGTTTTGTGCCACTTGTTGAAGGAGACTAACCCATAACGCCGAAGAAACGGCGCGTCAAGAATAGCATAGCGGTTATGAGTCAGGAAAAAAATCCAGTTTTCAGGAAAGCTATCATACCCTGGTACGATTCAAGCCGTACCTGCTGGATCGTCGTGGGATTTCTGCTTGCCGTGGTCTTGTTTGGCGGGGCCGGGGTCGACGAGGCTTTTAATACCCCTCCTT
>Ga0316576_10002357_pt1 | contig 10747 bp, 9 predicted proteins | sample S0NA_FD_203075 | JGI IMG/M metagenome (GOLD analysis project Ga0316576, IMG submission 203075) | Rhizosphere microbial communities from salt marsh grasses in Alabama, United States - S0-2_050615r3r5 | ecosystem: Host-associated > Plants > Roots > Rhizosphere | place: USA: Alabama | collected... | reverse complement strand
CATCAACGACGTTGCGTGGGCGCCGGGGAAGGTCGTCTGGGACGACCCCAGCAAGATTTTCCAGAAAGGCGAACCGGGGGCCATCCACGAGGCCTTGCACGGCCGGCTGGAGAAGCTCGAGCACGATCTCTTCATCGAGTCGGCGTACTTCGTGATGCGCGATCGCGGCATCGAGGTCGCCCGCCAGCTCGAGGAGCGCGGTGTGCGCGTTCGGGTGCTGACCAACTCGCTCATGGCGAACGACGTTCTGGCCGCCCATGCGGGATACGCCAAGCGCCGCAAGCCGCTCGTCGAGGCCGGCGTCGAGCTCTATGAGTTGCGGCCGGACCCGGGGCCGGTGGACCAGAAGATCATTTCGGTCAAGGCCCGGTCGGCCCTGCATACGAAGGCCGTCGTCTTCGATGCACAGGACGTCTTCATCGGCAGCTACAACCTGGACCCGCGTTCGGCAGCCATCAACACCGAGGCCGGCCTGTACGTGCAGAGCCCCAAGATCGCCGCCGATGTCATCGACTACATGAACGAAGGGATCGATCCGCACAACGCCTACCGCGTCACGCTGGATGACGACGGCGACCTGAAATGGATGATCGAACTGGACGGGCAGCAGATCGAATACCACACCGACCCGAAGAGCAGCTGGTGGCAGCGGCTCCTCGTCTGGTTCATTGAGCTCCTCCCGGTCGAGAACCAGCTGTAGACCCGGCCCCCCGGGCCCTTTGCACGCCGGCCGCCCGGTGGACGCCCTGCGACGACATCCGGGCAGGCTGGCCGTGGGCCGATGACGGAAGCGGCGGGTTGTCGCGCGTCGCCGGCGGCCCTGCCGCGCCCGATCCGGGGCCCCGTACTACCGTTGCTGGACGATGTCGACGGAGATCTCCACCGCCGTGGTCGTTCCCCTGTTCTCGAGCCAATGCGTGGTGTTCCTGTCCTCGGGCCACCCGACCCCTGGGCCGTAGTCCGTAGCCACGCCGTCCCGGTGGTCAGTGATCGTTCCCTGCAGGACGTATACGGTACCGGGCCTGCCTTTGTGGTCGTGAATCGGGCCAAAGACGCCTCCCGGCTCGATGGTCACCAGGCGCATTCGAAGTGCGCGGCCAGCCATCCCCTCGATCTCGGGACCCAGGTCGACCGTCGACAGCAGCTTGACCGTAACGCCCTGGGTTTCGGGGGCAGCCTTGTCACCACTCATGTTGCGCTCCTCTCGGCGCTGACACGCGCCGAATGGACGTTAGATGGACGGCACCAGCGAAATAGTTCCCGTGACGCGTCGGGCGTCGTCGCCGTCGGGTCTCCACCGTCCGAGCTCTGGTTGCATCCCAGACCGGGCGACGTGTCACCGTCGCGGCGTCGTGGACGTTCTGCGACTGCAAAGAGCGCGTGTGGCGGCGGACCTGTGAGGCGAGACTGGCGATCGAGATGACGACCGCCAGGACGCTGGCGTAGGTCGCGATCACGGGAAGCCGTTCCGTGTTCATGCGCCTGGGTCCCGCTGTGGGTGCATCCCTGGCACGCGCCGCCGCGATCCAGCGGTTTGCCGCTGCCCGGGCCACACGGCCCATCCGAAGCTTAAGCGAAGCTTAAGAGCGCCTGCCACGAACCCCAAGCACGTAGCAGGTTTATCGCATTGCAGCAAAATATTAGGAGCCTCTAATTGGCGGGACGGTCGACGCGTGCGGCCGCGGGGTCCCGGCAGGCCAATGCGGGGCGCCCGCAACACTTCGCGGCGGCCGGCGGGTGGACGGGACGGCCTGACGGTCATCTCCTCCTGGGCAAGCTCGATAATCAGGGAGCAGTCACGATGGATGTGAGACGCAAAGGGCTACATGGCCTCGCTGCCCTCGTTTCCGCGGCAATCCTGGCCGTGTTGGTGGCCGGCTGCAGTGGCGACGACGGAATCGACGGGGCGGATGGCCAGGCCGGCACGCCGGGTACCGACGGCATCAGTTGCTGGGATCTCAACGAAAATGGCGTTCCAGACCTGCCGGACGAGGACACGAACGGGGACGGCGTGGTCAACGTGGAGGACTGCCGGGCGCCGGGCGGGGCCTACGACCCGGCCGGGCTGCATGCGGGCTTCTTCAAGGAGAACCCCTACGAGGGGACCCAGGACTGCCTCTACTGCCACGGCAAGATGGCCGACGAGATCCTCGAGACCGGCCACTGGAACTGGCAGGGTGTGGCCGCCAATCTCGAAGGGTTCGAGGCAGGGATCCACGGCAAGAACGACATCATCAACAACTTCTGCATCGCCGTGCCTTCCAACGAGGGCCGTTGCACGCAGTGCCACATCGGCTACGGCTACGCGGACAAGACCTTCAATTTCCAGGACCCGAAGAACATCGACTGCCTCGTCTGCCACGACCAGTCGGGCACCTACAAGAAGGCCGCGCCTTCGGCGGGTGCGCCGGATCCGTCGGTGGACCTGCAGGTCGTGGCGCAGAGCGTCGGTGAGGGTGGCGGCATTCCCACGCGCAAGGCCTGCCTGTTCTGCCACGCGCAGGCCGGTGGCGGCGACAACGTCAAGCACGGTGACCTGTATCTGCAGCAGGCCAGCACCACGCGCGAGTACGACGTGCACATGGGCGTCGACAACGCGGTGGGCGGGTTCACCTGCACGGAATGCCACGCCGTGAAGAAGGACGCGGACGGCGCACTCACGTCCCACGGGATCGGCGGCATGCCGTATCACTCGGTGGACGAGGGCGCGATGAAGACCTGCGAGGACTGCCACGGCTCGGCGGCCAGCGTGCATGCCGGAACCAGCGCCCAGAGCATGGTCGCTGCCCATCCGGCCCTTGCCTGCCAGGTCTGCCACATTCCGGCGATCGCCAGGGAGAAGTCGACAAAGGTCGAGTGGTACTGGGAGACCGCCGGCGACAAGACGATCGTTCCGGAGGAGGACCAGTACGGCAACCCCCTCTACAACTGGCAGAAGGGCACCTTCGTGTTCGCGAAGGACGTGCGGCCCGAGTTGCGCTACTTCGACGGGAAGTGGAACAAGGCGCTGATCGGCGTGAACGACACGTTCCCGACGACCGGTCCCGCGCAGCTGGCCGCCCCGACGGCGGATCGATTCACGCCCGGGGCGAGGATCTATCCGTTCAAGAAGATGATCGGCAACCAGCCCGTGGCGCTGCAAGGCGGGAACTGGAAGTTCATCGTCCCGCACCTGTTCGGCACCGCTGGCGGCCCGAACCCGTACTGGGTCGCGCTGGACTGGGACCTCGCGCTGCAGGACGGCGCGCTGTACACCGGCCAGTTCTACGAGCCCGGGACCTACGTGTTCGCGCCGACCGAGATGCTGCTGTCGGTGAACCACGAGGTCGCGCCGAAGGAGATGGCACTCGGATACCAGAACGGCTGTGGTGACTGCCACTTCAATGGCCAGATCGACTGGGAGGCACTCGGCTGCACGGCCGATCCGACCGAGGTGCAGGGCGCCTGCCCGGACAACGACTAGACCTCCTCCCGTCGCAAGGCGTGAAGCCTGCCGGCCCGCGTCCCGGACGCGGGCCGGCTTTCGTCCGGGCACGTCCAGTACGGCTGCGGAGGGCCTCAGGTCAACTCGGCAGCTACGGACACCCCGGCAGCGGGATGACGTTAGACTTCGCGCCATGAAAATCGCGATTGCAGGGGCCGGCATCAGCGGCCTGACCACGGCCTTCTACCTGCAGCGGGCGCGGCCCGACTGGGAGCTCACGATCTTCGACGCCGGAGAGGCCGCCGGCGGCACGATGCAGACCCACGAGGTCGAGGGATTCCGCTTCGAGGCGGGGGGCAACGGCTTCCTGACCAACAAGCCGGACGGCCTCAAGCTGGTCGAGGACAGCGGCGCGGAGGACCTGCTGCTGCCGAGCTCCGACGAAGCCCGCAAGCGGTTCATCTTCGACGGGGCGCTCCAGCCGCTTCCCGAGTCCCCGCAAGCCTTCCTCAAGACGAAGCTGCTGACGCTGTCGCAGAAACTGCGCGTCGCCGGGGAGTTCCTGGTGCCGCCGCGCAGGGACGGAGGCGAGGAGACGCTGCAGCAGTTCGGTTATCGGCGGGTCGGCAAGGGCCTGACCGATGTCTTCCTCGATGCGATGACCGCTGGCATCTACGGTACGACGCCCGCCAAGGTCTCCGTGAACGCCGCTTTCCCGCTGGTCGTGAACCTCGAGCGCGAATACGGCGGGTTGTTCAAGGGCATGCTGGCCAAGCGCAAGAAGGAGGCCGGCCCGGGCGGCATCCTGATGAGCTTCAAGGGAGGGGTCGGCACGCTGGTCCAGCACCTTCAGGGGAAGATCGCCGCCGAGTGGAAGCTCGGCGAGCCGGTCGGCGTCGTGGCCAGGGACGGCAGGCGATGGCGAGTCGAGTCCCGGTCCGTGTCCGGGCGCTTCGACCAGGTGGTGATCGGCGCCCAGCCCTGCGCCTCGGCAGCGATGTTCGACGAGTCGGATCCGGCACTCGCCGCGCTCATGCGCCGGATCGAGTACTCGCCGATTGCGGTCGTGGGGCTGGGCTACAGGAGCCTGCAGCACCCGCTGGAAGGCTTCGGCCTGTTGACGACCAGCGCCGCGCGGCAGCCCGTCCTGGGCGTCCTGTGGGACTCGAGCATCTTTCCCGACCGGGCACCGGAGGGATGCAAGGCCGTGCGGGTGATGATCGGCGGGCAGCGCAGTCCGTCGCTCGTCGAGCAGGACGACGCCGGTCTCCTGGACACGGCACTGGCCGGCATCGCCAACACCATGGGCGTGCGGCAGCAGCCCGACGTGGTGTTCACGCATCGCTGGATGCAGGGCATCCCGCACTACGTGGTCGGCCACCTGGACCGGGTCGCGGCCATCTTCGATCACGTCGCGGAACGACCCGGCCTGCGCCTGGTCTGCAACGCCTACCGGGGCATCGCCATGAACGACTGCGTCCGCAACGGGCGGGAGCTCGCCGCACAGATCGCAGGCGCAGCATGATCGTCAAGTTCGTGCAGCTGGCGATCCTGGTGGTTCTGGCGGTCGCCATCTGGCGCCTGCTGCGCGGCCGCGGTTCCTGACGCAGCCGCCTGCCGGCCGCCTCGGCGCGGCCGTCCCGCACCGTTCGACCAAGGTCATCTTGCCCGGCGCTCGCGACCGCGCTATCGGTGCAGGATCGCAGTGTCAGGTCGCCATCGCCGCGGCCGGGGGTAAGGACCATGACCGGTAAGGGCAGGCTGGCTTACGTGACCGGGGGAATGGGGGGGATCGGCAGCGCGATCACCCGACGGCTCTGCAGGGAGGGCTACCGGGTCGTCGCCGGCTGCGGGCCGGGGTCCGCGCGCAAGCAGTCCTGGCTCGAGTCGATGCGCGCGGACGGTCTCGAGGTGTATGCCTCCGAAGGCAACGTCGCGGACTGGGACTCCACCAAGGCCGCCTTCGATGCCGTCAAGGCTGAACACGGGCCGATCGACGTGCTGGTCAACAACGCGGGCATCACGCGCGACGTCGTGTTCCGCAAGATGACCTCCGAGCAGTGGCACCTGGTCATCGAGACCAACCTCAACAGCCTGTTTCACGTCACGAAGCAGGTGATCGACGACATGCTGGATCGCGGCTGGGGCCGGATCGTCAACATCTCGTCGGTCAACGGGCAGAAGGGACAGTTCGGGCAGACGAACTACTCCACCGCCAAGGCCGGCATCCACGGCTTCACGATGGCCCTGGCCCAGGAGGTCGCCTCGAAGGGGGTGACCGTCAACACGGTATCGCCGGGCTACATCGGGACCGAGATGGTCCGCGCCGTCAAACCCGAGGTCCTCGACAAGATCGTCGCCACCATCCCGGTACGTCGCCTCGGCGAGCCGGAAGAAATCGCCTCGATCGTGGCCTGGATCGCCTCCGACGAGTCGGCGTTTGCGACGGGCGCGGACTTCTCGCTCAACGGCGGCCTGCACATGAGTTGAGGCGCGGAATACATGAGGGTGTACAGGAATCGGGAGGAAGCGGGCCGGCTTCTGGCCGACTCTCTGGGCAGCCATGCCGGCCCCAGCACGATCGTGATGGGACTGCCACGCGGCGGCGTGCCGGTCGCCTTCGAGGTGGCCCGGGCGCTACGGGCGCCGCTCGACGTGTTCGTGGTGCGCAAGCTCGGGGTCCCCTTCCAGCCCGAACTGGCCATGGGCGCGATTGCTTCCGGCGGCGTGCTGGTCAGGAACGAGTCGGTGCTCGGCTTGCTGCCCGATGCCGAGCACAGTCTCCACCAGGCCAGGCGCAGGGAGGAAGCCGTGCTGGCCGGGCGCGAGCGTCTCTACCGCGGCTCGCGGCCGGCGCTGGATCCCGCCGGGAAGACCGTGATCGTGGTGGACGACGGTGTTGCGACAGGCTCGACGATGAAGGCGGCGATCCGCGCGCTGCGGGTGGCCGGCGCCGGACGGGTGGTGGTGGCGGTGCCGGTGGCGCCGCCCGACACTTGCCGGGAACTCGAGTCGCTTGCCGACGAACTCGTCTGCCTGCAGGCCCCACGAGCCTTCTCGGCGGTGGGGCAATGGTACGAGGACTTCTCGCAGACCTCGGACGAGGACGTGGAGCGACTGCTGACGAAGGCCGCCTGACGCTCAGCCCGGCGGCTCGACACCTGGCAGGAACGGCACCGACTCCCGCGCCAGGGCGGCACGGACGTCGGGCAGCGGCTGGTAGCCCGAAACGTACGCCGGAGGCATGCGTCGCGGCCTCCCGGAATCCAGGTCGATGCAGACGTAGTGCACCAGCGCCCTCACCAGGCAACGGCGATCGGTCGCCCGTCGCAGCTGGAAACGGCGGTCGACGCGCAGTCGCCCGTCGCTGCGGGTGATCCACGTGCCGACCTCGACCTCGTCGCCCGCAAAGGCGGGCACCAGGTAGTTCACCTGGGTGCGCCACACGGCCATCCCGCGGCGATGCGCCAGGCAATGTTCCGGCGGCAGTCCCAGGGCCGTGGAGTGTGCCCACGCGGTCTCGTCCAGCCAGCGCACATAGACCGCGTTGTTGACGTGACCGTAGCCATCGATGTCCGCCTCACGGGCCGTGACGCGGTGTACGTGCGGCGACGGCAGGTCCCAGGCCTCCAAGTACGAACCCGTCTATTCGCCTGCTGCGCTCAGCGATAGAGCAGCTTGAGCAGCGCCTGGAAGACCCGTCCATACGGCGGCCGCAGCAGCAGCGACCCGCTCAGCCAGCCGTCGTAATAGACCGGCTTGGCCTTGGAGAAGCAACGGAAGCCCGCAAAGCCATGGTAGTCCCCCATGCCGCTCGGGCCGACGCCACCGAAGGGAAGGTTGTCCTGGGCGACATGGAAGAGGGTATTGTTGACCGTGACGCCGCCGGAGGTCGTCTCGCGCAGGACACGGTCGCGCCCCGCCGAGTCACCGAAGTAGTACAGGGCGAGCGGTCGCGGGCGCTGGTTGATGTAGGAGATCGCCGTATCCAGGCCGTCATGGGGAACGACCGGCAGGATGGGGCCGAAGATCTCGTCCTGCATGACGCGCATGTCGTCGGTCACGCCGGTCAGGGCGACGGGGGAAAAGCGTCGCCGCTCGGGCTCGGTCGGCTCCGCGTGCAGCGCGTGGACGACGGCACCTCGTGCCTGGGCGTCCTCCAGGTACGACTTGAGCCGCGCGAACTGCCGGTCGTTGACGATTGACGTGTACTGCGGGTTGTCGGCGAGACGCGGATAGAAGGTGGTGGCCGCATCCCGGCAAAAGCCGACGAACGCCTCCACCTTGGCGGCAGGCACCAGCGCGTAGTCAGGTGCCACGCAGGTCTGGCCGGCGTTTCCCAGCTTGCCGAACATGATGCGCCTTGCGGCCTCCGCGAGGTCGGCCTCATCGGTGACGATGACGGGCGACTTGCCGCCGAGTTCCAGCGTGACCGGCGTCAGGTGCTCGGCCGCCGCACGCATCACGTCCCGGCCTACGCGGGTCGAGCCGGTGAACAGCAGGTGGTCGAAGGGCAGGCCCGTGAAGTGCTGCGCGACCTGCACGCCGCCGTTGACCACGGCGATTTCCTCGGCTGCGAAGCTCTCGGCGATCAGGCGTGCGAACAACTCGCCGAATCGTGGCGTGAACTCCGACATCTTGACCAGGACCCGGTTGCCGGCGGCGAGGGCGCCGGTGAGCGGCCCGACGGCCAGGAAAAGCGGGTAGTTCCAGGGCACCACGACGCCCACTACGCCGACCGGCTGGTACAGGATCGCCGCGCGGCCGGGCAGGCTCCACCAGGCGACGCCACGGGACTCGGGCCGCATCCAGCCCCTCAGGTGCCGCCGCGCGTGGCGGATGCCCTCGACGGAGAGGAACTGCTCGAACAGCAGCGTTTCCTCGTGCGCCCGATGGCCGAAGTCCTGCGAGATGGCCTCCCGGATGTCCTGGTCGTGCCGGCGAAGCGCCTGCTCGAGGCGCGTCAACCGATCCGCCCTGAGGTCCCGCGACGGATAGGGGGCGGCGAGCTGCGACGACTTCTGGATCTCGAACGTGCGCTCGAGCGCGGCGATGTCGCTTGCGGCGATGATCGGGGCGACCCGTTCTGCGACCATGATGTTCTCCGGCTGTTCTGTGCGCTGCGAAACAGTATGCGGCCTCGGCGGCGGTCACGCGACCCTGCTCAGTCCAGTGGCAGCTCGGTGGTGCGGCGCACGACGCGCAGCGCAAAGCTCGACTGGACGCGGGACACGCCGGGCAACCGGGTGAGGTGCTGGCTGTGCAGGCGCTCGAAATCGGCCGCATCGCGACACACGACCCGCAGGAGGTAGTCGGACACGCCCGTCATCAGGTAGCACTCCATCACCTCCGGGACCAGTCTCACGGCTTCCTCGAACGCCTGGAGGTCCGCCTGGTCCTGCCGGTGAAGCGTGATGTTGACGAACACATTGGTCGGGAAGCCCGCCTTCTGGGCACTCAGGAGCGCCACGTAGCGGGTGATGTAGCCGGCGTCCTCGAGCGTGCGGACGCGCCGCAGCGTCGCGGACTCGGACAGATGGACCTGATGCGCCAGCTCCACGTTGCTGAGCCGCCCGTTTCGCTGCAGGGCACGCAGGATCTCCAGATCGAGCTTGTCCATGAGCTGGATAATTGCTCTCAGGGCCTCGCTGACGCAATTTTATTCGATTTTCGGCCGCTGGGAAGGATGGAACGCAAGGCAATCTCCCCGGCGTATCGCTACCTTGGCATCATCCAGGCTTGCGTGCCTCACCAACCAGGGGATTCTCATGAAGATCGGGTGTCCGAAGGAGATCAAGGTCCACGAGTACCGGGTCGGGCTCGTGCCAGCGGGCGTGCGCGAGCTCGTGGCCGACGGGCACGAGGTCTTCATCCAGACCCAGGCCGGGGCGGGAATCGGCATCGATGACGAGGCATATGTCGCTTCCGGGGCGAAGATCCTGGGCAGCGCGCAGGCCGTGTTCGACACCGCCGAGATGATCGTGAAGGTGAAGGAGCCGCAGCCGGTCGAGTGCGGCATGCTGCGCGAGGGCCAGGTGCTGTTCACCTACCTCCACCTCGCGGCGGACGCCGTGCAGGCGGACGGACTGGCCAAGTCCGGCTGCACCGCGATTGCGTACGAGACGGTCGTCGCCGATCGCAGCCTGCCCTTGCTGACACCCATGAGCGAGGTCGCCGGGCGGATGTCCATCCAGGTCGGCGCGACGGCGCTGCAGAAGGCGTACGGCGGCTTCGGCGTGCTGCTCGGCGGCGTGCCGGGCGTCCAGCCGGCGCGAGTCGTGATCCTCGGCGGCGGCGTGGCGGGCACCAACGCGGCGCAGATGGCCGTCGGACTCGGCGCACAGGTCACCATCGTGGACCGCTCGCTCAAGCGGCTGCGCGAGCTGGATGCGCAGTTCGGCAACACCATTTTCACGGCCTACTCGACGGTCGAGACCATCGAGAAACTGGTGATCCAGTCTGACCTCGTGATCGGCGCGGTGCTGGTCACCGGCGCGGCGGCGCCCAAGCTGGTGACACGCGACATGGTCGCCCGCATGGAGAAGGGCGGGGTGCTGGTCGACATCTCGATCGACCAGGGAGGGTGCTTCGAGACCAGCCGCCCGACGACGCACGCCGAGCCAACCTACTCGGTGGACGGCGTGATCCACTACTGCGTCACCAACATGCCGGGCGCCGTTCCGAGGACCTCCACCTTCGCCCTGACCAACGCCACGCTGCCCTACGTCAAGGCGCTGGCCAACCAGGGCTGGCGCGCGGCGCTGGCCGCGGATCCGGGCTTCGCGCTGGGCCTCAACGTACACGCGGGCCATATCACGCACGAGGCGGTGGCGCGCGACCTGGGCTTCCCGTACAAGCCCGTGGACTTCGCGGCCGGCTGAAGCGATGGCGCAAGGACCGGTCGCCACCTACCTCGAGTGGCTGGCGGAAGCGGAGCGCAGCGAGCCGTCCGACGCGACGGCCGCCGCGCTGGCCACTGCCACCCCCGACGGCGTGCCGTCGGTGAGGATGGTGCTGGTGCGCGGGTGCGACGAGCGGGGCTTCGTCTTCTATACGAACCTTGGCAGCCGCAAGGCGAGGGAACTGATCGCCAATCCACGGGCTTCGCTGTGCTTCCACTGGAAGAGCCTGACACGGCAGGTCCGCGTCGAGGGAACGGTCGAGACGGTGACGGCGGAAGAGGCCGACGCTTATTTCGCCAGCCGGCCGCGTGAGTCGCGCCTCGGCGCCTGGGCTTCCCGGCAGTCCGAGGTCATGGCAGGCCGCTTCGAACTCGAGAAGCGGGTCGCGCAGGTCGTCTTGCGCCATCCCGCGGGCCCGGTG
>Ga0316576_10002356_pt1 | contig 10747 bp, 3 predicted proteins | sample S0NA_FD_203075 | JGI IMG/M metagenome (GOLD analysis project Ga0316576, IMG submission 203075) | Rhizosphere microbial communities from salt marsh grasses in Alabama, United States - S0-2_050615r3r5 | ecosystem: Host-associated > Plants > Roots > Rhizosphere | place: USA: Alabama | collected... | reverse complement strand
ACACAAAAAACGGCTTGAGGATGAAGTCCCCGAGCCGTTTCTGATGGGCTAGTGTGGCGCGCCCGGAGAGATTCGAACTCCCGACCACCTGGTTCGTAGTTAGCGCTTCAATCTGTAACCGACTGTAATCATTAATCTTACCTGGGGCGCCCGTTGCCATGATTGCCTCACGAAGCAGGACGGAGCATCATCAACACCCGCAATAGTCCCGCAGCTGATTCAAACGCCGTGATGGGCCTGGTGCTCACGAGGCGACGGTTCAGCCAGGCGCACGGAGTCCGAGCAGAGCGGCCATCGCACCCTCGACGGCTGCGAGCTGTTGACTCGAAGCAGTCGTGATTTTGGCCCCAATGCCTTCGCGCTTAATGGCCACCAACTTGTCGACCATCAACTACGAGCGTCGTTGGGAGTCGCCCGATGGAAGGTCCATGGCTATCCGATAGGTCGCGGGCTCGTCGTGCGTGGTGAACGGACACGCCAGGATTGAAGCTGGTCGCGCCGAATGGTTGTAAACGTCCGTCTGCACGACCAGCCAAGGTCTCGGTTTTCCATAGTCCCCCGCCGCAGCCGCCAGCACCACGTCGCCCCGACTTACTCCTCCCACGGCAGGTCCTTCAAGACGTCCGCTTCGAGCGCTTCCATCTCCGCAAGCGCTTCAGACTCGCTCACAAAGGGTTCGGGTGAAACAATGCACCGAAGCGCCTCTTCCACCAAGCGATGAACAGGGATGCCGCGTGCACGCGCAATCGCGTGAACCTGCCGCGACAAATCATCAGGAATTGTGGTTTCGAGTGTGGCCATTCTGTTGCCGCTTTCCCAAATTAAGAGTCGGGGATGGGCCTCTGCTCCATCCCCTTGTGGCTCCGGTGAAAATTAGACGAGATGTGGGTCGCAGGCAAGGTCGTCTGGCACACCGGTTGCGGTCGGCAGCCGCTTTTCGCCACACCCGGATTGAGAAGGTTGCCGCAGACATGGAACTCTTGCCGTCGCAACCTACCCGCGTCGACAGGACCCTGGGCGACGCTGCGGCCTCTAATCTGGGATGCGACGACGCGTTGAAGGACCGGCGCATATTGATCTAGCGCGGTGGTAATCGATCGTCCCCGAGCAATCCTGGTGCCGGTCGGATCAGCGGGCATCACTTTGTGTGAGGGACGTCCCGTGGTCGCCGCCTGTTCCGGCGGCCACCCCATGCAGCCGTAAAGGTCTCTCCCCGGAACGCGTCGTCCTATTCCATTCCCAACACCGGTCTGCCGCCATTCCCGTGGGGTGCGGATGTCGATGATGGTGAGCTGCCCGGCTTGCCCTTGGGAAAGAAAATGCGAAGTCAGGCGGTAACTTATACGGCGGGTCGTAATTTCTCAATATCTCACGGCGCAGCGCTGACCGCCGACCAAAATCACAGCCGATACTCGTCCAGTGGGTCTGCCCTAGCGCCCTCACCAGTGGCCCCCCAGCCCGATATCTCACCGTCCAGGACTGAAGCCACGACCTTGAGGGGTCATCGCCGTCGACCAATCTCCGATCCGCTTCGTGAAGCAAGCCAAGCACGCCTCCGAATGTTTCGCCGGTTCGCAGCCGACGGGCGCTGTAGATGACCGATGACACCCGGGCGCCGCTCAGCGCCAAACGCGTAAGATCCGAGGGGACGATTTGTGCCATGGTGTTTCGTTTACGGAGAATGGCAGCGCGCAGCCCCGCACCTCATCCAGCAGACGTTAAAGGCTCAGCATTTGAGCCTGCGACAGTCCGAAAATAGCAGACTCAGAAGCCGAGGATCGACCAGCCGCCTGCGAGCCGAGGGTTCGACGACGAGAAAACTATGCTGAACATTGTCCGCTCCAACCGGGTGGAATCGCTCGTGTCCTTTCTGGCACAGCGGCTCTCGGATGAGCCCGGCTCCTCTCCGTTCGCCCCGGAGCTGGTCGTCGTGCCCAGTCCCGCGATGGCGCGTTGGGTAAACCTGGAGCTGGCCCGGCGGCACGGCGTCGCCGCCAACCTCGAGTATCCGCTCCCCGCGTCCTACGTGTGGCAGTTCTCCCGGGGCCTAATCGACAACCTCCCCGAGCAGGATCCCCTCGGTCTCGACGTGCTGACCTGGAAGGTCTTCGGTGCACTTCCGGAACTGATCGGCGAGGCGGCGTTCGCGTCGCTGCGCAATTATTTCGGTGACGACCGCAAGGGCCTCAAGCGCTTCCAGCTGGCGAGCCGGATCGCCGATGCGTTCGACCGCTACCAGCTCTACCGCCCGGAGCTGATCCGGCGCTGGGAAGCGGGTGACGGGGAGGACTGGCAGGCCGTACTCTGGCTGCGATTGTCAGCGGGCGTCGGCAGGCAACACCGGGTTGCCGTCATTGACCGGCTGTTGGCGATCCTGTCCGAATCAGCCGACGCTCCCGCGTTACCCGAGCGCGTCAGCCTGTTCGCCATCTCGAGCCTCCCCCCGCTGCTTGTGGCCGTGATCCACGCCCTTGCCGGTCACATGGCGGTCGATCTCTACCTCCACGCGCCTACCGATGCCTTCTGGGCCGATCTCGTCTCCCAGAAGGCGCTGGCTCGCAAGCGCCTGGAGCGACCGGAGGAGGCCGATCTGTGGGAAGTGGGCAACGGACTGCTTGCCTCCTGGGGGCGCCAGGGTCAGGCCCTGCAAGACCTCCTCTTGGATCATGAGTCGCCCATCGAGGAGATCGACGCCTTTGCCGAGCCGTCCGCGAATACCCTTCTGGAGCGTTTACAGGCGGACATCTTCCGCCTTCGACCGACCGGGCGGGAGGGGGCACGGCAGGAAGTGGCCGCGGACGGCTCCGTCCAGATCCATATCTGCCACGGCGCCCTGCGCGAGTGCCAGGTGCTGCACGATCGACTGCTGGGGATGCTGGAGGCGGATGGCGATCTGCGCCCGGAAGACATCCTGGTCATGGTCCCGGAGATCAGCGCCTATGCACCCTACATCGAGGCGGTGTTTCACAAGGTCGACGAGGCGAGCCGCCCCTTCATCCCCTGGAACCTCTCCGACATCTCGGTGCAGGACGAACACCCACTGGTACAGGTCTTCCTGCAGCTGCTGGCTTTGCCTGAGAGCCGTTTCAGCCAATCGGAAGTGCTCTCCTTTCTGGCCGTGCCGGAGCTTGCAGCGAACTTCGGGCTCGACAGCGACACGTTCGCGCAGATCAGGGAATGGCTGGCCCGTGCCAACCTGCGCTGGGGCCTGGACGGCGGCCACAAGAGGCGCTTGGGACTCCCGGCCACTGAGGAGAACACCTGGGCCCAGGCCGAGCAGCGCCTGTTCGGCGGCTTTGCCCTCGCTGATACCGACATGTTCCGGGGCATCGTCCCCATCGCGGGCGTCGAAGGCAAGAACGCCGAGGCCCTCGGCCGGTTCTGGCGCCTGTTCTCCAGGCTGACCGACGTGGCGAAGCAACTGGCGTCCCCGCGCAGAGCCGCGGACTGGCAGACCTGCATCGCTGGCCTGCTGACCGATTTTTTCGGCGAGCGAGGGGACGACGAGGGGCGTATCCAGAAAATCCGGGATGCGGTGGCGGAACTCGCCGAACAGGCACGCGGCCTGGAGGAGGCGCTGGCACCAGATCTGATCCACCGTTGGCTGCAGCAACGCCTGGGTGCCGAGAGACATCATGGGCGCTACTTCAGTGGCGGCGTGACCTTCTGCGGTATGCGGCCCATGCGCAGCCTGCCTTTCAAGGTGATCTGCGTACTCGGCTTGCAGGACCAGGCCTTTCCAAGGCGGGACCGCCTGGCCGAGCTCGACCGCATGCGCAAGGACTGGAAACCAGGCGATCCGCGCAAAGCGGACGAGGACCGCTATCTGTTCCTGGAGACCCTGCTGTGCGCGCGCCAGTGCCTTTACCTGAGCTTCGTCGGGAGGGACATCCGCACCGACACCGAACGGCAGCCCTCCGTGCTGGTGCGCGAGCTGCTCGACTATATCGACCAGCAGTATCTGATCGCCGGAGGCAACGAGCAGGACAGGCTCAGCAAGCACTTGACGACCCCGCACCCGCTTCAGCCCTTCAGCCCGCGTAGCTACCGCGACGGCGAAGGCAGCTACGACGACTATTGGTGCGAGGTAGGCAACGTCGTTCAAAGAACGCCCACGCCCGCACCCGAGCAGGCGTCGGGGTGGAGCGAAGCCCGCCTGTCCGAGGCCCCGGAGCGCATGCGGGATGTGACGCTGGCGCAGCTGGATCGGTTCGTCCGCCACCCCGTGAAGTACTTCGTCAACAGCCGCCTGCAGGTCTACCTGCAGGAGGAGGAAACCGAAGAAGACGAGGAGGTCTTCGCCCTCGACCGACTGCAGAGCTTTCTGCTGAGGCAGCGTTTGGTGGAGGACCGCTTTCAGGGAGGCACACCGTCGCGCCTTCGGCTCAGCGCGGAGGGGCTGCTCCCGCACGGAGCCTTCGCCGAGCTCGTGTTCGCCGAACAGAGCACGCGGGTGCGTCGGCTGGTCGAACAGATGGAGGGCTACCTGGGGGCCCGGCCAGAGCAGGTCCCGGTGGACCTCGCGTTCGGCGACGACACGGGCCCGCGACGGCTTGCCGGTCAGATCAGGGGATTCTACCCGGAACTGGGCCTGCTGCGATGGAAGCCCGGCACGCTCAAGGGCGCGGACATCCTGAGCCTGTGGCTCGCCCACCTGGCCTGGTGCGCGTCCGGGGCCCCTGGGGGGACGAACAGCGTTCTGTTCTCGACGGAGGGGGACTTCGTGATCGAGGAGACGCTAGCGCCGGATGTGGCACTCGGGCAGCTCGAGCGGTTCCTGGCCTGGTACTGGGAGGGCATTCACCGACCGCTGCTCGTCCTGCCGAAGGCAAGCTACGCCTTCGCGTTGAAGCTTCACCAGGGCGGCCGGGGTGATCCGATGAATGCCGCGCTCGGTGGCTGGAACGGCAACCGCTACAAGGACATTCCCGGTGACAAGGATGATCCCTATGTGCAGCTCGTTCTCCGGGGCGTCGGCGGTGACCCACTGCAGCATGCGGACTTCGCCGCGCTCGCGGCTGATTTCTACGCGCAGGCGTTGAGCACCGGAGAGCTGTCGTGAGCTGCAAGACCCTCAATACGGAGACGGTGCTCGATTTCCCCTTGACCGGCACGCAGCTGATCGAGGCGAGTGCCGGGACCGGCAAGACCTACACCATCGCCAACCTGTACCTACGTCACATCATCGCCGGCAAGGAAGTGGGGGAGGTCCTGGTCGTGACCTTCACGATCGCGGCGACGGACGAGCTGCGCGGCCGCATCCGCGCGCGGCTGTTCGAGACGCTGGACCTGCTCGAACGCAATCGACCAACCGAAGACGCCTTCCTCCTGGCACTCATTGAGCGTATCCGGGACCAGGGCGAAGACGCCCTGGTCGCCAACCGGTTGCGGCTCGCGGTGCGAGCCATGGACGAGGCCGCTGTCTACACCATTCACAGTTTCTGCCAGCGCACCCTGACCGAGTTCGCCTTCAACAGCGGACAGCAGTTCGAGATGGAGGTTCTGACCGACGACACGGATCTCCGGCGCCAGGCCGTCCAGGACTGGTGGCGAAGGACGGGCTATCCGCTTGACCCTGCACACGCGCGGTTGTTCAGCGACGCACTAGGGGACCTCGAGGCCTTTCGCAAGCTGCTGGAGCCCTTGTTGGGACCCCAGCGGAAATGCCTGCTGCCGGATGCCGGCGCGCTGGATGCCGTGCTTGCCCGATTCGACGATTTTGCGCCCGACCTGCAGGCGCTCTGCGAGGACTGGCGTCAGCACGGCGACCGGCTCAAATCGATCCTGTTGGAATCCAAGGCGCTGAGCCGGGCGCAGAACAAACCGTACCATCGGGACAAGCTGCCGCTGGCCTTCGCGGCGCTCGATGACTGGTTCGCTGCCGGGGAGCCGTCGCCGCCCCCGCCCGACTTCGAGGTGCTGACCCCCGAGTGCATTGTCGAGCACAAGCTGAAGAAGGCCGATCCCGACTTGGACGACGCCTTCTTTGAGCGCTGCGGCGAGGCCCAGCGGTCTCTCGACCGCATCCGACGCGACCTGCGGGTTGCCGCCCTGGCCGAGGCGGCGGCCTTCGCACGGAGCGAGGTCCGCAAGGCCAAAGAGCAGGCACAGCGCCTGTCCTTCGACGACCTGCTGACCGAGATGCACGACGCCCTGATGCGGGAAGATGGCGACGCCCTGGCCGGATCGGTGCGCGGCCAGTTTCCGGTGGCCATGATCGACGAGTTTCAGGACACGGACCCCGTCCAGTACGGCATCTTTCGCCGCCTCTACCTCGGCCGTCCCGAGTGCGGGCTGATCGTGATCGGAGACCCCAAGCAGGCTATCTACAGCTTCCGCGGCGGGGACATCTTCACCTACATGCAGGCCAAGCAGGACGTGGGCGACGGCGGTCTCTACACCCTGGAGACCAACTGGCGCTCGACGCCCGAAGTCATCAATGCCGTGAATGCCGTGTTCCAACATCGGAAGCAGGACGCCTTCGTCTACGCAGACAGCATTCCCTTCGCGCCGGTCCAGCCCGCCGACAAGAAGCACAGACACCTGACCGAGGTCGGACAGCGCCAGCCGGCCCTCACCCTCTGGACCCTGCCCGCCGATCGAACGGCGAACGGCGAGGAGAAGCCGCTCTCGAAGGACAACGCCCGCGAGATCACCCACAGGGCAGTCGCGGGCGAGGTCGCGCGGTTGATCCAGGCGGGCAGGGAGGAGAGGGCATTCATCGGAGGTCGTCCTCTGGCTCCGAAGGACATCGCCGTGCTGGTGCGGACCTCCTACGAGGCCACGGATCTGCGCGCGGTACTCGGCGAGCTGGGCGTCAACGCGGTCTCCGTCTCCCGCGAGGGTGTCTTCCAGTCGGAGGAGGCCGCTGCCCTGGAGACCCTGCTCCAGGCGGTGCTCAGCCCGCGGGACCGCGAGCTGGCGCGTCTGGCGTTGACCTCGCCACTGCTTGGCAAGCACTACGCCGAGATCGCTCGAGTCGCGGGGAGCGAGGACGCTTGGCTGGCCTGGATTGATCGCCTGCTGGCGCTGCATGAGGTCTGGCAGCACAGGGGCTTCATGCCTATGTTCCAGCAGCTACTGCGCGCTCTGGGGATCGCCGAGTCGCTGAGCCGGTTGGGGCTCGCGGAGCGGCGGCTGACCAACCTGCTTCACCTCGGCGAGCTGTTGCAGCAGGCGTCCAAGGCCCACGCCGGGATGGATGCGCTGCTCACCTGGTACCGCCGGCAGCGCGAGGAGCTTGCGGCAGAGGAGGCGGAGCTGCGTCTGGAGAGCGACGAGGACCTGGTGCAGATCGTCACGATCCACAAGAGCAAGGGGTTGGAATACCCGGTGGTGTTCGTTCCCTACCTCTGGGGTTGCAAGCCCCGCAACCTGGACGGTCTGCTGGCCTTCCATCGGGATACGGAGGCGTGCCTGGATGCCGGCTCGGACGCGATCGAGACCCACCTGCGCTTAGCCGAGCGGGAGCGTCTCGCCGAGGACCTGCGGCTGGCCTACGTGGCCTTGACCCGGGCCGAGTCCGCGCTCTATCTGGTTTGGGGTCGGGCCGGCTCGAAGGATGGACACGCCGGCCAGACGGCCCTCGGCTATCTGTTGCACCCGAACCAGGATCCCGGCCAGCTCGATACCGAGCTCCCGGACGCCTTCGCCGGTGTCGCGAACTTGGAACCGGACCTCACGCGTCTGGCCGAAGCGGCGGGGGGAGATATACGACTGGAGCCAGTGCCCGAAGCCTCCGGGGCGCGCAGCATTCCTGCCGAGGAAAGTGCGCGCGTGCTGCGGGCGAGGTCCTTCGTCGGCAGCATCGCAACCGACTGGCGGGTGAGCAGCTTCTCCGCGCTGACCCGGGAGGTTCACTCGGGACCCGCGGCCCCGCGGGAGGAGACGGCCGAGGACGTGGCCATGCGCTTCCCGGCGGGGAGCCACGTGGGATCCTATCTGCACCTGTTGCTCGAGAAGCTGGACTTTCGCGGCGACGTTGAAACCCAGGTGCTGGGTCATAGTGTCCAGATTGCGAGGCGTTTCGGCCTGGATCACGGGCGCTGGGGAAGCGCCGCCGCCACCCTGCTCGACCGCGTGGTGCGCACCACGCTAGATACCCAAGGGCTGACCCTCTCACAGCTCGGTCCAGGACGCTGCCTGAAGGAGCTGGAGTTCGATTTCGCGACCAACTCGGTCGATGTCGGCGCGCTAAACCGATTGCTTGAAAAGGCCGCCGGACAAGCACTGCAACCGCTGGACATCGAAACCTTCCAGGGCATGGTCAACGGCGTCATCGATCTGGTCTTCGAGCACCGGGGGCGCTTCTATATCGCCGATTACAAGAGCAACTTCCTTGGCGGGCGTTTCGCGGATTACGATGGGGATAGATTGCGGGTGGCGGTGTTCGAGCGGCGCTACGATCTGCAATATCTGCTCTACACGCTCGCGCTGCACCGGTATCTTCGTCGGCGCCTTTCGGACTACGACTATGAGCGGCACGTCGGCGGCGTCTACTACCTCTTCCTGCGCGGCATGCGGCCGCAGACCGGGCCGAACTACGGCGTCTTTTTCGACCGACCCGCCATAGACCTCATTGAGGCCCTCGACGCACGGGTCTTCAGTCATGTGTTCGAGGAGACGGCATGAACGACGGACTTCATGGCTTGATGGAGGCAGGCGCCCTCTCCCCGTTCAGTTACTACTTCGCCCGCTTCGTTGCCCGCGGCAGCGGCGTCGGGCTGGATTCGGTGCTGGCACAGAGCGCGGCGCTAGTCAGCGCGCGCAATCTCCAGGGCGATGTGTGCGTCGATCTGGCGGACTATGCCGGGCAGCCACTGTTTGAGACTGGCCTCAACACGGCAGCCAGTGAGCGAATCCAAGTACCCCGCGGACCGGCTGTGGACAGCTGGCTGAAGGATCTATCCGAGGCCGATTGGGTCGGCGAGCCGGGCAGCGACGCGCCCTTGGTTCTGGACGGAAGGCGTCTCTATCTGGGTAAGTATTGGCATTTTGAGCAACAGGTGTCGGATGCCCTGCGCGAGCGCATGACGCTGGTCGACAACTTGGATCGGACACGGCTCGCTCAAGGCCTGGATCGCCTGTTTGGCGACCCACAAGAGGATCCGATCGACTGGCAGCGGGTCGCCGCGGCCATCGCGGTCAGCAGGCGCTTCGTGGTCATCTCCGGAGGGCCGGGCACCGGAAAGACGACGACGGTCGTCAAGGTGCTCGCTCTGTTGCTCGAACAGGATCCCACGCTGCGCATCGCCTTGGCGGCCCCGACGGGCAAGGCAACGGCCAGACTGACCGACGCCGTGCGCGGGGGAAAGGGGCGGGTGGGTGCCGCAACCGAGGTCTTGGCTCAGGTCCCCGAAGAAGCCGTGACCCTTCACCGCCTCCTCGGTGCAGGTTTCGGCGAGACCTTCAGGCACAATCGGGACAATCCGTTGCTGCTCGATTGCCTGGTGGTCGACGAGGCATCCATGATCGATCTGCCGCTCATGGCGCGGTTGCTGGATGCGCTGGCGGAGAAGGTGCGCATTATCCTGTTGGGAGATCGCGATCAGCTAGCCTCGGTAGAAGCGGGCAACGTGCTCGGCGACATCACGGGCCACGGTCAGGACATCCTTTATTCGGCGGAGCAGATCGCTTTCCTCGACCAGGTCGGAGCGGTGCGCGCGGAGAAGCTTAACGGTGGGGCGGCTTCGACCCGAGCCAGTGACGCCATCGGCTTGCTTCGCACCAGCTACCGCTTCAAGGGCGACAGCGGCATCGGGGCCTTGTCCCGCGCGGTGAACGCGGGCCAGGGCGAACAGGCCTTCGATCTGCTCGAACATGGTAGCTCCGGCGATGTCGCCTGGATGCCTGCCGACGACGCGGGGCTCAATCCGGCTAGCCTTGACTGGGCGGTGGCGCGCTATTCCCGTTATCTGGCCGAGGACGACGTGGTCACCGCGCTGCGCGTGTTCGAGCAGAGCCGGGTTCTGGCCGCCCTGCGTCTCGGACCCTTCGGTGTGGACGAGATCAATCGTCTGATCGCCGCGCGGCTGCAAGCCCGAGCGCTGGTCCGAGGCGGGGAGGAATACCAGGGCAAGCCGATCATGGTCACTGCCAACGACTACGAGGTGGGACTGTTTAACGGCGACATCGGACTGCTGTGGCGTGACGAGAAGCACGCCTTGCGGGCCTACTTTCTCGCGGCTGACAACGCGCTGCGCAGCGTCTCCGTCCGGCAACTGCCGGAGCATACCTGCGCCTATGCCCTAACCGTCCACAAGAGCCAAGGCTCGGAGTTCAACGAGGTCTTGCTCGTGCTGCCAGCCAAGCGAAGCCCTGTCGTCACCCGAGAGCTCATCTACACTGGAGTAACGCGCGCGCGACGAGCGGTCACGGTCCACAGTAGCCGTGAGGCGTTCCTCGAAGGCTGCCGTTCCCGCGTGCAGCGTGCTTCCGCCCTAGCCGCAAAGTTAGGCTGGAATGAACAAGCTTAAGGCGGAGATTTCGGCCATGACTGGCTAGCCGCCTAGGGCAAAAACTGTTGCGATTGCGATTGAATCAAGTTGTTTCCCTGGCGCAAACAAGACCCTCTCGCCGCATGACAAGATTTCGCACGGACGCTGGCTGGGGTGTGCTAAGCAATGAACCCGAGCGCCGAGCCGAAAACGGCGAGAGAGACGATGGACCAGGTTGCCCGGGGCGCCTGCGCTGACGGCGATTGTCCGTCAAGTACCGCCGAGTTTAGAGGCGGGAATTTCGGCGGACG
>Ga0316576_10002353_pt1 | contig 10753 bp, 8 predicted proteins | sample S0NA_FD_203075 | JGI IMG/M metagenome (GOLD analysis project Ga0316576, IMG submission 203075) | Rhizosphere microbial communities from salt marsh grasses in Alabama, United States - S0-2_050615r3r5 | ecosystem: Host-associated > Plants > Roots > Rhizosphere | place: USA: Alabama | collected... | reverse complement strand
CAATGATGCCCGCCTTCAGCAGGTCTTCGTATTCTCCCTTATCGGCATTGTAGCCGAAGGCCCCTTTACCGGCTTTCACTTTTTCCACAATCACGGAACCTTCTGCACCGGCGTTGTTGGCGATCTGGCGGATAGGTTCTTCCAGAGCCCGCATCACCATGTTGACCCCGGACTGTTCTTCGTTGTCCAGTTTGAGTTTTGCAATTGCGGGGATTGCTCGAACCAGCGCGACACCGCCTCCCGGTACGATTCCTTCTTCCACTGCGGCCCTGGTGGCATTCAAGGCGTCCTCAACCCGGGCCTTCTTCTCTTTCATTTCGGTCTCGGTTGCTGCGCCCACATTGATCACTGCCACACCGCCAATAAGCTTGGCCAGTCTTTCCTGCAGTTTTTCGCGATCGTAGTCGGAAGTAGTCTCTTCAATCTGCGCGCGGATTTGTTTGACTCTGCCTTCCAGATCGCTTCGGCTGCCGCCACCATCTACGATAGTGGTATTGTCTTTGTCAATTCGAATCGTCTTCGCGGTTCCGAGATCATTCAGGGTCACATTCTCCAATTTCAGCCCCAGGTCTTCAGAAATGACCCTGCCGCCGCTCAGAATAGCGATATCTTCAAGCATGGCCTTTCTTCGGTCACCAAACCCGGGAGCTTTCACTGCGGCCACCTGAAGCGTGCCGCGCAGTTTGTTGACCACCAGGGTGGCCAGCGCCTCACCCTCGACATCCTCAGCAATGATGAGAAGGGGTTTCCCCATCTTGGCGATCTGCTCCAGAATGGGAATAAGGTCCTTCATATTACTGATCTTCTTCTCATGAAGAAGGATATAAGGTTCGCTCAGGTTTGTTTCCATCTTTTCAGGATCCGTCACGAAATAGGGGGAGAGATATCCCCGGTCAAACTGCATCCCTTCCACCACTTCCAGGGTGGTTTCCATGCTCTTTGCTTCTTCGACCGTGATAACCCCTTCTTTTCCGACCTTATTCATGGCCTCGGCAATGATGTTCCCGATGGTTTCATCGTTGTTGGCCGAAATAGTTCCCACCTGGGCAATTTCTTCCTGATCCTTCGTAGGTTTTGAAAGCTTCTGCAGTTCTTTGACCGCTGCACCTACAGCCTTTTCGATGCCGCGCTTGATAGCCATGGGATTCACACCGGCTGCCACAAGCTTTGATCCTTCGCGGTAAATTGCCTGAGCCAGTACCGTTGCCGTGGTGGTTCCATCACCTGCTACATCGGACGTTTTTGAGGCGACTTCCTTCACCATCTGTGCACCCATGTTTTCGAACTTGTCTTCCAGTTCGATTTCTTTGGCTACGGTGACGCCGTCCTTGGTGATATTGGGGGAACCAAAAGATTTATCCAGGATAACATTTCTTCCCTTCGGTCCCAGGGTGACTTTGACTGCATTAGCAAGCGTATCGACACCCCGCAGGAGTGCCTCCCTTGCTTTTGCATCATATTTAATCTCTTTTGCCATGCTTTCTATCCTCCTTAAGAATAATTTTTATCCATTTTACTGTGATGCCGCTGTTATTCAACAATGGCAATGATATCATCTTCCCTCATGATCAGGTGCTCTTCACCGTCAACCTTGATGTCGGTCCCGGCATATTTGCCAAAAAGGACCCGGTCTCCTTCTTTGACCTCAAGCGGCTGCTTCTTTCCATTTTCGAGGACCTTTCCGCTCCCCACGGCGACCACTTTACCCTCAATGGGCTTCTCTTTCGCGGTGTCGGGAATAATAATTCCTCCCTTTGTTTGCTCTTCTTCCTCAACTCTTTTTACGATAACACGGTCATGCAATGGTCTTACTTTCATTGTTCCCTTTCCTCCTCGATTTGTAATATCATAAATTTAGGCGCGAGGCACACCGCCCCGGCATGGTACACTGAAAAACACTCTTAGGGCTTCCTGAGGCGTTACTCCGAGAAGTTAATGCAGAGACTTGGAATGTCAAGTGGCAGGCCGAAAAAAATTACTCCAAAATTATGAACGTTCCTGGATCCGCCATTCCCACGTTTTCAAAATTCCTTCTTTCAGTTCCGTGGCTCCTTTCCAATCCAAAATGACCTTTGCCTTTTCAGTGACCAGACAGCTCCTTGTGAGGTCTCCCGGACGGGCCAACGCTCGTACCGGCACAGACAAATCCTTTTGAGCTTCTTGGACACGCTCTTGAAATACCTGAAAAACAGTCTCGTAAAGTTTCAACGTCTTCGTCTCTTGGCCGGTTCCGATATTGAAATGATCCAGGCTCCCCTTGCTCAGGGCCAGCTTATTTGCCGCTACCACATCCCCCACAAAGGTATAATCCCGCACCATTCCCTCTGCATCTTCCGGAAAATGATAGAGCGTCGATGGTCTTCCCTTCAGCAAATTATCCATAAAGATCGCCACGACCCCTGCCTCACCATGGGGAATCTGTCGAGGTCCGTAGATATTGGCATATCGCAGCACCGTATAGTCAAGGCCATACTGGTGGTGATAGTAGGCGAGATAATGTTCTGACGCATACTTTGCAACCGCGTAGGGTGAAAGGGGTCTTGGCAGATAGTCTTCCGACGTGGGATACTCACTCGCCTCTCCGTAGATGGCCCCGCCCGATGAAATAAAGATAACCTTTTTTACCCCCCACTTCACGCAACTCTGCAGAAGATTCAAGAACCCCTTGATGTTGATATCCGCATCCAGCAAGGGATCGGAGACGGATTGCGGAACGCTGATCTGGGCCGCATGGTGATTCACAATCTCCGGTCTTTCCCGCTCCATTATCTCATCTAAAAGCTGGGAACGAATATCAGCATGATAAAACGTCGCGTGGGAATTCACATTCCCTATTTTCCCCGAAGAAAGATCATCGATCACGGTTACCTCGTGTCCTTCTTCAACATAGCCGTCCACCACGTTTGACCCGATAAAACCGGCACCCCCGGTAACCAAGATCTTCATAGCAGCACTCCTTCCTTCTCCGGTTTTCCTTTGCTTTCTGCTCAGCCTGTTTCAGCGCCGAAAACAGTTTGATTCTCCGCCACTTCACTCGAAGGTTCACAGGAAACGTATCAGCAATGCCAACGTGCGTCAAACCATATCACACCCATGAATCCCGTTGCAAATGGCATTCGACTATTATAGTATCCTGAACCTGTGTTTCTCCACGCCCCGGTTACCAGCAAACCCCAAAATGAGTGATACCAGAGACAAGGGAAAAAGCATGCATGACGGCAATACAATGAATCAGGATCAACAGGGAATTCTCAGCCTGATCGGGAACACCCCTCTGGTCCCCATCAGCAACCTATTCAAGAAAAAAGGCGTCGAAATCTTCGCCAAACTGGAGTATTTCAACCCAGGCGGATCCGTGAAAGACCGTCCCGCCCTCTATATGATCGAAGAGGCCGAGCGCACGGGGGAACTCAACCACGAAAAGACGATCCTGGAGGCAACCAGCGGAAACACGGGCATCGGTCTCGCTCTGGTCGCTGCCGTCAAAGGGTACCGTATTCTCCTGACCATGTCGGAATCCGTCAGCGAGGAACGGGTGAAAATTCTTCGGGCCCTGGGGGCGGAAATCGTTTTCACCCCGGCCCGTTTGAGTACGGACGGCGCCATCGAACATGTCTACCGGCTCGTCCGGGAGGAACCGGAGAAATACTGGCTCGCAGATCAATTCAACAACGAAGCCAACTGGAAAGCGCACTACTACGGCACCGCCATGGAAATCATGGATCAGACGAAAGGCCATCTGCATGTCATCGTGGCAACCATGGGAACGACTGGGACGCTCATGGGACTGGCAAAAAGGTTTCAAGAGATAAAACCGGCGGTGCAGATTGTCGGTGTGGAACCCTATCTCGGACACAAAATCCAGGGTCTCAAAAACATGAAGGAATCTTATCGGCCCGGCATTTTCGAAAAAAAACGACTCACGCGCATCGTGAACATAGACGACGAGGAAGCGTTTCAGACCGCTCGCCTTCTCGCGAAAAAAGAGGGTATCTTCGCGGGCATGAGCTCCGGAGCGGCCATGGCGGCCACCCTCAAGGTTGCGACTGAAATGGACTCCGGCAGACTTGTGGTCATCCTCCCCGACGGAGGAGAACGATACCTGAGCACCACCCTTTACACAGCACGTGAAAAGTGTGGGCTCCGTCTTTACAATACCTTCTCCCGCAAGAAAGAAGACTTCTTTCCCATGAGGGACAACAACGTCTCACTTTACTCCTGCGGGCCTACGTTGTGCCAGGAGATAGATATCGGTCAGTGCCGGCGGTTTGTGTTTGCCGATCTCCTCAAGAGGTATCTCCTGCTCAAAGGATTCCAGGTCAAGCATGTCATGAACGTGACCGATCTGGATGACACCACTATCCGCGGTGCCGACCATACGGGAGTAACGCTTGCCGATTTTACGGCGAAATATTACGACTCCTTCCTCGATGACATCAAGAAACTGAATATTCTCGAAGCAACAGCCTATCCCAAGGCCAGTCTCCATGTGGAGGAAATGATCGAACTCACCCAGAAGTTGCTGGAAAAGGGCTACGCCTACGAAAAGTTCCGGTCCATCTATTTCGATATCTCCCGTTTCAGAGAGTATGGGCATCTCTCCAGAATTGATCTGGAAAAGATCAAGCTCGGAAAAACCGTAGATCTGGATCAGTATGAAAAGGAGAACCCCAGGGATTTCACCCTGCTGAAGCGATCAACCCTAAGCGAGTTGAAAAAAGGCATTTTCTATCAAACCCAGTGGGGCAATGTCCGTCCAGGCTGGCACCTGCAGTGTTCCGCAATGGCCCTGCACTATTTGGGCGCACCGTACGATATTCACACCAGCGGGACGGATCTCATTTTTCCCCACCACGAGAATACCATCGCTATCATCAAAGCCCTCACGGAAAAAATGCCGGCGAACTACTGGCTGCACAACGAGCTTGTGCGCATGAACGACCGGGAAAAATCTGTTCCAGGCGTGCATACAAAACTGCCCTTAAAAGACCTCTTCTCCAACGGTTACAACGGCAGGGAAATCAGATACTGGCTCCTCAGCCGCCACTATCGCAAACCGCTCTATTTTTCCTGGCAAAAGCTCGAGACCGCAAGAAACACGCTGCACCACCTGGATGCGTTTGTTCAAAAACTCCATCGGTCTCCTCTCGGAACTTCTGATTCCGAAATGGACCAGCGGATCTACAACTTGCGCCGGGGATTCAACGACGCCATGGACGATGATCTTAATATTGCTTCGGCCTTGGCTTCCCTTTTCCAGTTCACTCGAGAAATCAATCGCATCATGAATGGAAACGGCGTTGCGGAGCGGGACAAAAAAGCAATCATTGACGCACTTCACCAGATCGACTCCGTCCTGGGAGTTTTGCGACTGGCCCCGGAAGAAGGGAATGCATCCGTCGAAGCAATGGTAAAGGAGCGGGAGGAGGCACGGAAAAAAAAGGATTGGGACCGGGCCGACAGCCTCAGGCAGCGGTTGCTCGAGATGGGTATCGAGATCCTCGACACCCGGGATGGCCCTGTGTTACAGAAAACCGGCGGCGCCACACCGGACGAATAGATGAGAAGGAAAAACCGCCAACAAAAAGTCTTGGCCATCCCGGGCACGACCGCGCGGCATCCTTCGTCCTCTACCGCATGCATTAATCTTAAACGGCCGGAGCCTTCTCATGAGGAACTGTTTCCCCATCAATAAAATCCCTGCACGGGTGAAAGAGCTCGGCCCACTGTCCCTTGTCCCCGTCCCAGGGATCGGAGCAACATTCACCGAGCGCCTGGGGGCTGTTATGCCCTTTGCTGTTTGGAAAATACCGAAAACGACGGCATGCTGCACATTGCACCAAAGAACCTTTGCCGTTCGAGGCAAACCCTTTCTCTGAATGTTTCATAATCCCAATCCCCGTGGTCGCTTCCGGTCTGCGATTCTGAAGCCCTGTTCCCGATGACGCCGGTGAAAGCAGACATACCCGCCGTTCCCCGCCCTTTTGAAGCCAGGAAAGACCAGTCCGAGAATAAGCCTGATGGTCTCCCCATCGAGCGGGTTGAAGGCCCCCCTGAACGCCACCACTGCGGCGCATCCGCACCGTGAACAGTCCGCATCATTCCCATAGGTGCAGGCCTTGCCGGTCCCATCGGACTGATAACACCGGACCCTTCCGCTCACAGGACATGCCGCATACCGGTTCCATTCTCGAAAAGCGCCGTCGCTCTTCAACTGACGCGCCATTGCCGGCGTAAATCCGATCCTGTTGCCATACCTTAATCGCAGCCGGAGCAGTTCTTCAACCGCCCCGTCCCGTTCCGCCAAGGTGAGCGCCAGCTTTTCTCCTTCACCCACATTGGGAGTAAGGAACGAAAAACCCAAGCCTTTTACCGGCAAGGCCAGCATCTCTCTCACGAAATCTTCAATGACTCCCACGTTCAGCCGCGAGATGGTCATATGGACAATGGGAGGACGTGCGGCATGCCGCACGTTTTGAACGGCCAGTTCATACACCCCTTTTCCCCGAATAGCATCATTCATTGCTTCCGGTCCGTCCAGAGAAAGAATCCACTGCCCATTGGGCAGCACCGGGAATCCATTTGTGCCATTGGTAAAGGCGAGTGTTGCATCAAAAATTTTTCCCGCTGCGCGACACACCTCCGGTCGCAGGGTAGGCTCTCCGCCATAGAGAATAGCAGCCCTGAGTCCATGTGCCCGCAAGGACCGCATGAACTGAATCATAGCGACATCATCGAGCTCCCTGGCATGTTCCTGTTTCCACCAATAGCAGTGGGTGCACGTGAGATTGCAGCGGTTGGTGAGATCGATGGCGGCCGTGGTAGCTTTATTGGTAAACAGCCATCTGGAAAGGATAAGCAGTTTCCCGAGAGAAGAAATCATTATGAAGTAGCTATCAGTTTCAACAAAAAAGGACCATTACGCTGGTGTCCTGCACCGCAGAAAAGGTTTTTTTCCCGCGAGATGTAAAGGCACAAAAATGGCGGAGAGAGAGGGATTCGAACCCTCGAACGAGATTTCTCCCGTTACTCGCTTAGCAGGCGAGCGCCTTCAGCCGACTCGGCCATCTCTCCGCATATCATTTTTTCGATAGAACCATCTGCATCCCACGTGATGCAACGCTCCGTCATACCCATGGCGGAGGGAGTAGGATTCGAACCTACGGTCCCTTTCGGGACAACGGTTTTCAAGACCGCCTCCTTAAACCACTCGGACACCCCTCCAACGGTGGACGTCAATATTTTATTTTAGCGAAAATCAACCTTCGAGTCAAAACAAAACTGGCCTACCCGGACGAGACCATATGCTTCCTCATGCGCTGAATCGTTTCCCTATAATCATCGCTGTAGAAGATTGCGGAACCTGCCACAAATACATCGGCACCGGCCGAGGAGACCCCTTCGATCGTGTCCGGACCGATTCCTCCGTCTACTTCAATCTCCAAAGCGAGTCCCCGTTCAATCGCCATATCCCGCACACGCCTGATCTTGGGTAAAACGGATGTTATGAATTGCTGTCCCCCAAAGCCCGGGTTCACCGTCATCAACAGCACCATATCCACGTCCTCCAGAATGTATTCCAGCACATTCAACGGAGTGGCCGGGTTCAGGGAAACCGATGCCTTGACCCCCAGGTTCTTGATGGAGTGGATGGTACGGTGCAAATGGATGACTGCCTCCGGATGCACCGTGAGGATATCCGCTCCGCACTCGGCAAAATCCTCAATAAAACGATCAGGCTCTGAAATCATCAAGTGCACGTCAAGCGGTAATCGAGTCATCTTCCTGACGGCTTTCACGATCATGGGCCCCACGGTGATGTTCGGTACGAAATGCCCATCCATGACGTCAATATGTATGTAATCCGCCCCCGCCTGCTCCACTGCCTGAATTTCCTCCCCGAGCCGGGAAAAATCGGCGGAAAGGATTGAAGGCGCTATTTTTCCCATTCCTTTTCTCCCCCTCCTTCTTTTCAGGAGTATCTGATCACACTTCCTTCTCAAAAAGTGCTGCAAAAAAACCGTCTGTCCCATGTACCTGGGGCAATGACTTCATAAAACCTGCTTCGTCTACGAGATCTCCGGCCCACGCAGGGCCGTCTTTCCTGAGATCCCTCAGTCTTATTTCCCGGTTTTTTCGAAGAAAGGCTTCCACCACACCCTCATTTTCTTGCTGGGAGAGGGTACAGGTAACATACAGCATTTTTCCCCCTCTCCGCAAAAGTGGAAGCACGTTATGTAATACCCGTCCCTGCACCTTTCCAAAACGAAGGGGATCTTCTGCGTTCCGGTTCCATTTTACATCAGGGTGTCTTGAAATGACTCCCAACGCTGAACAGGGCCCGTCCACCATGATTTTATCAAAGGAGCATTTCAAAAGCTTCGAAAGATCCTTTTCCACGTCACCGGCAAGGGGCACCACCCCGCGGATACCCAACCGTTTCCTATTTTCGGTCAGCTTTAGCAGTTTTCTCCTGCTCCTGTCAATGCCGACGATGAGTCCTTTGTCGCCCATGAGCTCGGCCAGATGGGTGCTCTTTCCTCCCAGCCCCGAGCACACATCCAGAATGATCTCACCGGGCTTGGGTGAAAGAAGGTGAGAGCACACTTGCGCAGCATCCCCCTGGACCTGAAAAAGCCCGGACCGAAAAGAGGTCAGACGGTCAATCGGCCCTTTTACCCCGCTCACAATCAGTCCTTCCGGGGAAAAGGTGGTGGGAGCAGCAGAGATACCCTCCTTTTGGAGGGCACGTGCCAATCCCGGCCGATCTATCTTCAAGGTGTTGGTTCTTATCACGAGAGGAGGAATCCTGTTTCCCGCCGAGAGCAGTCTCTCCGTTTCACATGGCCCCATTTCCCGCACCCACTTTCGGACAAGCCATTCAGGATACGAGTGATGAAGCGAGAGAGATGCTATTCGATCAGACGAGGAGGGGGGGTGAGAAAGATGATCTTTGTCTCTGCAAATCTGCCGCAAAATGCCATTGGCCGATCTCACCACATGGGCAGCAGCCGTGCGTTTAACCTGCTTGATTGCCTCGTTCACAGCCGCAGAATCCGGTACGCGATCCAGAAAAAAAATCTGGTACACCGCCAGGCGAAGAATATACAGAACATCCGGTCGAATGTTCTTGAAAGGGAATCGCAGCGCCTGCTGGACAATCCAGTCAAGACGAAGTCGCCACCTCAATACGCCTTGGACCAGATGCACCGCAAAGGCTCTGTCCCGTTCCGAAATCCGGGCACTCCCGCCGGTGCTATCTTCGAGGTAATTCTCCGGCTGACCCGAACCCCTCCCCAGCTTCATCAGTACCTGAAGCGCAAGGTCCCTCGGGGTTATGGCCTTATGCACCAAGGAGCGTACCTTCCATCAAAGGGAATCCCCTCAGAAAATCAGGAGCGGGCAGTCTCCTTTTTCCTTCGAGTTGCAGTGCTCCGAGCTCGATCAGCCCGTCCCCCGTCTCAACCACAACTCCATCTACAGAAATCCCGGCTATCCGTCCCGGTCTTCCGGTACGCTTCCCCTCCCCCACGAGCCGGGAGGAAAAAATTTTGAGTTTTTTTCCTGAAAGGGAAGTCGTTGCCCCCGGCCACGGATCGAACGCCCTGATTTTGCCATGGGTGGTGACTCCTGTTTCGCTCCAATCTATGGGAGCCATGTGCCGATCGATCTTGGGGGCGTAGGAGGCTTCCGCATCATCCTGATCCACCATCATGAGGGTACCCTCTATCCCTTTTTCGAGCACCCTCAGAATGAACGTGCCGGCCATTTCCGACAGCCGGTCGTGCAGTTCCCCTGCGGTTTCATTCTCCTGAATTTCAAGTTGCTCCTGATGCAGAACCGGGCCGGTGTCAAGACCTTCATCCATGCACATGGCACTGAGACCGGTTCGGGATTCATTGTTGAGCAGCGCCCACTGTATGGGCGCCGCCCCCCGGTATCGTGGGAGCAGCGACGCATGAATGTTGAGTGCTCCCCATTTCGGAAGGCGAAGCAGGTTCTTTTTCAAAATCTGCCCGAAGGCGACCACCACAAGAAGGTCCGGTGATAAGGCCGCAATGCGGGAACAAAAGGCCGGTTCAGAGACCTTTTCCGGCTGCAGGACCTGGAGCCCCAGCGCAAGAGCCGCTTCCTTCACCGGCGACATTCCAAGCCTTCTCCCCCTTCCTTTAGGTCGGTCCGGCTGGGTGACCACTCCCGTTACCCGGTGACCTGCCTGCACAAGACTCCGGAGGGTCGGAACGGCAAAGTCAGGGGTTCCCAAAAAAACGACTCTCGGTTTCCCCGGGAGTCCTCTTCTATTCAAGCAATTCATTGACGGGTCCCTGTTGTCAGGATCCTTTCTGCCTCTTTTTCATTTTTTTCTTATAAAGCGCCCTCTTGAGGCTGCTGATATGATCGATATAGAGGGTTCCATCCAAGTGATCTATCTCATGCTGGAGACAGATGGCCAGGAGATCTTCCGCCTCAAGGCTTATCGGCTTTCCCTCCCGGTCGAAGCCCTTCACGTTCACTTTGGCCATCCTGCTCACCTCTGCTGCAAAATCCACCACGCTCAGGCAGGCTTCTTCATGGGTGATTTTTCCCTCGCCATCAACGATCTCGGGATTGATAAGCGCAAGAGGGGATCTGCGATCTTCGCCGGGATGGAGGTCGAACACAATAATCCGCGCCAGATTTCCCACCTGGTTTGCCGCAAGGCCAATGCCCGGAGCAGCATACATGGTCGTGATCATCCCGTCTATAAGCGTTT
>Ga0316576_10002351_pt1 | contig 10755 bp, 7 predicted proteins | sample S0NA_FD_203075 | JGI IMG/M metagenome (GOLD analysis project Ga0316576, IMG submission 203075) | Rhizosphere microbial communities from salt marsh grasses in Alabama, United States - S0-2_050615r3r5 | ecosystem: Host-associated > Plants > Roots > Rhizosphere | place: USA: Alabama | collected... | reverse complement strand
CGATGAAGCGGACCTATTGATTTTTCAAAGATGGTTTCCTGTTCTTTCTTTACAAGCCCTTGCCACGAGTTTTATCCGCCTCGGGCGTGATCATGCCGTTTAAAAAAAAGATTATCCATGTAGCGACTACATAAAAACATCCCGATCCCACAAATATTTCACCTAAAATTTATTTCAGGCTACCTTAACATCTTCGCTTTAATATTCTTAATTACCTGCTCAATGGGGATCGACACCTGGTCTTTGGTCTTCATGTCACGAAAAATAACCTTGCCTTCTTTAATCTCATTATCCCCAACGATCAAGACATGTTTTGCATCCAGTCGATTGGCTTGCTTCATCTGGCTCTTTAAACTTTTGTCGCCGAATTCCATTTCGGCTTTGACGCCTTCAAGGCAGAATGCACAAGTCCATTCAAATGCCAAAGAACGGCTTTTTTCGCCCAGAGCAGCGATAAAAATGTCAGGGGGTTGAACGAGGTCTGCGCTATTGGCGCCGGCAATTTCCGTTAATCTATCCAACCCGATGGCAAAGCCTGTTGCCGGAATATCGGGTCCTCCCAAGGCATTGATGAGACCATCATATCGGCCGCCCCCTGCAATGGCATTTTGTGCGCCCAATGCACTGGTTTGAATTTCGAATGTTGTACGGGTGTAATAATCCAAGCCCCTGACCAGGCCTTTGTCGATCACAAATGGAACGTTTAGCGTCATAAGGGCCGTTTTGACGGTTTCAAAGTGTTGATCGCAGGCTGAGCATAAATAATCCAGGATAGACGGTGCATTCTTCATTGCCTCTCGGCAGGAAGGCACCTTACAGTCAAGCACACGCAATGGATTCCGGTCTTTTCTCCGGACACAGTCTGAGCAGAGTTGTTCATTTACTGACGTTAAAAAATCTGAAAGAGCTGTCTTGAACATTGGACGGCATTCAGGGCAGCCCAATGAATTAATGTGGGCATTCACATCGGAAACAGACAGTTTTGAAAAGAGGGTTACCAAAATAAAAATCAGCTCAACATCAACCAGGGGTGACGCCACACCAAAAATCTCAGCATTAATCTGGTAGAACTGCCGGTATCTCCCTTTTTGAGGCCTCTCCCGGCGAAACATGGGACCGATGGTATAAAATTTCCGGATCGGATCTGTTGCATACATTTTGTGTTGGATATAGGAACGGCAGACCGATGCGGTAGCTTCGGGCCGAAGGGTGATCAGATCTCCCTTTCTATCCGGGAAGGTGTACATTTCTTTCTCAACAATATCGGTATCTTCACCTATGCTCCTGGCAAACAGCTCCGTATGTTCCATGATCGGGATACGGATCTCTTTGAATCCAAAATTTTCAAGAAGAGACCTGGCGGTGTTTTCGACCTGCTGCCAGAGTTCCACTTCTCCGGGAAGAATATCCTTAAATCCTCTGATGAGCTGTATCATGCGATATAAATCTCTTTTTTATTGAGCAAATAGTAAAATATGGACATATTCAATAAACTTTATTAATTATTCGATGGATAACCCCTTCGTCAACAATTATATTCGGTTTTAAGGAGGCTTCACTTTCAGAATACCCTTGGGTTAAAGTTAATGGAGGCGCCATTAACCCTTTGAAACGGGATCTACACGTCAAGTACCCTGGATGCTTTCTTTTTTATTTTCTTCTGGCAAAATACAATTAATCTGCTAAAACCCTTGATTGAAGAAACATTGTCAAATATAGAAAAGGTTGGTGTTCAAAAAGCACTGAACAGTTCGTAATTCGAGGAGCATCATATGATGAAAAAACTGTTAAGCCTTATAATCCTGTTTACTATGATTTGTTATTCAGGATCTGCCATGGCTTTGACTCGGATCAAGTTGGGTGTTGTCACCAAGCCGGGATCTGCTCAAAACATCGTGGCAGAAAAATTTAAAGAACTGATTAAACAGGCGTCAAACGGCAATATCAACGTCCAGGTCTTCCGTAGCCAATCCATCGGCAATGAAACCGAGATCCTGCAGCAGATACAAATGAACACAATACAGATGGGAATCATTACCGGTGATTCCTTTGATAGATTTGATCCAATCGTAAGGGTGATCAACTATCCATTTTTGTTCAAGGACAATGAACAAGCCGACAAAATTCTTGATGGCCCCCTGGGCGCTAAAATATTAAAAAGTCTGGAAAGGGCTGGATTTAAGGGGCTTTGCTTTTCGGAAAACGGATTCAGGGACCTGACCAACAACAAACATCCCGTGAAAAGTCCTGATGATGTTAAAGGACTTAAAATTTGCGTTATGGATTCTGCACTTCACAAAGCCATCTGGCAGGCGCTGGGGGCAAATCCAACGCCCATGCCCTGGCCGATATACACGGAGTTGGAACAGGGGTTTATCGACGGCCAGGAAAATCTCCTTTGGGTTATGGAAGTTTATAAGTTTTATGAGATTCAGAAATACCTAACCCTGACCCGACATGTCTACTCTCCGCAGATTGATGTGGCTTCATTAAAATGGTGGAATACGTTGGATACAAGTACACAGGACTTGATTCAAAGGACGATTTATGAAGCTGCTCTGTTTCAGCGAAAAGACAATCGATCCAAGAATGCTGCTCGACTTGAGTTTCTAAAGGAAAAGGGGATGATGATCGAAGCGCATCCGGATATAGACGCCTTTCGTGCCAAAGTGGCTGGATTCGAAGACATGGATCTTTACAGCGAACCGAGGGTTCAAGCTTTGCTTATAGAGATGTTGAATGCAACCCAATAGAAATCGGGTTATGGGTTATGGGTAATAGGTGATGGGTCATGCGAAGTGGATGACATGGAAATCTGTTTTGACTATAACCCATTACTTATGCCCTATTACCGGTATTTTTGAATAAAATATGGATGCTAATTAAAAAATAGACCGACGTTTATGTTCGGTTTAACGTCACAATTAATGGAGGTGGGATTATGAAAAAATGTTTAGTTCTTATGGCCGTTGTCTCGTTCATTTGCTTTTCTACTCCTGCAACCGCCGAAATGAAAGTAAAGCTCGGCGTTGTAACGAAACCGGGTAGTGCTCAGAATATCGCAGCAGAGAAATTCAAAGAACTTATCGAGCAGCGTTCAAATGGTAATATTAAGATCCAGATTTTTCACTCTGCATCCCTCGGTAATGAAACCGAAATTCTGCAACAGGTCCAGATGAACACGGTCCAGATGGCAATCATTACCGGAGGCCCTTTTGACACATTTGATCCCATTACAAGAGTGGTCAACTATCCATTTCTTTTTAAAAGTAATGAACAGGCGGATCAGATCCTAGACGGGCCTCTTGGGGCTCAAATACTAAAAAGTTTGGAAAGTTCAGGGTTTAAAGGACTTTGCTTTTCAGAAAACGGATTTAGAAACCTTACCAACAACAAACGACCTGTCAAAAGTCCGGAAGATGTAAAAGGTCTTAAAATCAGGGTTATGGCTTCGACAATCCACAAAGCCATCTGGCAGGATCTTGGGGCGAATCCTACACCCATGCCGTGGCCCATTTATACCGAACTGGAACAGGGGGTTATCGACGGCCAAGAAAACCCCCTTTGGGTCATGGAAGTTTATAAATTCTATGAAATCCAAAAATATATGACCCTAACTCGCCACGTCTATTCCTTCCATATTGATGTGGCTTCATTAAAATGGTGGAAAACACTCGATTCAAAAACCCAGGATATGATTCAAAAAGCCATGTATGAAGCAGCCGTGTTTCAGAGAAAGCAAAATCGCGATAACAACGCTGCACGCCTGAAATTTTTAAAAGAAAAAGGAATGAAGGTGGAAGAACATCCGGATATTGCAGCATTTCGTGCAAAGGTTGCCAATCTGAAAGACATGGATTTATACAGCGATCCGAAGGTTCACGATTTACTTTTAAAAATGTTGAAGGCAACCCAATAGAAAATCGGGTCATGGATAATAGGTAATTGGTAATAGGAAAAACAGCTTTACCTGTTATTCATGACCCGCAGCCAATCACAATGACCTATGACCTATTACCTGTATTTTTAAATAAAAAATGGATGCTCTTGAACGTTTAAGCCACTCGATAAATCATTGGGTTGAATATCTTCTTTTCGGTCTTGGCTTTACAATGGCTGTGATTGTAGCGGTACAGGTTTTTTTCAGGTATGTGCTGAATCAATCATTGTTCTGGTCCGAAGAGCTCGCCCGTTACCTTTTGGTATGGCTCACGTTTTTCGGTGCTTCGGTAGCTTATTATCGCAAAGTCCATCCGGGGATCGATATCCTGTACTCTAAGATGTCCCCTTCTGTCCGGAAAGCATCAGCCGTGTTCATTCATATTGCTTCAATTTTATTGTTTTGCATCATGATCATTTATGGCTTTCAGTTTGCCTATTTTGTAAGATTACAAATATCGCCGGCCCTTCAATTACCCAAATGGATTATCTTGGGTATTCTTCCGATTACCGGCCTTATTTTCTTGATTCACGGCCTCACATTTTTAGTAAACGAACTGAAAAGAGGTAACCGTGACATCTGAAGTCCTGATTTTCACCCTTCTTTTTCTTTTTACAATAAATACCCCAATTGCCATTGCCATCGGTGTTGCCTCAATTCTGGCAATTTTTATTCAGGGCGACTTTAACATGATGATGGTCGTCCAGCGGATGTTCAGCGGAACAGATTCTTTTCATCTCATGGCTGTGCCGCTTTTTATGTTTGTCGGTGTGATCATGGAGGCTGGTGGAATCAGTCGCAGAATTATTGATTTTGCAAACTCACTTGTGGGATGGCTTCCGGGAGGTCTGGCTGCAGTTACAATTGTCTCATCGATGTTTTTTGCCGGTATATCGGGATCTGCAGCAGCTGATGCGGCTGCGGTGGGCGCTATTCTGATTCCGGCAATGAAAAAATCGGGCTATGAATCTGATTTTGCCGCGGCAGTTCAAGCATCCGGCGGTTCCATCGGTGTGATCATACCCCCTTCAATTCCAATGATTATCTTTGGATTTTTGACAGGAGCTTCTATCGGCCGACTCTTTGCCGCCGGGATTCTTCCGGGTGTGCTCATCGGGTTTTCTCTCATAGGTGTAGCGACCTATATTTCAATTAACAAAGGCTACGCAGCAACAACCAGCTTTTCAATAAAAGAAGTCTGGCGAACTTTTAAAAGATCCCTTCTTGCCATGGGTGCACCAGTTATCATACTCGGGGGTATCCTTTTCGGCATCTTTACGGCAACTGAATCTGCGGCCGTGGCCGTAGTTTATGCTCTCATTGTCGGTACGGTTGTATACAGAAAGATCAAAGTTAAAGATTATGTCCGCCTGTTCAGGGATGGTGCCATTACGTCATCCATTGTCATGTTTATCATTGCAACAGCATCCATCTTTAGCTGGATTGCAGCCATCGAAGACATCCCTGCACGTCTGGCCGGAACATTACTAACCATGAGTCACAATCCTGTTATATTATTATTGCTCATCAATATGATCCTTCTCGTCGCCGGTACATTCGTTGAGACCACCGCTGCATTGATTTTACTTGTGCCCATGATTACAGCAATGTTGCCTTCCCTTGGTATCGATATCATCCAGCTCGGTGCCATTGTTGTCGCAAACCTGGCCATCGGAATGCTCACGCCGCCCATGGGCATTTGCTTAATCGTGTCATGTTCTATCTCGAACGACAGCCTCGCAGCCATCAGCAAACGGATTTTGCCTTTTCTGGGCGTCTTGATTATCGATATTTTAATCATAACCTTTTATTCGCCTTTGACGATGTGGATGGCAAACCTCGTGGCAAAGTAGAAAAGGAGAGTGTTATGAAAATTACGGTTGTGGGCGCAGGTGCCATGGGGAGTCTTTTCGGAGCACTTTTATCTGAGTCAGGTACAAGTGTTCGGCTTTTCGATATAAGGGCCGAACACATAAAGGCCATTAATGAAAATGGTCTTGGGATTGAACTTGGCGGAAAAACACGTTCGGTGAATGTAAAAGCAACCACTGATAAGAAAAAGATCCGAAAAGCAGACCTGGTAATCATTTTTGTCAAATCGAACCATACCGGAGACGCCGCCAGGGTCGCCTCAGAACTCGTTAATCCCGCCGGTTTTGTGCTAACCCTGCAAAACGGCTTGGGTAATGCCGACATCATCGCAGAATGTATAGATCCGGGCAGAATCGTCGTAGGAACCACCTCTCATGGTGCAACCATACTGGAACCTGGGCTTATCCGTCATGCAGGAACCGGCCCGACGTTAATCGGAATGTGGTCCGAAGCTGAAAAGACCGCTGCACAAGGTATTGCCGATGTATTCAATAAAGCGGGTATTGCCACTGAGACAGTGGATGATATCAGGAGTGTGGTCTGGGAAAAGCTTATGATTAACGTCGGTATCAATGCCGTTACTGCATTGACCGGAATAAAAAATGGTCAGATTCTTGATCTTTCCTCAACCAGAGCACTTGTACGTGCGGCTGTAGAGGAGGCCATGGGGGTTGCCCGCGCTCACAGTATAAACATACCGGACGATATGGTGGAGCATGTTTTTCAGGTCGCCGAAGCCACCGGCGCCAACCGCTCGTCCATGGGGCAAGATGTCGACAATAAACGTCAAACCGAAATCGGGGTCATTAATGGAGCAGTGGTAAAAGAAGCTCAAAAACTGGCGTTTGATGTGCCGGTCAATCAAACCCTGGCCACATTGATAGAGACCCTGCAAACACATTATCGTTGATGAATTCTTTAAAATCGAATTCATCAGGTTATAGGTGTTAACTCAACGGGCCGTTGCCCAAATCATTTTTTGCTGGCTCTGAAACATTTTTTGATAAATCTAAGGCTCGTTCCAGGCGATTCCAATTACGAGACCGTCATAGTTAACTATGTACCGAGAAGTTGTGTAACAAGCAACAGATGTAAGGAGAATAGGCAATGAGCGATGATAAAGTAACCATTTTAGACATACAACAGGCCAAAAAAGACGGGCGCAAGCTGGTTATGGTAACCGCATATGACTATCCATTCGGTCTCATGGCGGATGAAGCCGGTGTCGATATTGTCCTGGTGGGAGACTCTCTGGGTATGGTGGTGATGGGACTGAATGGTACTGTTGAAGTAACCATGGAGCACATGATACACCATATTAAAGCAGTCGTTCGCGGTTGCAAAAGACCCCTTGTTATTGGTGATATGCCCTTTATGAGTTACAATACATCCAGTCGTGACGCCATTATAAATGCCGGTCGGTTAGTAAAGGAAGGCGGGTGTGACGTCGTAAAGCTGGAAGGCGGTATTGACTTTGGATCCACCATAGAGGCAATTGTAAAAGCAGGTATTCCGGTTCAGGGACATATTGGTCTGACTCCTCAGACAGCCAGCGCCCTGGGAGGATTTAAAATGCAGGGTAAAGACGCCAAAGCAGCCAAGCGTATAATCGATGACGCTAAAGCGCTTGAAGATGCCGGCGTATTTTCCATGATTCTGGAAGCGGTTCCGGCACCTTTGGGCAAGCTTGTGGCAGAAGTGGTCAGTGTGCCGGTTATCGGAATCGGGGCTGGCGTGGATGTTGACGGTCAGGTGCTGGTAACTCACGATATGGTCGGACTCTTTGACAAGTTTGTACCAAAATTTGTCAAGCAGTATACAAATATCAGGGAAACGATCCTAAATGCACTGAATGCATACAGAGACGATGTCATGAGCGCAACCTTCCCCGGTTCCGAGCATTCCTTCAAAATGACCGATGAGGCATTGGAACAGTTAAGGAAACTAATTAAAACCTAAACTGAGCGTTTCAAATTTTTGAAATAATTAAATTGATAATATTTTTAAGGTATTCTGCCATTCTGAATTTCAAGAATTTGAAACCCTATGGGATTTCCAATTTCACCGCATCTACTGCGTCAGATGCCGTTCCCCATAGGCGACTATAGCGAAACGACATCTTCCTTGTATCTGCGGCAAACTTGAAAATCGCTCAATTTAGGTAAAAGCTAAATAGGGTTCTTCTTGTTTTTCTAACGATCCCTAAGCCACCCTGCCCGCTAATGGCTTACGTGGCAGGCGGGTTAGACAGCATCCGATTTTAAAAAAATATCATCCATCTTGTTTGGTCGAAGCTAAACCGGTTGTTGCCCAAATCATTTTTCGCCGGCTCTGAAACATTTTTTGATAAATCTAAGGCTCGTTCCAGGCGATTCCAAAACTCGCCCTTCGGGCTCAAACAGTTGGAATCGCTCTTCTTTCACTTAGCCAAGATTTATGAACAAAAAACGTTTCAATGAGCGCTCAAAAAGATTTTCTTTTGGGCAACAGCCCGTAAAAGCAAAGCCTGATCCGCTATATGCAAGGATTTTGGGAAAAAACTTCCCGCCACCTCCTTTAAATTCTGAAAAGTTTGAGCGGGTTTTGGGCAAGTTCTTGGTTGGCTGCGTTTAGTTTGTTTTCATTGGATATTACCGCTACAGCCTGTCGATCGGGGGCATCGGTGAAATATTTTTCAGCAGCATTGATGACCTGGTCCCGGGTCATTTCAAGAAGTTTTTCCTTGAAGCGTTCACGCATGTCATCCGATAAGGAAACGATCTTTCTAAAAAAAGCCTTTTTAGCGGCAGGGCCGGGGGGATCGGGTTTGTCAATTTCCGAGCAAACCTGGAGGACGGCCTCTTTAATATCCTCATCACTGAAGTTGCCGGATCTTATGAAGTCTCTGGCGCCGTCGTATACGTTCAGGGTTGAGACGATATGAGGGTCCCTGTAAGAACCGAAATAAAAAATGCCATCCTCGGGACTGTATATGGCAAATCCACCGTACGCCCCTCCCTTTTCACGAATCTCCCGATGCAGATACATGGATCTTAATATTTTACTGATAACGGATAAGGTCGGAGCATCTTCATGTGCCAGCCGAACCGTCTCAAAGGAACTGGCGACAAATGAGACTGCCGAAGATGTGCTCCATCCTTCCCTGGGAATTTCATCAATAATATCGATGTCAGGAGAACCAAATCCGTCGGTTGATGTTATGGATTCCGGTCCTGATTCAAGGCCTTTTAGTATGGATGTGATTGGTGACGCGGCTGAAGAAAGGGCCGGGTCTTCACCGATCAAGGCGATTTTCATATTATTTTTTACAAAAAGGGTCCTGCCGATTTCTTTGAGTTCATGAGATATGAATTTAAGGTTGTCGTCTGAGAGGTCTTGGGTAATTGTTTTTATGGTTTTGAGCTGATGAATGCCGCTCCAAGTTTCGTTGAGGGCACTGCTGATTGAGAAATTCCTCGACGCCAACGACATGGCGAGTCGATGGCCGTTCTGGACTACCATGGATTCAAGGCCAGATCTATATTCCATAAAGAGATTTTTTAATCGAATCAGGTCTGAGAAATCAAAATTTTGAAAAAATTCTTCGATGATCTCAAACATTTTATCCTGATTGCGGACCAGGCATTTTCCATTCAACGCGACAAACGGGAGACATTCAGTCGCGCCCTCAAAGCCGGTGCGGGCGTGGCAAGAAAGGCTCATACCGCCGGTATGGGCATCTATAAGACGTGCCATTTCAACATAGTCATGGAGAGCGGTACCGATTTTAGTGAACGCATAGCAGAAAAAAGGAACCAAAGGAATGCGTTTTTTGGTCATCAAACCGCTTCCGGCAACTGCCATAAAGTAGAAAATTCCAGAGGTAGGCTGTGAATAACATGTGGCCGGGATCATGGAGTACGAGGATGAGGCTTCCACCCGTTGAACCGAAGGGGGAATATCATTAAGCGCTAAAGTTGGAAGACAGGATACGTCTTCGATATCTTCCTGAACCTGTTTTAGTGCTTTGGTATCTTCAAATATTTTTTCGAGTTCAGATGGCGTTATATCGGCAAGGATTCCATCGAGTTCTTTTTTGAGGCGTTCGCCTTCCTTTTCTTCCATCATTTGATCTGGGACAAGTGTCAAAAGCACCCGGTGGGGATTGTCCAAGAAATAGGTGTTGATTCGGTTTTCAAAAAAAGCACCTTTTTCAATTTCGTTTCTAAGTCTTTTTAAATCCTCGTCAAAACTCAATATTCTCTCTGGATCGCCGCCGTGAAACCAGCTTCCGGCAAAGGTTAACAGTAGTTTAATCCCGTATGGATACGGTGTGTTTGTTATCTCTTTACGATGAAATTCTATTTGGTGGATGGCGGATTCAATGATTTTTTTATCAATGCCTTTTTCCGACAAATCTTTTAATACATCGAAAATGATGGTCTCGATTTTCGAAGCGTCAGATATGGCGACATCCTTTAACCCGCAGACAAACAGAGTATCTTTGTTATCGGCGTCAAATCCGGTTCCGTCGCTAAGGGATGATCCAAGATTTGAATCGATCAAAGCTTTTCGCAACGGAGACGCTGGATTTCCGAGAAGAATTTTTTCCAAAAGAGTTAGAATTAAAACTTCAAAAGCGTCTTTGATATCAGCAGTAAGCCAAGCCACGCAAGCTTGGCATTTTTTTGATGGATCTTCATTTTTATCTAATGGATATGTATATTGCTTTATTTGCGGATGATCCCATCGGGGCTGAGATGGAACATCGGTTCCCGGGTCAATGCGCTTAAAATGCTTTAAAATTTTGTCATTGATAAATTTTAAATGATCTTTTAGGGGCAGATTACCATAGGTATAAAAAAAGGCATTGCTGGGATGATAGTGCCTCTGATGAAAAGATTTTAGCTGGTTGTGTGTTAATCGAGGGATGACCACAGGGTCACCACCGGAATTATAACTGT
>Ga0316576_10002350_pt1 | contig 10756 bp, 8 predicted proteins | sample S0NA_FD_203075 | JGI IMG/M metagenome (GOLD analysis project Ga0316576, IMG submission 203075) | Rhizosphere microbial communities from salt marsh grasses in Alabama, United States - S0-2_050615r3r5 | ecosystem: Host-associated > Plants > Roots > Rhizosphere | place: USA: Alabama | collected... | reverse complement strand
CGTCGAAGTGGGCGAGCTCATCGGCGTCGGCCAGGAACAGGGTCTCGAGGTCGCGGGTGCGGGGAAGGTCGAGAACCTGGGGGTCGGTCACGATCAGGCACCGGCTTCCCGATTCGTCGCAGCCGGCGTCGATCGCGGCGCCCTCGAGGTCGGCCCAGCTCGTCGCGAACCCGGCATCGCCCGACAGGATGCGTCGCAGCATGTCGGCGCGGCTGGCGCCGGTGAGCTCGATCGTGCGGTCCGCGACCGCGATGAACCGCAGAGGGACCGCGCCTCGGTAGAACGACCGGGTCTGCTCGTCGAACCGGTGCAGCAGCGTCCTGAGAGCCTCGCCGCGTCGCCGCATGGATGCCGAGGCATCGATCAGGACGACGATCGCCCGCGGCGGCGAGATGTCGCTCGGCGGTTCGTTGAGAGCGAGTCGGAGCTGGAGCGCTGTAGTGCCGTCGTCGAGCGAGACGGCCGACGCGCGAGTCAGCAGCGGTGGTCCCTCGGTGGTCCAACCGACCTCGACCGGCGCGTCGGCCGTGAACGCGAGCTCGGCGTGCGTCCCGCCGAGCGAACGCTTTGCGACGAGTGCGCCAGGGGCGCGGACGTCGACCAGTCGTTCGTTGGTTTCGATGTACACGATCACGGTCGACGTGACCGGCGCATGTCCGAGGAAGGTGTCGAGGGGCAACCGGACGGACGAGCTGGACCCCTCGCTCGCGACCGGAACGGCGATCGTGGTGACGACCTCCTGAAGCCCGCCGGCGACGACCGGGAAGACCGAGAACGAGTGGATGGCGCCGTCGCGCTGCGCGAGCGCCGTCGCGTGTCCCGAGGCGGCCGCGGCAGTGTGGGCTCGGCGCGCCTCACCGCGTTCCTTGAGCTCGGCGGCGAGGAACTCGCCGTCGTGCCAGAAGCCGAAGGCCGTGACGGAGGCGCCGCGAGGGAGGTGGAGCCGGTAGTCGGCCTGGGCAAGCTCCGGGCCGTCGTTGGCGAAAACCTGGGTCAGCTCGAGGCGGGCCTCGCCGCCGACGGCGCGGACCACGAGCGACTGCGAAACCAGGGGGAGCTGGCGAGCTGTGGTGAAGAGCCCGGCGCTCCGATCGTTCTGAGCCGCCGCGCAGACGGGGATCATGAAAGCCAGGGCGATCGCGGTCGTGGTGCGGCGCATGTCACATGCCTCCCAGGGAAACTCGGATCGGGGTCGTGGTCGGTGGGCAATCGGACAGGAGGTAGAGTTCGCGGCCGCCGGGTCCGTCGGTGACGGCAAGCTCGACCCGGAGACGTTCGGTCTCGAGCCACACCCGGGGTGGAGTGATCAGCGCGAAGCCGTTCGGCAGGCGGACCTCGAGGGTGCACGCTTCGAGGCCGTCGCCGGTGCGGCTCTGGACGACCCCGTCCGGCCCGCTTTGGCGGACGAGGACGTCCGCGCCGTCCCACTCGCTGTGGGCGAGCCAGTTGACTCCCAGCTCACGGCCGACGCCGACCGAGTGTGCGGGAGCGGCGCTGCGCTCGAGGGCATGGGTGAGCTCGCCCGAGCCGGCGGCCGCGACGCGACCGATGTGCTGGTAGCTGCCCTCGGTGGCGTAAGCCAGGGTCCGGAAGAAGTCGACTCCGTGGGGAGGGAGCGACCGACAACCGACGGTGTTGATGACGATCCGGGCTCGGCGGGCCTCGGCGATCAGGTCGTCCGGCGTCGGGTCGCCAAAGTAGTCGAGGTGGGGCGGTGCGTCGCCGATGAGGAAAATCTGACGGTCGACGCGATCGTGGCGGTCCCATGACACCTCACGAAGGGCTGCCGCGACTGCGGCCACCACTGCCTCGGGCCCGTCGCCGCCACCGTCGGCTGACAGCGACGACAGGAAGGACTCGGCGGCATCGACATCGGGGCTGAGATCGTGAACCTTGGTGACGTAGGCGTCACCGCGGTCGCGGTAGGCGACGACGCCGTACCGCAGCCGTTCTCCCGATCGCGCTCGGGTGAGCGAGGTGGCGAGCTGCCGAACCCGCTCCTGGACCTCCCGCAGCTCGCCGCTCATCGAGCCGGTCGTGTCGAGAACGAAAACGACGTCAAGGTCGGCGGCGGCCGGCCCTGCGCTCAACACCAGGGCGAACGCGAAGCCGAAGCTCACGACGGCAGATCGGGACGTAGACACGAGCATGGTTCATGACCTCCATGGTTTTGATGGTGGGCTCACGGTGCGCTTCGCTCGCGGCGGTCGCGGTGCGCTCCGGTGGCGAGATGTGGCGATCCGATGGCAGCGAGCTCGCCGCACCATGACCGGGCCCGATCCGATCGTCGGAATCCCCGGTGCTGCCGCCGCCGGTATGGAATTGTGACTCTTTCGGGATGAAACCATTCGCCTCCGGCCGGACAATAGGGACAGTGGAGGCCACGTGAACACAGTCGAGCCCATCGCCGTGATCGGTCGGATGTCATCGAGATGGAGTCCTGGAATCATGGTTGTGGCGGCCTCCGGGGAGATCGCATGAGGATGCAACCCACCATTCGAGGATTCATCGCAACGAGCGTCATCGGGCTCGCCATGACCGTCCACGCGGCGGCGATTCCGAGGCCGGCCGGCGGCGGGCTATCGCCGGCCGCCGTCGACCGGATCGCGACGGCTCGGGTGCCGTTCATCGCCAATCAGGGGCAGCTGCCGAGCTCGGAGGTGGCGTTCTACGCTCGGATGTTCGCAGGAACGGTCTTCGTCACCGCGGACGGCGAGCTCGTGTACGTCTTGGCTCGGACGCGGCAGGACGGTGGTGGAGAGACCGTTGCGTTTCGGGAGTCCTTCGGCCGCGAAGGCCACTCACAGCCGCGGGGAGGCGTGCCGAGCGGCATCATCGTCAATCAGTTCAAGGGTCCGGATCCGACCGTCTGGAAGAGCGGGCTTCCGACCTTCGACACTGTCGAGATCGAGAGGCTGGCCCCTGGCGTCCGGCTGACGGTCAAGGCAGCCGGGAACAACGTCGAGAAGCTCTTTCATCTGACTCCGGGGAGCGATGTCAGCTCGGTTGCGGTCGCCGTCGATGGAATCGATGGCCTCGAGGTTGATGAGCGGGGGCGGCTCGTGCTCGCGACCCCGGCGGGCGGCATCAGGTTCACCGCGCCGGTGGCGTACCAGGTCGACGGAGGGCGCCACGCCCGGGTCGACGTTGCGTACGAGCTTCGTAGTGACCGCAGCTATGGCTTCAAGGTCGGTTCCTACGATCAGACGCGCGAGCTCGTGATCGACCCGCTGCTGGCGTCCACCTTTCTCGGGGGACACAACCCACAGCCGCCGGGCAACTATGACGACGACATCATCTACGGGATGGCGACGACAGGGGACGAGGTGATCGTCGCCGGCGCGACCCAATCGCCCGACTTCCCGGTTCACCTCGGGTACGACATGACCCTGGACAGCGCCTGGCCGGACGGATTCATCGCCCGGATGAGCGGTGATCTGTCGACGATCATCGCCGCCACCTTCCTCGGGACCGCGACCTCCGACAGGATCACCGACCTCGCCATCGCCGCTGACGGCTCGGTGGTGGTCGTCGGCCAGGCGGGCTACGGCTTCCCGGTGACTTCCGGCGCCTACACGTGGAACGGCTCGATCCCGACCGGCGGCGGGTTTGTCGCGCGCCTGAGCGGCGACCTTTCGACGCTCGAAGCGTCAGCAGTACCGACGCCGGGTGGTTACCCGTCGAAGGTCGGCCTCGGGAACGGCGCCATCTACTTCGGCGGGACCACCAACAACCCGAGCTTCCCGATTACGCCGGGAGCCTACGCCAGCACCTGTTGCCCGGCAGGCGGCTTCGGCATCCGGGAGTATGACGGCTTCGCCGGTCGGCTATCCGCGGATCTGACGATACTCGAGGCGATGACCTACCTGGGTGGCGACACGGTTTCCGGAATCGCAGTATCCGATGACGGCAGCGTCTTCTTGACCGACGGCTGGGACTCGGCGATCACCGGGTCTCTCGCCCGATTCGACCCGGGTCTCACGACCCGCGAGGCGTACCTCTCGTACTACCCGGGCAGCACCAGCGGCAGCAGCCGAACCTACTTCAACGACGTTGCGGTCTCGGGCGGGCTCGTGATCGCTGCCGGCCAGACCTATATGAACGATTTGCCTGCGACCCCCGGCGCCTTCGACACGACCTGCGGCACCGATGGCCTGTGCGACGGAATCGGGACGCTGCTGGTTCCACGGTCTGACGGCTTCGTGGCGATCTACAGCGCGGACCTGCAGACGACGGAGGCCCTGACCTACCTCGGAGGCTCGGATTACGAGTCGATCCGTGCGCTCACTGTCGGCGCGGGTGGCGACGTTTTCGTTGTCGGCGAAACCACCTCGGTCGACTTCCCGACAGCAGGGTCGGGAGTCGATGCCGAGTGTGGGACGGACGGCGAGTGCGACCCCGTCAGCGGTTCGCCCGCGCCCGACGGTTTCATTGCGCGCCTGTCGGCCGACCTCTCGCAGCTCGAGTACGGAAGCTACCTCGGGGGATCGATCGAAGATCGACCGCTGGTCGTCGAGCTCGATCGCATGGGCCGGGCCTATGTCGCCGGGTTCACCGACTCCTTCGACTTCCCGACCACGGTGGGCGCCTTCGACAGGACCTACCACGGGGGCACATCCGATGCTTTCATCAGCTGGATCGACACCGGTGCGGTCGGCAGCCTGATCTTTGCCGACGACTTCGAAAGCGGAGGCATGGCGCGCTGGAACTGATGCGGCGCCTGGCCGACCTCGCGACGAAACCTCTTGGATACTTCGGGCTGGTCCCTGACGACGGTTGGCCGCACGACTGCATCGTGATCCTCCGGGCGAGTCCGGGAATCGTTGTGGCATAATCACTCGCGGCGGCGTGAACGGCCGCCTCCAGCTCACCTTTCGGAGGAGATCAGATGAGAATGGAACGCCCGGATGTGACCGGATTGCGGAATGCAGGCAAGGCCCTCGAGGAGTCGTTCTTCGCTGCGGAGAACGATCGGCTGCTCAGGTCGCTGCGCGAGCAGGCGGCGATGGCCGAGCGTCGAGCAGCCTTCAAGGAAGCCTTGAACGTGAACGATGAGGCCGTGCTCGACGCATTGGTTGCGCTCGAGCTGGCGCCCGAGACGGTGGCTGCGTTCAGCGTCGTGCCCCTGGTCGAGGTTGCATGGGCGGACGGCAAGATCCAGTCGAAGGAGCGGGCGGCGATTCTCAAGGCGGCCCAGGAGCGTGGCGTCACTGAGGGGACTGCCACCCACGACCTCCTCGTAGGCTGGCTCGACCGCAAGCCTGACCAGGTCCTCATGGACACCTGGAAGGCGTACGCGCACGCCCTGTACGGGAGCCTCGAGCCCGAGCTTGCCGCTGCCTTGAAGGAACGGATGCTCGGCCGCACCCGTGCCCTCGCCGAGGCTGCCGGAGGGTTCCTCGGTATCGGCGCCATCTCGGATGCCGAACGGGCGGTCCTCGACGAGCTCGCGAAGGCCTTTTCCTGAGGTCGACAACGGGCGACAGATCGAGCGTGTCCGCGGAGCGCGCACCCGACTGATCCGCGTGTCCCGGGCTGTCGGTCGTTGCGGGGAAGCCGAATCCACGCGAACCGCGTACAGTAGAGGAGGAGGTTCCCCATGAGCTCGACCACCAAGGTCATCGTCGCGGTGTTCGCTGTCCTGCTCGTGGCCGTCGTTGCCGGGGTGATCTGGGTACGATCGACCGCAACGACCCCGGAACCGGATCTGGCGGTCGCCCCGGCGACGCCGTTGCCCGAACCGAGCCCGACCCCGAGCCTGGCCGAACGCCTGTCCGAGCGGCTGGCGGGAACGACTCTCGCGACCTCGGACGCGGTGGTCCGCGAGCTTGTCGGCCAGCTGTCGTCGCGTCCGGCCCTGGCAAAATGGCTCGCGAACGAGGACCTCGTTCGGCGATTCGTCGCTGCAGTTGACAACATCGCAAACGGAGTCAGTCCGACCGGCCAGCTCGCGTTCATGCGACCGGAGAAGACGTTCAAGGTCGTCGAACGAGGCGACCGTTCGTTCATCGACCCGGTGAGCTACGACCGTTATGATCTGGCGACTCAGGTGTTTCTGTCCCTCGACACCGAAGGCACGGTGGCGCTTTATCGTGAGCTCGAGCCGCTCATCGACGAGGCCTACCGTGAGATCTCGCCGCCGGGCAGTCGCTTCTCCGACCGCCTGGATGCTGCGATGAACCACCTCCTCGAGGTGGTGCCGCCGGCCGAGCCGCCGGAGGTGCGGCGCAAGGTCGTCACCTGGGTCTACGTGGACGAGTCGCTCGAAGGCTTGAGCGGTGCGCAGCGCCAGCTGTTGCGGATGGGACCCGACAACGTGCTCCTGATCAAGAGCAAGCTCAGAGAGCTGAAGTCCGCCCTCAGGGCAGCTTCTTCAACTGCTTCTTGACCGCCTTGGCGTCTTTCTTGAGGCCGAGACGGGTGAGCAAATCGAGCTGACGCTCGAGAATCGGACGCAGACGCGGGCTGTGCTCGCCCCAGGCGCCCTCCATCGTGGCGAGGAGCCAGGTGTTTGCGGTGACCGCGTCGTCAAGCCGTTCCGCGGCGGTGAAGAGACCAATGAGGTTCTCCTGGGCCGTCATGACGGCGCCCGAGTCCGGACCGGTCAGCCCTCGCTGGAGATCGACGACCAGGTGCTGCCAGTGGGCACTGTCGTCGACCTCGCCGCGGAGGGCTGCGACCTGAGCGAGTCGCGCCACGTTGTCGCGGGCGGCGACCGGATCGGTGCCCGGATCGATGGCGCCGTGGACCGCCAGCAGCCGGTCGTAGGCGAGGTCGAGCTCGGGTCCGGGTGAGGCGCCGAGCAGGAGGTCTCCCAGGTTGTCGCCGCCCCGGCGGACCGCCATCCACGAGGCCTCGGCGAGAGCCTTTCGCGCCAGAAGCGTATCGCCGCCCTCGCTGTCGGCGGCCGCCAGCGCGCGCTCGGCCAGCCGCTCTGCGACATCGAAGTGGCCCGCGCCGACGGCGGTTCCCGACGCGGCGGTCAGCATGGTGGCGACGCTGCCGCCGTCGGGGTCGGCGGCACGCAGCTTGGCGGCATGAATGAGCAGCTCCTCGGCCGCCTCGGCGTCGCCGTAACGGAGCTCCATCTGGGCCAGTGACTCGATAGCCGTCGCGCGCTCGAGGTCGGAGGGACCATGTGCGTTGGCGAGCACCGCGATCGCCTGCCGCTGATAGGTCAACGCCTCGTCGTGGCGCTCCTGCAAGGTGCACATCCGGGCGAGCATGGCGAGCGCGAGCCAGTGCTCCTCGGGGTCGGCGGCGCCGGTGGCGTCGGCAATGGCGCGATATCGCTGGAGACCGTCCTCGGCGGTGGGTATGTCGCCGAGACGCAGCGCCACCCGCCCGACTGCGAGCAGAGGAACCAGCAGTTGCGGGCTGTCCGTACCGAGCCGTTCCTCCGCTGCGGCTGCCCAGAGCTGGTACATCGGCAGTGCCTGCTCGAAACGATCACCGTGCTCGTACAGCCGTCCGAGGTTGCCGAGACTGGCCTCGAGCCGCCGGTCCGGCGGCGGCAGTCGCTGGGCGATGGCGAGGGCGGCCTGGAACTCCCGTTCGGCGCGTTCGATCTCCCCGACCGCAAAGGCGTACTCCCCGGTGCGGGTGTGACTCTCCCAGGCGTCCTGGGCGCCGGCGAACGGGGCGGTTGCGATGACGAGGACGACGAGAAGGATGGCGGTGCGACGATCCGGCATGGGTCAGGCTCCAGGAATGATGGACAGAGCGATGAGCACCTGGCCCGCGTAGTACATCGGCAGGCCGACGGCTCGGTTGACGAAGGCGGCGTGGACGAACCGCTGTCGGGCGACCGTGAGGTCCGACAGGTAGAAGAGCAGCGCACCGAGTGCGATGATCCGAGGCAGTGCACCGGTCCATGCGACCGAGGCCGCGCCCCAGACCATCACGGTGATGACGGCGATGTAGGCTCCGACGGGCTTCCGGCGGCGACCCAGATGGGGCCACAGCCAGGCGGCAGCGCCGAAGCTCGCGACCAGAGGCGGCAGCGCGATCCACCAGGGCCAGTCGATGATCGGGAGGGCGAGGTGGAACGCGACGAGGTAGGCGACGTGGCCGAGCAGGAAGGTCGCGAGCCCGAGATCGAAGGTTCGCTCGCCGAGGAGCAGCACGTCACCGACGGCACACAGGGCAAGGCCGACGACCAGCCAGGTCGCCACGGCATCACCGGCGCTCCATCGGAGTGCGCCGAGGACCACGAAGGCCACCGACGCGGTCGTCTTGGCCGCAGCCTCGAGCCCGCGATCGCCGCCGCGGGCACCCTGGAGCAGTGCGGCCAGAGCGCCGCACACCACAGCGATCAGAATCACGTTGGCCATGGCTGGATGGTAGCAGCGCGCGGGCTACCGGAACCGGCGGCTATCGGCAATCTTGGCGTCAACCTGCGGGTTTTCTTGTGCGGCGTACCGAAATACGCCTCCGCTCTCAGTCGGCGTACTGGGCCATGAAGTAGATCAGTGCCGCGAGCAACGACGCCTCGACCCCGGCCTGGATCTTCTGGTTGGCGTTCATCTCGGCCCACTTGCCGCGTCCCAGGGCCATCGCCAGGCCGCCGGGATTGCCGTCACCGATCGCAGTCGTCGCGAGGCCGAGGCCAACCATGTGACCGCCGTGGACCAGCCCCTCCCGTCCCAGCATCGCCTGCTCGGAGGCGAGAGCCCAGTGAACCCGGCCCAGGTCCGAGTCCCAGAGCGCCAGAGTCCGTTCCGCCGGGTCCCGCGGCGTCAACGCGGTTTCGTAGACAAGGCTCTCGTCGTGGTCGCCGGCGCTGTCACCGCCGGCCTCGAGGTCGGCGACAAGACCGACGGTCTCGGGCTCGGTTGCACCGCTGAAGTCCATCTCGGCCAGCCCGAGGCTGAAGCCGTCATCGGCTGCTGCCGGGATCGCGATTGCGGCCATGAGGAGGAAAACGATCGTTCGCATCGCGTTACGACACATGATACGCCGGTTTCTTGCGGTGGTTTCGTCCGTTGTCAAACCGCTCCTCGAGGAACCTGGACCGGCCCACCCACCGGAATATCCGAATCTCCCCTCCCGATCCGGAACTCGCGATCGTTTCTCGGGTCTAAACTGATGCCATGCGAAACAACTCGACCCTTCGTCACGCCGCCCACATCATCCTCGCGCTCCTGATCGTCGCCGGTCTCGGTCTCGTCGGCCATGCCGTTCTTGCGGGTCCGGGTGACAATGGGACTTCAGACCGACCGCGAACGAGCACCGTATCGGAGGACAAGGTGAGCTGGGACGAGGTCCAGCGCCTGCAGAACGAGCAGAAGCTCGAGGCGGCCTCCGAGGTCGTCGACGCGATCCGCGATCGTGCCGAGGCCGCCGGCGACGCCGCCGAGTGGACCCGCGCGATCGTCGAGCAGGTCAAGCTGCGGACCGCCCTCCACGGGTACGAGACCGCGGTCCGGTTCCTCAAGGAAACGCCGTGGCCGGGCGACGAGGTGTCGCAGGCCGTGCTCGAGCTGTTCTATGCCGACGCGCTGTCGACCTATGTCCAGGCCTACTCGTGGGAGATCCGCCAACGCGAGCGTGTTGAGACCCCGGGCGAGCTCGACCTCGCGCAATGGGACGTCGACCAGATCGTCGAGGAAGCCAACCGCGCCTACGCGGAGGTCTGGTCGCACCGCGAGGCCTGGGGCGAGGAGAGCATCGGCGTCCTGGCGCGCTACATCGACCAGAACGACTACCCGCCCCGGATCCGGGGCACCCTCCGCGATGCGGTGACCTATCTGTGGGTCGAGCTTCTGGCCGACACCGCGTTGTGGCGACCGGACCAGTCGAACGAGGTCTTCCGGCTCGACTTCGACGCGCTCCTGGTCGGCGATCCGAAGCAATCGGGCGCGCTCGACCTGACCTCGCCGGAGGTTCACCCGATCGAGAAGATTGGTGCCGTCCTCGACGACCTCGAGCGATGGCATCAAGGCGAAGGTCGACCGGAGGCCGCCCTCGAGGCGCGGCTAGTCCGCCTGCGCCGCCTGCGGCTGGCGTTCGACAACCGCCACGATCGTCGAGCCATTCGCGAGCACCTGGAACGAGTGCAGGCGGGTTTCGACGCGAGCCTCGGGTGGTGGTCCATGGGCCAGTCGCTGCTCGCCGAGATGATCCAGGACGAGGACACCCCCGATGCGTTGATCCGAGCTCGCGCCGCCGCCGTCGCCGGTCGCGACCGTCATCCCGGTAGCGTCGGTGGTCAACGTTGCGCCCACACGGTTGCGGCCATCGAAGCGCCGAGCTATGGGCTGCGGACCATGCAGGCCGACGGCGCCGATCGGCGGTCGATCCAGATCACCGCCAAGAACCTCGAACGGCTCCGCTTCCGCGCCTACCCCTATGACCTGCCGACCCGGATCGTCTCGGCCAAGGACGCCAATCTCGTGCCCGGAAGCCGTGAGGTGCCGGAGATCATGGCCGCCACCGAGCCCGTGAGGGAGTGGGTGGTCGACCTGCCGCCGACGGTGGACTACCGCAACCATCTCTGCTACACGACGTTGCCACAGCCGGCGCCGGGGGCATACCTGATCGTTGCCTCGGGACGTGAGGACTTCGGGGACGCTGGCAATCTCCTCCAGGCGATCAACATCCTCGTCACCGATCTGGTCCTGGTGACCGAGCGCGCCGATGCCGGCTACGACGTCACGGTCCGATCGGGCTCGAGCGGCGAGGCCCTGGAGGGAGTGGAGGTCGAGCTCTACCGTTTCGACTGGCGGTCGGGACATCGACGGATCGCGACCCGACG
>Ga0316576_10002349_pt1 | contig 10756 bp, 7 predicted proteins | sample S0NA_FD_203075 | JGI IMG/M metagenome (GOLD analysis project Ga0316576, IMG submission 203075) | Rhizosphere microbial communities from salt marsh grasses in Alabama, United States - S0-2_050615r3r5 | ecosystem: Host-associated > Plants > Roots > Rhizosphere | place: USA: Alabama | collected... | reverse complement strand
TTAACGCCGTATCGAGACCGCCGTCGGTGCAGTTTTTAAACCCCACCGGCATGGATAAACCGCTGGCCATTTCCCGATGGGTCTGCGATTCGGTCGTGCGGGCCCCGATGGCTGCCCAAGAGACCAATCCGGCGATATACTGAGGGGTGATCGGATCGAGCATTTCGGTAGCGGTGGTAAGACCCATTTCAGTGATTTTCAGCAACATCTCGCGCGCCTTGAGCAATCCCTGCATCATGTCGCAGGAACCGTCGAGCGCGGGGTCGTTGATGAGGCCCTTCCATCCCACGTTCGTGCGGGGTTTTTCGAAGTACACCCGCATTACTAAAAAAATGGTTTCATTGACCTTTTCCCTTAAACGGTTGAGTCTATCGGCATACTCCAGGGCCGCCGCTTCGTCGTGGATCGAGCATGGTCCGGCAATGACCAGCAAACGCCGATCCTTTTTGCCGATAATGTTCTGGATGACCCGGCGTCCCGAAATAACGGTCTGGGCGGCTTCAGGCGTAATCGGCATGTCAACTTTCAACACATGTGGGGAGATGAGCGGGATGAATTCTTTGACATTTACATCATAGGTTTTCATGATTCTGCTCCTTTAAAATGCGGCGGCCGCAGCGCTGAGGATTGTCATGCCTGCGATTGGGTTGCCCCCCCAAAAAAAAAGCCGCAGGCACGATCTGCCTGCGGCTTTTTGGGTTGGTGATGGTTCAGCGAACCCCAGGCAGACCACGGGTGCCGTCATAATACCCGTCATAAAAATGCCTGCCTGCTTTTAGCCCGATCATTAAAATGCTCCTTTGCGATGAAACGGGTTACTGATGACACGCCCGCAGAGAGATGTCAAGTAATTATACTGTTTTTCTTGCGGGAATTACTCGGAAAGCATCTCTTTAATGGCATCCAGAACCGGGTTGAGTTCACCCGATCCCTGTTGAGGCGCCGACTGGCCGGCTCCTGCCAAGTATTTTTTCACGCAACCGTATTGTTCCCAGCCCTTGAGGGGGTAATTCAAGTCGACGGATTTCCATTTCGGGTGTCCGTTTTGGATCAGCCAGTCACGATTTTCATAAATAAGTTTGGCCATGCGTCCGACATTTTCGCAATGAAAACGCTTAAAGTCATAGGAGATGAGAACGGCTTTCACCGCGACGGTTTCCACGGCCTTATCCTGCCAGGTGTAAGTGTTGGCCGGGATCTCGGATGGGGGATAGAATTCCAGAATGCTCTTGTTGGCTATCGGGATCAGGGCCAGGTTGTCTTCTGCCGTGACGTTTTCGCTGAACAGTTTGACCGGGTAACCGGCCACGTAAAACATGGCGTCAATTTTTCCCTGCTTCAGCTGGTCCAAGGCCTCGTCAAGTCCTATGGTCAGCATTTCCGCCGGTTCAATCCCCGAAACCTTGAAAAGGAGCCGTGATGTCAGGTAGTTGCCGCTGCCTTCCGTTCCGATGGCCACCCTTTTTCCGGCCAAATAATCAAAATTGAGAATGTCCTTTTTCCCCAACAGGTGAACCTCCTCGTTATAAAGTGGAAAGACCATCCTGGTTTTCGAAGCGATCTGTTTCAAGGCCGGATTGGTTTGAACCTGTGATACAAAAGCCAGCACGTCCGACTGGACGATCCCCAATTGGGTATTCGGTTTTTGGTAAACCGCATAGATATTTTCAACCGATCCCTTGGAGTTGTCGACCCGGAGATCGACATTGGCGAGCGCGAAAAGTTTTTGCAGGTCCAAGCCGAACTGGTAGTAGGTTCCCTTAGGGCCTCCCGTCATGATGCCCATTTTTGTCCGGGTTGGACTCTGTGCCGATGCCGGGCTGAGGCACAGCAGAACAAAGAATAGAACGAACAGGCCTTGCAACAGGACTTCTGTCGTCGCACGCGGCGTGGGTAACCGTCTTTTCTGGATCATTTCGTCCCCCCTTCATTTTCAAGATCAAGGTTTTTGCCACTCTGCATGCCAACCGGCCCAATCTCTGAATGCCGATGCAGCCGGTAAGAGGTCGATTTTATCTCGATCTTTATATTGATTCAGCAAACCATCTTCTATATGAAAGCAAATATCATACTAACATGCCAGGTCAAGAGCGTTTTCAGAACTCACTTGGTTCGTTGGACAATTCATTGAAAAGATTAATTGAACCCCTTAAAGGAGGCGGTAAATGAAAACGAGGCTGACCATTCTCTGCGAAAATTCAGTTGGCGTTCCTTTCGGCGTCATCGGTGAACACGGTTTTGCCTGCTATGTGGAAACCGACAACCGGAACTATTTGTTCGACACAGGACAAGGGTTCGGAATCGTACAGAATTCCCTGACGCTCAAGAAGGACTTGCGCGATATCGCGGCGATCATGATCAGCCACGGCCACTACGATCATACGGGCGGGCTGCCGGCGGTCCTTCAAATCAGGGGGCCGGTGGATGTTTACGGCCACCCGGATATCTTCATGGATCGGTTCTGGTCCGCAGAGGGAAACACACGGTTTATCGGTATTCCTCACAGGCGCCGTTATCTGGAATCACTCGGTGCGAGATTTCGGCTGGAAACCGGCATGGTCGAGGTGGGTCCCGGTGTGTTTCTGACCGGCGAGGTTCCCCGGGCGAGCACTTTTGAAAAGGGAGATGCCAAAATGACGGCCGTTACAGCCGGGGGTGAAAAGATCCATCCCGATCCTTTGAAAGACGACCTGTCGCTGATCGTGGATTCGGATAAAGGGTTGATTCTCGTTCTCGGCTGTGCCCACGCCGGCATGATCAACATCATCGAATATGTTCTGGAAAAAACCAGACGAAATAAAATCTTCGCCATCATCGGCGGAACCCATCTGGGCTTTGCAAGTGACGAGCAGTTCAATGAAACCCTGAAAGTGATCGACCGTTACGAAATAGAGCGCATCGGTGTTTCCCACTGCACCGGACTGCCGAGAGCATCGATGCTGCATGCGAAATTGAAAGATCGGTTTTTCTTCGGGAGTGTCGGTTCGACGCTGGAGGCCTGAATTATAAAGACGATGCAGAGTTCCCGGCTTAGGCTTCACTCAAAAATAACGTCACATTTTGGGCGCCGATGCATCCCGTCCGGCTATGGTGCGAAAACTCGGAATATCCAGACATTCCTGCGTTTTCGCGCCTTGCCGGTCGGGTGCCTCACCTCCCAAATTTGCGAACTTGTTTTTTCGTGAACCCTTAGATGGCTTTTTCCACCACCGGTATCCGCAGGTTTCGAGAGGGGACCAATGTGGTGAGATCGGTATTAGGGTTGTATCTTTTGATCAACCATAAGGGCAGTTCGAATTCCTGGTTGGCGAGCGTCCAGAGAGTATCGCCTTTTTTAATGCAGTAAACCTGGACGGCCTCGACACGATAGGCAGAGAAAAAGTCTTCCACCAATTCCTTGTGGTATTCGAACCGTTGCTCCTCGAAGGCTTCCTTTGCTGTTCGACGCAGCGGGATCTTCAGCTTTTGCCCGATGTGAATGACCTGTCCATAAGGAATTGCATTGAGGTGTCGGATTTCACCGGCTCTAACCCCAAGCCATTCGGCATAATGCCCGATGGTTTCCTCGATTTCCACCTGAATGATGCCGATCGGCCGGCCTTCGTTTAAGATAACGCGTATTATTGATAGGTTGCCGGTGACCATGTTCGGGTCGAGTTCAGCGGCAGAGGCCGGATCGGATGCCGAACGGTTGTCTGCCTCAGGCGGAGGTGTCGACTCCGAATCCTCATTTCCCTCCGCTGTCGGTGGCGGTGGGGCATTTCGGCGTCCGCTGTCCGTGTCGATCAGGTCGACATCCGGCTTGTAACCCGCTGAGTCGGCAACGGTTACGACCGGCTCGACTGGAGATGCGGCTATCGGGCTATCGCCGAAATTCGCTTTGCCATATCCAGCCATGACCGATACCGCCGTCGGGATTTGGACATTCTTCGCGGGCGGCTCAGTCGACGATGCGTCCACTTCGTTTAGTTGTTTCGGAACGCCTGCCGTTGCAACCGTTATACCCGTCGGCCCGGCTGTCGCCGGTTTTTCATTTTTGGGGGGTGCCGGTGACGGCGGTTGTACCCGCTCCGATTTTATGTTTTCCGAGCCCACGGCAATCGGAGGTTTTTTTTCTTCAGAAAGGGGGATGCGCAGATTCTGGCTGACGAAGATGGTGGCCCTTTTATCCAGGTCGTTGGCGGCTATTAAATCCGGCAGACGAATGCCGTGCAATCTGGCGATATCGCCGGCGGTGTCACCCCGGCGCACGGTGTAGAGGCGGCCGTGCTTCTGGTCCTGCCGGAATACCTCCGGCGACAAATTGGCCATAAGGCTTTCCCAATTCCGCTCTTCTTGTACCGGCAGTCGCAGCCTGTAGCCTTTCGGGACATATTTTTGGCCGACGAAGACCGGTTTACGAAGGGCCGGGTTGAGCCGTCGCAGTGTGTCCATGTCAATGGCCAACTGCTGGGCCAGTTGTGGTAACGATGCAAAGCCGGATAGTTTCACTACGGTGGACTTCGGCGGGTCATCTAAATCAAGTTCTCCGAAATAGCGGCGATAGCTTTTAGCCACCTCTCTCGCCGCTAAGAATTCGGAATAGAAATTTCTCGAAGCGAATCCGAATATACGACTCCGGTAGCCTTCAAAGACGGCCGCATAACTTCCCATCTTACGCTGAGCACGCAACATGCCGGCGGCGCCGTGATTGTAAGCGGTGATGGCCAGAGGCCAGTCCCCGAGTGTTTCATAATTGTCCTTCAGCAGCCGGGCCGCCGCATGGGATGAGCGAATCGGGTCGCGGCGTTCATCAATGATGTAATCGACGGTCATGTAGTGCTTGCCGGTGGAGCGGGTAAATTGCCAGGCCCCTGCCGCGCCGAATTTGCTGTAGGCTTCCGGATTGAAGGAGGATTCCACATGCGGCAGGTAGGCGAGATCGACGGGTAGTCCGTTTTCCTGAAATATTTGCTTGATTTCATCAAGATAGGCGCCTGACCGAATCAGACCTTCGCGAAAGCGGTCCTTCTGACCGATTTGGCAGCGGATCCGATGGGCAGAGCGTTGAAAGTCCGCCGGCCTGACATCCGGGCCAAAGAGGTCTGCCACCCGCTGCTCTTCCGGACTGGACGGCAGCCCACCGCGGGCAAGGCGCTCAAGCAGCTTTTGATACTTCTTTTTAGCGGCTTTGATACGCGCCTGATTTATCCTGCCGGCGCCGGGTCTGTCCTGATTGTCAATTTCGACGACCTCGTAAACAATATCCAGGTTTTGATTGTCGTGAATGATGCCCTGCCCGGAGTGATATTCGGAATAAACTTTTTTCCAGAAACCCACATTGGGTCGAATGCATTGCGGCACAGGGAAAGGATCGGCTTCGGATTCCGAGCCCCGGCAGAAACCCGGGCAAAGGGATAGGGCCATCACCAAATAACATGTTATGAAAAGCCTTTGCATAGACTTCCTTATCGTAAAAATTGTAACGCTTTAAGGGTTCGCGAAAAAATAAGCCTTCATTTTAGGCGTTGAGGCGCCCGGTCGGCAGTCGGACGGGATGCATCGGCGGCTAAAATGTTCTTTTATTTTTTCGTGAACCCTGTATAGGTGATAGCCCGGCGTTACTCATGCACTTCTTGATAAACATAATAGGGAAAAAAATCATTGGTGCAGTCGTAGACCAACTCCCGGATCAAGTTGCCATATTTTGCTTCCGGATCATTGACGCTGACGCCGACGGGGCCATTCCGGTTCAAGCTGATAGCGGCAACAGATTTTTTGGCGGCGGATGAATTGGTCCACAGAATGGCGCCACTTCCGGATTCCAGGAGCCTGACAGTCAGCACCCCTTCGAGATACGCCTCGGCTCTAACAGTCGCCGCCACCGCATTCCAGCGGATTTTAGGCGTGATTTCAGAGATCTCCAGGTGGCCTGTGAAGACGGCATTAACATGGTGTTTTTCAGCAAGAGCCATGAGAATATCCGGGTTGAGATGATCGGCACCGAAAGACGTCAAAATCGGCGACATGGGACCGAGTTCGAGAAACCGCACACCCGGCTGCGCAGACTGTGCCCGCTGCATGAAATTCTGAGTGACGGTCTGATGGAGGTTATCATTTACGTTTGAGGAAAAGTCGATGATGCCAATGTTGTTAAAAGGTGACAATACGACTCGAGGCGGAACCATTACTTTCTGTTTGTGAGTGCAACCGACCAGCAACAAAACGGTCAGAAATAACCACACGGCGGCTGCCCAACTTTGTGCTGAAAGGGTGAAATACGACCTCTTCCGCTGCCGAGTCATGTCACTCCCCATTTGGTTTAACGTTTCGGCGTGTTATGTGTAGAAATCTGAAATTCGCGGGCGGAAAAGGTGGCTGCAAGAATCAGACCACGCCCGATTTTTTAAAAAGCGTCGTTATTTAAATCTATTATGATCTAACCCTGACAACCGATCCGAGGATTTTGACGTAAAGCGTCAAATTTGCAACACTGATTGTCGTCTTTCTGAGCACAGGGGGAACACAGCGGGACACGGGAAGTTCTCCGGCCGGTGTTTAGGTACAGCCGCAGGGAATGCGGCAACGGGAAACAGCGCGGAAGCTTTTCGATTGTCGCATTATTCTTTCACACGCGACATAAACCGGACCAACTCGATGTTGATGCGCACGACTTCTCCGGCTGCAAGGTATTCGGGGACCAGCACCGTCACCCCGTTTGAAAGAACCGCCGGTTTGTTGCGGTTGGTGGCCGTCGCTCCCTTGATGACCGGTGCGGTTTCAGCAATTTCAAGGTCCACGGATGCCGGCAGTTCGATGGCGATGATATTCCCGCTCAACAGCAGCGCCGTAATGCCCTCGAGCCCTTCGCTCAGCCACAGAGCTTGCTCCCCCAGGAGTTCTTCGGCCAAGGTGTACTGCTCGTAATTATCCGTATCCATGAAGGTGAAAAAATCCCGGTCCTTGTAGAGGAAGTTGATGGGACGACGCTCCAAGTCCACCTCATCCAGCGTATCGTTTCCTTTGAACGCTTGCTCGAGCTTTTGACCGGATGGGATGGCGGCAAAACGGACCTTGTAAAGCGTATTGGCCCCGCGGGCCGATGGGGTTTGGACATCGATTTGTTTGGCCTGGTAAGGGTGGCCATTTATCAGGACGATATGGCCCTTTTTCAGGTTAGATGCTTTCAACAAAAAAACTCCTTGGTTGATCAATCTGCCGGACACACGCCCCAAAGCCAGGATTTCGACATGGGCCAGTGCAGAGTGTTGACATCAGCAGTTACCACGAACGGCGTCGTTCGTCAAACTTTAGCGGCTGCGTCGACCGGAAACAGCTGGCAGCCGAGACCCGGCTGTGTTAAGGATACAGAATGGGTTCAGATAACGTTGCGATGCACTATACGCTGCGGCTGGTGAATACTGAGTCCGGAACCGGTTACTTCTCCTGCTTTCCCGAGGAGCATCACGATTTCGACACGAGCCTGCGTTATGCGCGGGCGCATCCGAATGATGAGTTCATCCGCAAACACCTGCTGCGACTGATCAACGGCTGGGGCAGGGACGCGCTGCGGCGGGCAATCCAGTCGGCCGATTCTTCCGATCTCTTCCTACTGGCTCTGTTTTTCGAGGCCTGCCTGCTTAACCGCGATTTCGACCCATTGCAACGCCTTTTTGATCCCACGGTGGTACAACGGCTGTCCGCTTACACGCCGCTTGTTTTTATCGGGTCGACTCTCCTTTCGGACAGGATGCGCCACGAGGCGTGGATCCAACTTTTCCGTAGGAACATCGCCGAGTACCGCGAGCTTCCGGCACCGGATGAAGTGAACTTGACCCCACCGTTTCCTGATCGGTTGATCTCAAGGGCCGGGGAGGTGAAACATACCTTGCAGGAGGTGTTCGATCGGATGCCGGTCGGCTTGGGAAGGCTGAATTCTTCGTCTCCGGGTGCCGCTGAAACAACAGCTATGGCGCTCGATCGGTTGGCGCGGGCCGGCATTGTCACAGGGCCTGAAATGCGTCACGAAGCGTCTCTCAGTCCGATTGCCCTGCTGCGGCAGTGGGAGATGAAGACAACCGTGCACAATGAGCGGCACCACTTCCGTTTTGAAGGGGACCAAACCGCTTACGGTCGGGGACTCGACCTCGAATCGGCCCGTGCGGCTTGTGCCATGGAGATCGTGGAACGCTGTTCAGCCTACGCCAGTTTTGTTCCCGGCCGGGTCATCGGATATCGGAAGACGCAATCCCTTGTGCACGGTCGCGCTTCGGATCTGCAGCGAGAGCATATGGACCACCTCGATCCAAACCGGTTGACACTCGAAGTGCCTTATGCGGATGCCCCTCTCTATTGGATCGAGGGGAAAGAACCGGACGGCAAAGGATCGAGATCGGTATTCGTGCCGGCCCAATGCGTTTTTTTATTCTGCAATCTGGATGAGAGCAAGCTCTTTTCCGCACTGGGTTCCACCGGTCTGGCTGCGGGCAGCACCATGGAGGCTGCCAAGGTAAGTGCTCTGCTTGAAGTCATCGAACGCGACAGTGAAAATGTCATGCCCTTTGCGCGGGAGCGCTGTTTCGAGGTTGAGACAGAGGAGCCTGCCCTGGCCGCGCTTTTGAACAATTACAGCCGTCTGGGCATCCAGATCCAATTCCAGGACGTCACCACGCCGCTCGGCGTGCCGTGCTGCAAGTGTTTCATCGTTTCCGGAGAGGGACGAGTCGTGAAGGGAACCGGCGCACACCTGAATGCGCGCCGCGCGCTGCTGGCAGCCATGACTGAGACGCCGTATCCTTATCCCGGCGGTCCGCCGTCGCAACCGGCCATGAATGGGCTCTTGCGGGTACCGTTGGAAAAACTGCCGGATTATTCGAGCGGAAATGCTGCAAGGGACCTGAGTCTGATCGAAACGCTGCTTGATTCCAACGGCTTCCGACCCATCTATGTCGATCTGACCCGCAAAGATCTTGGAATTCCGGTCGTTCGGGCGATCGTGCCCGGTATGGAATTATTAGGTGATTTCGACCGTTTTGCGCGGGTCAACCCCCGTCTCTATGCCAATTATATCAATATGTTCCGTTCTGAACGCTGATTCTATGGCGGGATGATGAACCGATCATGGATACGGTTATTTATAGAGCTTTTGGATGCAGGTTTCAAAAATTCTAACGATATTGTAAAGCGCAAGCCGCATAAACCAATCATAGCACGGATGCTCGGGAAATTTGGGAATGGCATACTTATCTTTTTTTTGCGCCAACGCCCGAATCCCGAATTCTCCAATGTTCCACATCAGGGCCGCATACGCTGCGGCATTAAGATCACGGGCCCAAACAGTGCGTTTGTCGGTGGCCAGAGCCTCTCGATATTCTTCTGAAAAAACAGGCTCGTTAAACCCTTTGGCTTTATTTTCCAGGCTGAACTCACAACCGTAGATCAGGGCAATGCCTAAAACGGCGCCGTTCATGCGCAGTTGCCAGACCGAATCGATCTCCGTGCGAGGCAGGGGATATGCACCGGTTTCGAGATTGATCAGGCTTGAAATGGCACCGAATTCACCCGCATACCGCAGCAGCAGAGTCAGGGAATATTCATCAACCGTCTCGACCCACTTCTTCAATTTAGACATCGACACCCCTGCATTAAGGGTTGTGATTCATCTTTTCCGACCCACACAGTTTACACGAATAAAAGAGCGGTCCGCATGGTGAATTCGATCAGACAGTTCACTTTGACGACCTCCCGCGTCAAAAAAAACCGAGTTGCTTTATGAGGCAACCCGGCGTTCGTGATGTTCCCCGGCAACCCGGCTGTCTACATAAGATCCGTGGCTTTCCGTCCCTGCCTCGCGACAGGTTTGGCCTCTTGCGGGAAGTTATTTATTTCAAACGATTATACGATGATGCGTTGGATTTGTCAAATTTACGTGCAGAAATTTATCCGGCTGCGAAAGGGATGACTGGCCCGGCTTTAGAGCCGGATTTCCACCTTGTCCTGCAGGAATTTTTTAACAGCGGCAATCGGCACTTCACGCCGGTGAAAGATGCCGGCCGCCAGGGCCGATTCGGCCGCGGTTTTGGTAAAGACCTCCAGGAAATGGTCCGCACGACCGGCTCCGCTGGAGGCGATAACGGGAATGGAGACCGCTTCCTTGATTGCATTGATCAGCTCGATGTCGAATCCGAGCCCGGTGCCGTCTCGGTCGATACAGTTCAACAGGATTTCACCGGCCCCCAGATCTTCACAGGCCCGGGCCAGTGTCACGGCGTCCAGGCCCCGTCCTTCCCGTCCGCCCTTTATGGTGCATTGGTACCAGCAATACCGCTCGCCATCGGGACCGGGCATGCTCGTTTCAATCACCGGGTGCCTGACGGCATCAGGGGAGGGCACATAGACCCGGCGCGGGTCGATGGAGACGACCACCGCCTGGTTGCCGTATACGCGCGCAATCTCCTCGATGGCGCTATGGCCGGATTTTACCCCGGATGTCAGATAGTCTTCCACGATCAGGACCGCATCACTGCCAATAGAGATTTTGTCGGCACCGGACCGGAAATACTCTGCCGCGACCTCGAGCGCGGTATAATGGCGACCGTTTTTGTCGGTGTAGTTCCTGATCCCGCCGCCGATGGTCAACGGCACGAAAACAGTGCGGGAGGTCTGTTTCAACACCTCGAGCATCGGCATGTCTTCCAGCGGAAAATCCCTGAAACCGGTGATGTTGAGAAACGTGATCTCATCGGCGCCTTCCTCATAGTAGCGCCCGGCCAGCTCG
>Ga0316576_10002348_pt1 | contig 10756 bp, 6 predicted proteins | sample S0NA_FD_203075 | JGI IMG/M metagenome (GOLD analysis project Ga0316576, IMG submission 203075) | Rhizosphere microbial communities from salt marsh grasses in Alabama, United States - S0-2_050615r3r5 | ecosystem: Host-associated > Plants > Roots > Rhizosphere | place: USA: Alabama | collected... | reverse complement strand
GCGTAGTGAAGGTAATGGGATCGGAATCACGTGCAGCCGGTAGTAGAGGTCCTCCCTGAACCGACCCTCGGCGACCTCCTTCAGCGGGTCCCTGTTCGTCGCGCAGACAAAACGGACATCGACCCGCTCCAACCGTGTCCCGCCCACCTTTTGGAAGGTGCCGGTCTGAACGAAACGCAGCAGCTTGGTCTGAAGATCCAGATCCATCTCGGCGATCTCGTCCAAGAACAAAGTGCCGCCGTCGGCCTGACCAGCAGCGCCGACTCGTTCCCTCGCGGCGCCGGTGAAGGCGCCCTTCACATGGCCAAAGATCTCGCTTTCCATCAGTTCGCGTGGTATCGCGCCGCAGTTGAGCGCGATAAAGGGACCGTCCCGCCGAGGACTACGGCTGTGGATGGCCTCAGCGCAGACCTCCTTTCCAGTCCCGCTTTCACCAGTGATGAAGACGGTCGCATTGCTCGGTGCGGCGCTGTCGATGATGCGATAGACCGTCTGCATCTTCAGCGATCCGCCGATAAATCCGCAGTACCGCTCTCGCTGGAAGTCCTCGGTGATGCTGTCCACGAGGTCAGTCAAGCTCTGCCGGTCCAGGGCGTTGCGCAGAGTGACCTTCAGGCGTTTCGCATCGAAGGGTTTCTCAATGAAATCGAAGGCCCCATAACGCATCGCGTCGACTGCCACATCGACCGTCCCATGCCCCGTGACGACGACCACGGAAATCGGCATCCGCTGAAGGTGGACATGCCGAAGAATCTCCATCCCGTCCATGTCCGGAAGCCTGAGGTCGAGCAGAAGCCCAGCAGGCGGGCGGGTCTGAAGGCTCTCCATGGCGGCAGCGCCAGTGCCGACGCACTTGACGTCGTAGGGCTGGTCACGAAGAAAGCCCGAGTAGAGCTCGGTCAATACCGGACTATCCTCGACGATGAGGACCCTGGGTTTGTCTTTGTCCACGAGTAACGGGCCAATGCGGGGATCGCTCTGGAAAAATCCACGGCACGGTAGCCGCGGCGCCTCGGCCCTCCATACTAACGCAATGAGGCGTCGCGTCTCTTCAACCAGCGATCTACAGCTCGCATCAGGTCCGCCCTGACGATGGGCTTGGTCAAGTGGCCGTTCATCCCAGCATCCAGACACTGCTGCTTATCCTCGCTGAACGCGCCCGCGGTCATCGCCACGATCGGGACGCGCGCAGCCTCTCCAGGGAGGCTACGAATGGCGCGCGTCGCTTCCAGTCCGTCCATCTCCGGCATCGCGACGTCCATCAATACGAGTCCGTAGCACTTTTCCTGGACGGCGGAAACGGCCTGCAGGCCGTTCTCGACGGTGTCCACCGCGTAACCGGCCTTCGCCAGAATCGACTTGGCGACCAGGCGATTCGGCGCGCTGTCCTCTACGAGGAGGATGGGCAGATGCGCATGCGCATCTTTAGGCAGCGGCAGCAGAACATGCGGCTCAGCCGCGGAATCGCGGGCTTCCGGCGATTCCCCGACGACCTCTCTCAGCGCGCGATACAAGGTTCCCGGGGCGATGGGGAGCCGCTCGGAAACTGGAGCGCCGTCGCAGCTCGAGTCATCGCCGTTCCGATCTCCGGTCCTCGAGAGCCGGATCAAGCGCGGGACAGCTGATGCCGTGGGCTCGTGCTCACCGACGGACGGCGCCTCATCGATGACGCTAATGCCCGCCCCGCAGCCTGGGTCACCGAGCCAGGCCGGCGCGACGGGCAGCTTATCGACCACCCTCGCACGCAAGCCGGCGGCATCGAGCTGCAAGCAAATCTCCTCGGCCAGGATCGGGCTGCCGGACTGAATCAGCACGACCCGGTCACGGAGCAATCGCCTTAGGCTGCGAGCCGAATCTACGGCAGGCTTCGTGTCCGAAACCGGAAGGCGGAGCCAGAATCGGCTACCTCGCCCCAGCTCGCTCTCGAACCCGACCTCTCCCCCAAGGATTCGGGCCAGCGCGCGGCTGATCGACAGCCCCAGACCCGTACCCCCGAAACGGCGTGTGTAGGAATCGTCGACCTGACTGAACTCGTCGAAAAGAAGCGATTGCCTGTCCTCCGGGATGCCCACGCCCGTGTCGATGACATCGAATCGCACGGACAAACCGCAGGCCACGTTGCTCTCGAGGAAGGTACGCACCCGGACCCCGCCTGTTTCCGTGAACTTGACGGCGTTCCCGATCAGATTGAGCAGGATCTGGCGCAAAAGCCCCGGATCTGTCCGAAGTCGGCGCGGCGTTTGCGGATCAGCAAATAGCGTGAGCTCAAGTCCCTTGGCGAAGGCGCGGGGCGCAAGCAAGCGAACGACGCTGGCCACAATCTCCTCGGGCTCGCAGAGCTCGGGCCGCTTCTCCATTCGTCCGGCCTCGATCTTCGAAAAATCGAGAATGCTGTTGACGATCGACAGCAGGTTATGTCCCGCTTCGCTCGCCGTCGCGGCATAGGTGCGCTGTTCCCGGTCAAGCCCCGTTTCCAACAACAGCTCGTTCATGTTGATGATGGCATTCAGCGGGGTGCGTATCTCGTGACTCATGGTGGCGAGGAAACGGGATTTCGCCTCGCTGGCCTGCTCGGCGCGCGCGCGTGCCTTTTTCAGCGCCGCTTCGCTGCGCTTCCGTTCGCTGATATCGATAAAGTGGGCCACGTAATTCGTCGTTCGTCCCATCGCGTCCCTTACGGCCGTGATACTCAGCCACTCCGGAAAGATCTCCCCGTCCTTGCGCCGGTTATCGATCTCTCCCTCCCAATGCCCGTCCTCGAGAAGCCGCGCCCACATGTCTCGATAGAAGGCGGCATCCTGCCGGCCCGATTTCAGGATCTTCGGCGTCTTCCCGATCACCTCGACTCGCTCATATCCGGTGATCCGAGTGAACGCATCGTTTACGCGAAGGATTTGCGCCTGAGCGTCCGTGATGAAGATCGCTTCCTGGGCTTGGAACGCGTGCGCGGCAAGGCGGATCTCCTCCTCGGCCTTGATATGCTCCCTGCGCAGGTCGGCGAGGCGTGACGACATCTCGTTAAACGCCCGAACCGCCATCGCCAGCTCGTCTTTGCCTTTGACCGGAATCTGATAGCCTGGTCCCTCCCGCGCCAACCTGTCGGATGCACGCTGCAGCTGGCGCAGCTGCCTTGTCAGGACGGTCCCGAGCAGGAGTGAAAAGACCGCCACCAATAGGATCTCCAACAGCGCGATGCCGATCCCCTGGGCGCGCGCGTTCCGGAGCAGGGTGCGCAACGACTCGACCGTTAATCCAACCTCGACCCGGCCGAAATAGATTCCCCCTTCCCGAATCTCGGCGAAGGTGTCATAGATACCATCCGCTGCCTGCGATGGGTCGTCGTCTGGAACGGCCGGTCGCGCGAGTATCGCTGGATCGCCCGCCTCCGCCAGAACGACCGATTCCGCGTTCCTGACACGGACATAGACGACGCCTGGACTGCTCAAGGTCTCCTCCACCAGGCTCTCCAGGGTCGCGAGGTCCGTCGCGAGGACGGCGTCCTTGGTGGTAGCGGCAAAGAGCTTGGCCGTCGCCTCACCGCGCTGGATGAGCTGCTCCGAGTTCGAGTCGTGCAGCCATCGCAGACCGCTGACCACGAGGACCGCCAGCAGTATCGCCTCGATCGCGGCGATGCCGAGGATGGTCTTGAGACGAAAGCTCACCGAGGGGCTGGGACCGGATCTTCGAGCGACTGGATACCGAGACTGCGCACGTCATCCCAGTCGCTGTCCTTCGCGGTCTCGAATCCCGTTACGCTCAGCCGCGCGAGCAGCGCCCGCCCAGCCTCGTCCGCGTCCATACCGACCATCGCCTGCGCCAGACGCTCGACGGCGTCCGATGGAACCCGCGGGTGCACGGCAAACGCGTGCGGCGTGTAGCCCCGAGTCGTCCAGAGTACCCTGAGCTGCTCGCGTATGTCGGGCTCCGTGCTACTCAGCGTACGGACTACACCTCCGCCAGCGGGATAGAGACCCTTGGCAACCGTCCGATAAACCGAGTCGTGGGAGGAGACATATCGAGGTGTGAACCTGATGCCCTCCCCAACGAGGTAGGCCCGGGTCAGGACGCTGGCGGCGAAGGCGCCGGGCGCAGGGAACGCCAGTGTCGCGCCATCAAGTTCCCTGGGCGACTGGACCGGACTGTCGTTGCGCACCACGAGAATCCCTTTAATTCGCTTGTCCCGCTCCTTCGCAAATGCCCGGTAGCCGGTCGTCTCGCTGAATACCGTGTAGTGGAGGGGATTCATGTAGGCGATGTCGTCTTCCCCGGCCGTGAGACGCGCCTCGAACTCGGGGATATCCGGAGCCGTACGAAACTCGAGATTCAACCCGGACTCTCGCCCGAGGTATTCGAGGATAGGCGCCCAGAGCCTGGCAAGCTTGCTCGCCGATTGCTGGGGCACAATGGCGAAGGAAAGCGCCTGCGGATCGCCTTGATCCTCGCCGGCCGAAGCAGACAGGCTCGCGCAGGCAATTAAAGACGCCAATGCGACTAGGCAACATTTCACTTGATTTCTCCGTAAAGATTTCAGGGTCATTCGACAACCGACCAAACTGAATCGGACCGGGCCCCGAGTGGCCCGATAGAAACGAATGACCGCGAGCCATGGGGTCCGACACTCGGACGCACCAGCCCTGGGACGTGCGAGCGGGGGACGCCGACGGAGCCCCATCCGCCGTCAATGGTCCCGGTACCATTGATACAGGGCGGCCTCGAGCTGCCGGTTGTCGATTGGCTTCGTGAGGTAGCCGTTCATGCCCGCAGCCCGGTACGCTTCTTCGTCGCCTTTCATCGCATTCGCGGTCAACGCGATGATCGGGGTCGACGCCTTGTCGGGGTCGGTCAGGTTGCGGATTGCTCGGGTCGCCGCGATTCCGTCCACTTCGGGCAGCTGAATGTCCATCAGGACGAGACCGTACTGTCCCGAACGAACGGCCTGAATCGCGACGCTTCCGTCGCCGACGACATCCACGGCGTAACCAAGTCTTTCGAGCTTCGCCTTCGCGACGAGCTGCAATGCGAGCACGTCCTCCACGAGCAGCACCCGCTTGCCCCGCGGCCCCATTGCCTGCCCTGGCTCGCGGCCCGTCATACCGCCGACGGACGAGGCAAGGGGTTTCACGACATCGATGAGCTTTCGGCGGGTCAAGGGCCTCGTGAGCGCGACATCCCAACCACCAGCGCCGCAACCCGCCTGACCGTCGACCCAGTCCAGCAGCGCGAAACGCGTGCTTTGCCGGGCCGCGCCCATGGCATCGAGCAACGATGCCCCCGAGGAAGGACCGCGAATGGCGCTTTGGTCGACCAACACCAGATCGAAGGGGGTATTCCGCTCGTTTGCCGCTCGAACCTCGTGAACCAAGGCCTCGGGGTCGTCCAGGGCCACGACGTCGGCGTTCAGACAGCGTAGGTGGGCAAGGATCGACGCGCGCTGGAACGGACTGCGGGTCATCGCCGCGACTCTGAAGCCGTTGGGAGCCGGTGGCTCATACGCGTCATCCGCGTCATCCGCGTCGGCCTTACTCAGCACGACGGTAAACCAGAAACGGCTCCCGCGGTCGGGGCAGCTATCCAGCCCGATCTCGCCGCCCATAAGCTCGACGAGACTCTTGCTGATCGCCAAGCCCAAACCCGTACCGTGGTGCCGGCGCGCCCGCCCTCGTTCGAGCTGGACGAAGTTTCCGAACAGACGCCCCTGGTCTTCAGGCGCGATACCGGGGCCAGTGTCCGCGACCTCGAAGCGCAGGCGCACGGCGTCGGTTCCGAGCCCGATCGCCTCGGCCGTTAAAGTCGCCCCTCCCCGTTCGGTGAACTTGACGGCGTTTCCGACGAGATTCAGTAGCACCTGGCGCAGGCGCACCGCATCACCGCGCAGCCTTGACGGCAATCCCTCGCTCGGAATGCTGCACAATTCCAGGTGCTTGCGACTCGCCGGTATCGCGAGTATCTCGACGACACGATCGAGCGTATCGAAGAGATCGAAGTCCTCGGACTCGAGCCGCACCTTTCCGGACTCGAGCTTTGTCAGGTCCAGAATGTCGTTGATGATGGTCAGCAGGGACTTCGCCGACTCCAAGATCACCTGAGCCTGGTGGCGCTGTTCGGCGGCGAGCGGAGATTCCAAGAGTAGCTCGGCCATCCCGATCACGCCGCTCATCGGCGTACGGATCTCGTGGCTCATGTTGGCCAGAAATGCGCTCTTGGCGCGATTGGCCTCCAAGGCCTGGTCCCGGGCCTCCCGCAGCTCGGCGGTGCGCTCCTCGACCAAGGTTTCCAGATTCCGAGCCAGCGCCCGCAGCTCCTGGTTGGCCGAATAAAGCTCGCGGCTTTTCTCCTCCAGCAGGCGCTCCGCCTCCTTGCGGGCGCCTCGTTCCCTGAGGAATCGACGCTCGAAAAGAGCGGCATGCTTGTCGTCCCGCTGCATGGAGCTACTGCTGCCGGAGAGTGAAACAGACGTGAGTGCGCCCGTCGTCCGAGAGGTCGACCTGTTCGATCGAGACGTCCTCGCCATAGTGCTTCAAGCAGCCCTGAATCAGGCCCAGCGCCAAGTCAGCGAAGGGTCTCCGGGATCGATAAGTCATCTCTAGCGTGCCAGAGTCACTGAGCCGGGTCTCGAACGTCGGGAGCTCGGCGTCCGGGTAGAGCTTGCGCACCTCGGCGTGCACGTGGTCCTCGATCCGACTCAGAAAGTCGAAAGTCCCAGACACATCCTCGAAGAATGCTGGATACATTTCGAGGAAGCGACCGAAGAGGTGCAGTCCGAAAGTTCGGACAAGCTCGCCGCCCGGCGTTTTCGTCTTATCGCTGAGGTGGGCGACCAGCTCAAGCATCTCTTCGTGATGATAGGTGCCGACGGCAGTGTACATGCCGCCCGAGGGCAAGTTCGACGCCACAATGATCTCGTCGGCCATTTCCGGTGAGAAGTGGCTCTCGACCATCTCGATGAACTCAGAAAACACCATGCCTTTCAAACACTTTCTCCAAGCAGCCGTCCGATTCGGGGGCTATGAGCACGTAGGGTGGGTTGGCAAATGCAACAGGCTGCCGTGATCGAGATTACCCAGTAACCACCGCGGACGACGCCATTCACGCCCTACGTAGAAACCCTGATCGCAACGTTGTGAAGCAAAATCCATGCACGCGCGGAGAGCTCCGCTAGGCGCGAGCACTCACGGTAGCGCCGTGACCAGTCCCAATGTCTTGGGGTGGCGAGCATTCGCTACCAAGGCTAACCGGGTACGCTGCTGAGGTTCGGCGTCTTCTGGTCGCGGCGATGATCTGACGCGCCCCGCCAAAAAAGCTGCGATGACCTGCGACGAAAATCGCTTTGCAATCTGCGACGCGAATTGCAGCTTCTCCGGGCACCTCGCGCTTTCCGCTAGGTCACCCGACGACGAGTCCTGAGCGACAACCAAAGGGCAACATCGCAGTACAATCGGACCGTTGTGCTTCTTATCTCGACCAAGTCTCGGCGGCCAACTGCCGCATAATCGGAGGTCATCGGCAGTGAGAAAAGGAGCCGACCGACGTGGCATTCTTCCGAGAACAAGCCTCGTGGAAAACTGGTGCAAAACCTGCTTAAGTGATTGGTTTATGTAACGGACGGTTTTCGATCGTTCCCACAGCGGAGCATACCGGCAAGCAGCCACCTCTGAGCCGATGAGAATAAAGACAGGGCTGGGTACACCGAGAGCATCGACCCGGCAGCGCCCCTGCGACCCATGATAAGCCCGACCGCGACCCGTTCGAACACGCTCGATCGTCCCGGGCCGGCGGCGAGCTCTCCCGACGAAGCTCATCGAATCCGAGCGGAGCAGACACGCCTGCTAATGGATGGTGCCGGAACCAGCATTCCGGCGTCGATAGCAGTCGCGAGCACGATGGCCTTTGTCCAGTGGTCGGTGATCGATCATATCGTCATTATGGCGTGGCTGAGCACCATCGTCCTCGCCAGCCTCCTAAGAGGCGTGGTGGTTTTCCTGCACGCGCGCTCGTCTGCGCAACGACGTTCCGAATCGGCATGGCTGGTGATCTTCATCGCGGGTACCGCTCTGGCCGGGGGCCTATGGGGCGCGGGAGCTTGGTTGCTCTACCCCTCGGATTCTGTCGCTCATCAAGCCTTCCTCGGTGTTCTGATCGCGGGTCTGACCGCGGGCGCCGTGACGAGCCTGTCCGCCTCGCTCACCGCCACCTTGCTCTTCCTGATGCTGTCACTGACTCCGCTAGCAATACGCTTCCTGTGGAGTGATCAGAACGTCATCTTCGCCCTCGGGTTGCTCACGATCCTGTTTCTCGGCGTGAGCGCGATAGGCGCGCGCAGGATCAACGCCAGTATCATCCACAACGTGCGGCTCCGCCTTCGTGATGCCGAGCAGGTGTCAGCGCTTCGGGACAGCGAGGAGCACGCGCGGAAGCTGTCGATCGTCGCGGCCCGTACGGACAATGCGGTCATCATCACCGACAGGAAAGGACGGATCGAGTGGGTGAACGACGGGTTCACACGTATCAGCGGATACGCTGCGCAGGAGGTCAAGGGCCGCACGCCCGGCTCGATCCTGCAGGGGCCCGATACGGACAAGACGGTTATACGCCGTATACGGGAAAAGCTGCAACGCGGCGAGGGATTTCAGGAAGAGATCCTGAACTACACGAAGCTGGCGCGACCCTACTGGGTCGCGATCGAGGTGCAGCCGATCCGGGACGATGCCGGAGACATCGTTCAGTTCATGGCGATCGAGCGTGACGTCACCGACGTTCGCGCACGGCAGCAGCAACTGGAGGAGGCACGCAGTAAGGCCGAGGAGGCCAACCGGGCGAAGTCCAGCTTCCTCGCGATGATGAGTCACGAGCTACGCACTCCCCTCAACGGCGTGCTCGGATCACTCGGCCTGCTGGAGGAGACGACCCTCGATGCCGAGCAGCGCACCTACGTCGAGACAAGCCGTCGCTCCGCCGAGTGGCTGCTCACCATCATCAACAACATCCTCGATTTTTCGAAGATGGAGGCAGGGAAGATCGCGCTGGAGCCCACCCTGTTCCGTATCTCCGCCCTAGCGGACAGCGTCGTTGAGATGCTCGCGCCACGGGCTTCCGAAAAGGCGATCAGTATTTTCGCCGAGGTCGATCCCGCGGTTCCGCGAATGGCCGAAGGTGACGCCACGAAGATCCGCCAGATCCTGCTCAATCTGGCCACCAACGGCGTCAAGTTCACTTCCAAGGGTGGGGTTCGCATCGGTGTGTCTCGTCTCGCGCGAGGCGGGCCAGATGCCGTGTGGCTCCGCTTCGCGGTCACCGATACCGGCCAGGGGATAGCCGAGCAGCAACAGGCCAGCATCTTCGAGGAATTCTGGACCCGTTCCGAGCCAAGCGGTCAACAAGCAGAGGGAACCGGACTCGGTCTGTCTATCTCCCGCCGTCTGGTGGACATCCTCGGGGGAACGATGGGATTCGAGAGCGAGCCCGGGGCTGGAAGCCGCTTCTGGTTCGACATCCCTCTCGTCGCCGTGTCCCCCGATGGCGCTTCACCGGATGAGGAACTAGCGTCTGATCTAGAGACCGAAGCGAGGAGGGTCGCGAACGTGCGCATCTCGGGGCGTGTCCTGCTCGCAGAGGACAACCCCGCGAACCAGATGATTGCGCAAGCGATGTTGGCGCGCCTCGGCCTGCATGTCGACGTCGTCTCGGACGGCAGGGAGGCGGTCGACGCGGTACGGAGCAGACCTTACGATCTAGTTCTGATGGATATCGGCATGCCGGAGATGGACGGCATCGAGGCTACACGAACGATCCGCGCGATGGACGAGCCGAAAGCAAGCGTTCCCGTCGTCGCGGTGACCGCGCATGTCATGCGCGGTGAGCGTGCAACCTTGCTCGCACAGGGTTTCGATGACTACCTGGCAAAACCGGTCGACCGCGCGGCATTGGTCGATTGTCTACAGAAATGGCTCAAAGAGGATGACGATAAGATGACACTCGAGGGCAGCAGAGAGGGTTATAGTGAAGGTGGCGACTCGGGGCCGGCGATCGACCGCAGCGTCCTCGACCAACTGCTCGATGACGTGGGACGGGAGAATGCAGGTCCCGTCATCGACGCCTTCATCGAGGAGCTTGAGAGCCAAGCAGTCTTTCTGAATGAGGCCGCGGCGGCTAACGACGTCACGGCGATGGCTCAATCGTCTCATCGCCTGAAAGGCAGTGCCGCAAGCTTCGGGGCCCTTGGGCTTGGCCGAGTAACCGCCGCCATCGAACAAGCGGCAAAGGCTGGAGACCTGCGGGGCGCATTGGCCCAGATGCCGAAGTTTCGAGACCTGTGCAAGGAATCCTTGCAGACGATGGGGCAATTTCGTCACGAGCTCGCCGGCACGCAGGATTAACGCTCGCTGCCCCATGCCAGGCGGGCAACCAAGCAAGACCCTCTCAGTCGGCATGCCAATGGAGAGGCTGCCCGGACAGCAGGTTGTCCAGATTGTTGGCCGCCACGACGGCCACAACGATGAACAGCAGACCCCAAAGCAGCGGTAGCGTCAGGATCGCGTAGCGCCCGACAGCCCAGCGGCCATGCAGAAGACCGAAGCAAGCCGAAGAGTAAGCGAGAAGGAACATGAGCTCAAGCCCCAAAAGGGGGTAAAAGGAGGTCTCCACGAGATCCCGCAGCCATAGTGGCCAGCCACCGGCATTTCTCCAGAACAAGGGTTGTTCCCGAAAGATCGCGAATACCGCAAGTAGGCAGAGGATGGAAAAATTAGCGGCGGCCCAA
>Ga0316576_10002347_pt1 | contig 10758 bp, 8 predicted proteins | sample S0NA_FD_203075 | JGI IMG/M metagenome (GOLD analysis project Ga0316576, IMG submission 203075) | Rhizosphere microbial communities from salt marsh grasses in Alabama, United States - S0-2_050615r3r5 | ecosystem: Host-associated > Plants > Roots > Rhizosphere | place: USA: Alabama | collected... | reverse complement strand
GGTCTCGGCATCCAGCAGCGGGTTTGGCGGCGGTGGAACGCAATTGAAGGGTCACGCAACGGCGAAGGTTGCCCCGACCGACTCATCGGCGGCCGCGGCCGAGGTTCGCCGCAGCGGGAGCAGCGGCCAGGCATCGCGCACCCGGGAGGAGGTCGAACTGGTTTTCGACCGCAACAAGGCCGCGATCTATGCGCTATACAGTCGTGCGCTGCGTGACAACCCCGAACTGCAGGGCAAGGTTGTGCTGGAGGTGACGATCAGCGCGGCCGGGGCGGTTACCACGTGTCGTATCGTCAGCAGTGAACTGGGCGATCCGGACCTCGAGCGCAAGCTGGTGTCGCGGGTAAAGATGTTCCGTTTCGAGGCGAAAGACGTGGCGCCGATGACGACGACGAAGCCAATCGAGTTCTTTCCCGCCTAGCCCCAGGGGTACCGGCAGCACGGACCCGGGCTGGCCGGCACGATCCACCTGCGTACGCTGGCACGACGACCCGCGGCACAGCGCCGGTACCGTCGGTCATTTTCTTGGCGGCGCCTCGCCCTCCGCCTGAAAGGCGGCCCTCTTGTGCGAGCCGTCGCAATAGGGCTTGTTCTTCGAGTTGCCGCAGCGGCACAGCCAGGCTTTCTCGGTGCGCCCTATGGCGCGGCCGGTTCCCGAACAGATTTCAAGAGACCCAGCCGTACGCAACGGTCCGTCGAGAATCGGTGTGATCGTGAGCGGGCCGTTGGGGTCAGCGAGCGCTGCCGCCGTTTCGGTCCGGGGCTCGCCACTTGCGGTGAAACCGATCTCCGAGTGACTTCCGTCACAGTAGGGCTTGTTCTTCGATGCCCCGCAACGGCACAAGGTTGCCCGGAGCATTTGCTTCCCTTCGAGCGAGATCGCCGCGTGAAAGGCCAGCGGCCCGTTCTCGCGAACGTGTACCGTATTTACAGGCGGTGGCACCTCCTGGGGGCTGCCATCCAGCCGTTCGCAGGTGAGCGCGCCAGAGGGGCAGGACATGACGATGCGCATGACATCAGCCGCGGGCGCCTCGTCGGGACGAATCCAGGGCCCCTCGACGTTCGGCGCAAAAACCCCGGGGTGTCCGAGTACGCAATTGCGGGAATGTATGCACTTGCTTGCGTCGAAGCGGACGACAATCGTCATTCCGCGATATTCCTGCACCCTGCCTGCCATCAATGCTTCCTCTTCCCGGTATGGGTTGCCGAGGCGCTGCGTTCCTGTGGATCGTAGCGTAGCACGCGAGGCCCGGCTGGCGGTCGCCGCCTCGGGTCAAAGTCGCCAGCTCAGGTCGACGAACAGGGCCCGCCCACGCCCGGGAAAGTAACGGTAGCTGCCGAAGGCATAGTCGGCGCGGTCGGCATAGCGAGTGTCCAGGACATTGTTCAGCCGTGCGCCGATCTTCCAGTCCGGGGCCAAGCGCCAGGCGGCGCGCAGGTTCAGCAGATTGTGGCCTGTGTATCGGTGCTCGTTGGACGCGTCGAGCCAGTACGCGCCGACGTGGTTCCACTCGGCCTCGGCCCGAAGTCCATCGATCGGCTCCCACCACAATGCCGCCCGGTAGATGTCACGCGGCGCCGTATCGATTTCATTTCCGTCGATGATCGTTTCACCGCCGGTCACTTCACTCGAGAATTCGTATTCGTGTCGGGCGTAGGTACCACCGGCGGTCAGCGTCAGCGTCGGCCACGCTCGCCACGCAAACTCGTATTCGATTCCACGGTGCGAGGTCCTGCCGTTGTCGACCAGAAATCCGTTCGACTCGCGCAGGATGACATTGCTTTTCTGCATGTAGAACGCCGCCAGCGAGTAGACGAGCTTTTCGTAGGAACCCTTCAAACCGAGTTCCAGCGAATCCAGCTGCTCCGAGTCCAGGTTGTCGGCAGACTGTGTGCGCTGCAGCCGGTACAGTTCCGTCATCTCAGGGGGTCGAAACCCATTGCCCGCGGCGAGGTAGGCACTGAGGTGTTCAGTCGCGTCGTAGGACAGGCTGATCTTCGGTGCAATGTTGAAGAACGAATCCGTACGGTCTCCGGGCCGGTAGTAGAGACAGCCGCCGAAGCCACAGGGCTCGCCGTTTTCGTCGCTGTTGCCGGCGACCATCCGATTGTCGTAGTCGTAAGAAACGTACTCGGCCCGCAGCCCGCCCGCGAGGCGCCAGCGCTGCGCGAAGCGGCGCTCTGCATGCACGTAAATCGCCGCGACTCTGGAGTCGACGGCGTAGTCGTATTGTTTTCCCTGCGGACGAATACCGTTGGCCGCATCCGATCCATCGGTCGTGGGCCGGTCCTGTTCCTGCTGCAGGAATGAATGGCCAAGTTCGAGATCGAGCCCCGCGGTGACTGACCAGTCGCTGTCCGAATCCCAATAAAGTGCACTCATCAGGCCGCCGCTTTCCTGCCCGTTTCGCTCCAGAGGCTGCCCGAGCAGGAAATGCTGCAGAAATTCCATTCGCGAGCTGCGCAGATAGGGCCTGAGTTCGAGTCTCGCAGCCCAGGGCGTGGCCGGCTGGATCAACCCGGTCAGCCGCACGGCACTGGCATCCCGATAGGCCTCGGGATTCGGATTGGTCGTTATCAGGTCTTCGTCTTCGTAGGCATCCTTCCCGCGGATGAACCCGGCGGTATCCTGGTTGAGTATCGTCGCGGCGAGGTCGAAGCGCATCGGCGTACGGCCGGTCACGGTCGACGTGGTCACGTTGATCTTGGCCTCGTCATACCCCGAGTCGTCGCGCCAGCCCCCGTCATGCGTATAAAAGCCCTGAATGCCCGTGTTGATGCGTGTTGCGTCGATGCGGCCGGCGAGTTCGAGCCTGCGATAATCTGCGGGTCCTATATCGACGTCGACGCCCGCCAATGGATACCCTTCCGCCGGTGCCTGCAGCACATTTACGGTGCCGTGCATCGCATTTGACCCGTACAGGGCGGTGCCCGGGCCGCGCAGCACCTCGATTGCAGCGGCCTGCTCTGTATTGATCTCGAACATCTCGTTCACGTTGCAAAAGCCAACGGGACGGATTGGTATGCCATTCTCGAGGAACAGGAAGACGCCGCAGGCGCCTGGTCCGGTCAATACCGGCGAGCGGATTGCGGTGAGGCTCTCCTGGCCGCTGCCGCGCTGAATCATTGTCCCCGGCACGCGATTCAGAGTTTCGATGTGATGTGTCGGGGCTACCAGCTCGATTGTATCCGCGCCGACCCGCCCGATACTGAACGGCGTGCGCAGTGCCGACTGTTCCTGGCGCGTTGCCGTCACGACGATTTCCTCGAGCGGCTCGTCGGCAGCGGCGAGCGTCGCGCCGGTCGCCAGTATGCTGCCCGCGATCACGATGATTCCAGCGGACGTTCCTCGTGGATTCTTTTTCGGGTATCGCAACGGAATCGGTCTCCGGCTCGGGCCGCAAACTGCAAATTATCGGCCATTGAAGCAGCACGGGACAGCTGGAACGAAACCGTTTGCTAGTATCGCGACCGACTCGACCCGGAGCGATGCGATGGACTTCCGATACGAACGACACAATGGGCGCCTGCTGCCGGCAATCTGTTGCCTGTTCCTGTCGTGGCCGCTATGGGCCGGCGCCGTTGAGTCCCCGGTCGACCGGCCGACGATCGGACTGGTCCTCAGTGGCGGCGGCGCGCGCGGCGCGGCGCATGTCGGGGTCATCCGCGCGCTGGAGGATATGCGCGTGCCGATCGATGCGGTTGCGGGTACGAGCATGGGAGCCGTCGTCGGTGGGCTCTATGCGGCCGGGCTGAGCGGAGAAGAAATCCAGGACATCCTTGGCTCACTGAAATGGCGGGACTTGTTTCGTGACCGCGCTCCGCGGCGGGATCTCGTTTACCGGCGCAAGCAGGATGACCGGAACTATCTCGTGCGCACCGCGCTTGGTGTCCGCGAGGGCGAAGGTATCGTGTTGCCGCTTGGTCTTGTGCAGGGCCAGAAGATCACCCAGGTGCTGCGCACTGCAACGCTTCGAGTCGCGGATGTCCAGGATTTCGACAAGTTGCCGACGCCGTTTCGTGCCCTTGCAACGGACCTCGAGACGGGGGATCCGGCCGTATTGCGGTCCGGCGACCTGGCAACCGTCCTCAGGGCCAGCATGTCGGCGCCAGGCGTGCTGGCCCCGGTGGAAATCGGCGGCCGTCTGCTGGTGGACGGAGGGCTCGTCGACAATCTTCCGGTTCGTCTCGCTCGCGAAATGGGTGTGGATATCGCGATCGTTGTTGACGTGAGTTTTCCGCTTTCACGGCGCGACGGCCTCGCGACGCCGCTGGACGTCACTAACCAGATGCTCGGAATCATGGTGCGCCGGGGGACCCTCGAGTCCCGCGCGCTCCTGAAGGACACCGACATTGTCATCGAACCCGATCTCGGCCGCATGACGGCGATGGACTTCACGCGTGTGCCGTCAGTAATGGAGGAGGGCCGCACGGCGGTAGTTCGCAAGCAGGCACAACTCGCCGCACTGTCCCTGGATGAACAGCGCTATGCGCAGTATGTCGCGGCGCGGGCACTTCCGCCGCAGCCGGACATCGATGTGGCCTTCGTGCGCGCCGGCCCTCATTCTGGTGTTGATGCCAGGCGCATCGACGCCGTCTTTGGAGGCTTCGCGGGCAAGGCGCTGGACCCGGCCAAGGTCCAGGAGAAGCTCGATCGACAGTACGGGCTCGACCGCTTTGCATCAGTTGATTACCGGGTTGTTACCGACGACGGGGAAGATGGACTGGAAATCAACCTGCGCCGCAAATCCTGGGGTCCGAATTTCCTGCGCCTGGGCCTGAGTCTGCAGACCGACTATTCCGGCGGAGCGACCGGCAATGCGGCGGCGCGGCTGCTGCTGACCGGTCTCAATACCTATGATGCCGAGTGGCTGACCGACCTGCAGTTGGGAGAGGAGCCGCGTTTCTACACGGAGTTCTTCCAGCCGCTCTCGCTGACCAGCGACTTTTTCGTTGCCCCGTCATTCCGTTACGAAATGAAGACGCTGCAGATCGTCGAAGACGGGGAACGTGTGGCCCGATACCGGGTTCGCGACACCGAGGCGGCGTTAGCGGTCGGTGCGGAGCTGTCCAACTGGGGCGAAGCCAGAATCGGGTACCGCTACGGCAATGGCAGTACCCGAGTAATGATTGGCGATCCGGCCCTGCCGGAAGGCGACTTTGACATTGGCGGTGCCTACCTGCAGTTTGGCTACGATCGCCTCGACAGCATGTATTTTCCAAAGCACGGACAGGCGTTTCGGGCGCGGTGGCTGATGGATCGTGAATCCCTGGGCGCGAGCCGGGATGCTGACATTGTGGAAGCCTCCTGGCAGTTCGCACGCTCCCGTCTTAGAAACAGCTTTGTTTTCACCCTCGATGCCGGAAGTGCGCTGGACGACCGGGTCAATTCTGCGCAGGACCTGTTCACGCTGGGAGGCTTCCTGGAATTGTCGGGGCTGCCCCAGGACTCCTTCATCGGCACGCAATATGGCCTCGCGCGGACGCTTTTCTACCGGCGCATAAGCCGCGGCGGAAGCGGTGTATTCGAGTTCCCGGCCTATCTCGGCTTCTCGCTGGAAGCCGGCAATACCTGGGAGCGGAGCGAGGACGTTGATCTGAGCGATCTCACGTTTGCCGGCAGTCTCTTCGTTGGCGCGGAAAGCCCGGTGGGACCCGTGTACATGGCCCTGGGGCATGCAGACGGCGGCTACACGGCCTTCTACCTGCTGGTCGGACGCACTTTCTGAAACGAGTTCGCGATGTCGATAGAATGTCCGGGAGGTCCAGGGAGTAATGCGACCATGTCGGTGAGCCAGGAACACAATCTTCGCGAAGCGCCGGCCGCGACCCGCCCGTATGGCGTGCGCGTGCGTCTGCGCAAGGGTGATCCTTTCGGAAACCTCGTCGGGTCTGGCTGGGAGAAGGAGCACTGGTTTGCCACCCGCGAAGAGCGTGACGACGCATTGCGGCGAATGAGCGGCCGCTACCTGTACTTTCGTCCGGGGGATGCGCCTGCGCTCGATTTTGAGCCTATTGATCCCTGACCGGCTGTGAGCCCAGCCTGGCTTGCGGCCCCGACAGGCCGGGCGCCGATGACGGGCCTAAGGCAGGTGCCTGTCGCCGGCACCTTCGCGATCGGCCCAGCCCAGCAGACGCCGGGTTATGAATCGGTATACGGGCTTGCCGCTGCGAGCCCAGCCGGCGGAGAGCGGCGACGGTCGCTCGAGTATTCGCCGTTGCCTGGCCGTAAGCCGGTCGCCGCAGTAGGAACGCTTGTGCTTGAGGAGGTGACGCAGGTCATCGTAGGCCAGTGCCCTGAACAGCCGGCCACGGAAGCGCGGCTTCGCAGATAACTGAAAGTCCACCACGGCCGGCTGCCCGGCCGGAGTAACCAGCCAATTCGGTTCCTTGGCCAGATCATTGTGCACGATGCCAGCGGCATGCATGCGTCGCAGCAGGCGCAGGGCCTCGCGGAAATAGGCCGGATCGGCCGGTTTGGCCTGCTGCATCGGCCGGCCGGCCAGCCAGCTGCGGTGCAGTCGCCCTTCGCTCCAGTCCAGCAGCTCGGGTACGCCGTCGACGGCGCGCAATGCCCTCAGTGAGCGGGCCTCCCGGGCCGCGAGCGTTCGGGCGACCCCGCGGGCCCACCATCGAGCCGCCCTCGTGTCACGCTCGACTATCGGGCGGCGACCGTTCAGCAGCGTGATGCGGCTGACCGTGCCGAAAACGTCGCGCTTCAGCAGCTCCTGGCGGCCTGCGTGCATCAGGACAGCGCGAGCAGGCTGGGCAGGAGGCCCGAGACCTGCAACAGGTCGGCCAGGCAGATCAGCAGGTAGGCGCCGAACAGTGACCCTGCGTCGACAAACGCCTTGCGCAGGATCGGTGGCCGAATTTTGTATTCGGCGGGCAGCGCGTTTCCCGGCCCAGTCGGCCACAGCGCCGGGACCTCCCGCCTGAACGCGTCGAAGGCCTCGCCGTGCAGCGAGGCCAGGTGTCGATCCTCCGCGCGTATCGCCAGGGCGTAGAGAACCGCAAAGATCACCAGCAAAGCGATCGCCAGGACAAAGCTGCGCGTCGCCAGCCCGAGCCCCAGCATGCCGAGCATCGACAGCCCATAAAGCGGGTGACGACAAACGGAATACGGTCCGGCGCGAACCAGCCGAACGTCCTTGAACCCGGCGATGAACACCGATGCCCAGATGCGTCCGAGTGCCGCCAGCACCACGCAGGCGAGCCCGGCAAGCTGCATTAGCGCGCCGGCGGTGGCGTCCAGCAGTTCCCGCCGGGAGAAAGCGACGAGCCCGACCAGCAGCAGGAGCAGTACCAGGGTGAGTTTCAGCCGGGCTGTGCTTCTCGAAGTGGCCATGGGAGAATTCTACGGGTTCCGGACGACCTGGCGTGGCGGTGAACTCAGCACCGTTCGAATGGTCGAAGTATCCCGCGTGCCCGATCGGGGCCAGGACTCGCTGCGGTGGCGGGCAGGGCACGCTACAGCGAGGTGGAAATGTCGTTGCTTCAAAGACTCAAGAACGCTCTGCCGCTTCCGGATCAGGTATTGCCCGGTCGAGCCGGAGCGATGACGGTTCCGGAGCACCATTTCGTCAATGGGAATCGGATCGTTCCGCCGTTCCCGCAGGGGCTGGAGACGGCGCTGTTCGGCATGGGCTGCTTCTGGGGTGCGGAACGGCGTTTCTGGCAACTGGAAGGTGTCTACAGCACGTCGGTCGGCTATGCGGCCGGCTCCACGCCGAATCCAACCTATGAAGAAGTCTGTTCCGGGCGCACGGGTCATGCGGAAGTCGTGCGCGTCGTTTTCGATCCCTTGACAATAGGCTATGAGGAATTGCTTGCGGTATTCTGGGAGTCGCACGATCCGACCCAGGGCATGCGCCAGGGCAACGACATGGGAACGCAATATCGCTCAGGCATTTACGTCAGCGACGACAAGCAGCGTCGAGCCGCGGAGAAGAGCCTCGAGGCGTATGCGGCCCGGCTCGCCGAGGCGGGCAAGGGCCCGATTACAACCGAGATCGGTTCCGCCGCGGTTTTTTTCTATGCCGAGGAGTATCACCAGCAGTACCTCGCGAAGAATCCCGGGGGCTACTGCGGGCTGGGAGGATGCGGAGTTTCATACTCTCCGCCAGGGACCTAGGGACGCCTCCGGCCTGTTTCAGCCAGGTCCCGAATGGGCGACTGCCCAAGACCCGGCCGGCCGGTCAGCAGCAATCGCTCCGCGTCTGCGAATTCGCGCAGCCTGGCGGGTGTTGTAGCCTCGGTACGCAGCGGCTCAACCCAGTTTCACTGCCTCATTGCGGTCAATGGATCGCTCCCGGTGCATGAGAATCCATTCAGCATGCTCCTCGAGAGCCGCGTCACCGAGGATTTTGAGTATTCGGCGCCGGTCATCCTCGCTGTCAGTGGCGTCAAACTTGCGCCGGGCATTCAGGAAGATACGGTGCATGAACTCATACTGTTTGATGAGTTCCGATTCCGCCGTGCTCTGCGCATAGGACTGACGAACCCCGACCAGCAGCAGGATGCAGCCCATCAGGTAGGTGACCGGGGTCTGAATCGTCTCCGGGATCCAGTCGCCGATCGCCAGCAGCGCGGCGAAGCCTATCGCTGAGGACCAGAGGCCGAGGCGGATTACGCTGTTGGTCGTCGCGTGGCGCGCGAGCTTCTCGCCGATCTTCTTTCGATAGTAGCCGAGCTGGCCCGACGAGTCGTCGCCGATCCATTCCCGTTCTGCAAAATCAATGCCGGCCAGGTCCTTGCTCGGCGCGACGTCGCACTCCGTACCTGCGACTCGCATGACGTTGCGAATCCAGCCGAGATCGGGATCTTGCATCTGCAGGAAATTGTCATGCGCGAACTTGCTGACGTTGCCGCTGGTAACGCCAGCAGCCGCCCAGTAGAACTGCACACGCAATCCCTCCGCGAGCGTACGAAAGTCGAGGTACTTGCGGTGCCAAGCGCCATGGTTGGCAATCCAGCTGGTACAGTACGCAACCACCATCGGCCCGAGCGCCATGAACAGGAGCATCCGCTCGGCGATGAAATCCGCGTATGAAATATACGCAAGCCCGGTAACGAGTGCACAAACGTGCATGGCCTTGAGCACCATCAGCACTCGCTTCTGATAATGAACGGCCAGCCAGTCCGCCGCGCAGAACACCTGGTCGATATCGCGCAGCCCCGGGGGCAGGCGAGCCGCCTGGTCTCCTGTCAGCAGCGGATAGCAACCATTGCGAATCTCACCCGCATGCGCTTGCGCCTCCGCACTGAATTCATTCGAGCGCTCAAACACCAGCCGGTGACGCAGCGGCATCTCCCGGCTGTGCGGCTCCTCTGCATCGGCCGTGAACCAGGAAACCGCCAGCGGTTCGAGGCCGTCTGCCGGCTGCCCGCCCGGGCGGTCGCGCGAACAGACAATGTGATAAACGAGGTCGCTCTCATCGTCGGCGAGCGAGACCTTGCTGGCCGTGGAACTCGTCGTGTAGCCAGGCATCACGTCGTGATGATGGAAACGGACGACCTGGCCGGTTCCGCCAAGCCGGTCGGAGGGCTTTCCGTCCCAAAGGGCCAGCAATACGTGGCAATGCGCGCAGAGAAAAACGCCCGCTTGCGCGTATTGACGGGAACGCGCAGGACCCTCCTCGCCGATCAGGGCCGCGGAGCTGCCGGTCACGATAGGCAGTTCGTAGACCTCGGCGGCCGCTGCAAGCAGCGATTCGAACCGCGCAATGGATTCCGGTGTACCGAAGTCCTGCATGTAGAGTTCCTTCGGCATCGGAAGCGGGACATGCAAGGGCATCTGTAGCGTAATGGCCTCTTCGGCCACGATTCGATCTGCACCTTCGGCAAGAGGCGACATGACGGCCACGATTCGGCCGGGGTACGCGTCGCGAAGTTCGCAAAGAAAATGCCTTATGCGATCGCGAATGCCGGGTATTTCTGACGGTACGAGGTCCCGGTGCCCCGTCACGGCAACCACGAGCGGGACGCCGTACCCGCGCAACGAGATCGATCGCCCTGTGCCCGGACAGGACTCAGGGCGATAATCCGTATTGAATGGACCGGGCTCTGGCATGCGAGCGCGAGGTTAGCCCATTGTCGAATCGATCGCACTGCACGTGAGCATCACCCGGTCTTGATTGGGCCCGGGCTTCAGGAACTGCCGGCTGAACGGCTGGCCGATCTGGCTCAGCGAGCTGTATTTCCGTCTGGAGTCGGTAGGGTAAGGCTCTCGCGAACGGTGGCACCGATCGTACTCATGACTGCACTTTTTGCCCTCGTGGCGCCCGGGTGAGGTGTTGCCCCCCCAGGACCAACGGACATCGATGGGCAGGGCCCGGCTTTCTTAGCCCGGCATTTCGGATGCGCGGCGTGGAATTAACGCTCGACGTACGACCAGGCGATCATTCCGGCGCCGGTGCTCCGGGGTTGGGGTCTTCCATCGGATAAGTTGTCACGCCGCCGTCGGTACCGGCCGGTGGTTGTGGTGCGGTCGTCTGTATCGGCGGCGCCGTTGGGGCCGCTTCAGCCGGCTCCGCCGCGGCACCCGGGTCCGGGTCGCTACGCGTCGCGCGGTCGAGTGCGGCGGTGAAGTCCAGCGCACTTTGCGGTGGGCTGGCGACACGTCCTTCCAGAATCTGCGACGGCAGTATCGCCGAGACGCCATAGGCCGACTGATTTGAGCCATCATCAACTCGAATCATCGTGCCGTCGAGCGAAACACCGACAAACATGCCTTCCGCGCGCGAGTACGAAAGGACC
>Ga0316576_10002346_pt1 | contig 10758 bp, 8 predicted proteins | sample S0NA_FD_203075 | JGI IMG/M metagenome (GOLD analysis project Ga0316576, IMG submission 203075) | Rhizosphere microbial communities from salt marsh grasses in Alabama, United States - S0-2_050615r3r5 | ecosystem: Host-associated > Plants > Roots > Rhizosphere | place: USA: Alabama | collected... | reverse complement strand
TGATGAACCCCGATCCAATCCATATATCGTGCGGCGCCGGCAGCAGCCATACCAGCCAGATAGCGGCTGTCAGACCAGGCATTCACACCATTATCAAAACCGGTTGGCGCCAAAGCCCCGCCAATTACCATGACATTTGGGTTAGCTCTTTTTATAGCATTGTAAGCCGGCGCCAGCATGTTATTGACATAGGAAGTGGGATCAATTTCACCCGCCGGCCACTCAAAATCAATATTTTGTTCGTTCCAAATCTCAATAGCATCGGGACCCAATGCGGCAACGCCGGCCAGGAAATCTACATAACCATTAAAATCAATTCCCCCGGGAGACGGATAGGTCTGGGCACCAGGAATGGACAAGAGAACTTTGAATCCACTATTATGAGCATCCGCAATTCTTCCGGCCACTGCTTCAGGTGTATCTCCGGGCGACCATTTATGTTGGAACTTCACCCAATTCATGCCTACACTCTGCATCAATTCGCGGTTAGCAAAACTCTGAGTCTGCCCACCAATCTCAAAATTTCCACCATAGGTGGGGGCTACCACTGGCGCAGCAAGTGGGGCGGCCGTGGGAGCTGGTGTAGGTACAGCAGCCACTGTTTCCGGAACAGCGGCCGTTTGTTCGGCTGGCTGAGCTGTTTCAGGCTCTACCGAAGACGATGCACCAGGAACCTTCAAAATCTGCCCAATATTAACAATATATGGCGCTTCAAGATCATTGAGATCTGCAAGTACCAGGTAGTTTGTACCAAACTTGCTGGCAATGCCGGACAGACTATCGCCAACCTGGACGCGATAAGTTCCCGGCACAGCCGCTGCTTCTTGCACCGAAGCAGGGTTTGGATTTTCTTGGGGAGCCGACTCAGCAGGTTGTGGCGCTGTCGCTTCTTGTGGGACCGCCGTTGGAGCCGTAACAACCCCACCTTCTCCAGCATCGGGAATAATTAACTCCTGGCCCACATTGATGATGTAAGGCGACTCCAGATCGTTAGCTGCCGCCAGCACAAGATAGTTCGTACCAAATAAACGGGCGATCTTGGCCAGGCTGTCACCGGGTTGAACAACATATTTTTCTTCCGCGAAAACATTGGAAACCAACAAAGCCAGTAAGAGTGTCACAAAAATAATAACCAACAAACGGGATTTTCTCATATTGTTCCTCTATAAGGCTGATAAGTATCTCTTTCAGATTATAAACATTCGCTTTATTCGTTCAAGGGTTATCACTCTAAATCCTTAAAGAATGAGAATCGTCTCCTTCATACGAAAATCCCGTTTGACAGGTTATAGAGGGGTATGCTATTATCATCGCGTTCCCATAAGTTTACTGGAGCGTAACGTTATATGATAGGTAATTGCGAGAGGTTTTTTCGCAAATTTTTTGATTTTTTTGTGGGGCACGTCACCCGAAGTGGCGTGCCCCACTCTCTTTATAAACCCAAACAAGACCCGTAAAGAATAGGGAGAATGATTATGACCAAGTTTGTATTCTTCACTGGTGGTGTTCTTAGTTCTGTAGGAAAAGGTGTGACAGCCGCCGCGCTCGGCCGTCTCCTTAAAGCGCGCGGGTTCAGCGTCATGGCCCAAAAGCTTGATCCTTATATCAACGTCGATCCAGGAACAATGTCTCCTTACCAGCATGGGGAAGTATTTGTTACGGAGGATGGCGCTGAGACTGATTTGGATCTTGGCCATTATGAACGCTTTATCGATATCAACCTCAATCAAGCTTCTAATGTCACAACCGGCGCCGTCTATGCAGAGGTTATCGCCCGTGAACGCCGTGGTGACTATTTAGGCGGCACGATCCAGGTCATTCCGCATGTTACCAATGAGATCAAGCGCCGCATCCACCTCGTTGCCGAAAAAGACAGCCCAGACATCGTGCTGGTCGAAGTCGGCGGAACTGTCGGCGATATTGAAAGCCTGCCCTTTATGGAAGCATTACGCCAGATGCGTTCCGACGTCGGCTATGAAAATACCATGTATGTCCATGTGACCTTTCTTCCTTACGTAGGCGCGAGCCAGGAACTTAAAACCAAGCCTACACAACACAGCGTGCGCGAGCTTAGAGGGATTGGAATTCAGCCTGATGTGATTATCGCCCGTGCTGATCATGCCATTCCTCAGGAACATATCAGAAAGATTTCATTATTCTGTGACGTGCAAGAACGCGCTGTCATACCGGCGAAAACCGCCGACATTCTTTATAACATCCCCCTGATCCTGGCCGGTACCGGACTTGACGAATATGTTGTAGAACGCCTGAATTTACAACCCAAACAAGAACCCGATCTTAGCGGTTGGGAGCGTATGATCGACGAGATACGGCAAGATAAACCAGGTATTCGTATCGGTATTGTTGGCAAATATGTCGAACTTCATGACGCTTACATGAGCGTGCGCGAAGCTTTATACCATGCCGGCATTGCCAACCATAGAAATGTGTCAATCGAGTGGATCCACTCAGGAGATTTGGAGAAAGGGAGAGGCTGGGACCAGTTCATCGGTCTTGATGGCATCGTAGTGCCTGGTGGATTCGGGGAACGCGGCATTGAGGGGAAAATTAAAGCAGCTCGATGGGCTCGAGAAAACAAAGTGCCTTATCTAGGACTTTGCCTGGGGATGCAGGTGATGTGCATCGAGTTTGCACGCCACGTTTTGCAAAGTGATGAGCCAAACAGCACGGAATTTGATTCCCAAACTGAACACCCGGTGATCAGTCTTATGCCTGATCAGCACGATTTATCCGATATGGGCGGCACCATGAGGCTGGGAGCATATCCTTGCCAACTGGTTCCCGGCACGCTTGCCGCGAAGGCATATGGTGAAAATTTGATCACTGAACGCCATCGCCACCGGTGGGAATTCAACAATAGCTATCGAAAAATTCTAGAACCAGCCGGTTTAATCAACAGTGGCCTGTCACCAGACGGCCGATTGGTGGAAATTTCCGAACTGAGAGATCATCCCTTTATGTTGGGCAGCCAGTTCCACCCGGAATTCAAGAGCAGGCCTAATAAGCCTCATCCCTTATTTCACGCTTTTATGGCCGCAGCCGTCAAACATCAGGAAGAAGGAGAGCAAAAGCCCGACGATCTGGCCGAACAAGTTAACGAAATGGAATTTTAAGGCGAGAAGAGAATTAGGTTGTTATGATGCTCCACAGTGTTGGAGGGTCTCTAAAACCTGGGATTGATTTACCTGATCAGAAATGAAAACCACGCCGATTTCACGCAGTAGGATGAAGCGCAATCGTCCTGCTGATTTCTTTTTATCACTTGCCATGGCTGCATAGATTTTTTCCGCTTTAAATTGAGATGGTATACGCGTCGGCAGTGCCACACGGTTGAGAACATCTGCAATTCGCGGTTCAAGGTCTGGTGAGCAATATCCCAATGCGGCGGACAGATGTGCGGCGGCAACTAGACCCATCGCCACCCCTTCCCCGTGGCGTATGCTGAAGTTACTCACCCGCTCGACAGCATGCCCAAAAGTGTGGCCTAAATTTAAAACAGCGCGTCGTCCATTTTCGAATGGATCTTCCTCAACAATCTTCCTCTTCACTTCAACGCTGCCGTATACAATATCAGCAAGCTGGGCGAGGTCAGTCCCGGTCTGCGCCATGAATTGATCCGCCCCATTTTCTACCAGTTCAAATAACTGCGGATCGGAAATCAAACCGCTTTTAATTACCTCAGCCATACCAGCGGAGCGTTCAACAATCGGCAAGGTTGATAGGGTATTGAGGTCAATAATAACAGCTTCTGGCTGCTTGAAAGCGCCCACCAGATTTTTGCCTTCCGGTAGATCTACACCAGTCTTACCTCCAACGCTCGCGTCAACCATCGCTAATAATGTGGTTGGAACTTGAACGAAAGCAATCCCTCTCATATAAGTTGCCGCAACAAATCCAGCCATATCCCCCACAACACCGCCGCCAAGAGCGACAATTGTACCCTGCCTATCCAACCCGGTAGATAATAATCGACTGTAGATCTGATTTACCGTCTCAAGCGTTTTGTGAGGTTCTCCGGCAGGGATTGTCACGATCACAGAAGAGGAAATTGCATCCGCATAAAGCGGTCCCACATTACTATCAGTAATCACGGCTAGTGGCCCCTTTATCCGTCCTAATTCACGAATTTCAGGCAGAAGGTCTGAACCTATAACAACGTCATAATGGCCATTTGGATATGTTACCCCGATTATTTCCTTTCCCATGAGGTTTTGTATCTCCTTAGTGATTTCTTCAATGCTTTTACCGTCAGTGTTTATTTGTGAGAATTGAGCATAGCCTTTTGCCCTCTCAGCAAGCAACTCCCGTATCCGCTGTCGAGGGTCCGGGACGGCTAACAAAGGTCTCTTCCCCTTTTCTGAACCTAAACGTTTGACAATTTCATCCGGATTTGCGGACAGGCAAAAAACCTGACCATTTTCCTCAAGTAAGCGGGCATTTTCGGGATCAAGCATAAGGCGTCCTCCAGTAGCAATCACGGTTCGCTGTGTGGAAGCCAGCTCCCGGGCAATTTCATTCTCCCATGCACGAAAGACTGCTTCTCCCTCAATGGAAAATATTTCAGCAACTTTTTGTCCCGTCCGCTCCTCAATCAATTGATCCGTATCAATAAACCGGTAACCTAATTCCCTGGCAAGCAATTCACCAACGGCCGATTTACCAGTGCCCATAAACCCGGTCAGGATAATGTTCTCTTCATTCATATATCAAATTATGCCAAATTATGGTGGAATGGGGAGTCTCGCACCTGTAAACCCTATTCCTGCACAATTATTCCTCCAAAATTAACGCGTGTTCGGACGGGAAGGTTTGACGATCAACTTCCATGCATTCTATTTCAAAGAACCCATATTTCTTCCACGGACCTCGAGTGATGTCTTGGCGGAATTGATCGCGATCAATACACTTAGTAGGATCATGGTTAAAATTGACACATTAAACAATAAGGCTATAGCTTTACTGATTGTCCTTATCCTTGCAGCCGGTTTGCGTTTGTTCCTGATAGGCAACAAGAGTCTTTGGTTTGATGAAACTGCCAGTGTCCATCTTGCGAAACTCCCAACAGAAACACTCTGGAATCTTAGGTGGATCAGACCAGAATCACATCCACCACTCTATTATTATGGATTAAGCTACTGGATAAGGTGGTTTAGCAGTAGTGAAACGTCGATCCGTCTACCTTCAGCATTAATATCTCTGGTTAACGTAGCCCTTCTATACGTTCTAGGCAATCGCCTCTTCAGTTATCGAGTTGGGCTTCTAGCCGCCGCCTTACTCGCTCTTTCGCCACTGCATATATGGTATGCCCAGGAAGCACGAATGTACGTTTTCATGACCACAATTATGCTGCTATCAGCCATTCTCCTAACATGGGATAGTTGGTTGGCAGCTCTACCCCTGGCTGCCACCTGGACTATTGGTCTCTATATTGACTATACGATGATACCGATATGGTCTCTCCTGACTGCGATAGGGTTTGTGGCATGGTGGCAGCGAGGGCATTCCATGCGGCCGTTTTTTATCTGGTTGGTGGCATCTAGTACTGCCTGGCTGGTCTTTCTACCCTGGCTTGGTAATTTTTTTGCCGTGCTCGAATCATTCCCCACCATTCACATTTTCATCCGCCTGAATGAAACTATCGGCATTCCATTCCTTACGCCGGTTCAATATCTTCTTGTGATGATCCTGGGCACCTTGGCCTTAATCCCCATTCTGGCACTCCTTAAATCATTGCAGCTAGGTAAAAAAACAGGAGAGTGGATCTCTACGGCTGTCTTATGTAGCTTTGTCTTCGCAACAATCCTATTTCCTATTCCACGTTTTTATGGCGTTAAACGCATTTTGGTCTTGATCTGGCCTCTGTTTATTATATGGGTTGCCTGGATCGTGAATCGCCTGAATTTTCAGCGGCAAAGAATTACATGGAGTCTTTTAGCCTTATCGCTGGCGATGAGCATAACTGCTCTTTTGGCCGTTCCCAAAGACGATTGGCGAGGATCCGTGCAATACGTGAATCAGAATGCACTGGCCGGTGATATTGTCTGGATTGATCCCGCCTATAATAGAATAGCCGTTACTTACTACAACCTCATGCCGGAGAGTGTCACTGATAAGATAGGTTCCGATAAAATTCCACAATCAGGCAATATCTGGCTTTTCGCTGAGCGGTTCCCTGGTCAACTAATACCCTCATCCCCAACCGAGCAATTTCTAGACGAAAATTTAGATCTACAGGAAATCATTCCTTTCTATAGATTGGAGGTTCGCAGGTATCGAACTAAGGAGCAATAGTTAATTGGGCGATTAAAAGGTCTAGAACAGTACGGATTTCAGCCTCCCCGTTTTTTACCGCCACATCGATTTCCAGCAGGTATTCATAGATTTGCTCGAGTTCCTCCATACTGAAACCCCTTGCTTGCTTATTGAGTTTTCCGGCAACAAAATCATGAATACCTATTTCTTGTGATATCGCATGTGGTGCATAATCTTCAATTACCAGTTCTTTCACCTGAATCAACAAGCGGAACTGGCGAACAAACATCGAAAACAAATAGAAAGGATCGGCGCCTTCATCTAATTTTTGTTGGTATAAAGCTGCTGCCGAACGCTCGTTTCGATTGCCCAGAGCATCTACGAGATCAAAAATACTTGCTTCCGCAACGTAAGGTGATAACAAGGCTATATCTTCAGCTTCAATAGTTTTGGGGCTGGAAAATTCTTTATAGGTGGCTAGTTTTTGTAGTTCATTTTCCAGAATTCGTAAATCATTCCCAACGAGTGAAGCAAGTAAGTGTGCCGCTTTGGGCGATATTTCACCCCCATACTTCTCAACTTGCTCCTGAATCCAGCGAATTAGTTGGCCACCTTCGGGGAGTGGAAAGTGAAGCACCCGGCCCTGGTCTGATTGCTCCGCTAAAATAATGACAGGATGATTCTTCCTTAATGTTTGCGATTCTAGAAATATCAAACGGGTCGTTTCAGGTAAATTGGACAGGAAAGCCTGGAGATCTTTGATGTAATCCTTACCCGGATTGGTACTGAATAAGTCGCTTGCGATAACGATGCGGATTGGTGAAAGAAAAGGGACTGTTTCTGCCGCTTGCCGCAAGGCGTTAATTGATACATGCCCGCTGAATCGGGTTGTATTCAGGTCCAGCATCGCCTTATCGCCATACCGGCTAAACAGACTTTGAAGTCTATCTATCTTGGTGAGATCATCTTCTCCATGAAAGATGTAAAACATTTTGATGATCTAATTGGTTGCTATTCGCATTGCTGCCCTCAGCCTTTGGTTTCAATTCTGTAGGCAGTTGGTTGGTAGCTGTCTTGCCCGCCAACAAGAAGGACATGAAAAAGACGTGTAATGATGGATGGCGGAACTTTTCGAATTTGAACGATTTCCAGATCACCAATATGGCCGTCTGTCGTATACTTTTCCTGCAATTTCATACCCAATGGCCTTGAAATTATAATGGCCAAGGTAGCCATTAGAACAGCCATCGGGCCAGTATTTAGTAAGGTAGCCAGCTTATTGTTTGATGAAGAATTATCACGTAATGAATCAATACCAAACACGAGTTGAACAGCCAATGTAGAAAGAGCTGCCGTTGTAACGAGAACCGTCCCACAATTCGGGTGCACCGCCAGGTGATACTCGCCATTTCGCAATCGCTTATGGGCTTCACGTACGGCCGCTTCAACCTGATCATCCTTAATATCGCCATAAATATTCAGCGAAAAACCGCGATGATCTGAATTTCCCTGCGCACTAAATTGTTTATGCTTTTCCGTTAAAATGTGTATTGTCGCATGTTCGAGACCATGATTTCGTCGAATGCGGCTTATCGTTTGATCAAGCATGATAATACCCCCAAGGACATTCAAGCGCTTTATAACACAGTTAGCAATTCGGGGCGAATGGCTGAGCACAGACAACCCACAGGGAAGGCGTACAGTCCGTTCACCTGATTCATCCCATTAAAAAGAATATAATTACCCAATGGACAAACCCGAAACAGCCGAATCCCCAGCAATTTCGATCATCATTCCACACCTAAATGGCAAACACCACCTTGATGACTGCTTGGGTTCTTTACGTCGCCAAACCTTTTCAGAATTCGAAGTAATAGTCGTAGACAATGGCTCAACCGATGGTAGCCAGGTATATATTAGCGACAATTTTCCTGAGGTAAAACTCCTGGAATTGAACCAAAACATGGGCTTTACCGGCGCCTGCACTGCTGGTTACAAACTCTCGAAAGGGGATCTGGTTATATTACTCAATAACGATACAGAAGTCGACGCCAACTGGTTGGAAAAAGTTGCCGACTCATTTGAACGTGTGCCCGAAGCAGGAAGCGTGGCCAGCAAAATGCTCCTTTTTAACCGGCGTGATTTGATTCATACAGCAGGGGATTATTATCGGGTAGATGGCATTCCGGGCAACCGCGGCATCTGGCAGATAGATACTGGCCAGTATGATCAGGAAGCCTTTGTATTCAGCGCCTGTGGTGGCGCGGCCGCCTACAGGCGTAAAATGCTGGAAGAAATCGGCTTTTTGGATGAAGACTTCTTTTTCTCCTGTGAAGATGTCGATCTGGCATGGCGCATTAATCTTGCCGGATATAAAGTGCTCTATAACCCAAAGGCGGTGGTCTATCATAAATTAAAAGCTTCCGGGGGAGCAGGATCGCTTAGCAGTTACTTCGACGGCCGTAATTTCCTCTTTATCATCTGGAAAAATTATCCTACTTCCCTGCTTCGTAAATATTGGCCGGCGATTGTACGCGCACAGCTAAAGATTACCCGTGATGCTCTACGATCCTGGCGAGGGAATGCTGCACGCGCTCGTCTGCGTGGGCAATTAGCCGGTTTCTGGGGCGTTTTTAAAATGATTTCTAAGCGTAAAGCTATCCAAACCAACCGACGCGCAAGCGATAAAACATTAGAAGCAATCCTTACGCCTGTTGACGAGATTCCTTAGCAAAGGTAAGATCGATTATTTGTAGTTATGCAAACTTCTGACCCCTATTTGAGCGTAATCATACCCGCCTACAACGAAGAAAGGCGTATTGAGACGACTCTATTATCTATTTACGATTATCTCTCGCGACAATCGTATACATGGGAAATCCTGATTGTCCTCGATGGATCAACCGATAATACCTATGATTTAGTGCGCGATCTTGCATCATCGCGGGATCGGGTGCATTGGATCTATCGCGAAGAGAATAAAGGAAAAGGGTATACTGTCCGCGAAGGTATGCTGGCTGCAAAAGGTCAAATTCGCCTTTTCACCGATGCGGATAACTCCACGGACATCAATCACTTTGAACAAATGCAACCTTTTTTCGAGGACGGTTTTAAGGTTGTAATTTGTTCCCGTGACAGAAAAGATGCTCTTGGTGCCGGACAGGCAGTTCCCCAACCAGCACTTAAGCGATTTTTAGGGAACGCTGGCAATCTCTTCATTCAATTTTTCGCCGTACCCGGCATTTGGGATACACAGTGTGGTTTCAAGGCATTTACAGCAGATGCCGCGGAAAAAATATTTGAAGTTGCAAAAATTGATGGCTGGGGGTTTGATATTGAAGCACTGGCCCTCGCCCGTCATTTTGGCTACCGTATCGCTATCATTGGTGCCCGCTGGATCGACCATGCCGAGACCCACGTCAGGACCTGGAATTACGTGACAACCTTAATGGAAACACTCCAGGTTCGTTGGAATCTCTTGACCGGCGCATACGATACCCATCCTAAGGACCGGACAATACCAACCTAAAAAGCCGTGGCTTCACTTATATTTGAATCAGAGATATTCAAAAATAGTGGTTATTCCATAATTGCCGGCTTGGATGAAGCAGGAAGAGGTTCATTGGCGGGTCCGGTTGTAGCGGCGGCCGTCATATTTCCCACACCATCACCTGCTCTGCTTAAGATGCTTTGCGATGTGAATGACTCCAAACAGCTTTCTGCCAAAAAACGAGAGCAGCAATACGAGATAATCATCGATACGGCTCTATCATTTGGTATCGGTCAACGATCAGCTCAGTATGTAGACGCTTATGGAATTATATCAGCCACAAAACAGGCAATGCTGGATGCAATCCAAAATCTGGACCCTCTACCGGAATATTTACTTATTGACGGCCGCATTCGTTTAACCCGCTCAACCCTCCCCCAACAATCCATCATTCGTGGCGATTCCAAGAGTTTGAGCATTGCCGCGGCATCAATACTAGCTAAAGTTTCGCGGGATCGAATGATGGTCGCATTGGATGCCGAGTATCCCGGATATGGATTTGCCCAAAACAAAGGGTATGGCACCGTGAGTCATCGTATTGCAATAGAACGTTTAGGTCCAACAGCGGAACACCGCCACACCTTTGCTCCGATCCGAGCAACATTACTCTAGCAGTGGACCGCGCATTTTTCCGCTTTTACGCCGAACTAAGCTACTTCCTACCTGCCAACAAGAAGCAGCAAACTTTTCCTTACCCCATTTATGATGGGAATCAAAGTGTAAAGCACTTGATCGAAGCACAGGGAATCCCCCATACAGAGGTCGATCTCATTCTGGCTGATGGAGAGATGGTTGGTTTTGAACACATCGTAAAGGCTGGCGAACAAATCAGCGTCTATCCACCCTTTTCTTCCTTAGCCATAGACCAGGGAATCCATTTACGACCTCCTTCACCAAATCCAATCAGATTTTTATTGGACAACCATCTGGGACGT
>Ga0316576_10002345_pt1 | contig 10761 bp, 9 predicted proteins | sample S0NA_FD_203075 | JGI IMG/M metagenome (GOLD analysis project Ga0316576, IMG submission 203075) | Rhizosphere microbial communities from salt marsh grasses in Alabama, United States - S0-2_050615r3r5 | ecosystem: Host-associated > Plants > Roots > Rhizosphere | place: USA: Alabama | collected... | reverse complement strand
CGGGATGAATTCAGGGATGAACTCATCCGCTTGGTGGGACAAGACGAAAACGAGGAAAGCTATAAACAGGTCGCTTTCGAGACTTACAGTGCGCGTATGCTCCCAAAACTGCGGCATCCTGAAACGGAAAGCAGCCGGGTCGGCTTGATTGTGGCCGAGGGCATCATTGCGGGCGGAAATCAGCCGGCCGGCCGGATCGGCGCTGAATCAACAGCAGATCTGATCCGCCAAGCGCGTGAGGACGAGAAAGTCAAGGCCGTCGTGCTGCGGATAGACAGCGGCGGCGGCAGTGCCGTTGCCGCTGAGATTATTCGACGCGAACTCGAATTAACGCGCAAGGCCGGTAAACCGGTCGTTGTTTCCATGAGTTCGATCGCCGCCTCAGGAGCTTACTGGATATCGGTGGCCGCCGACGAAATATGGGCCTTACCCACGACCATCACGGGTTCTATCGGAATCTTTGCTGCCCTGCCCACCTTTGACAAAACGCTGAAGGCTATCGGGATCAGCGCGGACGGTGTCGGAACAACCCGCCTGTCCGGTGCTTTCGATCTCAGCCGTCCCCTCAACCCTCTTCTCGCCGATGCCCTACAGCTCCGGATTGAAAGGGGGTATCAGCGGTTCATCGACCGGGTGAGCCAAGGGCGCAACATGGTCCCCGAGGCAGTGGAAAAAATAGCCCAGGGCCGCGTTTGGGCCGCTGAAACCGCCAAGGGCCTGGGACTGATCGACAAGTTCGGGGGTTTGGGGCCGGCCGTCGAAAGTGCAGCGAAACTCGCCAAGCTTGATCAATACGACCTGGTGGTCATAGAACAGCCCCTAACGGCTAAGGAACGTCTGGTCAAGAGGTTAAGCCGCCTAATCGGCATCCTTGTATCCGGCGTTGGGAGTCTCCGGGCGGACAAGATCCTCCCCTCTTTCGGGTCTGCACTGAATAATCGTGAGATCGAAGCCACCCTTCAGATCGGGGATACCGGTCGCACGTATGCACTATGTCTTGAGTGCATGGTTTTCAGTGACTGACTGATCGCAATTCGAAGGAAAATCCGATGAAATGTCCCCTTTGCCAAAGCGAAACCTTTTTCGTCAAAGATCCCGAAGACGAATACACTGCCTTTAAATTCACCTGTTCCGATGGTGAGATTCGGTTCGACTCGGAAGTCGATGTATCAGACGTTCCGCAGGTACATGACAAGACCGAGGCCTATTGCATCAATTGCGCCTGGCACGGTCGTTTCGACATGCTGAAAAAGCCGAGGCCTTCATAATTGGCAAACCACCGTGTCATTTGAAATACGGGTGAGAGACTACCGCAGCTCGATTTCACGGTACGTCAGGTTGAGTTGTGCGGCCAGTCGACCAAGGTCTTCACCCAGGGTCTGCACTCCGTTTTGGTTCCGGCTGACCGGAATCGTCTTGTCCGCGACCACAAATACTTGGATGCGCTCTGGGTCCAGATAGCGTCGCGCCATTTCCTCTAGCTCAGGGGTGCTGGCGTCAATGTAGGCATCCTGAATTCGCTCGAGTGTGTCCAGCGGCTCCCCGCGCATGCGGTAGCGGGCATACGTCGTAACCAGATCATGCGGCGTGTCGACGTTAAACACAAAACTGTTTAAAGACTCGAGGCGCTTACGTTCCAGTTCGTCTTGTGGAATTCTCCGTCGAAGCTGGCGCATTATATCAACGGTCTCGGCGATCGCCATAGTGGTTTTGTCACCCTTGCACCCAATGTATCCGATCAATATTCCGGCATTCCACTTGTAGGTCTGGAAAAACCCCGCCGAATAGACCAAGCCCAGGTCATCCCTTAACCGGGTGTACATCAACGAGTCGCCACCTCCGAACATGTCCGTCAACAGCCGCAGCTTCCAGTACGCAGGATCCGATCTCTTGGGACCACTCAGGGTCAGCACCGCCTGTGACTGAACTTGGCCCGCTTTGGGTATGAGGGCGAGAACGGGAGGGGTCGCTGATGGGTCCGTCAAGCGCCGTTCGGGTGCCGGGTCGGTTGGCAAACTCTTCATCAAGCGTCCGACGCCTGCCATCGCGGCCTCCCTTGAGATATCCCCTGAAACGGCCGCCACCATGTTTGATGGGACAAAGTAGGTGCTCAGGAAGCGCTTCAATTCTTCCCCCTCAATCGTCGGGATCGTTTCGAGCCCCTTGAGGGGATCACGGCCATAGGGGTGTCCCTTGAAATGCCAAATCGTCCCTTCACGCATGGCCACTGCCTGGGCGTTCTCACCCTGGCGTTTCAGCCCGATCAACGACTGTTCTTTTACAACGGCCACCACATCGGGCCGGAATGCCGGTTGCGTCAGGATTTCCTCCAGCAAGTCCAGCCCCTTGTCCCATTCATCCTTGAGAACCGAGAGCCGCAGGGTGGTGTCTTCCTCTCCCACCGATACCGATACTTCGATGGCATTATCATCCAACACTTGGGCCAGCGCTTCCGGTGCATGCCGCTCGGTGCCGCCGTTGACAAGGCTGCCGTTGATGAGGTCCACCAAACCGGTTTTGGAGGGGTCAATGTCGACACCACCGGCTTTCACCAGCAGGGTCAGGTCGATCATCGGAAGTTCGGTATCCCGCATGAAAAACAGGGTCGTACCGCCGACCGTGGCGAACTCTGGTTGGGGATAGGTCACTTTGACGGGTCTACGCTCGAAAGAGAGCGGATGCCGCCAGCCCTCGGGCGTAGGGTAGATCGAGTGATTGGAGAGATCGACCGGAGGCTTGCTGCGAGCGGCCGCCTTGCCGCCCACGGACCTAATTTCCGTATACGCTAACGGCGGTTTGTCCGGTTCACCACCGGGGATGACATAGACACTGGTCTGGTTTTCGTTGCGAATATAGGTCCGCGCCACGCGCTGTACATCCTCCGGCGTTACCGCATCGATGTTGTCGAGGTAAGTGTTCAGATATCGCCACCCGGTCTGAACTTCAAGGGTGGCCAACGTTGAGGCCAAGCTCTCATTGCTTCGCATCCGTTCAATAAAAGCCCGCTGGTTGAGTTTCTTGATGCGCTCGAGCTCCCGGTCGGTGACGGGCTGGTTCTTTAAAACCTCGACCTCGGCCAGCAGCAGGTTTTCGAGGTTGCGGCAGGCGTCAAGATAACTCCGGCCATTTTCCTCTTTTGTTGGGTTGTCGCTTTTGAGGTTCTGCGGATCGTTGGGCGATCCACCGAGAATCACCATCCCCCCATAGCGGTTGTCCGGGTTGGCGGCCCAGGCCTCGACCGCCAGACCCTTGTTGATCAGGTTTTGCGTCATGCGGGCACTGCGTCCCTGGCTGAGCAGCATGGTCATGACATCCAGCGCGTAGAAGTCCTCGGTGCCCATCAGGGCTCCATGAAAACCGATCCGCACCAGCGGGGTCCGGGCCCCCTTGAGATGCCGCACGCTGCGGCGCGGGCCTTCCTGGGGTGGTTCTTCCGTGACGGATTCGGGACTGCGGGTGCCGTTTGGATATCTTTCGAAATATATTTTGGCGAGATGGCGGGCTTTTTCAACCGTCAGGTCGCCAACCAGGACGCAGACCGCATTGGTCGGATTGTAGTACCGGCGGTGAAACGCCATGGCGTCGGTGGTGTTGAATTTTTCCATATCCGATCGCCATCCGATGGTCGGATTGCGATAAGGATGAGCGGTGTAGGCGGTGGCATCCAGATCGAGCCATGCGGCACCGACCGGATTGTTGACATAGCGAAAGGCCCACTCGCGCTGGACCACCTCTTTCTCGACATAGAATTCGCGCCAGGAAGGCTCGAAGATCTGTTCACTGATAATCGAGAACCATTGCTCGAGCATGTCTGACGGTACCGATGCGACATACTGGGTCTGGTCTTGACTGGTAAAGGCATTGATGCCCACGGCACCGTTTTTTCCCAGTTGTGAAGAAAAGGCCTGCGGCACGAAGATATTCTGAACCTCACGGCGCAGGGTGTCCATCTCGGCCAGCTTTTTTTGGATGAGCTCCCGATCGGGGTGGCGGGATTGCTCCTCCAGCAGTACAATCTGGTAGGCGGCTTCGATTTTTTTCTGGAGTTCCTGATCCTTGGCTCCGTCCAACGTGCCGAAATTCTTAGTGCCTTTGAACATCATGTGTTCCAGAAGGTGGGCAATACCGGTTTTGCCATTTTCTTCGAGCGCCGAACCGGCTCGGATGGCCAATCGTACCGCTACCTGGGGCATTGCCGGACGCTTGACCACCAGAAAGAGCATGCCGTTGTCCAGCGTAAATTCTTCAACATCGATGTTTGTCTCAAGTCTTGCATTGGCGTGCGAGCCAAGAACGCTTGCCGTCAATAGCAGCAGGACTGACAGGGTGATCCGCAACAGGTGTCGCATTCAATTATTCTCCAACGATATAATTCTGCTGGCTGCCAAATGACGGTCCAATATGGGTTGAGTTTTGTGCCCTTGGCAGGCCATCTTGTTTTTCATTTCAAGCCACTAAAATAGGAAAGGTCAGACACTTTGTAAACCGGGTTCGAGCCCAGTGATCCCTTTTTCGCACAGATGCTCCGCCAGTTGGCTTGCCGTGAGCGTTGTTCCGAAGCATCTCCCATCGATGCCAGACAAACGGGTGCGAATGGCTTCCAGATGGTAGGGGATGCCCATCAGCCGCCTTACCAATTGCGCCTCACGGGCAATGGCATTGTTATTTTTTTCAAAATGGATGCCGGCGATGCAGCCGTTTTCCACCGCAATCGTCGTTTCCAGATAACCGGCCGGCGTCCGAGCCCTGCGACGAATGCGAAAAGCCGGGGCCCTGCCGAAGTTCCATTCCCATGACCGGTACTTATCCCTGGAAAGGCGGCGAACCGAATTCCAAAGATGGTCAGGAAGAGGGATTTTTTGCAGCCCTCCCTCCTTCTTGGCGATGCACTCGACCAGCTGTTGCCGAATCACATCCGTGCCGGTGCCGGGAGGCAGATAATCGGATATGTTGGAGACATCACTCGGAACCGATTGGCGTGCCCGCGAAAAGATGTGGTCTTGGGCTTCGTTCACTTGCAGAGCCCGGCGCAGCGAAACGAGATCGCTATTCAACAACAGGGTACCGTGCAAGATGATCCGCTGGGTATTCGAAAACTGAGCATTGCCCGATATTTTTTTGCCGGCCACAAACAGGTCGTGCTTGTGATTGAATTCGGCTGCCACACCTAATTTTAACAGAGCAGAGCGGACCGGTTCGAGGATATGGCTGATGTCAATCAGGCTTCGGCGGTCGTGGTGCCGGATGAAACTGAAGTTCAGGTTACCGTCGTCGTGATAGACCGCTCCTCCGCCCGATATACGTCGCAGCACGTGCACACCGTGTCGGGCCACGAATGGCAGATTGACTTCTTCGAGGATATTCTGGTGACGGCCGACGATGACGGCCGGCTGGTTTACGTACAGCATAAAATACGTTCGGTACGGGTCGAGGTGGCGCAGGGCGCATTCCTCTAAAGCCAGGTTGACATGAGGATCGAACGTATTGTTGTTGTCAATCTGAAAAATCATCACACACGCCATCACCTGTAAAACAACCGGTTCGTAACAGCATGAAACGGGGAGCCAAAGGGCGGAGCGATTCGAACGATATCCGCGCCTTCCGTGCGCATACGGTTAAGTGCCCTGCCACCTTCTGGACAAATGGGCGTTGAGAAACCTAAGCCTTGATCCTTTAATGCGGTGCGGTTATTTTTAATCCGTTCATTCTTCATGCTCGAAATTCGTTGCGATTATATTTCTCTGCGGGAGCGCGAACAGCGTGCCTTAAGCCTACGACCAAAATGGATGAAAGTCAAAAGATCCGCTTATGATGTATCTGATCGGTAATCCGACTTATGACATCCTTTCGATAAAAAAAAAGACCGTGCAGGCCTTGGGAGGCACCGTTTGGTATGCGGCGCTTTTTATAGCAGGCTTAGGCCGTCGGGTGGCGGTTGTCGGCATCGGCGACGAAAGAATAAAGCGCCGGTTTGCCCGAAGCGGTGTGGATGTCCGGTACTTTTCCGATTCCGGACCGGTGACGCTGTTCGAGAATACGTACTCGGACGGTATCCGGAAACAGAAAGCTTGGCCCGGCGGTGACATTCAGCGTGCTGATGTTCCTCAAGCCGCATTTGACGCGATGGGCTTGCTCGTCGGCCCAGTTTTACAGGAAGTCGATCCGGCCATCTTGCGAACGCCGCGCTCAGGGAGCCTGATGCTGGATGCACAGGGATTTCTCCGGCAGCTCTCCACTGCCGGAGACGTCATTCTTCGGATGACGCTCGAAGCCGAAAAGGCGTTCAGGCATTGTGACATCCTGAAGGTAGACGCAAGGGAGGCGGCCGTCATCACGTCGACCCGTGATGGCAAAACCGCCGGGCGCATTCTTCACCGGATGGGGCCGAAAATCGTCATCATCACCAGAGGCGCGGACGGCGCCCTTTTTTACGACGGGGTCCGTTTTACGCAGATCACCGCCCCGGAGGTAGATGTAATCGATCCGACCGGAGCCGGCGATGTGTTTTCTGCGGCTTTCCTGGTTCGATATATCGCATCCGGCGACCTGATCGCCGCGGGTCGGTTTGCCGTGACAGCTGCTGCCCTCTCGACCCGGGGTTTCGGTGCATCTGCCCTGCCCTCGGAAGCCGACATTTCTTCACTGATGCAACGGCATTTTTAAGCCCCAAACCGTAACAGTTCCTACCGGCACTGGCACTCTGGACAAGACACGTGTTTTACCGTCTGGCAAAGTGTGCTATGGCTTCTCCGTCGGTTATCAGCATTGAATCCGATATTCGGACAAACGGAGAGGTGTCGGAATGGCGATGAAACGCTGGCGCTGTATTATTTGCGGTTATATTTACGACGGAGACGCGCCGCCGCTGATATGTCCAGTGTGCGGTGCGCCGAGAGAACTGTTTGAAGACATCACGGTTTCAGAGGAGTAACCATGATCAAGATCAACGAAAATTATCTAAAACTCAAAGCATCCTATCTTTTTTCAGATATTGCCAAACGGGTGGCCGCCTTTCAACGAACCCATCCGGAACGAGAAATCATCAAACTCGGCATTGGCGACGTCACGCGGGCATTGCCACAGGCCAGTATCGAAGCCTTTCACCGGGCGGTGGACGAGATGGCCGATGACGACACATTCCACGGGTACGGCCCCGAACAAGGCTATTCGTTCCTGCGCGAGCAAATCGCCCGCCATGATTATCAGAACCGAGGTGCGGACATCGCTCCGGATGAGATTTTTGTCAGCGACGGGGCAAAATGCGACACCGGAAACATCCAGGAAATTTTTTCATCCGACATTAAAGTCGCCATCCCCGATCCGGTCTACCCGGTCTATCTCGACACCAACGTGATGGCCGGACGCACCGGTGACTACAACGGCGGCCGCTACGATGGCATCGTTTATCTGGAGGGAAACCGCGCAAACGGTTTCGTGCCGGCTCTGCCAACCGAACCGGTCGATCTGATATACCTCTGTTTTCCAAACAATCCCACCGGGGCTGCGATCGACAAGCCCCGACTCAAGCAGTGGGTCGAATTCGCCAGAGCTCACAAGGCCTTGATTCTCTATGATGCCGCCTATGAATCATTTGTTCGCGACGATACCATTCCGCGGTCGATTTACGAAATCGAGGGGGCCCGGGAGGTGGCGATCGAGTTCAGGAGCTTTTCCAAAACCGCCGGTTTTACCGGCACACGCTGCGCCTTTACCGTGGTGCCCAAGTCCTGCCGGGCGTATACGAGTGCGGGTGCAGAGCATGGGGTCCATGCCCTGTGGAACCGACGGCACACCACGAAGTTCAACAGCGTGTCCTACCCGGTCCAAAGAGCCGCCGCGGCGATATACAGCGAAGAGGGCCGGCGCCAGAGCAAAGAATTGACCGACTATTACTTGCGCAACGCTGCCGTCATCCGCCGGGAGATGACGGCACTCGGTTATGACTGCATCGGTGGAGAGAATTCTCCTTATATATGGGTGGACGGACGGACAGATTCATGGAAATTTTTCGATCTGCTGCTGGAAAAGGCCGGCGTCGTATGCACGCCCGGCGCTGGTTTCGGAAAATGCGGCGAGGGCTTTATCCGTATCAGCGCCTTCAACTCCGCTCAAAACGTCGGGAAGGCCATGCAGCGCATTTCTGAAGCGCTAAGCGGAGCTATTTAAGGTTTTGAATCAACAACTTCATGCCGGTTGTTCTGCCTGGCGTATCAACCATTATGACCCTCTTGCCACAAACAGGTGTGAATGATGGATGGATTCTGCTCATGAAGTAAACCCGTCAATAACGGCATGTGCTCTGCCTTACAGGCAGGCCTATCGCCTATCACCCCTGGTAGATTTGATCGGCGATGTCGGTCAGGGTGATGTCGATCCCGCCGGTTTCAAGCAGGCGACACATTTTCCGCATGTGTTCCGCGTTTTCGATAACGACCTCAACCGCCGGAGTAGATTCGGAAAGAACGTAACGGTGTTCTTCGAGAAGCCGGACGGTTTCCTGGAATTTATCGACCAGCAGCGCCAACACCGAGTAGTCGGACATGTAGCAGATGGGCAAACATGCACCGCTCAAATGAGGGAAATCAGCGGCGACGAGATCCACGTCTTTCGGTAAGATTTGTAATTTTCCCATATTCTCTCCTTCGGGCATTTATTCAGAATTTGTTTCGTGTCAAAGAAGGCGCCTGAGGACCATCAATCCAAACTAAGCAACGGAGGCCATGGCGGGTTCAGAAATGACAGTGATTGTTGCTCCGAAGCCTTCCCCCATCCACCCGGCGAGAATACTGGCAAGAAGGATGACCGGACTGCTGGTCAGGCTGAAAATGCCATAAGCCGTTCCGCGCAGATCCTGTCGGCCGGCAAAGACCCCCGGTCTCGGCAGCGATCATGATGATTGCTTGACCACCGCCGTAATAATACCGGCCCCAATCAGAGCACTACCGCCGCAGCGGTTGAACCATCTGTGCGCCGTTTCTTTTTGAAGGACATCGTGCAGCCGTCCGGCGAACAAGCCATACAATACTGCATTCAATGCCGCAAGAATCAGGAATGTGGCCCCCAGGAAGATGAGCTGTAACGCTATCGGTGCGTGGTGGTTGACGAACTGAGGCAGGAAGGCGACGAAAAAGACGATGCTCTTCGGATTCAAGGCGGTCACCACGTAGGCACTGGCAAAGAACCGGCGACTTGATACCGCTGCCGACAATGATGGTAAATCTTGCTGCTTTGGATTGCTGCGCCAGAGTTTTATGCCGAGGTAAATCAGGTAAAGGGCTCCGATCCATTTCAGTACGGTAAACAGAGCGGCCGATGTGGCCAACACGGCACCAAGGCCCAGAAGGGAGAGGGACATGGCCGTGAAATCGCCGAGTGTCACCCCGGCGGCAAGCGGCAACACGACGCGACGGCCGTGGCCGACAGATTGACTGATCACCAGGATGATGGTCGGCCCGGGTATTACCAACACGATCATCGCCGCGATCACAAAGGTGCCGTAGGTTTCCAGACTCATACAAAAGCCCCGTACGTATGTGAAATTGTTTCTTGCTCGGACCCTTACATCGGGAACAACCGGATGGCGCACACTGCGGCCAGAAATCCGAAGGCCGCTGCGATGAGAATGAGGCGGGCGGCGCGCTTATTGACGAGGTTCTTTTTTTTATAACGGCCGAAAGCGCTGTAGAGCAGCTGTTTTTCGTCTGACGTGACCGCGGACTTGATGGGAAGCGAATCGGCCTTGTTTTGATTTTTTTCTCTGTGGTCTTCGATAAATGACATGGGTGGAACCTGAATTAAGGACACGTGATGCACACCTGTTTCCCATGGAGGCGATCTGTACCGAAATCGGTCCCATCATACCAAAAGTGACATAAAAGTCAATGATTTCAAAACTTACCCATTGCGTTTATTTATTATATCGGTGTATAAATAAGCCTATTTGTCTGCGTTTCGGTTCGTTGCATCCGATCGATAGGCGAACAGGATATCAGTATGCATGACGTAGCTGCCGCCATTGTCTCGTTGAACCTCTCAACTCGTATGGCACCGAAAGTGTACCGATGACGGTCAAGTCCATCGTGTCTGCGCTTATACAGAAACTTTATCCACTCAATACTTCCCGTGAAGACGGCCTGATTTACTGGCGCCAATGTATTCTGCACGCGCTTCTCGGCGTCGCCCTGGTGCTGGGATTGGTTGCACTGGTGCCGGCCCTCGCCCTGGCCATCAACGAAGAGCTCTGGGGTTTGCTGGTTTTCGACATCTGCATGTATCTGAGCGTCGTCGTTCTGGTCGTATTCAAGAATTGGTCCTATGAGCTGCGGGCAGCGGGCATATTGTTTGTGGCCCTTGCGATCGGCATCTGGGTAACGGTCAGCGTCGGCCCGCTAAGCGGTGGACCGGCATGGCTTTTCACGGTTGCCGTATTCAGCGGTTTGTTGCTGGGCCTGAAGGCCGCCCTGATTGCCGTCTTTTTGAACGCCTTTTCACTGAGCCTGATCGGATGGTTGGCGTTTAACGGCTACCTGGATGACGGGCAGCGGTTTTTCAGCTCTGTGCCGCGGGCCGTCGCAGCCGCGGCAAACTTTCTGGCCTTGAATGCCGGTGCGGCGGTAACGGTATCGGTGCTGGTGCGCGGTCTTCAGGAGACGGCCGAAAAAGAAAAAGCCGCCAAGGAGATCATTAAAACGGAGCAGGCCCGGCTCATCGAAGCCAGAGAGGATCTCAAAAATGAAGTCGAAGTGCGCAAGCAGGCGGAGG
>Ga0316576_10002344_pt1 | contig 10763 bp, 9 predicted proteins | sample S0NA_FD_203075 | JGI IMG/M metagenome (GOLD analysis project Ga0316576, IMG submission 203075) | Rhizosphere microbial communities from salt marsh grasses in Alabama, United States - S0-2_050615r3r5 | ecosystem: Host-associated > Plants > Roots > Rhizosphere | place: USA: Alabama | collected... | reverse complement strand
ATGTACTACCTGGACAGCGGAACATACTACCTCGACAGCGGGGCCTACTTCCTCGACGGCGCCGCCCCGCCCGCCGCGGACAGCGGCGCCGCGCCCGACGCGTGCCCGATCACCGACGTCCTTCCCGGTGATCCGCTGCGCACGGCGGCCTGCTGGGCCGTGCAGAAGGGGATCATGGACGCCCCGGGCGGTCTGTTCCAGCCGACCGGCACCCTGACGCGGGCCGTGATGGCCAAGCAGATCGTGCTCCTCGCCTTCGGATCCACGTTTGCCCTCGCCTCCCAGAGCCGCTTCTCCGACGTGCCCCAGAGCGACCCCTACTACAAGTACGTCCAGAAGCTCGGCGAGGAGAAGATCAGCGCCGGCTGCACCGTGGCCGGGGACAAGTTCTGCCCCGGCGATCTGGCGACGAACGCCCACGGCGCGTCCTTCGTCGTCAACCTGAAGTACAAGGCGCAGACCGTGACCCTCGCCTCCCAGACGCCCTACTTCACCGACGTCGCCGCGAGCCACTGGGGCTTCACCACGATCCAGAAGCTCCACGAGGACAAGTCCGACGCTCCCTGTGGCGCGCAGACCTACTGCCCCGACTCCTCGATCACCCGTGGCAAGTGGGCCACGGTGCTCCACGCCAGCTTCCCGAACAAGTAACCCGTCAGGCACGCATCGCGGAAGAGCCACCGACCTCGGCCGGGTCCATCGTTCCCCGGGCCACGGCCGCCGTGGTGCGACGGTGAATCGCCCGCCGCTCCAATGTCCGTCGCGGCGTGATCTGATCACGGACGACACAAAAAAAAACCCGTGCAAACCGCCGAATACAGTGGCGGATCGAGTGGTCGGCCCCTGGGGGACGGATGTTCCCACGCGCCGACTGCAACCCGGTGGAATCCTGCGCTGCGCTGTTGGTCCAGAACCTGCTCTTTCGTCTGAGCGAGAAAGGAGACGCAGATGAAAGCGACGAGGAAGAGGATGCGTAAGACGACGACGACAGGCCTGGCGTTGATCACGGCAGGCCTGACCTCGCTTCTTTTCGGGTGTGCCGGGAGCGCCGACGATCTCTGCGCGATGGCCGCCGAGCACCTCGAGGCCTGCACCGGCACGTCGGCGGCGGTCACCTCGACGTGCGACGAGCGGGCGGCGACGCGGTTGCTGGGCGCGGACTGCGGCAAGCTCGCGGACCTGGCCGGCCGGAGCACCTTTGCCTTCGAGTGGGGCGACTGGGGCGCCCCCAACCACGCGGGCTCCTGCTTCTGTGACGCTGTTTGTGAAATGAAAAACGACTGCTGCGGCTTCTGCCCCACGGGCTCCAAGGAGGGCAAGTGCAGCTGCGACAAGGTCTGCGCCTCCCTCGGCGACTGCTGCCCCTGGTGCCCGCAGGCGCCGTACGGCGGCGGCCAAGAGCCGGGTGGGAAGTGCTACTGTGACAGTCAGTGCCACCAGAAGAACGACTGCTGCCCGGGGTGTGGGGGCGGCGAGCCGGACGGGCAGTGCTACTGCGACAGCCTCTGCCACCAGAAGAAGGACTGCTGCCCGGGGTGCGGGGGCGAGGACGGCGGCTATCTGTACGAGGGCGGGGGCGGATCCTGCGCCTACCAGAACGGGAACAACTGGCGGCCGTGCAACGAGTGCGGCTGGCAGTTCTGCCTGCCCAACGGCACCTGGGCCCAGTGCCAGCGACCCCCGGACCCGAACAAGTTCCCCTGCGGCGGCGGGGCCACCTGCCACAACGACGGCTTCTGCTCCTGGTAGCCGGCATGCGCGCGCGCGGACCGAGCAGCGGCAGCGTCCCGGGCACCACGGCCCGCTGGTCGATGGTCGCCTCGCTGCTCGCCTGCGCCTGCGCTCCGGGTGAGCTCTCGGGCGGCGGCAACCTCCTCGTTCCCCCCGCGCCTCCCTCCGCGCCTCCCTCCGTGCCTCCCTCTCCACCGGCTGACGCGGGCTTCGCGGCGCCGGATGCCACGGTGTCCCTCCCCGACGCGTTGCCCCTCCCCGGCGCGAACCCTGACCTGACCGCCCCGCCCGACACGACCGTGGCCGCGCCCGACCTCGAGCCCGCCGCGCCGCCACCGGCGTGCCTCCAGTTCACCAGCACGACCCAGGAGAGCTCGCCGATCCAGACGGTGGGCCAGCTCTACCAGGGCAAGCTCCTGCCCCAGGGCTACGAGACCCTGAGCTGGAGCCACCCCGCGCCGCAGAGCTCCTGGGTCGCCGCCTTCAGCGGCTCGCCGGGATCCAAGGCCAGCCACGAGGGGGTGGACTACGTCAACGACACGGGCGCGTCGGCGACGATCCCGATCAAGGCCGCGGCGGCGGGCACGGTGGTCTACGTCCGCTCGGGCTGCCCGTCGAGCGCCCCCACCGGCTACAACACCAGCGCCCGGGAGTGCGGGGCGGGCTGGGGCAACCACATCGTCATCGACCACGGCCAGGGCATCTTCACCCGCTACGCGCACCTCAAGCCCGGCTCGATCCCGGCGAGCTCGCTCGTCGGCCAGAGCGTGGCCGGCGGCCAGCAGATCGCGCTGATGGGTAACACCGGCCGGTCCAACGTCCGCCACCTGCACTTCGAGCTGGGCACCATGTCCGGCGTGTTCGACCCCTGCAGCACCGCCCAGAGCTTCGACGCGGTCTACAACGGCGCGCAGCTCCCCCTTGGACCATGAGCGCGCCCTGAGCATCACCCGGAGAACGATCATGCGACAGTCCCTGTTCCTCGTGATGGGCATCCTGGTGCTGAACACCGGCCCGGCCGAAGCCCGTCCCGCGCCGGTCGGATCTCAACCGGCCGCCGCCCGGCAGACGGCCAGGCCCGATCCCCTCCGTCGCCTCTCGGTGGCGGTGCAGCGCGGGGTCGCCCGCTGCGCCGGGACGGTCCGGCGGGGGGCCTGCTGGGTCGGGAGCCGGCTCGCGCCGGTCCGGGGCGGGCTCGCCCGGGGCGCGCGCTGGACCGGCCGCCGGCTGAAGAAGCTGCTGCCGGTGGGCCTCGGCGCCGGCCTGGTGCTGGGGAGCGCGGGCGCGGCCAAGGCCGCCGGTGTCGGCACGACGCTGGCCGCGATGACTGGCGGGGAGCTGGCGCTCCTCGCTGGCGGGGCCACCGCCGTGGTCGGCGCCGGCGTGGGCGGCTACCTCTACCACCGCGGCCGCCGCGGCGACCGGATCTGGACCGCGTCGGAGAGCCGCGACCTGATGCAGCAGGTCGAGGGGGCCAACGACCCGGAGCGCATCGACATGTTGCTCACCCGGGCGCGCCGGGCCCGGCACACCGCCCGGGCCGAGCAGAGCCAGGCCGAGACCTCGGGCTCGCGCAAGGCGAGGCGGGAAGCGCGCCGGAACGCCGCCTTCAGCGGCCTGGCCGCGACCTACGCCGAGCTCCTGCTCAACGGCGCCTCGAGCCACGAGCGCCAGCGGGTCGGCGGCCGCACGCCCCGGGCTTGGCAGGAGCGGTTCGGCGCCCTGGAGCAGGAGGCGCTCGCGCGCGGCTTCGACGGCAAGGTGGCCCTCGAGCTCGAGGCCCTGCGCGCCGAGGTGGCCGGGCAGGACGGGGCGCGCGAGAAGCAGGCCGCGGCGATCCAGGCCTTCAAGAAGCAGACCCCCTGGCTCTTCGCCAGGAAGATGAAGGCCGACCTGGCCAGGGTCAGCGCCGCGGCCGGGCGCTTCGGCCAGGAGGGGCAGCTCGAGGCGCAGCTGGCGGAGAGCAAGACCTCGGCGATGCGCGGCCGGGTCAGCGACCGGCTGGCCGGGGCCGACGGCGAGTACCGCGGCCACCGGCAGCGGCTCACGACCCTCGACGGCCTGTACACGAACAAGCTGCAGCCGGCGGTCACGCTCGTGAAGGAGATCTCGGAGGCCCTGGACACGGTGCACTCCGCGCGCAATGCGCAGGCCGCGAACCTTGCGCTCGCCGCGAGCAAGACCCACGTCTACGTCGGCAAGGACGAAAAGGGCCGGTCGAAGTACGAGGACAAGAGCGGCTTCTACCGCGGGCTGGCCGCGGCCGAAAGCGCCCGGGCGCACCGCGCCGCCTCCACGGCCCGGGACAAGACCGCCGAGCTGAACACGCACCTCGAGCGCCTGCGCAACGATCCCGACGTGCGGGGCGAGGGGCTGGCCGTCCCCGGGGCGGGCGCGCGGGCCCCCACCGGCGGGGGCCTGGACCCGCTCAGCACCTACTTCGCGCCGCCCGGCGCGGCGCTGGCCGGCAACCTGGTCGGCAACCTGGTCGGTTTCATCGCCGACAACTCCAGCGGCGCCCGGAAGGGCTTCGCGTCGGTGAAGCAGGGCGTCGAGCAGATGGCCAGCGTGGTCGACGGCCGCCGGCAACAGGAGCGCAGCTGGGTCGATGGCCGGATCGACCGCCGGCTGCAGACCGAGATGGCCCAGGCCCGCCAGGGGGCGCTATCGCCGCGCTAGCGCGCCCCCGCCGCCGGCCGATCCGCGGGCGGCGTGCCACGAGGATTTTCGGTGCCTTGCGCCTGACGGCGGTGGTCCGGCACTTGCAGCTTGCAGGCTCCAGACAAAGGAGCCGTGATGAAGCGCAAAACGTCCCCCCTGGTTCTGGTTGCTCTCGTGGGCCTGATCGCCGGCTGCGCCGGCACCGGCGATGATGTCTGCAGCATGGCGGTGGACCACCTCGAGAGCTGCCTGGGTGTGACCTTCCCCGAGTCGACCGAGATCGCCGGCGCCTGCGACCCGGAGCAGGCCCAGCGCGTGCTGGGCATCAGCTGCTCGGAGCTCGGCGGCGTCCGCGACTCCTACCTCTTCGGCGGCGGGCTGGGCATGGGCGGGCTGGGGGGCCTGCTCGGCAGCCTGTTCGGCGGCGGCGGCATGTTCGGCGGCGGCGGCGCTGACGGGGACTTCGGCCCCGGCGACCTGTTCAGCCTCTTGGGAGGGATCATCGACATGGTCGACGGCAACGACAACAACCTCTTCGGCGGCTCGTCGAGCGCGTGCAAGTACCAGCAGACGAGCGGCACCTGCTACTGCTACCGGGAGATGCCCAACAACTGCAGCGGAAACATTTCGGGGCTCGACTGCGGGCCGATCAGCAACACCTGCTACTGCAGGACCCCCGTGTCGTCCCAGAACTGCGGAGGCATGAGCGGCTCGTCAGGCTGCCAGTACGGGTGCGTCCAGAGCGCGTCGGGGCCCGTGTGCGCCCAGAAGTGTCCGAACAGCAGCTCGCTCCAACCCGCACCCGCGCAGTACTGCAACTACAAGTGCGGCGACGCCTCGAACGGGTTTGGCGGCTCGTTCGGCGGCTCGTCAGGCTGCCAGTACCAGTGCGTCCAGAGCGCGTCGGGGCCCGTGTGCGCCCAGAAGTGTCCGAACAGCAGCTCGCTCCAACCCGCACCCGCGCAGTACTGCAACTACCAGTGCGGGAGCTCGGGCTCCTTCCGCTAGCGAAACCCGGGCCCGAAGGGTCGCCTTCCCTCCCAGATGAAAGGACCTGAAGATGCTCCATCGAACGTTTCGTCTGCTTGCCTGTTGCGCCCTGGCGGTGCTTCCGGCCGCGGGCTGCGGCGGAAGCGAGGACGTCTGCGCCCTGGCCCTTGAGCACCTGGAGAGCTGCACCGGCCTCTCCGCGGCGCAACCCCCCAGCGCCTGCGACGAGGAGAAGGCCGAGCAGGTGCTGAGCGCGAGCTGCGAGGACCTGGTCAGCCGCACCGCCGCGTTCCTGCCCTCGGGGGACTTCGACGACGGTTCGTGGGACACACTGGATGTGTTCGGCGACCTCCTGGGCTGGGGCGACGGGGGCGCGGGGGAGACGTGGGGCGCGTGGGGCTCCCTGGGCTCGGGCAGCGACGTCGCGACGACATGCACCTGCGAGAAGACCGGATATACCATCTTCTTCACCCCGCGCTGTGAGTGCGTGTGCGAGGACAACTCGGGTGTCCAACACGCAGAGACCCGCTACGGCGGCGGGTGCGGTTGACGGGCTCGTCGGGGTGCGAGTCGCCTGGCAGCGCGCGCTCACTGATGTTCCCTGAAGGGTAGCGGGGGCGGACTCCGGGAGACCCGTGGCGCCGGCCGCTATTCCGCGCTGCTCGAGGCAGGACGGACTGGAGGCAACTCATGGCGCTCCGCGGAGCTGATGGTGGCTGTTGCCGCTGGTCCTGTCGGCGCCGGTAGCATCGCCTACCGGAGCATCCTGGACAGTCGCCGTCGGCGCGCCTTCCGCAGGAGGCTGGTCGCCACCTCGCCGACGGCGATCGGCTCGGTCAGTGCTGGAGCCCGACGGTCCTGCGCGCGTGGCCGGGTACGTCGACCTGGAGGCCAGGCCGAGCCGCCAAGCTCGAGCGCGCGGACGAGCACCAGCCGCTGAGCTCTTCACGCGGCCGTAGCTCCAGCAGGCAGTTGGCGCTGACCAGCGGGCTCTCGTTGTGCCGCGGCGACGCCAGACCGCCATGTCGCGCCGGAGCTGGTCTCACCGCCCCACCCGTCGTCAAACCCGCCGAGCCAGCCCTCAAAGTCAAAGCCCGAGGAGAGGAACGTGCCACGCGCCGCCGACAGCTCGGAGCAGGGCAGGCTCGGCAGGAAGTCGGCCGGGTCGGGGTTGCAGGTCTCGGGCGCTTGCCCCCGAGGCCCGGGCACGCCTCGAAGTGCTCGCGCCTGGGCGCAGGGGTCATCGCTTCCTGGCGCGAGTGCCAAACGGCGACACGGGCCAAGGGCTGGTGCCGGAGTTAGTCGTCGCTGCACTTCTCCTAGAAACCCCTCTCCGCTCAGCAGCGGACACAGCTGTCGTGTGGCCCGGGGCTGAGGGCTGAAGCGGCGGGTTGCGGTGTCGGTCAGGCGCCCCTGTCGAAGCTGGCTCGACGTGTCCCACCAGATCGGCGAGGCGTCCTCGATGCAGTTTGTGGCCTTCAGGGTTGACGAAGCTGTCGAAGTCCGCCCGGCTGCGGAACGCGGGCGGGATGATCGATGGGGCGCAGCGGCTGCGCCTCGACGACCTGCGGCTCCGGCCCGAGGGCGACCAGCGGGTGCTGTAGATCACCAGCAGTTCCCGGCTTCAGTTGTACCAAGGTTCCATGAGCCACATTCGGCCATGCAACAAGGTGGACCGACAAACAAGCACCGGCCCACAGTCGTATGTTTGTGTGCAGTATTGTCCCGCCAGCTCCTTGGGGCAGGGCTGATCCACCTCGCACCCCGTCACGGTCGCAGGAGGTCCCCATGGAGACATGACCCAGAAGTGATTCCCCCATCCCAACATTTGGCCAGCGCACCGCAGGTAGTGTTGGCACATCGCGTGCGACTTGCACGTCTCTCCTGCCTTGTGACAGGGCCCCTCCAGGGTGCATGCGTGCATGGACTGGTCATACGGCACACCGTCATCCTGAGGAAACAACGGCGTGTGGAGCCACGCAAAGAAATCATCGCCAAAGCCAGAAGCCTGTCGGCCACTCAGCTCGGAGCACTCCATGCTCAGGATCTCCGCTGCCGCCTCGACGTTGCAGTCGGGCCGCGCCTCGACACTGATCCCGGCGCACTGTTTCAGGTGCGCGGCCGCCTCGGCGCAGGGGTTCGACTCTCCACCGCAGCCTGCCGCCAGCCACAGCGAGACCACTGTTGTCACCATCGCTCGCATTGCTTTTCCCCAGGACTGAATCGTTCTCCAGAACAAGAAACGAGGGCCTGTCAGGGGCTTGCGTCGGCCCGGATCGGGCTAGGCGCACATCAAGAAGCCCGCGATGACGAGCGCTGCGCCCGCAAGTCCGTTGCAGCCGTTGAGGACAGCTTTGGGGTGATTCTCGATGAAGTCGCCGAGCGGGTCGCTATCGTCGTAGGCGTCGGGGTCGTAGCCGGGCGGGAGATGAGGTATTTCCGACAGGTCGGCCCACCCCCCCGGCTCGTTCTGCCCCAGCCAGGAGGTCAGGAAGCCTTCGGCGGCCGACGCCCCGTCGGTGAAGAAGGCGCCGTCGGTGAAGAAGTCACCGCCGGTGTCGGCTGGCTCAAAGAAGACAAAGGTGCCGCGTCCCCCACCCATCTGCTCGCAGGGGATGCCAAGCAGCAGCTCCGCCCGCTCCGGGTTGCAGCTCTCGCTCACCTGGACGCTCAGGCCCGCGCAGGTGTTGAGGTGGTCGGCCACCATGCCGCAGCTGTCGGCGGCAGTCCCGGCGCAGCTGGCGCTGACCAGGGAGGCTCCCAGCAGAGCAGCGATCCTCGTTGTTGGCTTCACGAATTTCTCCTTTCCAGACACTCGACCGATGCGGTGCAAGCGGCGCACCAGCGAACGGCACGCGCCAGGTGCAACGATGTCGCCGGTATGCATCGAAACCCGTCGGCCACGCGCTAGCGCCGCACTAGCTCCGCGCAGCTGCCGCCCGGGCGGGGACGGGTCCAGGAGCCGACATCACTGGCCGTTCTTTAGCTCCCGGCTCCGGCCCGGTGCTTGCAACCCGCTCGGCATCAATGACCATGAAGAGCATGAAGAGCACCTCGAGGGGACCTCTCCTGGCTCCCGCAACCCTGCTGCTCTGGCTGGCGCTCGCGGGCTGCGCCGCATCGGAGGAGGATCTGTGTGCCGAGGCAGGTCAGCACCTGCAGTCCTGCCTGGGCGTGCCCGTCCGGCCGCGCCCGGGCTGCGACGTCGACCTCGCCCAGCAGGTGCTGGCCACCGACTGCGCCGGGCTCGAAGACGGCGTGCGCGGCGCGAGTGGCCTGTTCGACGACCTGCTGGGCCTGTTCGACGTCGACATCGAGTGGGCGGGCTGGTTCGACGGCGGGGGCGCCACGACCCACGTGCTCACCGTGTACGGCGGGCAGAACGATCACAGCGCATACGGCGGCACGCCGGCCTGCGGCGGCCGCCCGGTCGACGGCCAGTGGTACTACGCCACCGGGAAGTCGACCTACGGCTGCGGCGCCAAGCTCGAGCTCAGACGCGGCGACCGGTGCGTCGTCGTGGAGGTTGTCGACGAGGGCCCGGCCTACGAGGTCGATCGGCTGGCGCGCGAGAGCTGCGGCAGCACGGTGATCGACGCCTCGCCGCTCGTGTCGATGCACCTCTTCAACGTCGGGGGGGCGGGCTGGTCCAATTGCCGCAAGATCGAGGTGCGGGAGGTGTCGCGCTCCACGCCGCCCGGGCCCTGCGGCAGCTGGAACCCCTTTGACTGGTTCTCCTGACCCGGGCCCTCGCGAATACTGCGATGTGACTGGAGCACAGATGCGGACGGGGTGCGGGATGATGCGTGCCGGGGAAGAGAGGCAAGGAGGGGGGCAACAGCGGGAGCTACGGCACGATCAGGGTGACCTTGAAGGTCTCGACGGCCGAGGAGGGGCCCTCCCAGCTGCGGTAGTAGTCCAGGCGCAGCTCGTGGATCGAGCCGGGCGCGGCGCTCGTCGGCACCCGGAGCACCAGGCGCTCGGTCCCGCCGCTGCCCACCTGCGCGGGCTGGTCCGGGATGTAGTCCGAGCTCTCGAGCACCAGGCTGCTCTTGGCCAGGTGCCAGGCGAAGCCGGTGGTCGGGTTGCTGGCGAGCTCGACCTGCACCCGGTCGCCGGGCTGCACCTGCAGCGTCTTGCCGTTGTCCGCCGTGGTCAGCTTGTGCGCCATGGGGCCGGGGGCCGCGGGCACGATCAGGGTGACCTTGAAGGTCTCGACGGCGGAGGAGGGGCCCTCCCAGCTGCGGTAGTAGTCCAGGCGCAGCTCGTGGATCGAGCCGGGCGCGGCGCTCGCGGGCACCTGGAGCACCAGGCGCTCGATCCCGCCGCTGCCCACCTGCGCGGGCTGGTCCGGGATGTAGTCCGAGCTCTCGAGCACCAGGCTGCTCTTGGCCAGGTGCCAGGCGAAGCCGGTGGTCGGGTTGCTGGCGAGCTCGACCTGCACGCGGTCGCCGGGCTGCACCTGCAGCGTCTTGCCGTTGTCCGCCGTGGTCAGCACGGTCGCGGGCGCGGGCACCTTGTCGGCCTTGCCGCTCTGGTTTTGATCGTAGCCCTGCCAGGCAGGGGCCTGCTCCAAACCGCCACAGCCGGCAGCCAGCGCGATGATCAGGGTCAGGGTCAGGGCGAATCGTTGGGTCAACATCTTGTGCCTCCAGGTTGAGGGTTGTTGTTTGTTTGCCTCGTTCGCCCCTGGATAGAGCACGTCGGGTGCCAGTTTCATTAGATATTGTAATTAAACATTATTGTCGACGATGGGCGGCACCGGTGTAGCTTAAATGTTTCACATGTGCCGGCAAGAATGTAATATTAGAGCTACACATGGCACGCCTCCCGCCGCGCTACAAAGTGCAAGAAACCCTGGCTCAGGGCGGGCAGTACCGCGTGGTCGTCGCCCATGACCGGGCCCTGGATCACCGGGTGGTGCTCAAGCAAAGCGACGATCCCACCCTCGTGGCGCACGAATGCCGCATCCTGCGTGGGCTCTCGCATCCAAACCTGGTGCAGGTGCTGGACGTGCAGCGTCACGATGGGGCGCTCTGGCTGGTGCAGAGCCACGCGCCCGGACCGGACCTGTTGGCCTGGGCCGAGGCAGACCGCTCTTTGTCCTCCATCTGCGCCGCCGCCGGTGCGGTGCTTCGCGGGCTGCAGCACCTGCACGCCCGGGGTGTGGTTCACCGCGACGTCAAGCCGATCAACATCCGCGTCGGCCCCGGACGCATCGGGCGGTTGCCCGCGGCGCGCCTGGTCGACTTCGGCCTGGCGAGCGCGGCGCCGCCGGCCGAGGTTGCCGGCACCCGGGGCTACATGGCGCCCGAGGTGCTGCAGGGGCAGCCCGCGACCCCGGCCTCGGACCTGTTCGCCCTGGGCGTGACGTTGCTCGA
>Ga0316576_10002343_pt1 | contig 10763 bp, 10 predicted proteins | sample S0NA_FD_203075 | JGI IMG/M metagenome (GOLD analysis project Ga0316576, IMG submission 203075) | Rhizosphere microbial communities from salt marsh grasses in Alabama, United States - S0-2_050615r3r5 | ecosystem: Host-associated > Plants > Roots > Rhizosphere | place: USA: Alabama | collected... | reverse complement strand
GAACGCGTGGCCGTTATCACCGGCGGACCGGGGACCGGAAAAACCACCCTCATCCGAGCCATTGCCGCCGTTTTCGATGCCCTCGGGATGAAAACGGCACTGGCAGCGCCCACGGGCAGGGCAGCCCGACGCATTTCAGAGGTCACGCACAAAAAAGCCGCCACTATCCATAAACTGCTGCAGTACAACCCAATGGAAATGGTTTTCGAGAGGAACCGGGACACACCCCTAGACGCGGATGTCGTCGTTGTCGATGAAGCCTCGATGGTCGACATACATTTGATGCACAACCTGCTCGACGCCATTCCGGTTACGTCAAAACTGATTCTGGTCGGCGACACGTCTCAGCTGCCGTCGGTGGGTCCGGGAAATGTCCTGGCCGATTTGATCGACTCAAAACGCATCAAAACCTACACGCTCACCAATATTTTTCGGCAAGCCCGGCAGAGCAAAATCATCATCAACGCCCATCAGGTGTGCCGGGGCCGACTGCCCGCACTCGAGGAAACTGAACCGGGAGAACAGTTCAGCGAATTCAACTTCATCGAAGAAAACAACCCGGAACGGGCTGCCAAAAAGATTGTTCAGTTGTGCAGCAAGACGATCCCCCGAACACTAAAACTCCATCCCGTTCAAGATATCCAGGTGATCACGCCGATGCACAAGGGTGTCGTCGGCACACTCCAACTGAACAAGCTGCTGCAAAAAAGCATGAATCCGAACCCTGCGCCCAGGTCATCAACCGGCATACGTTTCAAGTCTGGTGACAAGGTTATGCACTTGAAAAACAACTACCAAAAGGAAGTCTTTAACGGTGATATCGGTGTGGTGGCATCGGTGAATACAACCAAAGCGGCTATGGAGATAGACTACGACGGACGCATCGTGCCATATGAATTATCCGAAACCAATGAGTTGACCCTGGCCTACGCCATATCCGTCCACAAATCTCAAGGATCCGAATATCCCGTCGTGGTTTTGCCGCTCTTGACCCAGCACTACATGCTTTTACAGCGAAATCTATTGTACACGGCCATAACACGGGGAAAACAGTTGGTGGTGATCATCGGCAGCCGCAAGGCCGTCAACATCGCCCTAAAAAATGACAAGCCGCGTCTGCGTTCTTCCCGGCTGGCGCAACGGATCGCGGTATCAAAAGACAGCTCATGAGTCAGAATCCGAAGAAGCAGGCAGAGGAACCTTGAAAAAGGGAATGCCCTCCTCCTTCAGGGTTTTTTCTTCTTCCTTGGTGCTGACGCCCCTGATATTGCGTGGTTCCTCGACACCATAGTGAATCTTCAAGGCCTCTTTCGCAAAGTCGCATCCGACGTTATCGAAATTTTTTTCAACATATTCCCTCAATTCCCGGCCGACGCTTTGCAAATCCGGCTGCTGCCGGATTTTGTCCGGCAGAGTGGGCGAACCCTTTATGGCAAAAGATGAAGGCTTTTTCGTCACAGAGGTTACGTTGCAGACGGGGCAGGCCACCATCTGCTTTTTATTCTGGCGTTCGAAGGCCTTGTTGTCCGCAAACCAACCCTCGAACGTGTGTCCATTGGTACATTCAAGATCGAATACTATCATCGGTCAATTCCCGCTCAGACGCCTTGACTCTTGGACCCTCAGGTTTTTGCAACACTGGGGTTTGTTCCTCCGGAAAATTCGGATAATTCACTATTTTAATACGTAAAAGTAGCATAATTCGTCGCAGATTAAAAGAAATTATTGACAGCATCCTCGTTTTCAACACAAAATACAGACGTGGTCAAAGGTATGCGTCTTAGCGCTTTTTCTGCCTAAAAGATGGCGGCGACGCCTGAACGTCTCAACGAAATTTTTTCAACATAGGAGTCAAGAATCTTAGGGGAACGAAACGATATGCGTTGTAAAATCAAACCTGTTGGCATTTTCTGCTTCTGCATCCTCATGCTCGCCGTTTCCGTAAATGCTGAAACACAATATGTCAGCGACGAAATGCATATAACTTTCAGATCAGGACCCGGGAACGACAGGAAAATCATCAAGCTGCTGGTTTCAGACCAGGCCGTTGAGGTAATGAAAAAAGAAAATGAATGGGCCCTGGTCCGCTTGCCCGATGGTAGGGAAGGTTGGGTGCTGCACCGCTACCTGACCACGAAAGAGCCCTGTGACACGGTATTGGCACGCCTGCAGTCCGAACATGCGACCATGCTTTCTCGCGCGGATACCCTTGAGGAGGAAAATGATGCGCTGAAAAAAAAGAATGCGACGCTTACGGCCAACCTGCAGGCCACCCGGGAGGAAAGGGATAAAACCAACAAAGCGTTTGGAGATCTGAAAAAGGAATCCGCTGCCTACCTGGAACTGAAATCCAAATACGAAAAGACCGCCGCCAGTTTATCCAAACAAAACAAGCGCGCCGATGCCCTGGAGGATGAACTGACCACCCTCTCGAACAATCACAGCATAAAATGGTTCCTCAGCGGAGCCGGCATACTGATACTGGGCGTTGTCATGGGGCTAATCTCAAGACCGAAAAAGCAAAGGTCTTCACTGCTATGAAAGATAATTGGGACTTCCTCGTTATAGGCAGCGGTGTTGCCGGGCTGACCTTTGCCCTTAAAGTGGCCGAGTTCGGCAGCGTTGCTGTCATCACCAAAGAAGGCGTGATGGACAGCAACACCAGTCTAGCCCAGGGAGGTATTGCATCCGTCTTCGGCGAGCTCGATTCTTTTGACCTTCACATTCAGGACACCCTGGCATCTGGAGATGGTTTGTGCAACCGAGAAGTTGTTGAAATGGTTGTAAAAAACGGCCCTGAAAGGATCCGTGACCTTATCCAGCTCGGCGTCCATTTCAACCTGGAGGATGAGGAGGCTCCGGCTGGCACCCCCCTCCGCCTGGACCTGGGCCGGGAAGGCGGTCATTCCAAAAAGCGGATTGTGCATGCCGAGGACATGACCGGCAGGGAACTCGAACGCGTGCTGGTGGAACATGTCAAAAAGCACCCCAATATCGTCTTGTTCGAAAACCATATTGCCATCGACCTGATTACACGCTCCACGCGTATGCAACGGGGGATGGTCACGACCGCCCACGAGGATATATGTTGCGGCGTATACGTTCTCGACCAACAAAACAATCAGGTAAAAACCCTGCGCGGTCAGATCACCCTGCTCGCCACCGGCGGGACCGGAAAGGTATACCTCTATACCAGCAACCCGGATATCGCCACCGGAGACGGCATTGCCATGGGCTACAGGGCCGGCGCCACCCTGGCCAACCTTGAGTTCGTGCAGTTTCATCCCACCTGCCTCTATCATCCGAATGCAAAAAATTTTTTGATCTCGGAAGCCGTCAGGGGCGACGGCGGCATACTCGTGGATAATGCCGGCATCCCGTTCATGCACAAATACGACCCGCAAAAAGACCTGGCCTGCCGGGATGTGGTCGCCCGGGCCATCGATACCGAACTGAAAAAAAGCGGGGCCGACTCGGTATTTTTAGACATATCCCATAAGCATTCGTCGTTTATAAAAAAACGCTTTCCAAACATTTACCGCCGTTGCCTGAAACTCGGCATCGACATGACTGTCGAACCGATTCCCGTCGTCCCGGCCGCCCATTACATGTGCGGCGGCATTGCAACCGACACGGAGGGTAGAACCGACATTAAACGGCTGTATGCCTTGGGTGAAACGGCCTGCACCGGACTGCACGGGGCCAACCGGTTGGCCAGCAACTCACTGATCGAAGCGCTTGTGTACGCTCACAATGCCGCACGACAAGCGGTTAGGGAATTGAAGCGCGAAGACACTGAATTGATTTCGCCCCTGCCGGAATGGGACGAGGTGGGGACAACCGACAGCGACGAAGGGATTATGGTGGCCCATAACTGGGATGAAATCCGCCGTCTGATGTGGAACTATGTAGGCATCGTTCGCTCCAACAAGCGTCTGGCAAGAGCGAGCAGGCGCATCGATATCATCCAGAAGGAGATCCAGGAGTATTACTGGAACTTCAAGGTAGCGCCCGACCTGATTGAACTGCGCAACATCGCGACCGTTGCAGAACTGATCATCAAGTGTGCCACTTACCGCAAAGAAAGCCGGGGGTTGCACTACAATATCGAATATCCGCAAAAACACGACTCGCGATGGCTCAAGGACACCCTTACCCGCAGATCCTTTCTCGACTGATCCAATCTTGTTCCGGGATGAATTGACAACCCTGTTTTTTGCATTATTTTAGTTAATTAATTGGACAGGCCCGGAGCCCTCTCAACGTCGTTCTCGCTGACAAAGGCGAACAACCCCGTTCCGTTCATTAAAGCGGAACACGATATGTGACAATTCAATGCCATCTAAAAGAGATTACTATGAAATCCTGGGTGTGGATCGTTCGGCATCCGACACCGAAATAAAAAAGGCCTACCGCCGACTCGCCCTCAAGTTTCATCCCGACAAGAATCCCGGTAATCAGGATGCCGAAGAAAAGTTCAAGGAGGCCGCAGAGGCCTATGAAGTGCTCCGGGATGGAAAAAAACGCAGCATCTATGACCAGTATGGCCATCAAGGCCTGGAAGGTGCCGGCTTTTCAGGATTTGGCGGGTTCGAAGATATTTTCTCCAGTTTCGGGGATATCTTCGAAGATTTCTTCGGTTTTGGGTCCGGTGGCCGTTCCGGCCGCACCCGAGGTCACAGAGGGTCTGACTTGCGGTATGATCTTTCCATTTCTTTCATGGACGCCGCCTTCGGTACGGAAACTGAAATCGACGTGGAAAAAATGGAGACCTGCCCGACATGCGAGGGCAGCGGATGCGAACCCGGAACCTATCCGGAAACCTGCAGCAGCTGCAATGGACAAGGTCAGGTTTCAAGAAGCCAGGGATTCTTCACGGTTCGCACCACCTGCCCCACTTGCCGTGGCGCCGGCCAAACCATCGCCAGTCCGTGCCAGTCATGTCGGGGTTCCGGTCAGGTGCGGACCAGCAAGAAAGTCTCTGTTAAAATACCGGGAGGGGTGGACACAGGTTCCCGGCTGCGCCTTTCGGGAGAAGGGGAAGCAGGGCAGCATGGCGGGGGACCGGGAGATCTTTATATCTTTATTCATGTTCAGCAGCATGAATTTTTCGCCAGAAACAATACGGACATAATCTGTGAAATACCCATATCCTTTGTCCAGGCAACCCTGGGAGATGAAATCAGCGTTCCCACGTTGAATGGGGAAAAATCGCTTAAAATTCCCAAGGGTACCCAACCCGGCGCCACCTTCCGACTTCGGTCCGAAGGCCTCCCCTCTTTAAGGACAGGACGCCGCGGGGACCAGATCATACAGGTGGCCGTAAAGACCCCGACCCATATATCCAAAAAGCAGGAAACACTTTTAAGGGAATTTGCCCGGCTGGAAAGCAACAGCTTGTCCGACAAGCTGAAAAATATCTTTAAAAACGGTAACGAACGCGTCGCCCAATAACCACCCGGCCGCATCAGGCGGGTCATTCGTCAAAGGACAATTTATCAGAATGTTCGAACTAAAAGTCACCAGCCATTTTGCAGCGGCTCACCAGCTCACGATGGTTGCCAAAAAATGCGAAAATCTGCACGGGCACAACTGGAAAATAGAGGTGCGTATTGCCGGCAACCGGCTGAACAGCGCCGGCGTTGTGATGGATTTCGGTGAAATCAAACAGCAAGTCCGTGCCATCATGAAAACGTTGGACCATAAGTTCCTCAACGATCTCGAATACTTTCACGATGGAAACCCGTCATCTGAAAATATAGCCAAGTATATCGCCGAAACGCTTCAGATAAAAATTACCAATCCGGACGTATGGGTTGCCAGCGTCACCTCATGGGAATCGGAGGACGCCTGCGCCACTTACTTTCCCGAATAAAATCGTGTGTCACGATTTATGGAGGCTTTTCCAGTATGCCACCAATTCATCCCGGGTAATAATTGCGGAGATATCCGGAACATGCTCGCGGATGTTGTCAACCCCGCCTTCCTGCCGGTCCACCAGGATAACCGCCTTAACCACCACCAGGCCTTCGGATGTGGCCCGCTCAATCGCCTTGATGGTTGATCCCCCCGTGGTGGCGACATCGTCGATGATCACCACTCGGGACCCCGCTTCCAGGTCGCCCTCGATCCAGCGAATATCGCCGTGATCCTTTTTCTCTTTCCGTATGGAAAAGGCCTGAAGCGGCTTTTCTTTCAACGCCGACGTGTAAGCCGTTGCCACCGCGATGGGATCGGCTCCAAAGGTAAGCCCCCCAATGCCGCAGACATCCAATGTTTTCACCGCATTATAAACCAGGTTTCCCACAAGGAACATGCCCCTCGGACTCATGGTGGTCGGTTTGCAATTGACATAGAAGCGGCTCATTTTTCCTGAAACCAGCTTAAAAGTTGGTTCTTCGCTGAAGCGGAACGATTTGTCGCACAGGGTTTTAATCAGTTCTTCCTTCATTCCCGACCGTCCTTTATCTCCTGTCCAGGACAGCGTCCAAAACAAGAAATGGTTGATTTAATTGCATTCATCAGGTAATAAAAAGCCTCCACCGAATGGAAGAAGCGGGTATAATGGGCTTCAGTGGAGGCTTCTGAGAAAGGAAAACTGATGACAGCACTCCTCGATCTCGATAGAAATTTAACAACTATTGCCAAACAGGTCAAACCAAAATCCATCTACAGGATCACACCCCGGATAGGATACTAACCCCATGAAAGTCGATCGAACAATTGCCCTTACGCTAATCCTGGTCGCCTGCATGTGTCTCATAACGCCCATCGATGGTTTCGGCCAGACCGATACAAGCGCCCCCTTGACGCTGCAGCAGGTCATTGACATGGCCGTCCAGGCCAATATCAGCATCAAGTCGTCCAGAGAAGAAACCAACGCCGCTGTAGCCACCAAAAAACAGAGCCGCACCGGCTTTTTTCCGACATTCAACGCAACCTATCAGTATACGCGTAACGACGAGGATACCGCCAGGAAGAGTCTCTTTACAAATTTAGATGAGTATTCTTTTTCAGCATCGGTCACCCAACCGCTGTTCGCCGGTTTTTCCATTGTAAATCGGTACGAAATGGCCGGTTACGGCGTCGAAATCGCCCAGGCCAACGAACAGTTCGTACGGCAGAATGTCGTTCTGCAGGCCAGAACGGTGTACTTTACGCTGTTGAAGGCCGAAAAACTCTTGAAAGTGGCCCAGGAAACCGAAAAGCAGATTGAAGCCCAGAAGAACGTGGCCAAGAATTTCTATGAAGTGGGGATGTCGCCCCTGAACGACCTGCTCCAGGCGCAGGTCGAACTGGCCAATGCGACCCAGAATGTTATCCTGGCCCAAAACGATCTGGAAAAAGCCCGATCCGACCTCAACATCCTGTTGCGCCGACCGATCAATACACCTGTCGAGATCGAGGATATGCTCGATTTTGAGCCCTTTGGCCTGGTACTGGAAAATTGCCTCCAAAGTGCCGAGGAAAACAGGGTTGAAATAAAAATCGCCAACATGGAAATCGTCCTGGCGGAAAAGGATGTCAAGCTGGCCAAAAAAGATTACTATCCATCGATTAACCTCATCGGCAGCTATTACCAGCTCGGTGAGGAGTGGGATGTGGAAGACGACACCTTGTGGGATATTCGTGCCGTGGCCTCCTGGGATTTCTGGGAATGGGGCCGAACGAGTTACGGCGTCAAGGAAAAAAGCAGCCGTTTGTCACAAGCGGCGCTCAACAAAGACAAAATTTTGGAAGACATCAGCGCCGAGGTAAAACAGGCCTATCTAAGAACCCAGGCCGCGGAAAGGTATATTGCCACGGTGGAAACCTCCATCCAACAAGCCGAGGAAAATTTCCGCATCAACGAGGAGCGCTACAAGGAGCAGGTGGCAACGGCCACCGATGTTCTCATTGCCCAAACGCTTCTTTCCCGTACCATGACCAATTACTACAGCGCCCTGTATGAATATAAAATTGCCAAAGCGACCCTCTACAAAGCCATGGGGCAGGAACTTATGGAATGAAAGCCCATGACGATGCCTTGTTACGGCTGTTTCATGTAACCAAACGCTACGGCGTGAAGAATGCCTTGCTGGATATTTCCCTGGACATCTTTAAAAACGAGTTCCTGTTTCTGACGGGTCCCAGTGGCGCCGGGAAATCAACGCTGCTCAAGCTTCTCTACCTCGGTGAATCGCTCTCCGAAGGCCAGATCTTGATCGACAAAATGAACCTCTCCAGGATTTCCCGTAACCGTGCGCCGGAGCTGAGAAGAAAACTGGGTATCATTTTTCAGGATTACAAGCTCATCCCCACCAAAACCGTATTTGAAAATGTCTCTCTGGTATTGGAAGCCCGGGGAATGGGCCGTAAATTCATCCGGAAGAAAGTTGACAGCGTGTTGCGAACGGTGGGCATGGAAGCAAGGAAAATGTCCTTTCCGCCTAGCCTTTCCGGCGGAGAACAGCAAAAGGTGGCTGTTGCCAGAGCTGTTGTGGGCGATCCAAAAATCATCCTGGCGGACGAACCTACCGGAAGCCTCGATGCCGACTCAGCCGAGACCATCATGGACCTGTTGATCAATATTCATGCCCGCGGCGCAACCGTGTTGGTGGCGACACATGACACGGAGCTGGTTCGCAGCATAAAGGCTAGGGTAATACAGCTCAAAGAGGGCAGGGTCGTACCATAATGCAATCTTTTTTTTTCAAACGGGCCTTGCAGGACATTCGCAACAACCGCTTCCTTAACACTATCACGGTGATTACCATTGCCCTGTCCGTTCTTATCGTCAGCACCTTCACCCTTTTTTTCACGAATGCCAACGAACTATTAGATACTTGGAAAAGAGGCATTCGTGCCCTGGTCTACCTCCAGCCGAACACCGACGACGCCAATCGCCTCGATCTGAAATACAACCTTCAGCAACTCAAGGGTGTCAGCGAAGCCCGCTTCATATCCCGAAAGGAAGCCCTGGCCCAAATGAAGTCACGGCTGGGGCGTCAATCCTCTTTGCTGAATGGCCTGGAACCAAACCCTCTACCGGACGCTTTCGAAGTGCATCTGCTTCCCGAATCACAAACAATGGCGGAAATCGAAAGGCTCGCCAAAACCATCGAAGCCCTGCCCCACGTGGATGAAGTTGAATACGGACAGGAGTGGATTGGAAAATTCACTAACATCATCAATATATTCAAGTTTGTCGGCTATGGCATGGGCGGCCTGTTCATTGTTGCAACCCTGTTCATCATTGCCAATACCATTCGTTTGGTTCTTTATTCCCGCCAGGAAGAGATCGCCATCATGCGCCTCGTGGGTGCCACCGACCGGTTCATAAAACTGCCGTTTTACATTCAAGGCATCTCGCTGGGCGCCCTGGGCGGCATGATTGGAATGTGCGGTCTTTACGCCGCCTTCTGGTTTTTGTCCGGAAAGTTTGGCCGGGGCTTGACGGCCGAGCTGCTGGAGGTGCATTTTCTCGCCCTCGACATATGCGTCGCAATCATTGCCGGCAGCATGTTGATTGGATGGGTCGGTTGCTATCTTTCATTGAAACAATTTTTAAAAGCCTAGTTGATATATGCTGCACGACCGCAAACATATTGCCAGTATCGACGCCCGGCGATTGCATGCAACGTGCTACTTTTTAGCGCTGTATCTTTTTTTATGTGCGGCGCCCGTTCCTCTTTTTGCGGGCACCGAAGATGTAAAAACGCATGAAAAAAATGTCGCCGCCATGGAAAAAAGAGAAGCGGCCGTCCTTAACGAATTAAACGACATCGACTACGCCCTGAATGTAAAAAAGAAGGAAGTTGCGGCGCTCAAAAGTGCCGCCGCGGATATTGACGCAAGGATCGCTCTGAACACAGAACGCTCAATGGACCTGGCTGAAATGCTCGATGAAAAAAAGAACTATGCCGCCAAGAGGCTTGTGGCCCTGTATAAACTGAATCAATTGGGGAGGCTGCACTACCTGGCAACAGCCGATTCCATGTATCAGTTCTTCTACCGCCGGACCCTTCTCGAAAAAGTTCTGGAGCAAGACCAAAAACTACTGAAGGACCTGACCGACGCCACCCTTGACCTGGAGCGGATTTCAACGAATCTTAAAAGCCAGAAACAGAAAAAGCATGCCCTGCAAAACGACCTCACCCGCCAAATTAACAATATGTTGGCGGCAAAGGAAAAACGTGCCGAACTGTTGAATAAAATTCGAAACGAAAAGTCGCTTGAGCTGGCTGCCATTCAGTCATTGGAACATTCGGCCAAGGCACTCAACGAAAAAATCAACCGGCTGCAGGTTGACGTCGAACCAACCGAAGAGGACCAGGTCGCGCACGCTAAAATATTCAGCGACCTAAAAGGCTTGCTAAAAATGCCGGTAAAGGGTAAAATCACTCATTTTTTCGGTACATATACCGATACGCGCTTCAATCTAATCAATTTCAGAAGCGGCATTAACATAAAAGCGGACCGGGGGGAACCCGTGCATGCCGTGTTCGGGGGAACCACCCTTTATGCCAGCTGGTTCAAGGGATATGGCAACATGATCATCATCGATCATGGAGACCACTACTACACCGTCTACGCCCATGCCGAAGAACTTTTTAAAAAGAAGGGTGATCCTGTTAAGGCGGGTGAAGTCATTGCCACAGTAGGCGACAGCGGATCCATGAGCGGCCCCGGTCTTCACTTTGAAGTTCGATACCACGGAAAGCCGGTTGACCCCATGCAATGGATTCGAAAATCCTAAAAGGAGAAATAATGCCCATAAATCG
>Ga0316576_10002342_pt1 | contig 10765 bp, 12 predicted proteins | sample S0NA_FD_203075 | JGI IMG/M metagenome (GOLD analysis project Ga0316576, IMG submission 203075) | Rhizosphere microbial communities from salt marsh grasses in Alabama, United States - S0-2_050615r3r5 | ecosystem: Host-associated > Plants > Roots > Rhizosphere | place: USA: Alabama | collected... | reverse complement strand
GACTCCGCCGTGGTGCGCGCCAAGCCCATCACCCTGACGGCATTGGCCGCAATGGCCGGCGCCGCGTTCATCCTCGACGACCCGATCTTCTCGGGCCTGGCCGTCTCGCTGCTGTTCGGCCTGTTCGTCTCCACCGTGCTGACGCTGGTCGTGATCCCGGTGGTCTACTACGGGGTCATGCGCACGCGGGTGGAGTGGATCAGGACGGCGACGGCGTGAGGTTCGGCTGAGGCCCCCTGCTACCGACGTGCTGCCGGCACCGGCGGGCGTCTCGGCTGAGCCGCAACGGCGCGGGCATCCTGTCCGCGCGGCGCCATCACCGCACCAACGCCACCTGACCGCGGCGACGCCCTCTGCCTACTCGCGACACCCCTCAGCGCTCTCGCGACACCCCTCAGTGCTCTCGCAACACCCCTCAGTGCTCTCGCGACACCGCTCCTGCGGTGTCGCGCCTCTCCCGCCGCTCCGCGGCGCGAATGCGCAGTCTGCCGAGCAAACGGCTGACGCACCGCCTATTTCTTGCTGCACGGGACGTTGACGTCGCTCAGGTATTGGAGCGGGAACTTTGCCCAGTACGGACGACCACTATCTTTGGTGTCGGTGCGGTCTGTATCTGGGCAGGAGGACCTATCGCGAAGCCGATCTCGCCATCAGCCGTGCCGGTGGGGTCACCCTCGCCGAGCTGCGGTAGAAGGCCTCTCGGCATTGTCGGTCCCGCTGAGACTCGCGTCGGCGTCGCACCAGGGAGAGGCTTTGCCGAGAACTGCCACTACGCATTTAAGAGCCTCGGAGAGGCCGGCGCATCGGCGACCGACTGCTGCGTACGACGGACACACCAATCCTCAGCGAGCCGGCCGAATGCGGCACAAGCCGGACTTTTGTAGCCGCCCTTGCGGCAGATCAGCGTAATGGTGTGGCTCGGCATCGGGGGCGTCAGCGACACGGCGCGGATGCCGTGCTGAGCAGCGGCGATCGACCGAGGAAGAATCGTCGCCAGCCTGCCAAGGCGGACGATCTCGATGATGACGGTGAGCGAATTGGTTTCCATCGCGATCTGTGGGGTGATGCCGTTCTCGTGGAAGTACATGTCCACGTAGCGACGGAGGACGAAGTCGCTGTTCAGCAGAACGAGCGGCTGGTTCGAGAGCGTGACCGCGCTCAGCAGATGTAGCTCATCGGCACAGGCGTGGGAATGGCCAACGGCGAGGTCCAATGTCTCCGAAAACAATACGTGTGTGTCGATCCGGGACGTCGACGAGACCGATGAAAGGGTATTGGTGAACGCGACCCCAATATCGATCTTGTCCTCGGCAATTGCGTCCTCGATATCATCCTGCGGCATCTCCAGGGTGTTGACGGAAATGCCGGGATAATGGGCATTGAAGGCATCGAGCAGAGGAGCGGTTAGGTAGTCGGTGATCGGAGTCATACCCAGCCGGACGGAGCCACGGCTCAGGTCGCGCAGATCGTGGATCGCTCGCTGTGCCGCAGTCAATTCACTGTAGGCGCGCCGTGCGTGGAGCAAATAGACTTCACCGGCATCGGTGAGCCGCACGGAGCGCCCGGACCGGTCCAGCAATTGCGCATCGAGGGAGTCCTCCAGCTGTTTGATCTGTTGTGAGAGCGTTGGCTGCGATACCGCCAGTGCCTCGGCCGCACGCGTGAAGCTGTTGTGCTCGGCAACGGCTAATAAATATCGAAGCGAGCGCGGAAACACGACCTTTCGATCCATAGGGTTTGCCTATAGGGCTTATCGGAATTTCGTCTTTGGACGACAGCGCAAACCGCACAATATTGCCGCACGGGACATCGGGTGGCACCACCTCGATTTAAAGCCCGCGCCCATTGCGTGGCCTGTAAGCCCATGAAACCACAAATCTTATGACCACGAAAGAAAAATCAATAAAACAAGATTACCGCATTACTGTATTAGCGAGAACTCATTCTTGCCCTGCAACGTACGTTCTGGCCCGCTTGCGCACCGGGGAAAAGCCGTGGGGATTCCGTGGAATATCGCCGTACGCTCCCCGCAGCGCGGCCACGGCGAATATCGGAGGACCGGCTGGACACGAACCGAGGACGCGGTGGCGGGCATGAGCGAGCACAAGGTGGCCTGGTCGTTCAGGGGGAGTGAGGTTGTCGTGGCCGCGGAGCGCCTCGGACGGGGTCCGACCGTGCTGTTGTTGCCCGCACTCAGCTCCATCTCCACCAAAGACGAGCTGCGACCTCTCCAGGAGCTCCTGTCCGGGCGTTTCGAGACGCTGGCGATCGACTGGCCCGGCTTCGGGGTCCTTGACAGACCCTTTATCCAATGGAGCCCAGCTATATACAGGGAATTCGTGGACTTCTTGCTGGATCAGGTGGTGGTGCGGCCTTGGGCGATCATTGCGGCCGGCCACGCCGCGGGCTATGTAGTCGATCACGCGGCAAAGAAGGGGGCGGCGTCGCATTTACTGATATTGCTATCACCGACCTGGCGCGGGCCGTTGCCTACCATGATGGGCGGGGATCGGCCAATTTTCGAAAAGCTCGCAAACGCGGTGGATCCGCCTGTAGTCGGGCCCGTGGTGTACCGCCTGAACGTCAATCGCTGGGTAGTCGGGATGATGTCCCGGGGCCACGTGTACAGTGATCCGCGCTGGCTGACCCCAAGCCGGCTGCACGACAAGCTGCGGGTAACCGGCGCGCGTGGTGCGAGGCATGCATCGGTGCGCTTCGTGGCCGGTCAGCTGGACCCATTTCGCAGCCGCACGGAACTCCTCCAGGCCGTCGCCGCGATCGATGTACCGCTGCTGAACGTCTTCTCGCTGCACGCGCCCCGCAAGTCTCGGCTCGAGATGGAAGCCATTGCGTCCCAACCGAACGTCACAACGGTGCGCGTGCCTGACGGCAAGCTGTCTTTCTACGAGGAGCATCCCGAGGCCGCCGCGGGAGCCGTGCTCGACTTCCTTGTCCAGAATGGCGCCGCGGCTGCAGTGACGACTCCCGAACCGGCTGGCTGACGAAGCTGCCCTCCTTCGTCTGCGGCCGCGCCAAGGCGGACCGACACCGCCGCCGGGCTCGGCTCAACGGTTGTTCTCCGTCCCGTGCCAATAGTCGATCCAGCCGTTCGCCGCATATCCGTCCTGTGAGGCCTCTTCGAGACAGGCGTAGGCTGCGAGATCGACGAATGCCCGGCACGCCGGACTCTTATACGCGCCGCGCCGGCAGATCAGCGTGACGGAGTGGCGCGGCAGTTCAGGCCTGAGTTCCACTGGGCAAAGCCCTTTCTGCGTTACCGCGATGGTCCGCGGCAAGATCGTCCCGAGGCGGCCCTGGCGGACGATCTCGACGATGACACTCACCGAGTCAGCCTCGAGCGGGATACTCGGCGCAATGCCGTGCTCGCGGCAGTGTGCGTCGAACAACTGCCGCAGCGCGAAGCCCTGGTTGAGCATCACGAGCGGCTCCCGCTCCAGTGTCCGAGCGGCGACCGGCTCGCAGCGCCCGGCGCATGGATGGCTCGTCGCCACGGCGAGTTGCAGAGGCTCGACGAAAAGCACCTGTGGCTCGATGTCCGCGGAGCGCGAACCGCTCGAGAAGCTGCTCGTGAAAGCGATGCCAGCGTCCAGCCGATTCTCCGCAATTCCTGCCTCCAGGTCCTCCTGTGACATCTCGAGCGTCGCGATCCGGATGCCGGGGTGGCGCCGGCCGAAATGGTCGAGCAGCGGCGCCGCGAGATAGTCGGTGATCGGCGTCATCCCGATACAAAGCGAGCCCTTGTTCAGATCCCGCAGGTCCAGAATGGCCCGCTGGCCTGCGTCCAGGGCGCCGAGCGCCTGCCGCGCATGATGTAGATAGATCTGCCCGGCCTCAGTCAGCTTGACCGACCGCTCCGAGCGATCGAGCAATTGCACGTCCAAGGCCTGCTCCAGCTGCCGAACCTGCTGCGACAGCGTGGGCTGGGAGACGTACAACGCCGCCGCTGCCCGGGTAAAGCTGCCGTGCTCGGCCACTGCCATCAAATAACGGACCGCGCGTGGGAGCATCGTTTTTCTCTCCATAACGGAATCCTATAGAGGCAATCGGAAACTGATCTTGGACATCGCTGCATGCGGCCTGCACACTAAGCCCTACCTGCACGCTTGGTCAAATTTATTCCCTGTCATCAAAAGTAGATAGCAGGCTTGAAAGCCAACTTTCAAAGTTAGGTACAAGGCCGGACAAGGCCGGCTTCGACACAATGCAACTCCTTATCGAGCCGACAAAGTGAGGTACAGAGTCATGGCAGAAGGCCGTCCAAACCTGCCCGAGCCGACACCGGTTTACCTCCTCGACGGCGGTGATTCGCTCGCCTGCGCCGAGGTCATGTGGTCATGAGGGCAGAAGCCGTGCACGCAGGTACCGATTTCCGGGCGGCGTCCGCAGCGCTCAAGGTGCCTGCGCGGAAATTCGGCAACTTCGTCGCCGGTCTTGCAATTTTCCTGGCTCTTTGGTGGTTCGGCGCCTATCTGCTCTCGATCAACCCGAAGACAGCAACCTTCGCGACCTTCGGACCAATCCCGACCTTCCAAGCATTTCCTGTTCTTTGGGAGAATGGGAAGATTCAGAGTGCAGTCATGGCAAGCGGTTATCGGCTTGGAATTGGCCTAACCATCGCCATCGCCATCGGCATTCCGCTCGGCATTCTGGTCGGACGAAGCCGCCGCTTCCGAGAGCTGAGCAATTCTCCATTTCAATTCCTGAGGATGATCAGCCCCTTGTCCTGGACGCCCGTCGCACTCTTCGTATTTGCGACGTGGAACCAGTCGATCATCTTCCTGATCGCCGTAGCGTCCGTTTGGCCAGTCATCTACGCAACATCGGCAGGACTCGCAAAAGTCGATCCGGCTTGGTTCAAAGTGGCGCGCAATCTGGGTGCGTCGCCTCGCCAGATGGTGACGAACATCATGATGCCCGCAATCGCCTTCGACGTACTGACCGGCGTCCGTCTCGCGCTCGGCGTTGCCTGGGTAGTCATCATTCCCGCCGAGTTCCTCGGCGTCACCACGGGTCTCGGCTATTCGATTCAGGATGCGCGGGAGACGCTGTCGTACAACAGCCTCACGGCAATGGTGCTGACCATCGGCGTCATGGGCTACATCCTGGATTCCATCTGCGTAATGTTGATCAAGCGCTACAGCTGGCAGCGGGCGGCCGTCTGATGCCGGCATGATCTGCCTGCCGCCCGGTTCTCACTAGCGGCAGAACTAACGATAACGAGCAAAGGAACGCTGATGCGGCGATGACATGTCGCCGCCCGGCGGACCGAAAATGCCGCCGGCCCGGGGCCGGCGGCGGCCAACCGGACCGCCCACAAGGCCTCGCTTCCATACAAAGCGAATTCAGAGCTTTAACAAAGCTTTCACCAGGAGAACTGCGATGTTCAGACAAACCATGTCGTTCATGATGTCCAATCGGCTGTTCAAGTCCGCGGCCGCCGCAGCCGCGCTTATGGCCGCGGCAGGGCCGGCGGCGGCTCATCACGCCATGGGCGGCGCGACGCCCGAGAATTTCAGCCAGGGACTGCTGTCCGGCTTGGCCCATCCGATTATCGGCCCCGACCATTTCGCGTTTCTGGTGATCGCCGCACTGCTGACCTTCACGTTGAAGCCGGGGCCCAGGCTCACAGTGCCACTGGCCTTCGTTGCCGCGACCATCGCCGGGACGCTGCTGCATCTTGGCTCCGCCAATATTCCCCTGTCAGAGGCCCTGGTAGCGCTGAGTGTTATTGTCGGCGCGGTTCTCGTACTGTCGCGGCGCTCGATGCATGCATTGGGACTTTCTGCGCTCTTCGCCGCCAGCGGAATATTGCACGGATATGCCTACGGCGAGTCGATTGTCGGCGCAGAAGCAACGCCGATTCTTGCCTACCTGGTCGGGTTCGGCATCATTCAATACGCGTTGATCGTCGCCGGCGCATTCGCTCTGGAGAAGGTATCCGCAAGCTCGGCAAAAGCACAGTTGCTCGCGCAGCGGGGGGGCGGTTTGGCGACGCTGATCATCGGCGGGGTCTTCTTCGCCCTGGGCGTGGCGTGACCGCACGGTCTCCCTGTGTCGCGGAGGCCCGGCGCGGGCCTTCGCCCGGCAAATGAGGCGACTGCAGTCTAAGTTGCCGCGAAAGGGCCTGCATTTTCAAACTTTGATTGAGGGGCGGATGAAATGTCCGAATCGACACGCGAACAAGTGATGCGCCACTTGGAGACGGTAGGCTATTTGCAGCCGGCTTTGCACAAGCCGCAGCATGCACCCTATCCGGACCAGATCGACCACAACCTGTATCGTGCATACACCCGGTCGGCGCACGATGTCGGCGGCGAGCCGGATGTTCCCATCACCTGGGAAGAGAAGGAGGAAGAACAGTGGGAGCTCAACACCTTCGCCACCTGTGAGTGCTTGGCGTGGCGCGGGGTCTGGAATGCAGAGGAGCGCCGTCGCCGGCAGAACGTCGACCTCGGGCAGACGCAGTATCTGGGACTCCCCTATTACGGGCGCTGGCTGCTCACGGCCGCGCGCATTCTGGTGGACAAGCAGTATGTCACCTTGACCGAGCTGGTGAACAAGATCGACGAGGTAAAGCGCCGTCATGAGCAAGATTGAGCACGACCGCACGCATCATGCCGCCAAGGCGACCGGGATTGGTGATCCGCAGTGCTTTCACGGCGAGGCGGGCCCGGCGAAGTTCAAAGTGGGCGATGAGGTCCGGGTAAGGAACCTGCCTGATCTGTTCTATACACGCTGTCAGGTGTACACCCGGGGCGCGGTAGGAAGGGTTACCGAGGTGGTATACGAGAGCCCGGCGGCGGAGGACGAATCCTGGGACAACACGGACCAGCCGGAGTGGTTCTACAGCGTGGTGTTCCGTCAGAAGGAGCTGTGGCCGGACTATCCGGACCTCTACGAGAACGACACGCTGGAGACCGAATTCTCCGAGCGCTGGCTGGAGGCGCCCTAGTAGGGCGATACCAGGTGAAGCAACACAACGAGGTATAGAGCAATGGCAGAAGGTCATACACACCCGGCGGCACCCATGGTGGATGAGGTCAGCGACTTCGAGGTGCTAGAGATGGCGGTGCGCGAGCTGGCGATCGAGAAGGGGCTCTTCAGCGCAGACGATCACCGGCGTTGGACCGAGTACGTGCATACGCTAGGCCCGCTGCCGGCGGCCCGGTTGGTGGCGAAAGCGTGGCTCGACGCCGAATTCAAGAAGCTCGCGGTGCGCGACGGCGTCAAGGCGAGCCTGGAAGTCGGCGTCGACTGGATCAACGGCCCGCCGACGGGCTTTGGCACCCCCAGCGACTACTGCAACCTGCGCGTTCTCGAGGACACGCCCACGGTGAAGCACGTGGTGGTCTGTACGCTCTGCTCCTGCTACCCGCGGCCGATCCTCGGGCAGTCACCCGAGTGGTACCGCACCCCCAACTATCGCCGCCGTCTGGTGCGCTGGCCGCGGCAGGTACTTGCCGAATTCGGCCTGCAGCTCGACCCCGGCGTCGAGATCCGCGTGGCCGACTCCAACCAGAAGACGCGCTACATCGTGCTGCCGGTGCGTCCGGACGGCACAGAGGGCTGGAGCGAGGACCAACTCGCCGAGATTGTCACCCGCGACTGCCTGATCGGCGTCGCCGTTCCCAAGCCGGGCATCACGGCCAACGCCACGCGGCCCGTCCATCCCGCCGTGCATCCCGTTCATCACGAGCACTGAACAGGTCAATCACTGGAGGAGCGTCATCCATGAGCGACATGCAAATGAGCAACGTCATCGACGGCCAGGCGGCCGCGCGGCTGGACACGGCACCGATCTCGCTGTTGGAAAAGGTCCGCAGCGAGGGTCGAGTCTGGACCGATCTCGCCGAGGAGTACGGCGTCACCAACCCGGACCCGCCGTGGAAGATCACCCTGGAGGCCACCTGCGACCTGCTCGCCGAGGCGGAGTGCGCGCTGCCGGCGCTGGAACGCCGGTGGGAGGAAGACGAGCTGAGCGAGGAGCGCTATGCCGGCGTTCCGTTTCCCGAGCGGCAGCTGCTGGCTCTGGCGCATTCGATGATTCGTCGGGGCCTCGTGAACGAAGGCGAGCTCGCGAAGCGAATGCAGCAGGTTCACGAGCGGCTCACACAGGTCTAACGGAGGGAGAGACATGTCGATACGCGGCGTCCACATCCGAATCGAAGAACTCAGCCACCGGTATGCGCCGAAGAGCCCGGTTACGTTCGATCGGGTCAACCTGGAATCGCCCCCGGGGGAGGTGCTCGCGATCATCGGCCGCTCCGGCTGCGGGAAGTCGACGCTGCTGCACATCATGGCAGGGCTGCTGCACGCCAGCTCGGGCAGCGTGCGGCTCGACAACGAGGTGGTGCAGAAGCCCTCGCCCCATTGGGTGATGATGTTCCAGGCACCTCACCTGTACCCGTGGATGCGCGTCGCTCAGAACGTCGCCACAGGACTGCGGTTCGCCGGGTGGAAGGAGGAGCGCATTCGCGAGCGTGTCAACGAAGCGATTCGTCTCGTAGACCTGGAGGCGCATGCCGACAACAACGTGCAGGACCTCTCCGGAGGGCAGCAGCAGCGCGTGGCACTGGCGCGCTCGCTGGTAATGGAGCCGGAGCTGCTGCTGCTCGACGAGCCGTTCTCGGCACTCGACGCTTTCACTCGGGCGGCATTGCAGCGCGATGTGCGCTCTATTGCCAAGCGCCTTGGGTTCAACGTAATCCTCGTCACCCATGACATTGACGAGGCCGTGATCATGGCCGACCGGGCCGTGATCATGGCCGGCAGTCCGGGGCGGATCATGACGGAGCTGGAGGTGGACCTCCCCGACCCCCGGGACCGTCACGATCCGGCGGTGCAGGCCATGCGCACGCGGTTGATGGAGGCATTCCAGGATGCGGCCCAGGGGAAGTCGGGGCCTGCAGGAAGCGAGCCGGACGATGACACCGTCGCGGCAAGCCAACCGCGCCTCGCCGTACGCTGAATGCGTGCGGCACGCGCTGACATCGGAATTCCCCCGAACCGGAGACAAGACCATGACCAGAAAGATCGATCAGCAGCCTATTCCCGGCCTGGATGCGAAGCGCCAGGAGACGGGTATCGACGACCCTCGGCTGGTGCTGGACTATGACCCGCTGTTCAGCGGAGTGCTGGGCAGCGGCGTGACCCGGCGGGCCTTTCTGAAGACGAGCGGCCTGGCGGCGGCGCTGGCCGGGCTGGTGCCGGGCGCGGCCACCTTCGCCAAGGAGAAGCAATTCGATCCGGTGGTGCGCATCGGCTACATCCCGATCACGGACGCGGCGGCGCTGCTGGTTGCGCATGAGCTCGGCTATTTCAAGGAAGAAGGGCTCGAGTCCGAGCGTCCGACGCTGATCCGCGGCTGGTCGCCGCTGGTCGAGGCGTTCGCCTCGCACCGTTTCAACCTCACCCACATGCTCATCCCGATCCCGATCTGGATGCGCTACAACAACAAGTTCCCGATCAAGATCACCGCGTGGGACCACACCAACGGCTCGGCGGTGGTGGTGCACAAGGACAGCGGCATCAGCTCTCCGAAGGACTTCGGCGGCAAGCAGTTCGCCGTGCCCTACTGGTACTCGATCCACAACATCGTCTCGCAGAAGATCATGAAGGACGCCGGGATCACGCCCGTGATCAAGCCGCAGAACGCTGAGCTTGCACCCAACGAGTGCAACTTCCTCGTGCTGAATCCGCCGGACATGCCCCCTGCCCTGGCGGCCAAGACGATCGACGGCTACTGCGTGGCCGAGCCTTTCAACGCCCTCGGTGAGCTGAAGGCCGGCGGGCAGGTGCTGCGCTTCACCGGCGACGTCTGGAAGGGACATCCGTGCTGCGTCGTGGTCATGCACGAGGCCGATGCCATGGATCCGGACCGCGCAGCCTGGGCGCAAGGCGTCCACAATGCAGTGGTCAAGGCGCAGCTGCACCTGGGCGCCAACCGCGAAGAAATGGCCGAGCTGCTCTCGCGCGACGGCGCCCGCTATCTGCCCTTCCCCAAAGAGGTCGTCGAGCGCGCGATGCTGTTCTACGACCCCGCCTACTACGACAATCCGCAGGCCATCAAGCACGCCGATTGGGGACAGAACCGTATCAACTTCCAAAGCTGGCCCTACCGTTCCGCCACAGAGCAGGTGGTCACGGATCTCAAGAACACGCAGGTCACCGGTGAGACCGACTTCCTGGCCGAGCTCTCGCCCCAGCACGTCTCCAACGACCTGGTCCAGTACGACTACATCCGCAACACCCTCCAGCAATTCCCCGACTGGCGCAACGACCCCAGCGTCCCCGACGGCGACGATCCCTTCACCCGCACCGAGGTCATTCAGCTATGAGGGCCGAGGCGGCTCCGTTCGTTGTCGCTTGCACCGCACGGATCTACGGAGCGATCACGTCCGGCGCCGCCTCCTGGGGGCTGGCGGTGACCAACTTCCTGGGCGGCCTCACGATCCTGTTCGTGCTCTGGTGGCTCGGAGTCCATGCGGTGGCGATGAACCCGGCGACCGCGCACTTCGCCGACTTCGGGCCCTTGCCCGCGTTCGAGCTGCTGCCGTCGCTCTGGTCCAACGGCATCATTCCGGAAGCCATGGCCGCAAGCGGCTACAGGCTCGGGCTCGGGCTCGGCCTCGCCATCGCGGTGGGGGTCCCCTTTGGCATTCTGATCGGGCGCAACCAACGCTTTCGCGAGCTGAGCAATTCGCCGTTTCAGCTGCTTCGCATGATCAGTCCCCTGGCGTGGGAG
>Ga0316576_10002341_pt1 | contig 10766 bp, 10 predicted proteins | sample S0NA_FD_203075 | JGI IMG/M metagenome (GOLD analysis project Ga0316576, IMG submission 203075) | Rhizosphere microbial communities from salt marsh grasses in Alabama, United States - S0-2_050615r3r5 | ecosystem: Host-associated > Plants > Roots > Rhizosphere | place: USA: Alabama | collected... | reverse complement strand
CGGCGCGCTCGGGCGCGAGCGGGCCCTCGAATCCGGAGCCACGCTCTGGCAGGAGGGAGACCCGGGCGACCACGTCGTGCTGCTGCTGGAGGGCCGCCTGGAGGTGTCCCACCAGACCCCCGACGGCGAGGAGATCGTCCTGAGGCACCTCTACCCGGGGGCGGTGGCGGGGGAGATGGCGGCTCTCGACGGCCAGAACCGATCGGCCACGGTGCGGGCCCGCAGCGCCTCCCGGGTCCTCCTCATCCCCGCGTCCCGATTCCGGCAGTTCCTGAGGGGGCGGCCCGACGTCCTCGAGCAGCTCTTCTGGCTGCAGCTCGAGCGTGTCCGCAGCCTGACCTGGCGGGTGAGCCGGACTCACCACCGCGCCATCACCGATCCCCTCACCGGGCTGTACAACTACGGCTTCTTTCGCGAGCGGCTCGCCATGGAGCTCGAGCGGGCCCAGCTGACCGGGGACCCGGTGGCCCTGGTGATGTTCGACATCGACCACTTCAAGGACTACAACGACACCCACGGCCACCAGGAAGGAAACAAGGTCCTGGTGAAGGTCGCGGAGATGCTCAAGAAGTCGGGACGGCGGGGCGACGTGGTGGCCCGCTACGGTGGCGAGGAGTTCGTCACGCTCCTGTACGGCGCCTCTGCCTCCGACGCCTGGCGGCTCGCCGAGACCTTCCGCGGGGTGGTGGCGGCCCAGGTCTTCGGGGGCGAGGGAGGCGCGTCCCCCGACCACATCACGGTCAGTGGGGGCGTCGCGACCTTCCCCGTCGACGCCCAGGACGACCTCGCCCTCATCAAGTCCGCCGACGCTCGGCTCTACGAGGCCAAGGAGGCCGGCCGCAACCGCACCGTCGGACCAGAGGGGCTGGGCTCGTGACCCGCGCCCTGGCCCTCGTCGCGCTCGTCGTTGCCTTCGTGGTCCCGTCCGCCCGCGGGGGCGAGATCCCCGACGCCGTCGTCGTCTTCGAGGCGGGGGACGGCCTCCCCGACAGCGTGCCGTCCGCGGCCCCGCCGCGCTTCGTGCTGCGGCGGGACCGCCGGGTGTTCGTCGGGGGCAGCGAGAAGATCTACTCGGGGCTCCTCGAGAAGGACGAGGCGAAGGCCATCGAGCGCCGGGTCGAGGCCCTCGCCAGGTCGGGTGTGCTCGACGCCCCGGCCTCGTTCGGCGGCGACACCGACACGCGGTATCGGCTGCGACTGCCCCGGGAGGGGGAGCGCGACCTGTTGATCACCGGCGATCCCGCCTCCGCCCCCCCCGCCTTGCAGGGTCTGGCGGCCCTGGTCACCGACCTGCTGCGCTTCGACCACCCGCACCTGCGGCCCTGGTCGCCTGCCGAGTACGCGGTGTCGGCGCGCGAGGGCGAGCTCGTGGGGGGGTGCCGCGCCTGGCTCCTGGAGCTTCCCTTCGACCGGGTGCTGGCCGGGCCAACGCGGATCCCCGTGGCCGACGTCGAGCGCTGGCCGACGGGATCCGACCCCGCGTCGGTCTGCGTGGATGGCCGACGCTACGTGGTGACATTCAGGCCCTTGCTGCCGGGCGAGCAGCCCTGAGGATGCTGGCGCCGGCGGCTTGACAACCGAGGGGCGGAGGCCCCATAGTCGAAGACCGGAGGAGACGATGACCCAGTCGCAGTGGGTGGCCCTGCCTTGAGGCGAGGGCCGCGGCACTCGCGGCGCCGTCGTCACCATCGCAACGACAGGCCCGGAGGACCCCAGGGTTCGAAGGGACCGAGAGATCCCCGCCAGGCCCCGATTCCGACAGAGGGGCCGACCACGCCGATTCAGGGAGTGGTCGAGCTAGCCGAGGGGGCGGGGGGATACGTCAGGCAGGCTGCACAGAACTATCTGCCACAGAAGGACGACGTGGTCGTTCCCTACGTCGTCGCTCGGGACAACGGTCTGCGTGACGGGACGGAAGTCGAAGGACTCACCCGCGATGGTGCGAACGGACGCCGGATACTCGTAGAAGTCGAGAAGGCAGGAGGCCTCACTCCCGAGGAGTACAAGGCCCTCCCGCACTTCCAGGACCTGATCTCGGTCAACCCCGACGAGGCCTTCGCCCTGTCGGGCGAGGACTCGGAGATCAGCCTGCGCGTGATCGACCTGATTGCCCCCGTCGGTCACGGGCAGCGGGGGATGATCGTCTCTCCGCCCAAGGCCGGCAAGACGACGCTGCTCGAGCACCTGGGCGTCTCGATCGCCACCAACCACCCGGACGTCCACCTCATCCTGCTCCTCATCGACGAGCGGCCGGAGGAGGTGACCCACTTCCGGCGCGTGGTGGACGCGGAGGTCCTGGCTTCCACCTCGGACTCGGCCGCCGACGCCCACATCAAGCTCGCCCGCCTGGCGATCGAGCGGGCCAAGCGACTGGTCGAAGCGGGTCGCGACGTCGTGATCCTGCTCGACAGCCTCACGAGGCTCGGCCGGGCGTCGAACCGGGAGATGGGTCCGGGCGGTCGCACCATGAGCGGCGGGATCGACAACCGGGCCCTCCAGTTTCCGCGGCAGTTCTTCGGGGCCGCCCGCAACTGCGAGGGGTCGGGGAGCCTCACCATCCTCGCCACCGCCCTCATCGAGACCGGCTCCCGGATGGACGAGGTCATCTTCCAGGAGTTCAAGGGCACCGGCAACATGGAGCTCATCCTCGACCGGGCGATCGCCGACCGTCGCATCTACCCGGCGGTGGACGTCCTGAGGTCCGGGACGCGTCGCGAGGAGCTCCTCGTGTCGCCCCAGGAGCTTCAGAAACGTCACCTGCTGCGGCGTGCCCTCGCCGATCTGTCCCCGGTCGAGGCCGCCCAGTTCCTCATCGACAAGCTCCAGAAGACGCCGTCCAACGAGGTCTTCCTCTCCAACCTCGTGGCCCCGTCGTCCGACTCGGCGGCTCGCCGCTACCGCTAGGCCCGCGCCGGGACCGTCCCGATGCAGATCGAGCACCACGGCTGGCACTCCGGGCGTCTGGGTCGGGGGCTGGGGGTTCGTGTCTACGGGCACTACGGGTCGCCGATCCTCGTCTTTCCCACCAGTGGGGGGGACGAGTGGGAGTACGAGCGCCAGGGAATGATCGAGACTCTCGGCCACCACGTGGACGCCGGGAGGATCAAGCTCTTCTGCGTGGGCTCGGTCAACAACGACGGCTGGCTCAACGACGCCGCCCACCCCCGGCATCGCTCGTACGTCCAGGCCATGTACGACGCCTACATCGCCGAGGAGGTCGTTCCCTTCGTGCACGGCCACTGCCGGAGTCCGGGGATCGCCATCACCACCACCGGCGCGTCCTTCGGCGCGTACCACGCCGCCAACAGCCTCCTGAAGCACCCGCATCTGTTCCGCCGGTGCCTGGCCCTTTCCGGGGTCTACGACCTCCGGCGCTACATGGGCGGCGACTACGACGACAACTTCTACTTCAACAACCCCGTGGACTACGTCCCCGGCATCTCCGACCCGTGGGCCCTGGGCGAGCTCGCGAGGGACGACATCCGGCTCGCGACCGGCACCGGCCCGTGGGAGGACGCGGGGCCGACGTACCGGATGTCGGAGGTGCTCTCGGCGCGGGGCATCCGCCACTCGGTGGACGACTGGGGACCGGACGGCGGCCACGACTGGCCGTTCTGGAAGCGGCAGATGAACGAGTACGTGTCCCGGCTCTTCTGAGGACCGAGCCGGCCCGCGGCCGGCTGCCCTGGCCAAGCACACGCCCCGGCCACGGCGATCGTGTCCTTGGGCAGGGTCGGCGGACCGCCCGTTCGCCGATGGGCGCCGGCGGTTCACCGATTTTCACGGGCTCGGGGGCCGTCGAATTCGTACAGTGAGTTGGACGGGACCGGGACCACCAAGGAGGGACGAAAGTGGCGGACCTGAAAGGCGAGCTGGCCACGCTGAAGATCGACCGCACTCGGCCGAAGCGGAGCCCCTGGCGGTGGCCCCTGCTGCTGCTCCTGCCCGTGGTGGTGGCCCTGGGTGTGCTCTACGCGCTCCGCGCCCGGCAGGCCCTCTCCGCCCCCGAGGTGGAGACGGTCACGGTGGCGGTGAGCCGCGACGTCCAGCCCAGCGCCGGCACTCCCATCCTCACTGCCTCCGGCTACGTGGTGGCGCGTCGCCAGGCGGTGGTCTCGGCCAAGATCCAGGGCCGGCTCGAGGAGCTCCGGGTCGAGGAGGGCAGCGAGGTGAAGAAGGGCGACATCCTCGCCCGCCTCGAGGCGTACGACTTCGAGGCCGCGGTCAACCGGGCCCGCGCCGCCGTCCAGCGCGCGGAGGCCGACCTCGCCGAGCAGGAGCGCCTCCTCCGGGTGGCCGAGAAGCTCACGGCGGAGCAGATCCTGGCCGAAGACGAACGGGAGGCCGCGGAGAGCCGGGTCCGGATCGCCAAAGCCGGGCTCGCCCAGCAGGAGGCCGATCTCGCCTTCGTCGAGGCCCAGCTGCAGAACACCGTCATCCGCGCCCCCTTCGCCGGCGTCGTCATCAAGAAGATGGCCGAGGTGGGGGAGAGCGTGGCCCCCATCCCGCCCGGGGTGAACATCTCCACCGCGTCCGGTGCCATCGTGGCCCTGGCCGATCTCGCCACCCTCGAGGTGGAGGCCGACGTGGCCGAGGCCAACGTGGCCAAGGTCGGCCACGGCCAGCCGGCCGAGGTGACGGTCGAGGCCATCCCCGACCGCCGCTACGAGGCGGTGCTCCGGCAGGTGATCCCCACCGCCGACCGGACCAAGGCCACGGTCATGGTCAAGGTCACCATCCTCGACCAGGACGAGGACCTGAAGCCCGAGATGAGCGCCAAGGTCACCTTCCTCGAGCCGGAGCCGGAGACCGGGGACGTGCCGCCGGAGGAGGCGCCGGCGGTGGTCCTGGTGCCCCGGGAGGCGGTGGTGTCCCGCGACAGCCGATCGGTCGTGTACCTGGTGCGCGAGGGCAAGGTCCAGGAGCGCCCGGTGGTGCTGGGAACCGCCCGCAAGGGCCAGGTCATCGTCGAGGACGGCCTCGCCGGCGGCGAGACGCTGGTGGCGAGGCCCCCCGATGGCCTCGCCGACGGCGACACGGTTAGAATCAAGGCCTAGCCGATCCGCAGATATTGAATCGAGCGTCGAGCTGCCCCCGAGATCGGGTGCCGGCTCCACGCGGGAGTGCTCTCGACATGGCCATGGTCGACGTCAGGGACGTTCGCAAGGTCTACCGGCGAGGCTCGGAGGAGCTCGTGGTCCTCGACGGCCTCAGCCTGCAGGTGGAGGAGGGCGACTTCGCCGCCCTCATGGGCCCCTCCGGCTCGGGGAAGACGACGCTCCTCAACCTCATCGCCGGGATCGACAAGCCCACGTCGGGACAAGTCGTGGTGGCGGGGATCGACGTGGGGCGGCTCAGCGAGAGCCAGCTCGCCGACTACCGGAGCCACAACGTCGGCTTCATCTTCCAGTTCTACAACCTGATCCCGGTGCTCACCGCCACCGAGAATGTGGCCCTGCCCCTCCTCCTCACCAGCCTCTCCAGGAAGGAGCGGCGGGAGCGGGCGCTCACCGCGCTCAAGGTCGTGGGTCTGGCTGACCGCGCCGACCACTACCCCCGTCAGCTCTCCGGGGGGCAGGAGCAGCGGGTGGCCATCGCCCGGGCCTTCGTGACGGATCCCAAGGTGCTGGTGGCGGACGAGCCGACGGGGGATCTCGACGCGACGAGCGCCACCGAGATTCTCGAGCTCATGGAAACGCTCAACCGGGAGTTCAAGAAGACGATCGTGATGGTCACTCACGACCCGAGAGCGGCGGAGCGGGCCCACACCCAGCACCACCTCGACAAGGGCGTCTTGAAGGACTAGGGGGAGGCAAGACATGAGGTACGTTCCCTATCTCATCAAGCACCTCCGGCGGAACTGGGTCCGCACCACCAGCACCGTCCTCGCCATCGCGCTCTGCATCTTTCTGTTCTGTACCGTGCAGTCGGTCCTGGCCACGATCAACTCGCTGCTCGAGAGCTCGAGCGCCAACCGCCTCGTGACCCGCCACGCGGTGAGCCTGGTCTTCAACCTGCCCCTGGCCTACAAGGCCCGCATCGAGGGTCTCGACGGGGTCAAACGCGTCTCGGTCGCTGCCTGGTTCGGGGGCACGCTGCCGGCCGAGAAGGAGGAGCTGGATGCCGAGAGCTCTTCTTCGACCACCAGCTTCAGCAACTTCTTCCCGAACATGGCGGTCGAGCCGGAACCCTTCCTCGCCATGTACCCCGAGTACGAGCTTCCCCCCGACCAGTACCAGGCCTTCCTCCAGGACCTGCGCGGCGCGGTCATCGGGCGAAAGCTCGCCAACCGCTTCGGCTGGAAGGTGGGGGACACTTTCTTCCTCGAGAGCTTCATCCCGCCCTACCGCAAGCCGGACGGTCCCTTCGAGTTCGTGGTGAGGGGGATCTTCGACACCGACGAGGCCCGTTACCCGGGCACCGACACCAACATGATGCTGTTCAACTTCAAGTACCTCTACGAGGCCACCGGCCGAAACCTGGGGGCCGGGATCTACTACGTCGAGATCGACGACCCGGACCGGGCGGGGGAGATCAGCCAGGCCATCGACGACCTGTTCGCCAACAGCGACGCCGCGACCCACACCGAGACCGAGAAGGCCTTTGCCGCCGGCTTCATCTCCATGGCCGGCAACCTCGCCCTTCTCCTGAACGGCATCGGCCTCGCCGTGACCTTCACCATCCTCCTGGTCACGGCGAACACGATGAGCATGGCGGTGCGGGAGCGACGCACGGAGATCGCGGTTCTCAAGACGCTGGGGTTCAAGAGCGCCCAGGTCATGGGCCTGGTGGTGTCGGAGGCCCTCCTCCTCGGGGTCATCGGGGGCGCCCTCGGCATCGGGGGCAGCCACGCCATCATGTGGATGCTGACCCACGCCCCGGGCCTCAGCGATGCTCTCACCGGGATCGGGCTCAGCGAGATCAACCTCCAGCCCCTCGTGGCCGCCCTCGGGTTCGGGGTGGCGGAGCTCCTCGGGTTCGCGGCCGGATTCGTCCCGGCGCTGGGGGCCTACCGGGCGCGGATCACCGACATGCTGAGGACGGTCTGATGGCGCTTCCGCTCTCCTACAACGTCCGCAACGTGCGTGTGCGCTGGCAGGTCACCCTGCTCGCGGTCGGCGGCATCGCCCTCGTGGTCGCGGTCTTCGCGGTCCTCATGTCCATGTCCGAGGGCTTCAAGGCGGCGCTGAGGTCCACCGGTCGCACCGACAACGCCATGATCGTCCAGCGGGGGTCGGCCTCGGAGCTCACGTCGGCGGTTCCTCTCGACGACCGCAACAAGATCATCGTGGACGAGCGGATCGCCCGTGATTCCCAGGGTCGCGCCCTGGCCTCCTGGGAGTGGGTGGTGGTCATCGGCCTCAACCGGCTGAGCGACGGGATGCCCGCGAACATCACCCTCCGCGCCGTCACCCCCCGGGCCTTCGAGGTCCGAGGCGGGATCCACGTGGTCGAAGGGCGGTCCTTCACCCCCGGCCTCGACGAGGTGATCGTGGGGAAGAAGCTCGTCCAGCGGATCGAGGGCATGGAAGTCGGGGGTCGCGTCCAGTACCAGCAGAAGAGCTTCGACATCGTGGGGATCTTCGAGTCCCAGGGCGGGGCCTTCGAGAGCGAGATCTGGGGGGACTTCGACACCTTCGGGGCGATCTTCCAGCGGGGTGCGGGCAGCAACTCGCTCGTGGTCCGGATGAAGGACCCTGCCGCCATCCCCGAGCTCGACCGGTGGATCCGAGACCAGCCCCAGATGCAGCTCCAGGCGCTCGGGGAGCGCGAGTACTACGAGGAGCAGGCGGGCTCGCTGGCCATGATCCTGCGGAGCCTCGCGACCTTCGTCGCGTTCGTCATGGGCGTGGGGGCGGTCTTCGGGGCCATGAACACCATGTACGCGATCGTCGCCGCCCGGACCCGGGAGATCGGGACCCTCCGTGCTCTAGGGTTCTCGCGACGGTCGATCCTGATCTCGTTCCTGATCGAGTCGGTGCTCCTGTCGTTCGTCGGCGGGGTGATCGGCTGTCTCCTCGCCTTTCCCATGAACGGCTTCTCCACCGCCACCGGGCAGACCCAGAGCTTCAGCGAGATCGCGTTCTCCTTCCGGATCACCCCGGAGATCATCGCCATCGGGCTCGTCTTCGCGGTGGTCATGGGCATCATCGGGGGCCTGCTCCCGGCCCTGCGGGGGGCACGGCTCCCCATCACCACCGCCCTGCGGGAGGCCTGAGGCCGCGCCGCGAACGTCAGGAGCACGGCATGACACCCACGATCTCGAGACGCCGGGTTCTCACCGGCGGAGCAGCCGCCGTCGGGGCGGCCCTCGCCCTCGACCTCCGGACGTTGGAGGCTGCCCCCTTCCGGTACTGCCTGAACACCGGGCTCCTGCGCGGGTACGAGCTCGGAGTGGTCGAGCAGGCGGAGATCGCGGGACGGGCCGGCTACGACGGCATCGAGCCCTGGATCGCCGACCTCGAGCGTTTCGTGGCGTCCGGAGGGTCGCCGGACGAGCTGAGGAGGCGGATCGCCGACCTCGGCCTCACCGTCGAGAGCGCCATCGGCTTCGCGGAGTGGATCGCTGAAGACCCTGCTCAGCGCGCGGCAGGGCTCGAGCAGGCCCGCCGGGACATGGAGCTCGTGTCACGGATCGGCGGAACCCGGATCGCCGCCCCTCCGGCGGGAGCGGTTCGCGGCCCGGGACTGGACCTCGACGCGATCGCCGACCGCTACCGGGCGCTCCTCGAGGCAGGTAGGGAGATCGGGGTCGTCCCCCAGCTGGAGGTCTGGGGCTTCGCGAGGAACCTGTCCCGTCTCTCCGAGTCCACCTACGTGGCGATCGAGTCCGGCCACCCCGACGCCTGCCTCCTGCCCGACGTCTACCACCTGTACAAGGGCGGCTCGGGCTTCGAGGGCCTCCGCCAGCTCAGCCCCCACGCCCTCCAGGTGTTCCACCTGAACGACTACCCCGCGATCCCGCGGGAGCAGATTGCCGACAAGGACCGGGTCCTGCCCGGCGAGGGGATCGCGCCGCTCGCCAGGATCCTGGAGACGTTGCGGGACAACGGGTGCTCTCCGGTCCTCTCCCTCGAGCTCTTCAACGAGGGCTACTGGAATCGCCTCGACGCCGCGACCCTCGCCGCGCGGGGCCTCGAGAGCATGAAGGCGACCACCGCGGCCCTCGTCGGGTAGGCCTCGCACCGGCCCGTCCCCGGGGATCAGCCCCACACCCAGTGCGCCCGGGCCTCTCGCTGGGGCACGCTGTGCAGCCTGACGCGCGGGTACCCCACAGTGGCCGCGGCGCAGGTCTGCTCGTCGACCGAGATGCGGGCCGCGAGCTCCGGTGCATGATCGTCCATCATGCCCTCTCCTTTCCCTTCAGCTCCTGGAAGTACGCCCCCAGGGTGCGGGCGCCCGTGGGCGGGGCCACCACGTCGGTGGTGGCCATGGTCGTGAAGAACGCCAGCAGCTCCCCCTGGTGCCGATTGAAGAGGCGCACGAGGCGCACCACCGCCCAGACCAGCCACTCCGGTGCCCGTGTGACCCGAGCCGGCCGGTCGAGGACGGCGAAGGCCAGGGCGGCCACCTGGTTCCAGCTCAGGGTCTCGGGGCCGCCGAGGTCGATCTCCCGCAGGTCTCCTTCGATGGCGTCGGCGCAGCGCACCGCCAGATCCGCGCCGTGGATCGGGTTCACGCGATTCTCGCCGGAGCCGATGAGCCAGATCCGGCCGTTCCGGGCCATCTCGAAGAACTCGCCCATGTCCGAGAAGTATCCGGTGGGCCGCATGACCGCGTATTCGATGCCCGACGCCTTCAACTCGTCGACGAAGGCCTCGTGGGCGTCCACGATTTCGAGATGGCGCAGCCGCGGCCCGTTGAAGGCCGACACGTAGACGAATCTCCCGACACCGGCCCGAAGAGCGGCGTCGAGGAGGTTCTTGTTCCCCTGGTAGTCGACGTCGCGGAAGGTCAGCCCGTCTCTCTGCCTCGTGATTCCGATGGACGAGAAGACGCCGTCCATGCCGCTGCAGATATGCTCGAGTGTCCCGGGTTGAGTCACCTGGGCCTCGGTGACCTCGTCCAGAGAATCCTTCACGGACTCCAACTTTGCCGGGGAGCGGGCCAGGGCCCGAACGAAGTGGCCTCGGGCCTTGAGCTCTCGGGCGACGAAACCGCCCAGGTAGCCGGTGGCCCCGGCGACGAGAACGCGCGTCATGGGGACACCTCCCGTCGGTCCGTGCCCCGTTGTGGCCGCGGGACGTGAATCGGTCCGGCCCCGAGGATCAAGGCCTTCATGGGCGCCTCCCCACCACTTCCATCATGGGTGAACCAAAGAACACGGCACCGGGATCCCGTGACCGCTCGTTCCATTCGGCAAGGAATGCGTCGAGCATCTCACGAGAGAGGAGGCCTTCGTCCACCAGCGCGGGCAGGTGATCCCGGAAGAGGACGTCCGGCCAGAGCCATTCCGGGGTTGTGGCCCGGACGGCCTTCGTGGAGACATGGAGCTCGACGCGCAGGCCGGAGCGGTGGAGCAGCCCGGGGAGCAGGTTCCCTATCTCCGGGTTGCAGCCTCGGTCACCGGCGACCGCCCGCATGAGGGCGTCAGCGATCGCTGGCAGATGCGCGCTCGGCGGGTGGATGTGGATGTGGCGGTAATTGCAGAGCTCGGCCAGGGCACAGACGGCGCTCGGCTTGAGCCATCCTGCCACGCGTTCGATCAGTGGCGCGACAGCTCTCTCGGGTAGGTACATGAGCACCCACCGACCGTACACTCCGTC
>Ga0316576_10002340_pt1 | contig 10766 bp, 8 predicted proteins | sample S0NA_FD_203075 | JGI IMG/M metagenome (GOLD analysis project Ga0316576, IMG submission 203075) | Rhizosphere microbial communities from salt marsh grasses in Alabama, United States - S0-2_050615r3r5 | ecosystem: Host-associated > Plants > Roots > Rhizosphere | place: USA: Alabama | collected... | reverse complement strand
TGTAGATCCAGCCGACGCCCGTTGCGTCCGGCCCGAGGCGAGGCTGTACGCCTGCCGGCAAATCGGCTGCTGCCTGATTGAGATACTCGAGCACACGGGCACGGGCCCAGTAGATATCGGTACCGTCCTCGAACAGTACGTAGACGTAGGAGTCGCCGAAAAAGGAGTAGCCACGAACAACCTCGGCACCCGGCACCGATAGCATGGTTGTGGTGATCGGGTAGGTCACCTGCTCCTCGACGACACGTGGCGATTGGCCGGAATAGCTCGTCTTGATGATGACCTGCACATCAGAAAGATCCGGTATCGCGTCGAGCGGTGTCTCTTTCAGGGCATGCCAGCCCCAGAACGTGATCAGCAGACTTGCGACCAGAACGAGGAAGCGGTTATGCACAGACCAGCGAATAATGCCCTTTAGCATCCTACTCTCCGCTCATGCGCTGGAAACTGGCCTGGAGGCTCGATTCCGAGTCGATCAGGAACTGCCCCGAGGTAACGATTTCATCCCCCTCACTGAGCCCGCTCAGGATCTCCACCTTGCCATTGCTGCTTGCACCGACCACAACATCCACAGGCTGGAAACGACCGTCACCAAGTGACGTGACGACCGTGTCGCGCTCACCGGTCCGAATCAGTGCTTCTGCAGGAATCAGCAGCGTGTCATGCTGCGGGCCGCCGTAAATCTTGACCTCGGCGAACATGTTGGGCTTGAGGGTCATGTCAGGATTGGGGAACTCAAGTCGCACACGCAGCGTACGGCTTTTCATGTCGAGTTCCGGATAGATGTAGTCGACCTTTCCTTCCCAGGACTTACCCGGCCAGGCTGGCACACTGATCTCGGCGATCAGACCCTCGCGGAGCCATCCGATCTGGTGTTCGTAGACATCCACCATGACCCAGACACTGGAGAGATCGGCGATCGTCATCATCTCCATGTCCGGCTTGAGATACATGCCCTCGCGTGCACCGAGCATGGTGACGACACCTTCACCCGGCGCATGGATCGGCAGGGCGTTTTGCGTTTCCCGGCTCTTCTCGAGCTGGCGAATGGTGGCATCATCGATGCCCAGTATCCGCAGACGGTTACGCGCCTTCTCGACACGACTGCTGCGACTATTGCCTGACTCTTCCAGGGCGACGAAAAAATCGACCTGGGCAGACAATATCTCGGGTGAGTAGAAGGTACCCAGCTTGTCTCCTTTACTGACCCGCTCGCCTTCGTAACGAATCATGAGCGACTCCATCCATCCGGATGCACGTGGGTGCAGGTGAATGAGCTTCGTCTCATTGTAATCAACCCGCCCGACTGTCCTGATGAAACGCCACAAGGTGTCCTTGCGGACAGTCTCGGTCCGCAATCCCATGCTCTGGATAATTTCACCCTTCACGGACACTGCAGGATGTTTGCCCGTGTTCGGATCGATCATCCTGGGCACCAGGTCCATTCCGCAGATCGGACAGCTGCCCTCCTCGTCCTTGATGATCTGCGGATGCATCGGACAGACGTACTTTGGATCCATGTGTTTCTTTGCGTGCTCCAGCACGCTGTCGTCAGTGGCATCAGCCAGGGGTTCGCTCGGCTTGTCCGGATCGTTGAAACAACCGGAAAGAAACAGAAAAGACACTGCTAAAAACAGGTAACGGCTCATGACTCACATCCCTTGCAGCCAGACAGGCTGCTTGAAAAAACAACAAAAGAGCGGGCGTCAGCAGCTGCTGACGTCAGGCGGATGCGATGCTACTGGGCGGTCGCTGCAGCTGTCCCGGGCTGAAGTTATAGAAGTGATCGACAGGAAGAAGGGTGTAGGCAGTATTGCCTTCGAACGCGGAAAACACCTCGGTTGCCAGCAACGCAGAGCCAGACAGCATCAGGCAAAGCTGGCACTTGTGGCACTCGTCGGCAACAGCGGGGGGATCATCGGCCGCATCTGCAGTCATGTGGCAGGGGTGAGATACAGATTGATGCATCGCCGTGTCACCGGCATGCAGACAAGGCAACAGTACCGATGCCAGTGACTGCAAGGGCAGACTGAACATGACGAGGAGAGCGATGGCCCGAACTGTTTTTCTGTACATCATCATACCTGACCGATTATAGCCAGAAATCTCACATAATCAGCTAAGACCGCAGAAAATAGGGGTAAAATCTTCTGATGATCTGCGCTTCAACAATCCCGGACACATGGCAAAACAACATGACCGTCTGATGACGATCGGCTGGCGCGAATGGGTCGCGCTTCCGGATATTGGTCTGCCTGCCATCAAGGCAAAAATTGATACCGGTGCAAAGACGTCGGCACTGCATGCCTTCATGGTAGAGCGGTTCAGGCGCGGAAAGCGTGATCATGTAAAGTTCCTCATGCACCCGTTGCAGTTACATGACACACCTGTCGTTGAGTGCGAGGCACAGCTCGTCGACCTCCGGCAAGTCAGCGATTCAGGCGGTCACAGGGAGGAGCGCTTCGTCATCGAGACCCGCCTGGTCATCGGTGAGCTGGAATGGCCCATCGAGCTGACGTTGACGAACAGGGACACCATGCGTTTCCGCATGCTTCTTGGCAGACGCGCCATGGAAGAACACCTGCTGGTCGATCCGGCAGCTTCCTACCTCGCCGGCAAACTCAACCCCAAAAAATGTTATCGTTAAAGTCCACGATAACAAGCCGACCTGTCACAAAACCAGAACGAAGAATCCGATGAACATCGCCATACTCTCCCGCAACAGGAACCTCTACTCAACCCGTCGCCTGATCGAGGCCGCCCGGGAACAGGGACATGAAGTTCGCGTCATTGACGTGCTTCGCTGCTATATGAACATCGTCTCCAACAATCCTACAATCCACTACCGTGGCGAGACACTCGAGGACTTCGATGCAGTCATCCCGCGTATCGGTGCATCAGTCACCTTCTATGGCTCTGCGGTGCTGCGGCAATTCGAGATGATGGGTGTCTATCCCCTCAATGAATCGGTCGCCATTACCCGTTCACGAGACAAGCTGCGCTCGATGCAGCTGCTCGCTCGCAAAGGGCTCGGACTGCCCGTCACCGGCTTCGCCAACAAGCCTGACGATATCAAGGACCTGATCAAGCTCGTCGGTGGCGCACCATTGGTTATCAAGCTCCTCGAGGGAACACAGGGCATCGGCGTGGTACTGGCCGAAACACAAAAGGCGGCTGAGAGCGTGATCGAGGGATTCATGGGGGTCAAGGCCGACATCCTCATCCAGGAATACATCAAGGAATCAAAAGGTGCCGATATCCGCTGTTTCGTCGTCGGCGGCAAGGTTGTCGCAGCCATGAAGCGGCAGGCAGCACCCGGCGAGTTTCGTTCCAACCTTCATCGTGGCGGCACTGCCGAGCTGATCCGGATCACGCCGGAAGAACGATCGACTGCCGTGCGCGCGGCGCGCACCATGGGACTCAACGTCGCAGGTGTCGACCTGCTGCGTTCAAATCATGGCCCCCTCATCATGGAAGTCAACTCCTCACCCGGCCTCCAGGGAATCGAGGCGGCAACAGGCAAGGATGTTGCCGGCATGATCATCAAGTTCATCTCGGACAACGCGAAGCCGGGCAAGACCCGGACGCGCGGCAAGGGCTGAGCCGGGAACTCGCCGGATGCCTGCGCGCAAACCCCGCAACAAGGCGTTCGAACTCGGCGGCAACAGGATACTGCCTGGCCAGCAGGATTACCTGGAGCTGCCACTGCCAGCGCTCTATACGCATTCCAATGTTTTCATGCCGGTCCATGTCGCTGTCGGCAAGGAAGCGGGCCCTGTCATGTTCATCAGCGCGGCCGTGCATGGTGACGAAATCAATGGCGTTGAAATCATTCGCCGGGTCATCAATACAAAAGCGATAAAGCGTCTCAGGGGAACGCTCGTCAGCGTACCTGTGGTCAATGTCTTCGGGTTCATCAACAAGTCACGCTACCTGCCCGACCGGCGCGATCTCAACCGTTCCTTCCCCGGTTCAGAGCAAGGTTCCATGGCCGCCAAGCTTGCTCACCTCTTCCTGCAGGAGATCACCCGAAAATGCGACTACGGGATTGACCTCCATACTGCAGCGATCGGGCGCGAAAATCTTCCACAGGTCCGCGCGCGCATGCAGGATGACGAGAAACTGGCCGGACTTGCATCGGCCTTCGGAGCACCGGTGATCCTCGATGCCGGATTTCGGGAAGGTTCCTTGCGCCAGTCCGCCTCGAAGGAAAAGTGCCGTGTATTGCTCTACGAGGCAGGCGAGGCACTGCGATTTGATGAGTTCTGCATACGCGGCGGCGTCAAGGGTATTATCAACGTCATGCGCCATATCGGGATGCTGCCGGCCTCACGTCGTCGCAAGCAGGCAATCGAACCGGCTGTCGCGCATTCCAGCCGCTGGGTGCGTGCACCGCGCAGCGGCATTCTGAGAACCACCTGCCCGATGGGCAAGCGTATTCACAAGAATGACGTCCTCGGTTATGTCTCGGATCCCTTTGGCACCTCGGAAGTTGCTGTTCGCGCACCGGTCAACGGCATGATCATCGGCAAGACGACCCTGCCGCTTGTGCATGAAGGCGAGGCGATCTTTCATATTGCGCGATTCGAGGCGCTCGAGGATGCTGAAGCCGTGCTGGAAACATACCAGAACGAAATCGATCCTGTGGATAATGGTGTCCCGAATCCGGAAGATGAACCAATGATCTTCTGAGATCCTCCAGGCACCAGAGGTATTCCAGCCACCCACCCTGCCTGAATCAATACTGCAGAAGCTGCGCTGACAGACCACGCCCGTTGTGCCCATGGGTGCTGAAGCAGTCATCTATGTTAATGTATAGATCCTTTTCTATTAGTATATAACCTAATATTGATTTGCCTTACAGCGCCATTCCATTGACACTGGGTGGTTGTGTTTTCTCGAGGGAGATAATCGTGCAGGCTGTACTCTTCCGGCTTTTGCCGTTCTTACGCTGGTTTCCCATGACGCGCTCCGGTCTGAAAGCGGACCTGGTTGCTGGAATCACCGTGGCACTGGTACTGGTGCCGCAGAGTATGGCGTATGCGCAGCTGGCCGGGCTGCCCGTGGTCTACGGTCTTTATTCTTCCTTTGTTCCCGTGATCATCGCCTCTCTCTGGGGATCCTCCAGCCAGCTCCATACAGGACCGGTGGCAATGCTCTCGCTGATGTCGGCAGCCGCACTGATCCCGTTCGCAAACCCCGGATCACCGGGCTTCATTGAACTCTCCATCATGCTGGCACTGATGGTCGGCATTCTCCGCCTGCTGCTCGGCCTGCTGAGCCTCGGGGCAATCGTGAACATGCTGTCCAGCCCCGTGATCGTGGGCTTTACCAATGCTGCAGCACTGATCATCGGCCTGTCACAGCTCAGCAAGGTGCTGGGTGTCCCGTTCCCGCGCACTGAGTCCTACCTGGCCGATCTGTGGCGGGTCGTTCGCCAGATTCCGGACACCCACATACCGACACTGGCATTTGCGGTTGGCACCTGGCTGCTCATCGCCGGCTTGCGCCGCTATCGCCCGACCCTGCCGGGTGTGCTCTTTGCCGTGATCGTCGCCACACTGGCCAGCAGCTTCCTGAATTTTGAAAACAAGATCACAGTGAAGAGCCTCCAGATCGCCGATCCGGTGCTGCTCTCCAAAATGGTGAAACTTGACGCTGCGCAAAAGCGCATGGAAGAGATCACAACCGAACTGGCAAGCCTGAGCAGGACTGCCGAAAAAATGGAGCGTGACGGAGACATCACTGCGGTCGCAGGTGCTGCCGAGGTACGCTCAGGGATTCCCGCTCTGGAATTCGAACAGACGGAGAACAAGCGTGAAATGATCCAGCTGCGTCTTGAGCTGCATCATCTCAAGCTGCGCGGGGTCGAACAGCCGGGTTCTGAGATGCTCTTTTTTGCTGCTGGCAACCCTCCGGCTGACAATGCGGATCAAAGCCAGCTCTGGCGATTCCAGGGTGTTAAAGATGGCGAGGTCACCCTGTCTGCCGGCGGTGATGTCGTTGGTGTCATACCGGCGGGACTCCCAAGCTTCGAGGCACCGACCGTCCACTGGGACCTGGTACTTGCCCTGCTGCCAGCGGCACTCGTTATGGCCCTGATCGGTTTCATGGAAGCCACCTCGATCTCCAAGGCAATCGCAACCGAAACCGGCGAGCGTGTCAGCACCAACAAGGAGCTGGTAGGCCAGGGGCTTGCAAATATCGCCGGCAGTTTCTTCAGTTCCTATACAGTCAGTGGCTCCTTCTCGCGATCGGCGGTGGCTGCGCGAGCCGGTGCAAAAACCGGCCTGTTCGCGATCATCAGTGCACTCGCGGTAGTCCTGGTACTCCTCTTTTTCACCAACTACCTCTACCACCTGCCGCAGGCTGTTCTCGCGGTGATCGTCATGATGGCGGTTTTCAGTCTTATCCGCATCAAGCCGCTCGTGCATGCCTGGAAAGTCGACAAGGTTGGCGCATTGACCGGCGTGATCACCTTTGTTGCCACGCTTGTCATGGCACCGGCGATTGCCAACGGCATCATGCTCGGTGTTGGCCTGACCATTCTCTACTGCCTTGTACGCACAATGAAGCCCCGCGCAGACATCGTTTCGCGCAAACCGGATGGCACGCTCGGCGGCATTCGGGCGAACAACCTCGAGCCAATCAGCACGCAATTTGTGCCTGTGCGCTTTGACGGCTCACTCACCTTCGTAAATGTCGCCTATTTCGAGGACATTATTCTCGAGGCACTGTCGGATTTCCCCAATGCGAAGGCGATCCTCGTTGTCGGCAGTGCAATCAACGAAATTGACGCCTCCGGCGAAGAGAAGGTTCGCGAGGTTGCCGAACGCCTCCAGCAGCGTGGCGTAAAGCTGATGTTCAGTGGACTGAAGCACCAGGTGAGGCGTCTCCTGGAACGTGCCGGGGTGGTCGATATACTGGGGCGGGATGCCATTTTCCCGGACAAGGAAACCGCGCTGCGCACGCTATGCATGACCTATGGCGAATGTGCAGAAGGCAGCACCAGACTGCCGCGCTCTGACGAACAACCGGCTTCATAAGCGGGCAAGCCCCCCGGCGACTGGCGCCGGGGTTGCCGGATCAACCGATGCTCACGTCACAGGAGCAGCGGCGGCCCTTTCGATGCTATAGTTGATCACAACGCCCAGAAACGAAATCCGGAACATTATGAAACCACTGATCTACCTGCTTGGCTGCGCTGTCCCGGGCATCCTGATCGGTTCCTGTGCATCCATCCCTCCTGGCGACACCTATGCATCAGAAGGCGAGCGCCTCTATGCAGAAAACTGTTCGCGCTGTCATCACAAGGCTGAGCAGTTCTCCTCGGAGGACAACGAATCCCTGAAAAAAACAATCACCAGGGGAACGCACAAGATGCCAGCCTTCCCCGACATCACGCCTGAACAGCAACAGGAAATCATCGCCTACATCCGCAATCTCTGATGTAAGGAGACCCTTGGCACTACCGCCCGGCATAGGCGACACCCCGCTGCAGGGTGAGAGTCTTTAGGAATCCTTTTTGCGATCGCGACCAATGGAGTCGATTGACACTCCGGGCGACTGCTTCATGAACCCGAACGGGCCGGGCTTTTCTGTTTCAAACAGCTTGTAGCCGTTGAGCATGGCAGAGACATCAGCGCGCTTACCCTTGATATCCTGCAGCACCACGGTAAGCAGGTGAAAAACGGCTAGCACGGTGATGATCTTCGCAAAGGCCACATGTATCGATGGCAGGTAAAGACCCGCAAACAGTGGGTGGTCCTGCATGAAGAGGCCGGTCAATGCCATCACCAGCAGAAAGAGATAGAGCAGCGCGTAGATGGGCACCCAGAGCGGATTGTGACCATACCAGGCCGGCAGCGGCGCCTTGCCCAGCGTGAAATAGAACATCAGCATCTGTTTCATGGCCGGCAGGTTCGCCCTTGCCGGCACCAGCGCCTCCCAGCCGCCAACCCCCTTGTCGGTAAACAGCAGCCAGATGCGCAACGCAAGCCCCGCCATGAGGACGGAAGCCGCATAGCCATGCAGGTCTGACGCGCCGGCCGCGACGCTCGGCGCACTTTCGACGAGCCAGCCTGTCGCTATCAGTGTCAGGACGGAAAGCGCGATCGACCAGTGGGCGAGCCGCATCCACTGCGACCAGACCATGACTCGTTGGAAATCGTTCATTGAAGTGTCAGACGAATTGATCAGGATTCGACGATTATCCGCCATGCGCCAGAAAGAAAGAACCCCGGCACGGGGCCGGGGTTATAGAGATTGATGAATATCACTCGCTGGTCAGTCCATCCAGAGAATAGTGCTGTCGTATCCGAGGACGCGGTAGTTCGGGGCAAAATCCGTCAGCGGCTCGAGTACCGGCATCCAGGAACCATCATTCTTGGTCAGATCGTCGGCAGTCAAGCCAACTGAACCCAGGATTGCAGGATCATCCGCCGGGGTGTAAGCGAGAAAGCCTGTTGGTACCGGTGCCGTCGGAGCAAACCAGTTCAGGAGCATTGTATTCTGATCAGCGACCCGCACGAGGGTCGAGTCACCGTCGATATCGACATCGGTATCGCCTGAGACGATATCCTCATCCTCGACAGTCAGGCCGAGATTGGCCAGTTCATGGATGTTGTAGAAATGCCACTGGTACTGAGGGAGCTCCACTGTTCCCATTCCAGGCATATCCACCGGCGTCTTGCGCGTGACAGGGATCGGGTTGGTCATCATGCCGCCGGAAGCATGGCAGTCCCTGCAGCCTGACAGGCCGCCGGCGCCGAGCGCCTCCTCTTTGGGGCGAACGCCGTGGCCGCCGAGCGTGACGCCGTTGGAGAAGGCCGGGTACTCCTCGATGGCCGCCAGCCATTTGAGCGCTTCTGTCGTCCCCATGCCCTCTGCCTGCATTGCCAGGAACATCTTCATGAGGCTGCCGTCGGGCAGCTTCATGGTAACGAGATCATCGGTCGATTCGAATGGTGGATACCAGTCGTAGTCGTCCGGTAAACCCATCGGGCCGTTGAAACCCTTGAACTTCATGAGGCCTGCCTTTGCGGCGTCGTAACGGCTGAAGTGAAAATCCACACCTGCATCCAGTATACCGTTGCTGTCAGCATCCCAGATATCGAACTTCGGATCGGAGCTGATCATGTAGTGCTCGTAGCCGTAGACCGACTTGTCGAAGTGGATCATGTTCGGGAAAATCTGCATCATTGCCATCGCCTGGCGATCCGGATCAGTCGACTTGAAGTCGGCCAGCGTGACCTTGCGTACCTCCTCTGGCGTCAAATCCAGCATATCCATGGCCGCGAAGACCTCGGCATTGCCGATACCGGACGCGTCATCCTTGTTGGCGTAGAAGCGGTACATGGAGTGTGCATTATAGTCGGCCCCCGCGTCGTTCTTGACAGTTTCACCGCTGAAGAAGCGGGCATCGAAGACCATACCGTTGGCCATGGGCTTGAAGGGAGTGATTTTTGCATTCTCGGAACCTTTTGCTGCAAGCGTTTGCGCCAGAAAGGACGAACCACCGTTGAACCAGACCAATGTGGCGGGCATCTTGTAAGCAAGGTAGTCACTATCGACGTCAGCACGGTCACCTGCCAGCATATGGTCAGCCGAGATCAGCTTGGTATCCTTGCCATCGGCATTGCGACCGAAGGAGAGATGCATGCCCTCACCATAGACCGAGTAGGTGATGCCTCCACTTAGAGGAATGTGACAGGTCTCACAAGCGATATTCTTGAGGTGCCGGTTGCTGTGTACTGACATCTCCCCTGAGACACCGCTGTCAGTTGGCAACGTGTCAGGATTATGACAGGTGGTGCACATGACGTTAGTCGGGTCGTCGGGATCGAGTTCCACACCCGGAGGCGGAGGCGGATAATCAGCAGCCGCAAGATCTCCGCCGACATTGTGTCCGCGAGCAAACTTGTGGTGGCTTGCCGAGTGACAGACGGTGCACCGGTTGAGTGTGCCATCAAAAGGACCATGAGTCGCTGTAGCATGCACGTCATAGCCATCGAGGAACAGGGTTGCGCGCTTGTAGCCTGTGCGCGCGTGTTCGTGACAGCGCAAGCAGCTGTGCTCGCTTGTGTAGGTGACTGACTTGATCGCCTCGAGGCTGCGATCCTGCGCAACGGTCGTGAAAGGCGTATCCGGCTGGCCATCATTGTCGGTATCCATCATGAGCGGAACATCTGGCAGGCTGTCGCCGTCGGTGTCAACTTGCGGGTCCGGCTGGCCGTCCTGGTTGAAGTCACCATTGTCATGCGCGGCCTTGGCATAGCCGAGAGGCGTTGGCGATGCTCCGTCATCCGGCGCATGGTCGCTGACTACCAGGTGTTCCCCCCCCGGAACCGAAGAGTAGACCTCGGCATGGCACACCAGGCAGTCGATACCGCTATTGACGATATTCTCCGCCTGTCCCTCAGGATCCGGCAGTCCCATTTGCGAGAAACTGGACGCGAAGGCACCTTCCATGACAGGCAGGTAGCGTCCCGCATGACACTTGGCGCATTCTCCGAGATTGATGTCGCTTGTGTAGTTGACGAGCGCCGAGGTACCCGGCAGACCGCAGGCACGGTCGATAGCACCATGCGCGCCACCACCCGGGAACATGACGCGATCGGTACGTGCCTTCAGGGAGTAATGTACCGAGTTCTTGAACGATTCGGCCGATCTTGGATGGCACTGGCCACAGAGGGCACCGTTAAGATCTCGCTGGACCTCGTCCAGCGTGCTCTCGATTATCTCGTTCTCGGCGTTGGGGAAGCTGA
>Ga0316576_10002339_pt1 | contig 10767 bp, 9 predicted proteins | sample S0NA_FD_203075 | JGI IMG/M metagenome (GOLD analysis project Ga0316576, IMG submission 203075) | Rhizosphere microbial communities from salt marsh grasses in Alabama, United States - S0-2_050615r3r5 | ecosystem: Host-associated > Plants > Roots > Rhizosphere | place: USA: Alabama | collected... | reverse complement strand
CGAGGTTGGCTCGACCGCCATCTTCCGGCTGCCGAGCGGATCGCGGTCGGGAGCAATGCCGAGGCGGCGCGAACCGCGGCAAACGAGGAGGGTGCGGCGGCCGTTGCGGGCCTGCAGGCGGCCGAGATCTACCGTCTTGACGTCCTCGCCGAGCGGATCGAGGACGAGCCCGGCAACACCACCCGTTTCCTCGTGATCGGCCAGCAGGACTCCCCGCCCAGCGGTCAGGACAAGACCAGCCTGCTCCTGTCCTGCCGGAACCAGGCAGGAGGCCTGCATGCCCTGCTCACGCCCTTGGCGGCGCACGACATCAGCATGACCCGCATCGAGTCGCGACCCTCGCGCCGGGGGATCTGGGACTACGTCTTTTTCATCGACATCATGGGGCATCGGTCGGATCCGAAGGTCGCCCTCGCTCTGGAAAGCCTGGAGAGATCATCCCTGCTGTTCAAGGTCCTCGGATCCTATCCGCTCGCCGTGTTGTGACATTCTCATGGCGCTCGCCTGGCCTGTGCCACCGTCGAACCCGCAGGCTTGAAGCCAAGTCCATAGACATGACCACCCAAACCAACCCATTTATCCACCTCACCGCGCCCGGAATCCCCGCACTCACCCCCTATGTTCCCGGCAAGCCGGTCTCGGAGCTGGAGCGCGATCTCGGCATCCGCGATGCGGTCAAGCTCGCCTCCAACGAGAACCCGCTTGGGCCGGGCCCCAAGGCACGCAAGGCGATCGCGGCTGTGCTGGGTGAGATCGGCCGGTATCCGGATGGCGGCGGCTATGAGCTGAGGCGTGTTCTCGGCGAGCATCACGGCATCGCGCAGAGCGCGATCACGATCGGCAATGGATCGAACGACGTATTGGATCTGGTCGCCCGGACCTTTCTTTGTCCGGGCGTCGAGTCGGTCTTCTCCGAACATGCCTTTGCCGTCTATGCCATCTCGACCCGGGCAGTCGGGGCGACCGCGCGTGTCGCGAAGGCGCGTGACTACGGGCACGATCTCGACGCCATGGCCGGCCTGGTGACGGACAGGACCCGCGTCGTCTGGATCGCCAACCCGAATAACCCTACGGGGACCTGGCTCGCCGCAGAGCCGCTCAAGTCCTTTGTCGGATCACTGCCGCGGACCTGTATGGTGGTCGTCGATGAGGCCTATACCGAGTATGTCGGCGAGCCCGACTTTCCGGATGCGACCCGCTGGCTCGAAGGCTTCCCCAACCTCATCGTGACCCGGACCTTTTCCAAGGCCCATGGGCTCGCGGCCCTCAGGGTAGGCTACGGGCTCAGCGACCCGCGCGTCGGCGAGCTCCTGAACCGGGTGCGCCAGCCCTTTAATGTCAACGCCCTGGCGCAGGCCGCCGCGGCCGCGGCCATCGGTGACCGGGAGCACGTGCGGGCCTCGGTCGAGCTGAACCGCTCGGGCATGCGCCAGTTGACCGAGGCGTTTCAACGGATGGGGCTCGACTCTATCCCATCGGTCGGCAACTTCGTCACGGTCGATGTCGGCCGACCAGCCGGGCCGGTCCACCATGACCTGCTGCGTCGCGGCGTCATCGTGCGGCCCGTTGCCAACTACGGGCTCCCGAATCACTTGCGCATCAGTATCGGTCTGGAAGAGGAGAATGCGCGCTTGATCGCCGCGCTCGAGGATATCCTTGCGCCATGATCCAACGCCTTGCCATCGTCGGGGTCGGTCTGATCGGGGGCTCATTGGCGCGGGCGCTGCGCGCGGCCGAGGCGGTGGACCAGGTCATCGGCTGCGGTCGTGGTCTCGCCAATCTCGAGCGCGCTCGCGATCTGGGCGTGATCGATGAGCTGAGCCAGGATCCCGGCGAGGCGGTCGCCGGTGCCGACATGGTGTTCATCGCCGTCCCGCTCGGCGCCATGCGCGGTGTCTTGGAGGCGATCCGCGATCGGCTCGACCCCCTGGCGGTGGTGACCGATGGGGGGAGCGTCAAGGGGAGTGTGGTCGCCGATGCGATCGGCGTCTTCGGCTGCACCCCGCTTCGCCTGGTCCCGGGGCATCCGATCGCCGGGACCGAGCACAGCGGCGTGGAGGCCTCCTTCGCCGAGCTTTATCGCAACCGCAGGGTGATCCTGACGCCCTTGCCGGAGACGGCCCCGGACGCCGTCGCGCGGGTCACCGCCATGTGGGAGACCTGCGGCGCCGAGGTCACCTGCATGTCCGTCGCCCATCACGACGAGGTGCTCGCCGCCACCAGTCATCTCCCGCACATGCTCGCCTTCGGACTGGTCGATGCGCTGGCGCGGATGCGCGAGAACGATGAGATCTTTCGCTACGCCGCCGGCGGCTTCCGGGATTTCACCCGGATTGCCTCCAGCAGCCCCGTGATGTGGCGTGACATCTGTCTCGCCAACCGCGAGGCACTCAGCGCCATGCTCGCGCGATTCGGGATCGAGATGGCGGATCTCGCCGAGAGCATCCGACGCGCCGATGGCGAGCGTTTGCTCGCCATCTTCGAGCGCGCCAAGGCCGCCCGCGACCGCTACGTCGATGCGACGAGAAGCGAGTAGCAGGATGACCAGCCCGACTCGCGGAAGCCGAGCGACGTGCTCGCGTCCGTCTGCGCGCGTCGATGGGGGATCCTGGGCCCTTCAGGTTCCGGCGATCCGGTCGTAGTAGCGTGCGCGATAGAGAAGACGGGGCTTGGGACCGTCCGTGAACCCGGTGCGGGTGTGCAGGACGTTATTGGAGATCAGGCCCCAGCCGGACTCGAGGCAGCCAATGAAATGCCAGGGCGAGCATGTCTCCAGGACCTGTTTCAGACAGGCGACAGCAGCTGCCGTCGACGGGTCGTCGTGCCAGACGACGTTGCGGCTGCGGTGGGTATAGCGCATGTGCAGGCGCGCGTTCGGGCCGACGGAAAAGACAGGCCCGCTCTGCTCGGGGCGTATTTCGTCACCGTCGACTAAGTTGGCCGGGATGGTCATGCAGGTCGGTTGCATCAAGGCTCGAATATGGGCCGGATCCTGATCGCGGACCAGGATATAGGCGATCTCATGGTCGAGCAGCGCGTTCGCCCCGCCTTCCGCGGCGGGCAGCACGCAATGGAGAAGCAGGGCGTGGATCTGGCGCTCGGGCACGTTGTAGTAGCCATCGGTGTGCCAGGCGATGGGACGGTTCGAGTAGGGGATGTAGTCGCGATGCCTGGCGTCGGTCTGAATGGTCAGCGAGGTGATGGCGTCCTGGTCGGCACCGCGGTTGCGGTCGAGTCGACGCAGTCCGAGACGTGCGCCGAGTGCGCTGGGGATGGCCTTGTCGGGGTCGTCGCCCGTGGGTCCCGCATAGATTGCCATGTTCGCGCGGCGACAGCGTTCGAGAATCGCCCTGTTCTCGGCATCGGTCAAGCGACGCGGATCGCCGATCTCCACGAGGAGCTCGGCGAGATCGGTCGGCGCCCTTGCGAGTTTTTCGGCACGCCAGCGCTGGTAAGCGGGCTCGTCCTCAAGGTCGAAAGGATGCCTCACCGGGATCTCCGTGACAGGCCGTGTTGGCGACGGTAATCCCTTCGACGTGATTCAGCATTGATCCTTATCAGCTTCGCGGACTTAGCCCCTCTGCAGGTCCCATTCACTGAGGTTCCCGCTTGGATCGCCCCGTTGACATTCATCTGAGCGAGGCTGACGGCGAGCAATGTGTCGCGCTGGAAAGGCGCGGCGAGGAGGCATAGTCGGCTCTATTGCGACGAGCCGCAACGCCGCCAGCGCGGAAAAGGGCGGCCGTCAGACCGCGAACGGTGATTGTCAACAGGCCCTGAGCCGCGGGCAGGGCTGGATTGCGTCCACTCTGCTCGAATCCTGAGCGGCGCGACTCAGGCAGCGAGCCGGCGGCGCCTCGGTGATCTCACCTCAATGGTCCAATCCCGCGTGAACGGGTACATTGGTCGCATCCCGACCGCGAGGAAGACTGCCCATGGCCGCTCCCGTCACTCCGTTGCTTGCCGCGGACGTCATCATCGAGCTGGTGGACCGCCCCGAGCGGCCGATCGTCCTGATCGAGCGACTCAATCCGCCCTTCGGCTGGGCCATCCCGGGTGGCTTCGTCGACGTCGGTGAGCGCTTGGAGCAGGCCGCGGTCCGCGAGGCCCGGGAGGAAACCGGACTCGTCGTCACCTTGCGCGCCTTGCTCGGCATCTATTCGGATCCGGCCCGGGATGCCCGTGGCCACACGATCACCGCGGTCTACGTGGCTGAGGCCCGGGGTGAGCCGCGGGCGATGGATGATGCCCGTGCCTTGCGGGAGTTTCTTCCGGACAGGCTCCCCGACCGGCTCGCCTTCGACCATGCGCTCGTGCTGGCCGATTACCGAAGGTTCCGGGTTGAGGGTAGGCCCGCGCCGCTGCGTCTTGGGCCGGATCCAGCAGACGCCGCCTGAGGGGTCCGCTGCGCGGGGATCGGCTATCATCCTCAGTCAAGGAAAAGCGCGCGGCACACGCGTACACTTGTGCATGTCCGGGCGGGTGCCGGGGGCGACGTCGCCGTTGGCATCCGGAACGAGGCGGGCGAATCGGAACCGATACCGGAGGTCGCTGATGCAAGCCGTGATTGACAGAGCCTTCTGCCTAAAACACCCTGTCAAAATCATTCAATTGTTCGGCTGGGACGTCTTCATCGGGATGCTGTGGAGCAAGGACAAGACCCTGCTTCAGCGAATCGCCGAAAAGTATCAGGCGCGTCGCGTGCCCATGCCGGGGGCCATCGGGAACGCCTACAAGCTCTCCGCGCTTTTCGAGTTTCGTGTGGCCCACATCTATGCGGCCATGGCCGAGCGCTTTAAGGCCAACCGGGAGGTCTCTCAGCTCTTTTCCGATCTCAGGGACGAAGAGATGGAGCACGGCCGGCTGATGCTTACCTGCTTGTATCAGGTCGCCGTGAACCGCGAGGTGGACTTCGTCCCCAGCGTGCGCGACGAGGAGATCCGCGAGTCCCTGAACGAGCTTCGGCGAATCGAGCACCGGGTCGCGGGTATGACCCTGGAGGAGGCGTTCAAGGTCACCAACGAGCTCGAAGCAGGCGAGGTCAACATCATCTTCGGGCGCTTGCTCCAACAGGTCGGCAGGGCCGAAACCGAGCTCTTCGCGGAACAACTGAAGGGCGCTCAGAGCCACCCACAGTCGGTCCCCCGGCGCATCAGCGAGCTGAAGAAGCGTCTCGGTCCGGAGGGGCTGGCCGCCGCAGCCTAGGAGCCTGTCGGACGTAGGATGAATCGGCTACGGAAGCGGGACAAGGGTCCATGTCGCCCCGCTTTGTCGTGACATCGCCCCCACTCTGCGCCTCACAACCGGAACGCAATGGCCTCGCTCTCCCACTCCCTCGCTTCGATCCTCCTCTGCTCCGACAGGCGCCTAGGACCCCGTCGGGGCTGAGGCCGACAGGCTCCTCGGTGAACAGGCAGGGTGAGCAGCCGCACGAGCCCGCGGCGCACCTTCAACTGCTCCTTGCGACTGAGCCCACCACGCGGAGGGTCCGCGACTGCTCCCCGGTCGCACGCCGCTGACCTCGCAGCGTCGGGCCGTCACGACGTTCGGGACGGATGCGGGCATCCGGTGATCTCGATGGTCCAGGCGGATGGCCGCCAAGCTCCGCTTCGTTAGCGGGTCGATGAAGCCCTGCTTCGCGAGCGGAGGCCGCGGAACAGGAACGAGCCGAGCCGGACGGTGCCAAGGATGACCGCCCCGGACAGGACGCCGACCAGTGCATTGAAGACTGGCGGCGTCAACACCCCGACCACCGGCCCGATCGTTGGGATGGCCGCCGCGGCATGGCTCAAGGGATGCAGGAGGTCATGCACCCCGGGTAGCCCATGAACCAGGATTCCGCCGCCGACCAGGAACATCGCGGCGGTCCCGATGACCGCAAGCGCCCGCATGAGGCGCGGGGCGGCGGCTAGCAGCCAGGCGCCGAGGCGCCGCTGCAGCCGCGCCGACAGGTCATCGCCGGGACGCCGACCCAGATAGATACCGGCGTCGTCCAGCTTGACGATGCCCGCCACGAGCCCGTAGACGCCGACCGTCATCAACAGGCCGATGCCCGCAAGGACCGCCAGCTGGTTGACCAACGACGCCTCGGCGACAATGCCCAGCGTGATGACGATGATCTCCGCCGAGAGCACGAAGTCGGTGCGGATCGCGCCGCGGATCTTGTCCTTCTCGAAGCTCACCATGTCGAGGCTCGGGTCGACCAGGGTGTGGGACAGCTCCGTGTGATGCCGTTGTTCATCGGCAGTGTGATGCAAGAAGCGATGAGCCAGCTTCTCGAAGCCCTCGTAGCAGAGAAACCCGCCGCCCAGCATCAACAGGGGCGTGATGGCCCAGGGCGCGACGGCACTGATCAGCAGTGCCGCCGGGATCAGCGCCAACTTGTTCTTGAGCGATCCGACGGCGACCGCCCAGATGACCGGGAGCTCCCGCTCGGCGCGAACACCGAGAACTTGCTGCGCGTTCAGTGCGAGATCGTCCCCAAGCACGCCGGCGGTCTTGCGCGCCGCGACCTTGGTCATGACGGCGATATCGTCGAGTACGGTTGCGATATCGTCGATGAGTGCGAGTAGGCTCGCTCCGGCCATGGGCCCTCCCAGGATCATTGGGTTCCGTGGATTTTAAATCGCGTCAATGATGATTGCTCGTGCAATCCATGGGGCGCGATCGGGGCGGAGCGGATAGAGGGTTCTATACTGAAACACACATATCGAGCCATTCCCACCACCGGTTGCGGTCGATAGGTCAGGCCCCGAAGGCGGGAAAACCGAGCCGAGGGGGTCGCTTGCATCGCGGTCCAGGGACCCACCTCGCGGAGGCATCCGATTCGGGACCCAGCCCTCCATTACCTTGCCTGGGGGAGATCGAGATGACGATAACGACGAGTGATCGAATGGATGCGGCGGCGTGGGGTCCGCTTGCGCGGTTGCGCGAGGATCGCCACCGCCGGATCAGTGAGGCCGCCTACTTCAAGGCCGAAAAGCGCGGCTTTGCGCCGGGCCACGAGGTGGACGACTGGCTCGCCGCGGAAGAGGAGATCGATGCGGCATCGCGACCCTTGCTGGAGGGCTGATCCTGATAGAGGTGGGCGCGCGTCCACGCCATGTCGTTCTTGCCGGGCCGCGAAAACACGACCTGGTAGAGCTGCAGGGAGCCAGCCCGGAAGGTGGCGATGGAGGCCGCGAGATAGAGACGCCAGGCACGCACGAAGAAGTCGTCGAACATCTCCCGCACGTCTTGTTCGTGCCCCTGGTAACGCTCCAGCCAATGCTCGACCGTCTTTGCGTAGTGAAGTCGGATGTTCTCGACGTCCACCACTGAAAACCCGGGATCCTCGAAGATGGCCATCATCTCACTCAGGGCGGGGGGATAGGCCCCGGGAAAGATGCGCTTCTCGGTCCAGGCACTGGTGGGCTCCGGACGGATCTGACCGATCGAGTGGATGAGGCCGCGTCCATCATCCGTCAGGACACGGTCGATCACGCGTCCCAAGGTCGCGTAGTTCTCAGCGCCCACGTGCTCGAGCATGCCGACCGAGACGAACGCGTCGTAGGCCCCCTGGATGTTCCTGTAGTCGTCCTCGATGTACTCGATCCGGTCATCCAGTCCCTCAGACTTCGCCCGTTCCCGGGCATACGCGATCTGTGAAGGCGAGATGTTGTAGGCCCGCACCCTAACCCCGTAGTGTCGGGCGAAATGCCGCGCCAACCCGCCCCAACCGCACCCGGCCTCGACCACCTGGTCGCCGGGCTCGAGTTGGAGCTTGCGGGCGATGTAGTCCAGCTTGGCGGCTTGAGCCTGCTCGAGCGTCATGTCCGGCTCGGCGAAATAGGCGCAGGTGTAGGCCATTTCGTCGTCGAGCCAGAGACGATAGAACTCGTTGCCTAGGTCGTAGTGGTGGTGAATGTTGTCCCGGGAGCCCGAGAGGCTGTTGCGCTGCGGGCGCACCAAACCCCGTTTGAGGAACCTCTGCAGGACGCCGGGCCGGGTCCGCTTGACCTTGGCCTCATACACTGCCTCGATAAACGCGACCAGGTCGCCCTCGATCTTGATGCGCCCTGCGCTGAAGCTGTCGCCGAAGTGCAGGTTCGGGTTGGTGAGCAGGCGCCAGAAGGTGGCGCGGTCCAAGAAGCGCATGCGGGCGACGGGCTGGCTATGGGGACAGCGGTAATGCTCCCGGCCGTCCCAACAGAGGACGCTCACCGCCGGGTCACCCAGAAGGCCCATCAGGCGATTGAGCAGCCACGTCTCGACCGGCGTCACGTGACGGGGTCCGGCCCACGTCTCCTGCTCTCCCGACAGCGTCCCGTCTACTAAAGGGTGCCTGTTAGACTTCATGTCGCGTATCCTCTTCGCTCGATGCGCGATCCCACTGACGCATAAAGGATAGTGATTTCAAAGTCTTCGCATAGAGCACACTAGCGTTCGGTGCGGCTTGTGTCAAGTCGATCGGCTGGTAGCAAGTAGCGCCGTACGCAATCTAAGCCCTGGACAACGAGGCGATGGCGGGGAGTGTGGAAGGGCGAGAACGGCGAGTCGATCCGGTCGGGAGGCTCTCCGGCCGTTGCTGAAAACGGATCGCGCATGCGAGCCATGAAGGCCGGGACCGCGGCCGCTCCGGCGTTGGAGGAACAAGCCGGATCGCCCCGAGCGCCGGGCGGGCCGCTCAGCGTCCGCGCAGCACCTTCTCCAGCGCCGCTCGGGCGCGGTTGCTCGGGACCGCAAAGCCGATACCCACGTTACCCCCGCTGGGGCCGATCAGGGCGGTGTTGATCCCCACCACCTCGCCGGCCAGGTTGATCAAAGGTCCCCCGGAGTTGCCCGGATTGATGGACGCGTCGGTCTGGATCAGCTCGCCGATGCGATTCCCGGCGATCCCGCTGCGGCCGACTGCGCTCACGATCCCCGAGGTCACGGTCTGGCCCAGGCCGAAGGGGTTGCCGATCGCGATCACGAAGTCGCCGACCTCCAGGCGGTCGGAGTTGCCGAGTGTAAGCGGTTGCAGGTCGACCGGGGGGATCCTGAGGATGGCAACGTCCGAATCCGCGTCGGCGCCGAGCCGTTGCGCCCGGTAGCTGCGCCGGTCCTTGAGCGTGACCCGGATCTCGGTGGCGTCCTTGAGCAGATGATCGTTGGTCATGACGTAGCCGCGCGCGGCATCGATGATGATGCCCGAGCCGACACTCTGGCGCTGTTCCAGCTCGCCCTGCTCGGGAACAGGTAGGTCGAAGCGCTCAAGGAATCGGCGGAAAACCGGGTCGCGCAGGAAGGGGTGATCCTCGATCGCGACCTCGGCGTCGACTGATATGTTCACCACGGCCGGAGTGACACGGCGCATCAGGGGTGCGAGAGAGGGAAAACCGGAGATGGCGCTAAGGTAGGGAAATCCGCCTGCGGCCGCCGGACCTGTGGCGCGTTCCGACGCGGGCATGGCGACGCAGCCCGCCGTGAGCAACAGGATGCTCGCGACGGCCGCGAGCAGGCGCGCTCGAAGGAGGTGCTGGGAACGATGTGTTGGGCGGGGCAAGGCGGGTCCTGTGGGGCGGCGCGATCAGCGAACCAGTCCGCTGGCCACGCGCAGCCGCAGATTATAGTCCACAGGTTCGTTGATGAGCAGCGCGAATGGCGCCCAGCCGCCTCCCCGCCGCACGTACCCCGCATAACAGCTCACCCCGCGCAACGTCCCCGTCTTGGCGCGAATGGACGGGTTGCCGTCCTGCTCCGGCATCAGATCCCGATAAGGGGCGAAGGCGTGAAGTACGTCCACCAGTTGACGGGCGCTCAGGCGGTTCGCGCGCGAGAGTCCGGCTCCGTCATCGATCGTGAAGTCGTTCCAGCCGAAGCGCTTCCGCGCGAAGGCAGTCATGGTTCGTTTCGCACCCGCCATGCTCACCTGCCCCCGGGCCTGAGGCTCGGCTAACCGCAGGAACAGGGCGTTAGCGATGAAGTTGTTCGAGTACTTCAGCATCGGACCGGTCATTTCGGCGACTGTCCGGCTGTTCGCATGGCGATAGATGCGCTTCGCACCGCCAGGCACGGGGGCGAAGCGTTGCGCCGTGTCCACCTGGACGCCGGCCCCCTCAAGCTTGGCGGCGAGCAGCTCCCCGAAGTAGCGCAACGCGATCTCGCGCTCGCGCAGATTGACGCGCTGCTTTCCCGCGGCGCCGGCCAGGCCAAAGCGCCTCGCGGAGGCGGTCAGCGGGGTCTGGGGCTCCGCGCTGTGGACCTTGTCTCCAGTGCGCACCAGGCTGACGGTATTGAAGTTGGCCGCCAGTGCGGTCACGGGTGCGTCGTACGGATTGTCAGAGGACGAGCGCCCGGCGATCTCGACGTCGGAGCTGAAAAAGCTGTCGTCGAGGCCGATCCCCTTGACCCGGCCGGGTAGCTTGGCGGCGAGTGGCGTGATGACTCGGTCCAGCTCCTCGGAGACAAGGTACGGATCGGCGTAGCCCTTGATCCAGAGCCAGCCGGCATCGTCGAGGAAGAAATCGGTCTCGAAGCGATGGCTGCGCCCCCAAGTCTCGAGCGCCGCGAGCGCGGTCAAGACCTTCATGGTTGAGGCAGGGACCCTCGGCGTGTCGGCTCGCGTGGCGATCAGGTCGCGCCCGTTCTCCTTGAGCAGAAGGCTCGCCTTGCGAAGGCTCTGGGCCTGGGCGACCGGATTGGCCGCGACCGGAGCCATCCCGAGGCTCGCTGCAAGCAACAGAAGGGTGGTGATGAGGCCAGCAGCGGGCCGCTGCCTCCGCGCCTCTGGCCCCCGCTTCGAGC
>Ga0316576_10002338_pt1 | contig 10767 bp, 12 predicted proteins | sample S0NA_FD_203075 | JGI IMG/M metagenome (GOLD analysis project Ga0316576, IMG submission 203075) | Rhizosphere microbial communities from salt marsh grasses in Alabama, United States - S0-2_050615r3r5 | ecosystem: Host-associated > Plants > Roots > Rhizosphere | place: USA: Alabama | collected... | reverse complement strand
CGATCGCGCCACGTCGGTCGTGCGGCGCAGCCCGGCCGTCATGCCGTCCGGATAGTCGAGTGACGTGAGCAGGTCGAGGACGACGTCCATGGATTGGAACGTCGCCTCAGCGCCTTCGAGGTTCCCCGCCCGCAGGTAGTCGAGCATGCGGCGACGCTGCTCCCCCACGGCCTCGCCGAGCCCCTTGAGGTACGGGACCGAGTGCACGCCGACCTGCGAGGGCAGCGGGAGCGGCTCCCCCGCGAACAGCGCAGCGGTGAGGACCCCCTCGGCGTACTCCTTGACGGCGTCGTAGAAGAACCCGGCGTGGTAGATGTCCTGATGATCCGTGAGCGGGGCTTCGGCCTCGGCGATGAGCTTCCTCGCCTCGGACAGGAGCTCCTCGGCACGCTCCCGCTCGTCGCGGTGCAGGGCGCGGATCGCGTTCGCGGAGGTCCGGATGATGACTCGGCAGTTCTTGAGCGCCAGCTCCCGTGCGGCGTTCTTCTCGTCGAGGTCGGCCCTGACGGCCGCTTCGACGGCACCGAGATCGGGAGGTGAGGCGGCGTCCACCGGTTCAGCCGGCGATCACGCGCACCGTCGGCGACGCTTCCTCGAAATCGAGGTCTGCCGCCGTCGTCGGCGACGCAGGAACGCTCGTCGGGATCCGGACGACGGGAGCCCGTCGCACACGGTTCGGCTGCTTCGCTGCAAGGAGCATCGCAACGTACCCCCCGATCATGAGATCAACGACGATCGTCACGCCGAGGAAGAGCGTGCTCGACCAGAGGACCGCGATCGTGAGGGTCAGGAACGCAGCAGCAGCCATCGCGAGCAGAATCCGCTTCCTCCGCATCCGGGCGTGATGCCTCGCGTAGGCCGGTGTTCCGACCTGCGACACCGTCACATTGGCGAGCATGGCCTTCGAGCGCGCGAACGCACGCGTGGTGGCCTTGGGGTTCTCACGCCGGTGATCGAAAAAAGAAGGCAGCAGGAACGCCGCCCATGCCCCTGCGATGAGGATGAAGAGGATGATTTCCATCTGTCGTACTCCGCCGCTTGCTCGAGCGTACGCTCGGGCCGCGCGGGCTCAAAGCATTTCGCGCTTTCTCAACTCAGGCATTGTGGTCCGATGAGTCGCCTCCTAGCAACTCCAAACCGTGCCCGAGCGCCGGGAGGATAACCCCAAGCGACTCTTTCACACCGCCGACGGAGCCGGGGAGGTTGACGACGAGCGTCGTGCCGATCATCCCGGCGGTGCCGCGCGAGAGCATGCCGTGCGGGTTGCGGCCGAAGGTCGCCGCCCGCATCGCCTCGGCGAGCCCGGGGGCCTCCCGGTCGATGACGGACTTCGTCCCCTCGGGCGTGAGGTCCCGCTGCGTGAACCCGGTCCCGCCGGTCGTGACGACCAGATCGACGACTCCGGCGAGCTGGCGTAGCGCCTCCGCCACCGACTCGACCCCGTCGGGCACGACCCGGCACTCGATCACCCGGAAGCCGGCGTCTTCGAGGAGCCCGGCGGCGGCAGGCCCCGAGCGGTCTTCGGCACTGCCGGCCGAGACACGGTCCGAGACGGTGACAACGGACGCTGTGTGCTCACGCACGGCGCCACTCCCCCGACCGCCCGCCCGACTTCTCGAGGAGTCGGACGCCGCCGATCATGGCGGAGCGGTCGATGCCTTTGATCATGTCGTAGAGGGCGACGGCGCCGACCGCTGCGCCCGTCATCGCCTCCATCTCGACTCCGGTCTTGGCCGTCACCGTCACGGTGACGGTGATCGTGGCGCCCGCTGCCGTCGGCTCGACGCCCACCGAAACGGACTCGATGGGCAGCGGGTGGCACAGGGGAACGAGCGACGAGGTGGCCTTGGCCGCCTGGATGGCTGCGATCCGCACGGTGGCCACCGCATCGCCCTTCGGGAGATCGCCGGAGAACAGCCGGTCACGGGTTGGACCGTCCATCACGACCGTGGACTCCGCGACGGCGCGGCGCAGCGTCGCCTGCTTCTCACCAACGTCGACCATGTGGACATTGCCGGCTTCGTCGAGATGGGTCAGGTCATCGGTCACCGAGCACCTCCTTGCGCGTTCGTGCCTCCGGTCGATGGATCATCTCGAGCTCGACGCCACCGCCGGGCGCGACTGCGCCGACGCCGACCGGCACGACGGCGAGCGCGTCGGCGAGGGCGAGCGCCGAAAGCACATTGGACGATTGACCTCCCGCCTTCGTGACGGTCCACCTGCCGTCATCTCCCGGCCCGCCGGTGACGCGGACGAACACCGCCTTCTCCGGGTTCGTCTCGACACCGTCGGCCAGGGTGCCGGGGATCCGCTCGCGAAACAGCGCTCGTGCGCCCATCATCGCGAGGAGCGCAGGGCGAACGAACTGCTCGAACGAGACGAACACCGACACCGGGTTCCCGGGGAGCCCGAAGAACACGGCCTCGCCGATCGTCCCGAACCCGAAGGGCTTCCCAGGCTGCATCGCGATCTTCCAGAAGTCGACGGAGCCGCGGTCGCGCAGCGAGAGCTTCACGACGTCGTAGTCCCCCATCGACACGCCCCCGCTCGTGATGACCACGTCGGCCCCCTTCGCAGCGTCGTCGATCTCCCGAGCGAAGCCGTCGCCGCGGTCGGCGACGATGCCGAAGTCGACCACCTCGGCGCCGAGCTCACGGAGCAACGCAGTGAGGAGCGTTCGGTTCGAGTCACGTACCGTGCCGCGCGCGAGCGATTGCGTCGACGGCGGCACGAGCTCATCGCCGGTCGACATGAGCGCGACGATCGGACGCCGCCGAACCGGCGGTCGGAGGCCCATCGAGGCGAGAACCGCGACGTGCGGAGGGCGGAGCCTGATGCCGGCCCCGAAGACCCTCGCGCCTTCCCGCAAGCTGCCGCCGACCGGACGGATGTTCGCGCCGCGAGCTGCAGGCGCGAGGATGCGAACCCGGTCGGCGCCCCGCGGTTCGGTTGCCTCGACCGGGACGATCGCGTCGGCGCCGTCGGGGATCGGCGCGCCGGTCATGATCCGCACCGCTGCACCGTGCTCGACGCTGACCGTCGGCGGTGCGCCGGCCGGAACGTCGTCGACGACGACGAGTTCCACCGGGACGGTCGCGGTATCGGCGGCGAGGACGGCGAAGCCGTCCACCGCCGAGTTCTCGAAGCCGGGAAGGTCCTCAGGGGCGTCGACGGGCGCGGCGAGAGCCCGACCGACCGCCTCCTCCCACTCCACGGTCACCGCGTCGAGGAGCGGGACACGGTCGAGGACCTCGGCCTGCATGTCGGGCAGCGGCCTCACGCCTCCACAACCTTTCGCTCCGATCCTGCGAAGAGCCTGCGGATATTGGGGAGGTGGCGCACGACGACGAGCACGACGATTCCGGCGCCCCACGCAAGCGACCAGCCACGGGCGCCGCCGAGCGCAAGCGCAGGCAGATAAAGGGCCATCGCTGCGAGGGACGCGATGGACGCCACTTTGAAGAAGAGGGTGACGGCGAGCCAGCCGAGCGCGAGCACCAGGCCGGGCAGCCAGGCGAGGTAGAGCAAGCCCCCGAGCGCGGTCGCGACGCCGCGACCGCCGCGGAAGCGGTGCCAGATCGGCAAGATGTGGCCTGCGACGGCGAAGAAGGCGCACGCAACGGAGAGCGTCTCGCCGGTGGCCGTCGACGTCGCCGCCCCCGCCCAGAGAGCACCGATCGCCGCAGCGGCGGCTCCCTTCCCGGCGTCGCCGACGAGCACGAGGGCCGCCGGGCCCTTCCCCAGCGAGCGGTAGACGTTCGAGACGCCGGGGTTTCCGCTCCCGACGCGGTAGATGTCGATACCCCGGAGCCGGGGCACGATGACCCCGAATCCAATGGAGCCGAGAAGATACGCGAGGGCGAGCGGCACGAGGACGTCCACCGGCGAGAGTCTATGCGGCGCCGCCCGCTGAGCAGGTCGCACGGTCCTCGCGGGTTCGCGAGGAATGTGCTTCCACCTTCCGCGAGTCCGCGCAACAATGGTGGAGAAGCTCTCCCTCCCCGTGGGCAACTGAACGCAGGCCCCCCACCATTCCCCCTGCTTGCGTGAGGCGACCACGGGGAGGGACCTTCCGTCGCCGGCGGCCGGCTTCAGAGGTCTTCCCACCGGGCGAAGCTCGCGATACGTTCGACGAGTGTTCTGGTTGACCCGTCCCCCGTACCTGCGCTGGGCCGCCGCGACGGCGGTCGTCGTTTGCGCGTTCGCTTGGGATCTCCATCAGCGGGCCGAGGCTCCGTTCCCCTTCGCAGCGGCGGAGATCCGCGCAGGTACGACCCTCTCCGACGACCTCGTCGAGTGGCGGGCGCTCCCGGTTGGGCTCATGGCGATGCCCGATCTCTCGAACCCGGTGGCGGCCCGCGACATCCCCGCAGGCGAGCCGATCGTCGAATCCTCACTCGCCGACGGCATGCTCGTCCCGGAGGGGTGGTGGTCGGTCGCACTCCCGCTCCCGTCGACGGCTGCGCCCGGCTCACGCGTCCGTCTCATCAGCGTCGACACACCGCTCGACGTCGAGGGCGTCGTGGTGGCCGGCGGGTCCGACGACCTCTTCACGGTCTCGGAGCTCGGCTCCGTGGCGGTGCCGCCCGAAGCTGCCGCGGATGTCGCCGTTGCATCTGCGACGGGTGCGCTCGTAGCGTTGCTCGAGCCCTGACCGCCTCCGGGAGCCGCACCGGGCCCCCCGGGCCTACAGTTACGCGATGCTCGATGCGATCCTCTGGGGCGCGGTACAGGGACTCACGGAGTTTCTCCCCATCTCGTCGAGTGGGCACCTCGTGCTCGTGCCGGCGATGCTCGGGAGAGAGGTCCCCGACCTCGCGACGTCGGCGATGTTGCACCTCGGCACGCTCGTCGCCGTGCTCATCTACTACCGCCAGGATCTCGCGCGCATGGCCCGTTTCGACCGGCCCGGTCGCCGGATGATCACGATCATCGCCATCGGCACGATCCCGGCCGTGATCCTCGGCCTCCTCTTCGAGGACACGCTCGACCGGCTGACCGAGCATCCCGCAGCGGTTGCCGGCATGCTGATCCTCACCGGGGTGATCCTGCTGGGGACGACGTTCCTCCGCCGCGGCGAACGGCAGACCGAGCAACTCGCCCCGTCCGACGCAACGCTGATCGGCTTCGCGCAGTCCTTCGCCCTCATCCCGGGCATCTCCCGATCCGGTATGACCATCTCCGCCGGCCTCGCCCGCGGCATGGGACGCGTCGAAGCGGCGCGGTTCGCGTTCCTCCTCGGGATTCCGGCAATCGCCGGAGCGGGGTTGTTGTCCCTGGCGCGGATGGTTGGGGACGGCGCGGGCGTCACCATCGAGACGATCGTCGGGATGGTCGTGGCGGCACTCACCGGATACTGGGCGATCGCTTTCCTGATCAAGGTGCTGGGACGCGTGGGCCTCGCCCCCTTCGGCATCTACTGCGTCGTCGCAGGGATCCTCGGCGTGGTGATCATCTAGGTGCAGCATTGTCCGGCGGCCGGGGAGCAGACGACCACCGCCATGCCGCCCATCGTGCGCCTACCGGCTACGCGCCGTAGGCCGAGCTCACCCGCATCTGCTCGGCGATGTGCACATTGACGAGCGACGGGAGCCCGCTGTCCTGTGCCCGCTCGAGGGCCGGTCGCAACTCTGCAGGATCCTCCACGAACTCCCCGTAGCCGCCGAGCCCGCTCACCATCTCGTCGTAGCGGCGGACACCGAGGTCGGCGCCGACGAGGCGGTCCGGGTAGAGCATGCGCTGGATCGCTTTGATGTTGTTCCACGCGCCGTCGTTGCCGACGACCCCGACCACGGGCAGCCCGTGGCGAACGAGCGAGTCGTACTCCATGCCGTTGAACCCGAACGACCCGTCCCCAAACACGATGCCTACCCTCGCCTCGGGCTCGAGCACCTTGGCGGCGAGGGCGAACGGGGCTCCGACGCCCAGGCAGCCGAACGGACCGGGGTCGAGAAGCCCACCCGGCCGACTCGTCCGCAGCCACTTCGCCGTCGTCGACACGATGTCCCCTCCGTCCGCGGCGACGATCGTGTCGTCGGCGAAGAACTCGGCGACCTCTCGAGCGAACCGCTCGGGCGCGATCGGTGAGCCGTCCGAAGCTGCGGCCTCGTCTGCGGCGGCCAGCTTCTTCGTCTCCACGGCTCGGATCTGCTCCGCCCACCCCGGGTCACCCGACGGGCCGGCTCGATCGGCGATCTGAGCTGCGACGGCGCCCGGGTCGGCGACGACGCCGACCGTGGCAGCGCGGTTCCACCCGACCCGAGACGGCTCGGCGTCGATCTGGATGACCGCAGCATCGCGCCCGACCTTCCGCCCGAAGCCGGTCCGGAAGTCCCAGTCGACGCCGAGCGCCAGAACGAGATCAGCCGATGCGAGCGCCTCGGACCGGGCGCGATTCCCGAGGAGCGGATGGTCCCATCGCAGAGCCCCTCGCGCGAGGCTGTTGAGGAACACGGGGGCCTGGAGCGTGTCGACGAGTGCTGCGATGGCGCCGGCCGGATCCGCGTGGCGGCTCCACCGATACCCGGTCCCTGCGAACACGACCGGACGCTCGGCAACCGCGATGAGCGCGAGGGCCGTTGCCAAGGTCTCGTCGTCGAGGCACGCGGCCTGGGCCGCCCGGTAGCCCGACGGCCAGAGGATCGCGTTCTCCTCGACGATCCCCGACTGGACATCCCAGGGGATGTCGAGGAAGGCGGGACCGCCCCGTCCGGAGAACGCATGCCGGGCGGCGGTGGCCACGTACTCGGGCAGGCGCGCCGTCTCGTACGCAGTATCCGCCCACTTCGTGATCGAATGGAACAAGCGGGGGTGGTTCATCTCCTGGAGCCCGCCTCGGAGGTGCTCGGTGGTGAGGTGGCGGCCGCCGATGAGGAGCACCGGGCTGTTGGCGAACCAGGCGTTGGCGATTCCGGTGACCGTGTCGGTAACGCCCGGCCCGGCGGTGGCGACGACGACGCCGAGCCTCCCGGTGAGCCGGGCGTAAGCATCGGCTGCATGGGCGGCGGCCTGCTCGTGGCGCACGTCGACGACCCGGATCCCTTCCTCGACGCAGCCGTCGATGACCGGCAGCACGTGCCCGCCGGTGAGCATGAACACCGTGTCGACGCCCTCGGCGCGCAACGCTCGCGCCACTGCCCGGCCACCGTGAATCTTCGCCATCAGCCCTCCTGTCGCGAACGAGGCCCATTCTGGTCGACGGTGGTCCTGCCGAGTTCGGCGGCCCGGAGTCGGTTGTGCCTCCGACGCGGCATACTTCGGATCGACCACGATCCCGAGAGAGTTGCGATGTTCCGCCGCAAGGCAAAGCCACAGAAGATCCACAGCCTCGACGAGATCGAGCCGCTCGTCGAGTCCGGCAAGCCCGTCATGATCAACTTCACCCAGGTGGGATGCCCCGCGTGCCAGGTGATGGACGGGATCGCGAACGAGCTTGCACGCGAGTACGGCGAGTCCGCGCACATCGTGAAGCTCGACATCGGGCGGGTCCAGGGAGCGATCGACGCCTACCGGATCCGGTCGACCCCGACGACGGTCGTCATCGCCCCTGCTCCGGAGAAGACCTCGAAGAAGGCACGCAAGCGCGCGCAGTCCGGTGCGGCCTCCGACCGGCGGCCGACGCAGCGGTTCCGCGCCTCAGGTCTCATCAAGAAGCACCAGCTCGAACGCGTCCTGACGTCGAACGGCGCCGTCCCAGGAGCGAAGTAGCGGTCTCGTTGCTCGTGTCCCGCCCGGTGCTGATCATCCCGCGTGCCCGGGCGGCTTCGGGATCGACGCCAGCGCCTGGCGCCGTGCTTCCACGATCTCATGGCCGATCTGCTCGATCGAGTCCATGAGCCACAGATAGGCGGCCTTGCCCGGGCGGAAGTCCGCCTCGGCCATGCCCTGGATCCGACCCTGCTCCTGGAGCTGCTTGACCTGGCGATGGTTGTTCACCGGGTCGAGGATGTAGACGCCGAGGGTCTTGCCGCCGCGCTCGTTGAGGATGGAGAAGCAGGGAACGTCGGACGGCCCGTCGGCGATGTAGATCATGTGCCGCAACGGGACGCGGCGGTCCTCCTCGGAGATCCTCGCGTTCACGTCGACGTCCTGGCTCCGGTTCACGCCCTTGTTGATCTCGAACAAGGCTCGCGTCTTCGCGGAGTTGTCGATCGTGTATCCGAACTGGCTCACGGGCGCCGGCGCAGTGCTCACCGGCAACTGGTCGAGATACCCGGGCGGTGCCGGAGTCTCGATGAGCGTGTTCGCCCAGATCCCGTCGACGTGCCCGGCGAAGACGCTGCCTTCGATCATCGGCCGAATCCCGGTCGACACGATGTAGTGCTCGACCTTGATCCCCTCCGCAGCGAACTCGGGGATGCTCTCCACGTGTGCCCTCGCCTCGTCCAGGAAGCCCGGCATCCCCGGTGCGGGAACGATGGCGGCGCCCAACTCACGGAGGCGCTCGTTCGTCAGGCCCTTGAAGATCCCCTCCCGGACGTAGCTGAGGAGATGGCCCAGGTACGCGAGATCCCGCTGGATGACGACGCCGCTGCGCTTGTAGTAGTCGACGAGGCCGTTCACCTCCGACCAGAAGACGTCGCGATCGACGCCGTACGCGTCGAAGATCGGCTCCTGCATGTTCCCCGGGATGAGCGTACGGTCGAAGTCCCAGACCAAGGCGATGACGGTCTGGGTGTAGAGCGGGACGGGCATGCTGTGAGGTTAGGTGGCCGGAGGCCGCCGCGACTCCATCACGGCGTCTCGAACGCCCCGAACGACACACTCTCGCTGCCAGACCACCAGCCTTGGAGCCGCGCCGGCGTTCCGCGCAACCCATCGTGCGCCTCACCGAGCCGGTCGAGGGAGATGAGGACGACCGGCCGGAACCCCTTCGCCGCGAGCGTCCATGCCGCCGGAGCGAGTGCTGCTGCGGCAACGTCGGAGTCGAGCAGGATCTCGACCGTGCGATCCGCAGCCCCGACGACGGCGCGCAGCGCACCGAGGTCGGAGGGCACCTTGAGAAGCTCGGCGAGCGGCATCGCGGTGGCGAGATCGCCGCGCCGCGAGTAGGCGTCGAGGACCGCCGCCGAGACGCGATCGACGTCGGTGACGAACGACTCCTGAACTGCTACCGCCATGTGACCCTCCGTGTCTTACACGAGTGTAATTCGCCGAACGCCCTCTGCCAAAGCGCGCTCCACCCACTTCGCACAGTCATCGGCCCCGCATGGATCCGTGCCGCGCTCGACGGCACGGCGCCCATGTTGCGTCGGGGCTCTCGATCCTCCGGGTACAGCTCGCGGCCGGGGCTATCGTCCCGCGCATGGAACGGCAGCTCATCAAGTACGTCCTCGGCCGCGATGACTTCGGCGCGACCGTCACCGTGGCCGGCTGGGTGCGGACACGACGCGACTCGAAGGCCGGTATCTCGTTCATCGACCTCACCGACGGCTCGACCCTCACAGGCCTGCAAGTCGTTGCCCCAAACGAGCTGCCGAACTACGACGAGGACGTGCTCCGGCTGACGATCGGCAGCGCCGTTCGCATCACCGGCGAGCTCGTCGAATCCCCCGGGAAGGGCCAGCGCGTCGAGGTCAAGGCAACCGAGGTCGAGCCGTTCGGCTTCGCCGACCCCGAGACCTACCCGCTCCAGAAGAAGCGGGTGTCGTTCGAGCACCTCAGGGAGATCGCCCACCTGCGGCCGCGGACGAACACGATCGGCGCCGTCACCCGGGTCCGTAACTCCCTGTCCTATGCGACGCACCGCTTCTACCAGGACCGCGACTTCATCTACCTCCACGCCCCGCTCATCACCGCGAGCGACGCCGAGGGCGCCGGGGAGATGTTCCGGGTCACGACCCTCGACCCCGATGCTCCCCCGCGTACGCACAACGGCGCGGTCGACTTCAGCGAGGACTTCTTCGGCGGGAAGGCGTTCCTCACGGTGAGCGGGCAGCTCAACGCCGAGGCGTACGCCCTCGCCGTCGACCGCGTCTACACCTTCGGACCGACGTTCCGTGCCGAGAACTCGAACACGCGCCGGCATCTCGCCGAGTTCTGGATGATCGAGCCCGAGATGGCCTTTGCCGACCTTCACGACAACGCGGACCTCGCCGAGGACTACGTCCGCTACCTCGTGCGCTACGTGCTCGACAACAACGGGACCGACCTGGAGCTCTTCAACAAGTGGGTGGACACGTCCCTGCTCGACACCCTGACGACGGTCGCCGACAGCGAGTTCGAACGTATGACGTACACCCAGGCGATCGACCTGCTGGAACGGGCTGAGGCGGAGTTCGAGTTCCCCATCGCGTGGGGCGACGACCTTCAGTCGGAGCACGAGCGGTACCTGACCGAGCAGGTCGTGAAGCGCCCGGTCATCGTCACCGACTTCCCGTTCGACATCAAGGCGTTCTACATGCGCCGCAACGACGACGGCAAGACGGCCGCAGCTATGGACGTCCTCGTCGCAGGCGTCGGCGAGATCATCGGCGGAAGCCAGCGCGAGGAGCGTCTCGACGTCCTCGCAGACTCGATGCGGATCAAAGGGATGGATGAGGACCAGCTGTGGTGGTACCTGGACCTCCGTCGATTCGGGAGCGCGCCGCACGCGGGCTTCGGCCTCGGCCTCGAGCGCATGGTGCAGTTCGCCACAGGGATGCAGAACATCCGCGACGTCATCCCGTTCCCGCGCACGCCCCGCAACGTCGGCTTCTGAGGATCGGTGAGTGTCACCACCTCCGTCCGGGCGGATGGTGGGTCGGGACGAGGCCTACGGGACGAGCA
>Ga0316576_10002335_pt1 | contig 10770 bp, 12 predicted proteins | sample S0NA_FD_203075 | JGI IMG/M metagenome (GOLD analysis project Ga0316576, IMG submission 203075) | Rhizosphere microbial communities from salt marsh grasses in Alabama, United States - S0-2_050615r3r5 | ecosystem: Host-associated > Plants > Roots > Rhizosphere | place: USA: Alabama | collected... | reverse complement strand
GCCGCGTTCGCAGGCGCATGCAGAAACGCTGGAATCGTTTTCGTCGGACCACCCGAAGAATCGATACTGGCAATGGGTTCAAAGAGCGAGGCGCGGCAGCTGATGGCTTCGGCCGGCGTTCCGGTGCTGCCAGGCTACGACTCAGAGGATCAGTCGGACGAACGTCTTCGCGATGCAGCCAGGGAACTGGGCTTCCCGCTCCTGATAAAGCCCACCGCCGGTGGCGGCGGCAAGGGCATGCGCGTCGTGAGGGCGGGTGGCGAATTCGATGAGGCGCTGGCTGCAGCGAGGCGCGAGGCGGGCAAAGCCTTTGGCGATCAACGCGTACTGCTCGAGCGTTTTGTCGAGCAGGGACGGCATGTCGAGATCCAGGTCTTCGCCGATCAGCACGGCAATGCCGTGCACTTGTTCGAGCGGGATTGCTCGCTGCAGCGCAGGCACCAGAAGGTGATCGAGGAGGCGCTCGCGCCGGAACTCGATGAGGCGACACGCGAGCGTATGGGCGGAGCAGCCGTCGCCGCTGCGCGCGCGGTCGGTTACGAGGGAGCAGGCACGGTCGAATTTCTGTTCGATGGAAAAGCGTTCTATTTCCTCGAGATGAACACCCGCCTTCAGGTCGAACACCCGGTCACCGAGATGATCACCGGTCTCGACCTCGTCGAGTGGCAATTGCGCGTTGCGGCGGGCGAATCGCTTCCGCTGAATCAGCAGGCGATTGCGAGCAGCGGACACGCAATCGAGGCACGCCTTTACGCCGAAGACCCGCAGAGTGGATTCCTGCCTTCGACCGGTCGTCTCGAGCGGTTCGACATGCCTCACGAGGTTGCGAATGTTCGCGTCGACGCCGGCGTGCAGGCGGGCGACGAAGTTTCGATTCATTACGACCCGATGCTCGCGAAGATCATTGCATGGGCGCCCGAGCGTTCGATTGCGATTCAGCGATTGCGTGCCGCGCTGGAGAGTGTCGTCGTCGAGGGCGTAAAAACCAACGCAAGGTATCTGTGGGAGGTGCTCGGCGCGCCGCAGGTGCTCGCGGGGGAGCTCAGCACGCGTCTGCTCGAAACAGCTTTGCGCCCGGAATTGTCCGCTCCCGAAGAAGAAACCGAAGACGCCTGGTTGCTGGCGGCAGCGGCGATCGTGCTCCAGTTGCCCGGAGATGCCCAGGGTGTGGCGGATGCCGCCGCCTCCCCCTGGCAGGCCGCAACGGGCTTCAGGGTCAACCAGCCCCCCGTGGTGCGCGTCGCGCTGCGGCTTGGCGAAGATCGGCGCTGGCTGCGTATCGACCGCGAACCCGGTGGCCTGTCAGTGCGCTACGCCGGTCGTACGCGACATGTCGAAGTCGAGCGCCAGGCGGGCGGGCGCCTGGCCGGCTGTATCGACGGGCGGCCGGTGAATGCGCGATTCGACCTCGACCACGAAGAACTCCTGCTGCAGCGCCAGTGCCTGGCGTTTCGATTCGTTGCGGACACCGGTGCCGAGCAGCACGCGTCGGCGGAGCATGAAGGTCATCTCAAGGCCCCGATGCCCGGGCACGTGCTCGATGTGCGCGCCAGGGCGGGCCAGGAAGTCAGTGCCGGCGCGGTGCTCGTCGTGCTCGAGGCCATGAAGATGGAGCACTCCCTGATGGCACCCTGGGACGCAGTTGTCGAGAGCGTCGATGTCAGGAGCGGCGACCGGGTCGAGGAGGGTGCTGAGCTGGTTCGGCTGGTACCGGCCGAATAATTTTGCACTGCGGAATTCCGAGGCACCTGACGAGGTTCATTTTGCTAGAATTCGCGGCCAATTAGTCGCCTCGCGGGCCGTGTTCCGGGCGACCCACCTGGATCAGCGGCAGCGGAGGATCAATGCAGCCCAACGGGGCCGTATTAGAGGCGCGAGCGGTAAACGCGTGGCGCGGCGACAGGCACATCCTGAGGGACGTGTCTTTCGTGCTGCGTGCCGGTGAATTCATGAAAATTACCGGCCCGAATGGCGTTGGCAAGACAACCCTGATCCGCCTCGTCGTTGGCCTGTTGCCTGGAGAAAGCGGCAGCGTGCTCTGGAACGGTGCGCCGGTGGGTAAAGTACGCGACGATTTCAATACCGCGCTGGGCTACCTGGGACATCCGAACTCGCTGAAGGCGGACCTTAGTGGCCGTGAAAATCTTAAATTTCTCGCGGGGTTGCGTCAGTCTCTTAATGCAACAGATATCGACGATGCGCTGGACCGGGTCGGCATTCTCTCGCGAGGCGACATACCGGCGCGCTCCCTGTCCGCGGGCCAGAAAAGACGCCTGGCGCTGGCTCGCCTGCTGCTCGCGGAGGCCGACCTGTGGGTCATGGATGAACCGGCCACGAACCTCGACGCCGCGGGCGTCAATCTGGTCGAGGACCTCATTCGGGAACACGTCGCAAAGGGTGGGTTGGTCCTGGCGGCGGCACACCAGCGACTGCTCGATGATGCGAGCATCTTGCGCCGGCTGGAGCTGAACTGATGGCCAGGCAGGCGCTGGGCAAGGCGGCGATGCTGGTGTTCCAGCGCGACCTGACGCTGGCCTGGCGACGCTGGGACGAGGTAACTCAGCCGCTGATTTTCTACGTGGTCGTAACGACACTGTTTCCGCTGGCCACCACGCCGGATCTGAGCCAGTTGCGCGTCATCTCTGGCGGCGTGATCTGGGTTGCGGCCCTGTTGTCCTCGTTGCTCGCGCTGGAATCTTTGTTCCGAACGGATGTCGAAGACGGAACCATGGAACAATGGGTATTGTCCGGACAGCCGCTCGGTTGGCTTCTGCTGTCGAAGGTGGCGTCGCACTGGATGCTGACGGGCCTGCCGCTGGTCGTGATTTCGCCCATCGTCGGCACGGCACTCGGCTTGCCGTATGAGGCCTGGGGAACGCTGATCGTTTCGTTGTTGCTCGGAACGGCGACGCTCAGCCTGCTTGGTGGTATTGGCGCTGCGCTGACCGTCGGTGTTCGGCGCGGCAGCGTGCTGCTGTCGCTGCTTGTATTGCCGCTGGCGATGCCATTGCTGATTTTCGGTGCGCGGGCGGTCACGATGAGAATGGACGGTGATTCGCCAGCTGGCCCGTTACAGTTGCTGGCTGCCATCTTCTTTCTGGCGCTGAGTCTCGGGCCGCTGGCGATGTCCGCAGCAATCCGGATCAGCGTCGAGAGTTAATCGGATCAACTTAGAGCTTTGACGAAGGACGACTATGTGGACCTGGTTCCATAAACTGGCTTCTCCGCCGCATGCCTACCGGATCCTCGGGCGTCTTGCCCCATGGTTTGGCTGGCCGGCGCTGGTGCTCATTCTCACGGCTGCCTACTGGGGCCTGGTTCGCGCGCCAACCGACTACCAGCAGGGCGACGCCTTTCGCATTCTGTACGTTCACGCCCCCGCAGCCTGGATGTCGATGTTCATTTACGTATCGATGGCGATTGCGGCAGGGGTGGGCCTGATCTGGCGCATCAAGCTGGCCCACGCGGCCGCAGCGGCTTCGGCACCGATCGGCGCGTCGTTTACTTTTCTTGCACTGGCAACCGGCTCAATCTGGGGCAAACCCATGTGGGGAACCTGGTGGGTCTGGGACGCTCGACTGACGTCCGAGTTGATCCTCTTTTTTCTCTACCTGGGATACATGGCGCTGCGGGCGTCATTCGACGACCCCCAGCGGGCGGACCGGGCGAGCGCGGTGCTGGCAATCGTAGGTGTAATCAACGTGCCGATCATCCACTATTCAGTGGAGTGGTGGTCGACCCTGCATCAGCCTGCTAGCGTCACGAAGTTCGACAAGCCGTCGATCGCGCTGCCGATGCTGATCCCGTTGTTCATCATGATCGCTGGCTATCAGTTCTATTACGGCTGGGCGCTTTGCCGGCGACTGCGCGGCGAGATCCTGAGTCGCGAGCGCAAAGCAACCTGGCTCGATAAGGACAGTTAAAACATGGACTTGAAAGAATTTCTTCACATGGGGGGTTACGCCGGTTTTGTCTGGACCGCGTACGGCCTGACCACCCTGATCCTCGTAGCAAACTGGTGGGCTGCGCGACGAAAAGAGGCTGTGGAGCTGATAGATGCGCGCCGACGTGTTCGATTCCAGAAGGAGAGCAGACAATGACCCCCCGTCAAAAGCGTATGACGACCGTCGCGGTGATTCTCGCCGGTGTCGGCATTGCAACGGCCTTCGCCCTGCAGGCCTTTCAGCAGAACCTGCTCTATTACTACAGCCCGACGCAGATTCTCGGTGGCGAGGCACCCGGTTCCCGCTCTTTCCGAGTCGGTGGGCTCGTCGAGAACGGCAGCGTGGTGCGTGCACCGGGTAGCCTCGAGGTCAACTTCGTTCTCACCGATTTCGCAAACCAGGTGAACGTGAGTTACACCGGCGTGCTGCCCGATCTGTTCCGCGAAGGGCAGGGCATCATTGCCCGCGGCAAGCTCGATGAAAGCGGCCGCTTCGTCGCCGAGGAGGTTCTGGCGAAGCACGATGAGAACTACATGCCGCCCGAAGTCAAAGACAGCCTCAAGCCCCATGGCGAAGCGGCGAAGGCAATGAATCAAGAAAGCACCTGAGCAGTTCAGGCGGGAGATGTCGATGGTTGTTGAACTCGGTCTTTTTGCGCTGATCCTGGCCCTGCTGCTTGCCATCGCCCAGGTATGGTTTGGCCTGGCGGGTGCCGCCCTCGGCAATCGTCGATGGATGTCTGCGGCACGTCCTGCCGTCACGGGACAATGGGTATTCGTGCTGGCGTCGTTCATGGTCCTGTCATGGGCGTTCTACAAGAACGACTTTTCGGTGCTCTACGTCGCGAGCAATTCGAACTCTGAGCTGCCGACTTTTTACCGCTTTGCCGCGGTATGGGGCGCGCACGAAGGTTCATTGCTGCTTTGGGCGCTGGCGCTGGCGACCTGGTCAGTGGCGGTCGGCGTATTCAGCCGTAACCTTCCGGAGACCTACGCGGCCCGTGTGCTCGGCGTGCTCGGCTTCGTCAGCGTTGGATTCCTGTTGTTCATACTGCTGACCTCGAACCCTTTCGAGCGCCTCGTTCCTGCCGCGATGGACGGACGCGACCTGAATCCGCTGCTGCAGGATTTCGCGCTCGCGATTCATCCGCCGATGCTCTACATCGGCTATGTCGGCTTTGCCGTCGCTTTCGCGTTTGCCGTTGCCGCTCTTCTTGAGGGGCAGCTCGATGAGAAATGGGCTCGCTGGACCCGGCCATGGACAACCCTGTCGTGGATGTTCCTCACCGTCGGAATCGCGCTCGGAAGCTGGTGGGCCTACTACGAACTCGGCTGGGGTGGCTGGTGGTTCTGGGACCCGGTCGAAAACGCCTCGTTCATGCCGTGGCTGGTTGGCACGGCCTTGATTCATTCGCTTGCGGTGACCGAGAAGCGCGGCCTGTTCAAGAGCTGGACGCTCCTGCTGGCAATCATTGCGTTCTCACTGAGCCTGCTCGGTACGTTCCTGGTGCGTTCGGGTGTGCTCGTATCGGTGCACGCTTTTGCGAGCGACCCGAGCCGCGGACTGTTCATCCTGATATTCCTGGCCCTGTGCATTGGCGGTTCCCTGGCGCTGTTCGCCTGGCGCGGCCCCGCGCTGCGTGCGCGCGGCGGCTTTGAAACCGTCTCGAGGGAGTCCTTCCTGCTGTTCAATAACGTGCTGCTGCTGGTCTCCGCCGCGTTGATCCTGCTGGGCACGCTTTATCCGTTGTTTCTTGATGCGCTGAACCTGGGCAAGATTTCCGTCGGCCCGCCTTACTTCAATACCGTGTTCCTGATCCCGGGCCTGCCGCTGCTGTTCCTGCTCGGCGTCGGAATGCACGCCGCCTGGAAGAAAGCGCGGCTGGCCGACAAGAAGTTGCCCCTGCTGGTCATGTTCGTGGTGGCGCTTGCCGGCGGCATACTGGTGCCAATACTGGCCTACGACAGTTTTCACGTAATGACCGCCGTGGGCCTGACGGCCGGGTTCTGGGTAATCCTGTCGTCCCTGTATGAGCCGATTCAGCGGCTGCGCAAGAACTATGCCCTGTCCGGCAGCGTTCTCGGCATGACGATCGCCCATATTGGCGTTGGCCTGTTCACGATCGGCGTGACCGTCACCGAGTCTTATCGGATCGAGAAAGACATCTCATTGAAGCCCGGAGAGAGCATCAGCATCAAGGACTACGAATTCACGTTCAACAGTTCCAGGCGTGTCGATGGGCCGAATTACGATGCGATCGAGGGTGAAGTCGCAATCACCGAAGGCGACAAGCTGATCGCGACGCTGCACCCACAGAAGCGTGTTTACCGGGTGCAGCGCAGCCCGATGACCGAAGCGGGCATCGAGGCCGGCTGGAACCGCGACCTGTTCGTGGCGATGGGGGAAGACCTGGGCCAGGGCTCCTGGAGCATGCGCCTGCAGTACAAGCCGATGGTGCGATTTATTTGGCTGGGTGCGCTGGTTATGGCAATCGGCGGACTGGTCTCGGTGACTGACCGTCGTTACAGGGCCCGCAAGCGCGCAACGAGCACGGTGGGCGCCCCGGGCGCGGTCGCTGCTCGCTGAGCCGGGGATAAGGAATGCTAAAGTACATCGTCCCGTTTGCCGTCTTTGTGTTGCTCGGCGCCTTTCTGTTCGTCGGCCTGTATCGCGATCCGAGATACGTGCCATCGCCACTGATTGGCAAGCCCGCCCCGGCGTTCAGCCTGCCAAGTCTTCAGGACCCCCAGTATCCCGTCGCGACCCGTGAACTGATGGGCCAGCCCTGGATACTGAACGTATGGGGCACCTGGTGCGGTGGCTGCCGCGAAGAACACGACAAGTTGCTGGTTATCGCGAAACAGAACACAGTCCCGCTGATCGGCCTGAACTGGAAAGACGACAGCAATGCCGCCCGGAAATGGCTGCGCGACCTGGGTAATCCTTATGCCGCAGTAGCCGTTGACCAGGAAGGGCGTACTGCAATCGACTGGGGCGTATACGGGGCACCGGAAACCTTCCTGATAGGACCGGACGGCCTGGTCCTGTACAAGCACATTGCGCCGATGACGATGGAAGTGTGGAAGCGCGAGTTTCTGCCGCGTATCGAAGCCGCGCGCGCCGGCCGGGAGCAGAGTTCGTCATGATGCTTTTTGTCCGATTGATTCTGACCGCCTGCTTTCTTGGCCTGAGCAGCCAGGCGCTGGCGATCGACCAGGTCCACGCATTTGACGACCCCGCGTTGCAGGAGCGATACGAAAACATCAACCGCGAGCTACGCTGCCTGGTCTGCCAGAACCAGACCATCGCCGACTCCAATGCAACGCTCGCTGGCGACCTGCGTCGCGAAGTGAAGGAGCTGATCGCGGCGGGCAAGACCGACGATGAGATCAGGGAATTCATGATCGAACGGTACGGCGATTTCGTGCTCTATCGGCCACGCATGACCGGCACCAATTTTCTGCTGTGGGCCGCGCCGGCGCTGATGCTAATCGCCGGTTTCTTCGTCGCCTTGCGAGTGATTCGTCGCCGTGCTGCCGAAACCGAACTCGACCCCGATGGCCCCGAGGAGGCCGGTAACCCGTGACTGAATTTATCGTTTTCTGCGCCGCGATGGTGATCGCGGCCGCATTGCTGGTACTGCGCCCATTGCTCGGGAAATCTTCCGCGGAGACGTCGGCCGATCAGCCATCCATGCCGCGAGCCAGGGTTGCCGCGGTTCTCGTTGCGGTGTCACTGCCCATCGCCGCGCTCGCCTTGTACCCACTGGTATCGAATTTTCCATGGAAAAACCCGAACCTCCTCACCGGGGCGGCCGCATCGCACGCGGAAGGCGCGGGCTCGCTGGAAGAAATGGTCGCAAACCTGGAAAGCCGTCTGCAGAGCCACCCGGAGGACATCGAGGGCTGGAAAATGCTCGGGCGCACTTACCTCATTTCGGGTCAACCGGCTCGCGCCGTCGTGGCGTACGAGAAGGGAATGGCCGCGGCGGGGGACGAGGGCGCCAGTTTCGCGCTGGATCTCGCCGAGGCCCTGATCCTGACCGATAACCCGGAGTCGGTTGCGAAGGGGCGCAAGATCGTCGATGCAGCGCTCATCGAGGACGCGGGGAACCAGAAGGCGCTGTGGTACTCAGGTGTCCTGGCGATCAACGACGGCGATACGGCAAAGGCCAAATTGCGCTGGACAACCCTGCTCGAACAGGACCCGCCGGAGGAGATTCGGCAACTCGTCGTGAAGCAGCTCGAACGAGTTGGAGTGGAGGTTCCGGCGACCGCATCCGCGGCTCCCGCCCAGAAGGCGCCGGCGCGCATGGCAATGGGGTCGCCTGGTGGCGGCTCGCCCGAACCCACGGGCCGAACGGTTCAGGTCAATGTCTCGGTGGCTCCGTCCCTGGCCGGGAAACTCGGTCCGGGCGTTCCGTTATTCGTTAGCGCCAGGCAGCCAGGGGTCCCGGGACCGCCGCTGGCCGCCGTGCGCCTCACGACGGATGATCTGCCGGCGGAAGTCGTGCTCAGTGATGCGAACTCGATGATCGAGGGGCGCAATCTCTCCTCGGTGGATGACGTCGAAATCATTGCACGCGTTGCTTTCGGCGGTACGGCGATCACCGAAAGTGGCGACCTGGTGGGCAAGGCGATCCAGGCGAAAGGCTCCGCTCCGGAGGTCAGCCTGCTCATCGATACCGTTGCTCCGTGATTTCACGGTGACAAGGTCGCTCCACCTTCGTTTTTCCAGCTTGCCGCCGGGGCTTCTGAGTTACCCGCGCGTCGTATTCACCGATCGGCCGGCGGTAATGGACGTTGGCGATCCACCGGAAATCACGGCTACAGTCGAAAAGGTTTCCGTCGATGCGGCCAGCGTCGCGAGGTACCTGAAGGTATGCGGATTCGCGGCGGACTCACCGGTCCCTTTGACCTATCCGCACATCCTCGCGATGCCGTTGCACCTGAAGATCTTCGCGACCGGTTCGTTTCCATTGCGCCCCATGGGCCTGATTCACTTGTCGAACGAGATCCGGGCTCTCGGTGAAATCAGGCGGGGCGCCAGGCTCGGGGTCGCCGTTACCGCACGCAACTACCGCCGCATGGACGCAGGCCTGGCGTTCGACATGGCGACGGAAATCACGCAGTCGGGCCGGCCGGTCTGGTTTGAAACCTGCGTCTTTCTGAGTCGCTGGCCTGAGCCTGCTGCACGCACCGGCGCACGTCCCCCGCGGCCGCCGCGGGCGCCAAAGGGCAGCGAAGTGCTGGAGGAATACAAGGTGACGATGGGGACCAGCTGGGACTATGCCCGGGTCTCGGGAGATTTTAATCCGATTCACCTCAGTGACCGTGCCGCGCGCTTTTTCGGTCTTCGCGGGGCGATCGTTCACGGCATGTGGTCGCTGGCCCGCAGCCTAGCGCATGAGCCCTTGCCTCAACCTGATTCGGGTACGCGGCTGGAGACTCACTTTGTCACGCCGGTGCAGTTGCCGGCGGAGGTCGCAGTTAAACAATGGAATGCGGACGGCGAGGTTCGCCGTGCGCTTTGCGACGCAAAAAAGGGCAGGGTATACATGTACTCGCACTGGTCAGAGCTCGGCAGCGAAAGCTGAAGATCTCGATCGGGAACGTATCCCGGAAAGGAAGAGGCCCCGCATGCGGGGCCTCTTGATCTGCATCCGAAAGCAAGGTCCTGACTATTTCACGATCAGGACATTCTCGACCTTGCTGACGCCTTCGGTGGCCGCGGCCAGCTCACCCGCCTTTTTCATCATGTCTTTCGACTCGACAAAGCCGGCCATCTGCACGATGCCGCCCTTGCTTTCGACATTGATCTCGTTGGCCTTGGCGCCAAACTCTTCGATAAGCTTCGACTTGACTTTGGTCGTCAATACGGTGTCATCGAGCTTGGTTCCCATCGAAGTCGCCGGGTGCACAGAAATACTGTTGCGGACTTCCTTCACGCCCTTCACGTCCTTGGTTACCTCGCCTGCCTTCTTCTTCGCATCCGCGGATTCGACAAAGCCGCTGAGCTGCACGATCCCCTTGTAGGTCTCGACATTGATGTCCATCGCCGGCGTGCCTTTTGTATCGAGCAGCTTCGCCTTCACGGAGGCATTGACAGTCGAATCATCTATGACATCACCGGCCGTCTTTTCCGCCTGCGCCGGCCCCGCGAGGACCAGGGCAGCGGCAATCGAAACTAGAATCCTGAGCTTCATTCAAGGGTCTCCTGGGGTTTTGTTCATCGCGCCGATCGGCGCGAGGCCGCATATCTTACGCGTGCATCCGAACCTGCGTCCACCGGCTGGCTGGATGCGCGGCCGGAACCACGATCGCCGAGAAAGGAGAGGGTGGCTGGCTTGCGTCCGAAGCCCGCGCATACGACCGACCTGCCACCCGTGCCGCCCGATTGACGGTAGGATGGGGGCAGGCTGCCAGTTAAGGCAGGGTCGCTGAGAAACAACGAGCCTAACGACTGCCGGCAGCCGCGATCGCCGTGCCGACGGCGAGCGCAACCGGTTCATCTCAGGAGAATCCGATATGTCTGTTGCCAAGATTACAGAAATCACTGCCACATCGAAGACTAGCTTCAAAGACGCTGTCGAAAGCGGCGTCAAGCGCGCTAGCAAAACCATTCACGGAATCAGCGGTGCATGGGTCGCGGATCAGGAGGTTTCGGTCAAGGATGGCAAAGTGACCGAGTACAAGGTGCGCCTGAAGCTGACCTTTGTTCTGGACTAGTTATAGAACGTTGCGCCGAGAGGCGTGAACTACGTGCCGGCCGGCCGCGGGATGCCCCCGGCCGGCTGCTTGGTGCCGGCTGGTTATCGATTGGCCGT
>Ga0316576_10002333_pt1 | contig 10772 bp, 9 predicted proteins | sample S0NA_FD_203075 | JGI IMG/M metagenome (GOLD analysis project Ga0316576, IMG submission 203075) | Rhizosphere microbial communities from salt marsh grasses in Alabama, United States - S0-2_050615r3r5 | ecosystem: Host-associated > Plants > Roots > Rhizosphere | place: USA: Alabama | collected... | reverse complement strand
CCGCTCCCCGATGACGACGGCCAGGTGATGGGCGCGTTCACGTACGACGGCGGCGTCATCGCACTGTCGAGGAGCGCGTCCGGTACCACGGACCTGTACCGGCTCGACGAGGCCGGCGGATCCGCCGAGCTGCTCGACGTACCGGGCCTGCCGGCGAACGTCCAGGCGGGCTTCGAGTCGCCCTGGTCGCCGGGTTCGGCGATCGTCGTCAACGCGGCCTCCGTCGGCACCGGTGAGATCGTCGACGACCTGTGGCTGATCGGATCGGTCGACGGTGCGCACCTCGTCGTGGCCGATCTCGACGACAGCGCCGGACTCGGTGGCCCGATGTTCGTGACGACCAATGGCGACCGGGCCCTGGTGTTGAACGGCGAGCACTGGGTCGGCTACCCCCTCCGGTGACGACATCGGGTGCTCCGCAGCCCCGGCGTCTACCCTGACGGTGTGACGACGCCTCAACCGCAGGCCGGCGCGAGCATCGGATTCGACGACGCCGTCGAGCGGGTGCGCATCGGTGGTGGGCGCATCACACGGGCTCGGCGGGTGCTGCTCGAGGACCTGTTCGATCTCAGCGGGCGGATCACGGCGGAGGAACTGGCGGAGCGGCACGACGACATCGACCTCGCCACCGTGTACCGATCGCTCGCTCACTTCGAAGACGTGGGGGTGGTCGAGCACGTGCACCTCGGTCACGGTCCAGCGGCCTACCGATGGGCCGGCGCGCGCACGATCGCCGCCGTGTGCGACGAGTGCGGTGCCGTGGCCGACATCCCCGTCGACGAGCTGGCCGGTCTGGCGACCCGGCTCGACGAGGAGTACGGCCTGCGCCTCTCGCTGGGACACTTCGCCCTCTCGGTCCGCTGCCGGCACTGCGCCGCCGAACGCGCCTGATCCCCGGCAGCGCAGCGACGTCGACGTCACGGAGCGTTCACGCGGGGGACTTTCGTCGTCGCGGACGCTTTGACAAACTGTCAAGGTGACCGAACTCGCCGACGCCCCCGCCTCGTCCGACGTCGAGGACCGGGTGGCATTCGAGGTCAACGGCGAGCCGGTGACCGTCCGCCGATCGCATCCCCACCTCCTCGCCGCGCTGCGAGAAGAGCTCGACATCACCTCGCCGAAGGACGGCTGTTCACCGTCGGGTCAATGCGGCTGTTGCACGGTGTTCGTCGACGGCAAGGCGATCGTCGCCTGCCAGTGCGACATGGACAAGGTCGAGGGCTCGTCGGTCGTCACGTTGGAAGGGGTCGACGAGGCCGAACGGCAGCGCTTCGCCGACGCGTTCGCTGCGTGCGGCGGCCTGCAGTGTGGGTTCTGCATCCCCGGCATCGTCATGCGCGCCAAGGCCCAGATCGACAAGAAGGGCACTGCGCTCACCCGGGAGGCCATGGCACCGCACCTCGGCGCGCACCTCTGCCGCTGCACCGGGTACGTCAAGATCCTCGACGCGATCGAGGCGGTCGCCCAGGGCACGGCGTGCTCGCCGTCGCTGGCGGCCGAGGTCGGCGCCGGGGGAGCGAAGTACGAGGCCGCACCACTCACGCTGGGCGACCGCGGGTACATCGACGACATCCGCATCCCCGGCATGCTCCATGCGGCGCTACACCTCACCGAGCACGCCCGAGCCGACATCGTCGCGATCGACACCTCGGCCGCTTGCGAGGCGACCGGGGTCGACGCAGTGTTGACCGCCGACGACCTGCCCGGCGAGCTGCGCGTCGGTCTGATCCACAAGGACTGGCCGGTGATGATCCCCGTTGGCGGTCGCACGTCCTACGCAGGCGACGTCCTCGCCATCGTGGTCGCCGACACCCGCGAGCACGCTCGGGCCGCTGCCGCCCTGGTCGGGGTCACCTACGACGTGCACGTCCCGAACACCGATGCTCGCGAGGCGCTGTCGGAGATCGCACCGCTGTCGGTGTGGGGCACCGACTCGAACGTGCTGTCGACCAGCGCCTACTCGCGCGGCGACGACGTCGACGAGGTGCTCGCGGCGAGCGCGTTCACGGTGCACGAGACTTTCCGCACACAGCGCATCGAGCACGCCTTCCTCGAGCCCGAGTCGACCGTCGCCGCGCCGAGCGGGGAGGACGGCAACCGCACGCTGCACGTCTACTCCGGCGGCCAGGGCGTCTGGGACGACCGCAACGACATCGCCGCCGTGCTCGACGTCGATCCGTCGCGGATCACTGTCGAGCTGGTCTCGAACGGGGGAGCGTTCGGTGGCAAGGAGGACATGAGCAACCAGGCGCAGACCGCGCTCGCCGCCTGGAAGCTCGGCCGCCCGGTGAAGTGCACGCTCTCGCGAGAGGAGAGCATGCGCATGCACGCCAAGCGGCACCCGATCGAGCTCGAGTACTGGGCCGGCTGCGACGCCGACGGACGGCTGACCGCGCTGAAGGTGCGCGGGATCGGCGACTCCGGCGCGTACGCGAGCGTCGGGATGAAGGTGCTCGAGCGTGCGGCCGGCCACGCGTGTGGCCCGTACCGATGGCAGGCGCTCGACATCGAGACGATCGCCGTGCGCACCAACAACCTCGTCTGCGGCGCGTTCCGTGGCTTCGGCGCCAACCAGGCGCAGTTCGCGATGGAGGGCGTGATCGACCGGTTGGCCGCGCAGGTCGGCATCTCCGGGTGGGAGATGCGCAAGCGCAACGTGATCCGCCCCGGCGACGAGTGGGGACCGGGCCAGATCATGGACGAGGGTGCCGGTGGGGCCGAGGCGTGTCTCGACGAGATCCGCGCCGTGTACGACGAGGCCGTCGCCTCGGGCAAGGCGGTCGGGCTCGGGCTGGGGCTGAAGAACTCCGGACTCGGCAACGGGTTCCGTGAGGTGTCCAAGGCCGTCGTCCGGTTCCTGGCGGGCGAGGGAGCGACGCCCGGGCGGGTCGAGGTACGCCACGGCTGGACCGAGATGGGCCAGGGCGTGCACACCGTGGCACTGCAGGTCGCCGCACAGGAACTGGGCGTCGACCCCGACCGCATCGACGTGATCGTCGACACCACGCGCGAGCTCGGGTTCGGCCAGACCACGGGGTCGCGGGGGACGCTGATGGTCGCGGGATCGGTGAGTTCGGCGGCAGCGGCAGCGCTCGACGGCGGGTGCGAGATCGGCGTCGACTACGAGGGCGAGTACGTCGTCGACTGGACCCAGAAGTTGGGCGATCCATCGGTGGCGAACCCGACGATCCATGCCGTGTTCAGCTACGCGGCGCAGTTGGTGATCGCCGATCCCGACACCGGCGACATCGAGAAGGTCGTCGCTGTCCACGACGTCGGCCGCGCCGTCAATCCGACGCTCGTCGAGGGACAGGTCGAGGGCTCGGTGCACATGGGACTCGGCTACGCGCTCAGCGAGGAGTTCCCGACCGATCCCGAGACCGGGTTCCCGACGAACACGACGCTGCGATCGCTCGGAATCCTGCGGGCCAAGGACGTGCCCGAGATCGAGGTCCGGCTGGTCGAGGTGCCCCAGCCCCGCTCACCGTTCGGCATCAAGGGCGTCGGCGAGATCGGCCTGGTCCCGACCGCGCCGGCCGTCGCCGCCGCACTCCACGCCGTCGACGGCGACTGGCGTACCGTGCTCCCGATGCGCCGCTCCAGCTGAATCCACGTTTGCGTCGAGTTGTGGTTGCGTCGCACCAACAGCAGCGCGACGCAAACGTCGACCGGCTCGGGCGCCCGGCGTCTGTGCAGCGGTTCGGTTGGGCCGGGCCGGCGGAACTGCAGCGCAAACGTGCGCGTGGGGGTGGTCAGGCGGGGTCGGCGGGGCGGTCGCCGAGGAGGAAGCGGGGGCCGGTGCCGCGGTCGGCGGCCATGTCGGACGGGTTGTACAGCGCGCACGTGTCGAGGCTGAGACAGCCACATCCGATGCACCCGTCGAGCTTGTCCTTGAGCGCCTCGAGCAACGCGATGCGCTCGTCGATCACCGGCCGCCACGACGAGGCCAGCCTCGCCCAGTCGCGCCGGTTCGGCGTGCGACCGGCGGGGAGCGAGTCGAGCGCCGCGCGGATCTCACCCAGGCTCAGTCCCACGCGCTGGGCCACCTTGATGAAGCTCACCCGACGCAGCGCGTCGGCGCGATACCGACGATGCCCGGCCTCGTTGCGCTCGCTGCGGATCAGATCGTTCGCCTCGTAGAAGCGCAACGCCGACGTCGCCACGCCGGCGCGGGCAGCCACCTCACCGACCGTCAGCGTCCCCTGCCTCTTGACTTCAACCATGGTTGAAGTCTTACCCTCCTCCGTCATGACCGCAACCAACCTCCCCACGACGACCCCGATCGACGACTCGACCGACACCGGTCATGACACCGGGCTCGCCGCCGACGACCTCCCGATCGGGAGCATGAGGATGGTGAAGGTCGATGGGCACCGGGTGTGCCTCGTGCGCACCGCCACCGGCCTCCACGCGGTCGACCACGCTTGCCCGCACGAGGGCTACGGTCTGACGCAGGGGGAACTCGACGGCGACCTGCTGACGTGCGCCTGGCACAACTGGAAGTTCCGGGTGACCGATGGTGCGTGCGTCCAGGGCGAGGAGGACGTCCAGACCCACCCGGTCGAGGTGTCCCCGGCCGGTCAGGTGCGCGTCAGCGTACGCCGCCCGGATCCCGAGGCGGCACGACCTCGCCTGACCGAGAGCCTGCGCAGCGGCATCACCAACCAGTACACGGGACAGGTCGCTCGCGACGTCGTCCGACTCCTGAAGGCGAGCGCCGACCCCGGACAGCTGATCTGGGAGGCGATCGCCTATGGGGCCCCACGCGCCGAGTTCGGCTGGGGCCACTCGGTCGCGTCGGCGACCGACTGCCTCTCGATGGTCGATCTCTACGACGGCGACCAACGGGCGCTCCCGATCGTCCAGGGCATCATGGGCATCGCCGAGAGCGAGCGCGGCCGCACGGTCAACGAGCTGCCGTCCCCGGGCGATCCCGGCGCCGCGACCGAGCGCGCCTTCCGTGCGGCCGTCGAGGCCGAGCGGCTCGCCGAGGCGCAGTCGCTCGTGTTGGCCGCGATCGAACGCGGCGACTCCGCAGCCGAGCTGCGGCCGTGGTTCACCGGCGTCGTGTCCGATCACCACCTCTCGTACGGCCACGGTGCGATCTACTCACAGAAGGCCTTCGAGCTGTTGGAGATGATCGGTTGGGACCGCGCTGCCACCGTGCTTCCGCACCTCGTGCCGACCCTGGTGTTCGGCACGCGAGAGGACAAACTCCCGTACATGCGCCCCTTCGGTCGGGCGCTGGCGGAGACCGATCTGGCCGCGCTCGTCGACGCCGATGTCGACCCCGACTGGAGCGACGACGGTCGCCTGCTGGGCGCGCTGCTCGGCGATGAACGGTCGGCGCCGGTCGATGCCACGGCAGCCGCCCTGCACGAGGGGGCTGGGATCGACGGTGTCCTCGACGTGGTCGTCCAGGCGGTCAGCGAGCGGATGCTGCGTTACGACACCGACGGCGAGTTCGACTTCGCCGACGACTTCGGCTGGCTCGACATCACCCATGGACTCACCTACGCGAACGCCGTGCGCTGGCACCATCGGCAGGCGATCGAGCGCAGTGGCCCGACCCCCGATCTCGTGCGGCTCGCGATGTTCACCGCCTTCCTCGCGCAGTGGACGGGCCGTCACGAATGGCACACGTCGATCGGCCCGCGGGCCGAGGTCGCGCCACTGGCCTCGGATCCGAAGACCTACGCCGACGAGCTGCAGCGTCAGTCACTGCTCGACGGCACCTCGGCCTTCATCGTGCACGCGCACGCCGTCAAGACCAGTCGGGCAGCGGCGGTCGAGGCACGGCGCGCAGGGTCGACACTGCCGCTCGACGCCGCCGCCCGATTCCTCGCCGCCCCGAAGCTGGAGCGCTTCGTGGCGGCAACGGTCGAGCGGTCGATCGACTTCCTGAACGGCAGGACGCAGCGCGACTGACACTCAGCCGTCGTTGCGCTGGTCGTCGTCGGCCGGCGTCGTCGGCGCGGTGGCGAGCACGCCGTAGAGCTTGCGCTTGGTGTCCTCGAGGATGTCCCGGGCGGCGTCGCGCTGCTCGGTGGAACCGAAGCGGGCGATCTGGCGGATCTGGCCGCCGAGCTCGGACATCAACCGGCGCATCTCGCCCCGGCCGCCCGTACCGCGGTGCTCCCATGGCGCTGTCTCGTCGTCGCCTTGCGCGTCGCGCAGCGAGGCGAGGAACGTCCGCCCCTTGTCGGTGAGGGTGAACTGGCGCTTGCCGTCGACGTCGGTGCCGACGAGCATCTCCCGCTGCTCGAGCTTGTCGAGCGTGGGGTAGATCGCTCCGGGGCTCGGGCGCCAGCGCCCGTCGCTGCGCGTCTCGAGTTCGGTGATGATCTCGTAGCCGTGCATCGGGCGCTCCTCGAGCAGCGTGAGCACGGAGATGGGGACGGCGCCGCGGCGGGCCCGGTGGCGTCCGCCGCCGCGTCCGTGCTCGGCGAAGTGGTCGTGGTGATCGTGCATGCGGTGCTTCCTTCCTCGCCGCCGCCGGCGGCGTGCAGTGTCGGTCGTGGTGCGGGTGGTGAGCGTCTGCTCGTCGTGGTCGTCCATTCCGTGGATTCCTTTCGATATCAATTGAGATATATCGGTATCATAACGACACGTCGCCCCGGCCACAACCCCCAGCGTTTGCGTTGCAGTCCGGGTGCGCCGTCCCACCAGAACTGTCACGCAAACGGGGGCGGCGAGGGGTGTGGATGACGCGGGTTCGGTGCGGGATCGGGGGACGCCATCGGCGAAGCTGTGGGGATGACGGACACCACCGAACGCCCCGCATCGGCCAGCAACGACGTCGTCGACGAGATCCGGACATGGCTCGAGGAGAACTGGGATCCCGACCTCACCGTCGCACAGTGGTGGGAGCGTCTCGGACTCGCCGGGTGGTCGGCGCCGACGCTGCCCGAGAACGCCTACGGGCGCGGCCTGTCACGAAACGACGCGGTGCTCGTGCAGAACACGATCGCCGAGTTCGGTGCACTTGGCGCACCGGGCGGACTCGGCCTGCTGCTCGCCGCGCCGACGATCGCCACGCACGGCACGCCCGAGCAGATCGAGCGGTACGTGCGCGACATCGTCACCGGCCAGCGGGCGTGGTGCCAGCTGTTCAGCGAACCCGGCGCCGGTTCCGACCTCGCCGGGCTGCAGACCAAGGCGCTGCTCGACGGCGACGAGTACATCGTCAACGGGCAGAAGGTGTGGACCTCCGGCGGCCACTACGCCGACCTCGGCATGTTGATCGCCCGCACGAATTCCGACGTCCCCAAGCACCAGGGCATCACCTACTTCGCGATCGACATGCACCAGCCCGGGGTCGACGTGCGTCCGCTGCGCGAGCTCACCGGGCGGGCGCTGTTCAACGAGGTGTTCCTGTCCGATGCTCGCGTGCCGGCCGATGCGATGATCGGTGGGCTCAACAACGGGTGGGCGGTCGCCAACACGACCCTCGCCCACGAGCGTGCCGGGCTGGGCTCGGGTGGTGGCAGCAGCTCGGCCAGCGCAGCCATCCCGGGCACCGTCGCCGGGCAGCTCGACACCCGTGCCGGCGACTACGTCCGCCCGTCGGGCAGGCCGTCGGCCGGCGGTGGGGGAGCGGCGTTCCGCGACACGTCGAAGATGATGATCAACCTCGCGCAGGGCGCGGGGCTGGCGCAGGACCCGACGATTCGTCAGGATCTGGTGCGGCTCTACACGCTGAGCCAGCTCGGCCGGATGAACCAGCTGCGGGTCAAGGCGGCGAGGGCCAAGGGCGAGGAGATCGCCGGGATGGGCAACATCGCCAAGCTCTCGATGAGTGACACGGTACGGCTGCAGCGTGATCTCGGCCTGCGCATCGTCGGCGCCCAGGGCATGCTGCACGCGTACGACGGCGAGCACCGCAAGGCGCTCGACGAGGCGACGGGCAATCCGTTCCTCGGCTTCGTCACCGAGATGGCGCTGTTCGCACAAGCGCCGCCGATCTACGGCGGCACCGACCAGGTACAGAAGAACATCATCGGCGAGCGCGTCCTCGGTCTCCCCAAGGAACCGAACCAGGACAAGGTCGTCCCTTTCAGCGAGCTCCCCAAGAACGCCTGATACGCCGGTGCCAGGCACCGGCGTATCAATTCAGCGGGCGAGCATGCCGTAGGCGTGGGTCGGGCGGAGTTCGAGGATGAGGCGGCGGTCGGCGACCATCGCTCGCCGGTAGTCGTCCCAGTCGTCGTGTTCGCCGGCAACGGCGCGGTAGTACTCGACGAGCGCGTCGACGGTGGCGTCGTCGGGGAACTGGGCGACCGGCAGAGGCGTCACGTCGGCCTCGATCACCGCATAGGCCCAGAAGTCGTCGCGGTTGACGTGCAGCGAGGCCCGTGGGTCGCGGCGCAGGTTGGCCGTCTTCGCCCGACCGTCGGTGACCGAGATGCGGATGACGCCGTCGTCACCGAGCGCGTATGCGATGTTCGACGACTGCGGTCGTCCGTCGGACTTGAGCGTGATCAGCACGCCGTGGTGCTTGTCGCGGAGGAAGTCGAGTGCGTCGGAGAGTTCCATGCCATGGCCAACACGCTGCGAGGTGTCGCTGTTCCGCGATCGTCCGCGTGGCACCCCGGGTGGTGTGGTCCACCCGGAGTGCCACGCGAACGTGGTCGGTGATCAGGATCAGCTGTCGCTGGAGTCGGTGGCGCTGGTGTCGAGCGCGGCCTGGCCCGACGTCACGTTGATCTTGCGCGGCTGGGCCTGCGGGGCCACCGGAATGCGCAGCGTCAGGACGCCGTCGGTGTAGTCGGCTTCGATGCCCTCGGCGTCGAGGCCGTCGCCGAGGCTGACCTGGCGGCGGAACGTGCCCTGCGGGCGCTCGTCGAAGTAGACGCGGTCGCCTTCCTGGCGCTGGTAGCTGCGCTCGGCCGACACGGTCAGCACGTTGCGCTCGACGGAGATCTCGACGGAGTCGGCGGTCACGCCGGGCAGGTCGAGATGCACCCAGACGTTGTCGCCACGACGGTAGGCGTCCATCGGCATGGGGCGGGCGGCGATGCGACGGGGATCGCCACCGAAGGCCTGGTTGAACAGGGAATCAAGTTCACGGAACGGGGAATTCTGGACGAGCATCGGGTTGCCTCCTGAACGAAGGTGAATCGGTTGACTGATGGGAATGAGTATACTCCCACTCACCGAACTTGACAACTCTTCGCTCAACTTCGATCACCCGCGGCGAATCCTCCCTCGCATGGTCACGCTGGCGAGGCCGAAGCTCACCACCATCAGCGCCAAGGTCGCGCCCAGCCCCTTGGCCAGCGTGTCCCACTCCCAGCCCTCGGTGATCAGGCTGCGCAACCCGTCGAGCACGTAGGTCACCGGGTTGTACGTGGCGATCGTTGCGAGCCACCCCGTCAGGGCGTCCTGCGGCAGGAACGACGTGGTCAGGAAGGCGAACGGGAAGAACAGCACGAAGCTCGAGTTCACCGCCGCAGGATTGCCCGTCTTGAGCGCGATCGCGTACGGGAACCCGGCGAACGCGAGCCCCCACGTAGCGCCGTAGAGGATGAACACCACCATCCCGATGATCCCCGTCTGGAAGGTGACGCCGATCGCCAGCCCGAGCAGCAGGACCGGAATCGAGAGCATGATGATCGACACGATGTCGGCCGCCATCAACCCGAGCAGCAGCATCGGGCGGCGGATGGGGGTGAGCAGCAGCCGGTCGAAGTAGCCGCTCTGGATGTCGGTGACGAGCGCGCTGGCCCGCGACACGCCGGTGACGGCGAAGATGATCGCGACTGGGAGCTGGAACGCCTTGAAGTCCACGACGGCGCCGCTGCTCTGCGCGAAGTCCTGCAGGGCCCCGACGTTGACGATGAAGAAGAAGACCGGCGTGATCAGCGCGGGGATGAAGAACTCGGGTTCGCGGAAGATCCCCCGGATCGCCCGATGGGCGATGGTGGCGAAGTCGTGCAGCGCGGGGGCGCGACGCGCCAGCGGGACGTAGTCGGGGCTGGTCCTCGGGGGGGTGGCGGTCGCGGTCATGACGTGGGCTCCATCTCGTGTGTGTCCGGAACGTCGGCGGCGAAGTGGCTGCCGGTCACCTGCAAGTAGACGTCGTCGAGCGTCGGCGTCCGCAGCGTGAGCGAGCGCACCGGGACGCCGCAGCCGTCGAGCGCCACCGCCACCTGGGCGATCACGGCGGCGCCGTGCGTCGTCGCGACGGTGACCTCGTGGTCGTGCGTCTGCACCTCGTCGATGCCGTCGATGGAGCGGAGCGCGTCCGCGGCGAGTTCGGGGTCGCCGTCGACCTCGGCATGGATCAGGTCGGTGCCGATCTCACGCTTGAGTGCGGCGGGTGCCCCTTCGGCCTCGAGCCGCCCGTTGGCGATGATGCCCACTCGGTCGGCGAGCTCGTCGGCCTCCTCGAGGTACTGCGTGGTGAGGAAGATCGTGGTGCCGTGCTCGCGATTCAGCCGGCGCACCTCGGCCCACACCGACGAGCGGCTCGCCGGGTCGAGCCCGGTGGTCGGCTCGTCGAGAAAGAGCACCTGTGGACGGTGGATCAGCGACATCGCGAGGTCGAGCCGGCGCTTCATGCCGCCCGAGTACGAGTCGACGCGGTGGTCGATCGCCTCGCCGATGTCGACCAGCCCGATCACGTCGTCCATCCGGCTGGCGATGTCCGTCCTGCTCAGCCCGTAGAGACGCCCCTGCAGTTCGAGCATCTCGCGGCCGGTCTGCTTCCCGTCGATCGACGAGTCCTGCAATGCGACCCCGATGCGCAGCCGGATGTCGGAGGGCTGGGT
>Ga0316576_10002332_pt1 | contig 10773 bp, 11 predicted proteins | sample S0NA_FD_203075 | JGI IMG/M metagenome (GOLD analysis project Ga0316576, IMG submission 203075) | Rhizosphere microbial communities from salt marsh grasses in Alabama, United States - S0-2_050615r3r5 | ecosystem: Host-associated > Plants > Roots > Rhizosphere | place: USA: Alabama | collected... | reverse complement strand
TGTCAGCCAGCCGATGCCCATCAGGAGAATTGTTACGAAGATGGGGATAATCGTGCGGGGTGTTTCCTGTTTGACAAGGTACACCAATTGAGCGGGGAAAGCCAGATGGACCGGTTTCTTTTCCTCCCCAGTCACCATGCGCTCCGTGATGCGGGACATCTGGTCCATGATGACAACACAGAAGAGCACCTGACACACAACATAGCCGAGCAGCGAGGTCAGGGATAGAAGCAGCAGTGAAATGATCCATGAGGCGAGATACCAAATCCATAGAAGCCACCAGCTTTCCGGCTTCGTCCAGATCAGCTGCATCAGATCCTGATGGTAGGCAAAGAAAACCGCCGCCGCACCCACGCCGATCAAAAGAAACACCAAAAACCGCAGCAAACCCAGCATCATAAGTCGCGGCGTGCGAAGTCCGAGCAATAAGCCTTGAAAATTGAATCGGATCCCTTGGAGAATGTCCATTCCGGTCCTCCTCCTGTTCATTCGGCAAACCCCGGCGAACGGCAGCTAAACGACCCGCAACCGTCAACCAGCTTTTGGCAGCCAGCGTTTGATGCGACCAAGCCAACGCTCCAGGATGGGTTTGGCAATTTCCACCCGCAGGTACAAATCTCCCGGCGAACCGCCACCGCGCCCCGGTCCCCCCAGTCCGGAAAGACGGATGCGCTGCCCCTCCCTAATTCCAGGGGGGATTTTCACCACCAGCTTTTTCTTCTGCTGACGGTAATAATAGGCGTAAGGCCCCCCCCGGTGCGCTTCCTCAGGGGACAGCCGAATGGTATCCTCCGCGTCCGTGCCTGCTTGCGGAAAGGTGACGCCGGTCAAACGCTCCACCATATTCTGGGCCAAGCGCCCGAAAAGACCTCTGCCGGGAAGCTCCCCCGCCGGCCTTGTCTGACTGGCCCCGCGGGGTCTCCTCGTATAAACAAAGCCCCTGAAACGCATGCCGGGGCGACGACCCCGAAACGTACGATAGCCGGATCCGTAAAACTCCCGAAAGATGTCTTCGGTCCCCCGGAATCCATGCATTCGGGTCATTTCCTCGAAAATGCGAAATATGTCCGATCCGGAAAAAATATCCTGCTCTGAATAGTGCTGACGGAATTGGTTATGGGCCGAAGCACCAAATTGCTGCCGCATGGTGTCATATTGTCGCCGTTTGTCAGGGTGGGACAAGACGGCATACGCTTCATTGACGGCCTTCATCCGGTTGACGGCATCGGCGTTGTCCCGATTGCGATCGGGATGGTACTTGAAGGCCAGCTCCCTATAAGCATTCTTGATCGCTTTGGTGTCGGCATCCTTGGAGAGGCCTAGCGTCTGATAATAATCCTTTGCTTCCATAACCACCGGCGCTTTGTGAGATCTGATGCGTTCGGACCCGTCTCGAACAGACCCGGTTTTAACCGCTTCTATAACAGGCCGCCCTATTCAACAAGGAAAACCTGATGGGAAGGTCACTACGGGGTGCAATATCGTCCCAGCCAACCGATGGCGAACGGCTTCTATCATCGCCGTACATGACGGTAGAGCTGTCTTCGTTGATATCACTAAGGAGACCGAAGCCGGACGGACTTACTCGTGTTTGAAAAAAGTCAATTCCCATTGTCCGGTTTGGCTGTCGTGGCGAACGATCCAAAGGGCGCCATCGGTAGTCTTGAACTTGAAATAACGGTGCTGGGGCGCCAGCCAGCGATCAAGGATTTCGACAATATCCATACGGTAGCTGCCTATTTGTAAACGGCGCGGCGTTTCTTCACCACGATAACCCGCGTAACATTCCACTTTAATTTGCATCGTTCCTCGCCAACGCAACCGACGGGCTTTTTGGATCCGCCGGCAGCTCGTTTGCGTTGCCGCCGATACTGCCGGCAGATGATATATTCCCTTTATGCCTTGCCATGCATAAGGATTTGGTCTATCGAATATTGATGCTCATGAAAATGAAATCAAGATGAATTCGTCCCCGCTTGCTGACCTTTGATCAATGAAACGATGGCGCTGTATCGTTTGCGGCTATATTCACGATGGCGAAAAACCCCCTTTTCGCTGCCCGGTGTGTGCCGCCCCCGCCTCTCTTTTCGAGCTTCTCAGACCGCCGGAAGTCCCTTGAATTAGAGGGTACGGCGGCCATCTTTGCCGTCCGAAGAACCTGACCGCATCCCCCCTGACCTCCGGAATCGCTCCTCGTCCATCGGAACCACCGATGCTCTGGTGGACCGGTCTGTTCCGGCTATCCTTCAAGCCCCGCGAAGCACAGCAGGCAGAGGTTCTGCTATCAACGGGAAATCTTGTCCAAGCGATTACTTAAAATGGTAGGGGAGGAATCCTGCGGAAGACTTCTATAGGAATCAAATCACGCGCCGAGCCGTCGCTATCAATTCGGAAAAAGACGAAGCTCAGACATTATTTGAATTTGGATTGGCCGAGATTGTTATGAACCAGATGCCAGAGGTCGAAATACGCATGGGGTTTCACGCGGAAGAAGCCTAATCCGGCCTCAATGGCTCGGAAACGCACAACCTCGGCATCGTAGCCCGGCGCAATGGCCAACTCGATGCGGCCTTTCCAGTTCGATCCTGATGACAGGTCGATGCCCCCTCTGCCGCCTACTTCGAGGTTGGAAAAAATGCGGTCGGCTTCGCATTGAATGCGCAAGTAATCCAGAGCCTTGGCAGGATCTGCAAAACTTACGGCATAGCATTTGTCATCCAAGGCAAAATGCTCCATCAGGACCTGCCGGATGATCCAGTCATTCTCTACGAAGAGAACATTGATTTTGCGATAGATAGGAACAACATCCGCCATTTTGTCGGTGTCCTTCTTGACCACGATTAATGAAAGTGGTGCCGGGCTTGATTCGAATCTAACCACCCGATTGACGGTGCGGTTGTCCGCAACCAGTGGCATGGCAGAGCCGATGAATCATCTCCTTCGAGCTTTATAGGAGGAGAAAATAAAGCAAAAATCATGCACACCATATATAGAGTTTTAAAAAAACAAACAACAACATATTGTGGTTTTTAAGGACAATGATTTTCTTAATAGGTATTTTTTTTCTCATACCGAAATTTCACTCGCGACGCTTCACCTGACATTGGTGATCGCAAATGAAGATCCCGTATCAAAAACTATGATAACATTTGCCCTTCATAGATGCTCGGGAGCATGCTATTGTTCTATATTGATCAATAGTAACGGTTTCGACACCTTAGATTACGCTAAAAGGCAAGGCACTGCACATCGAACGGGCCATGTGAAACACTCACAAAAAATCCTCATATATCAAGAGACGTGACCCTTGTTTAGCAAGGCAATGCTCCTCTATACGAGGTAATGTCGGACCTGTCGTCTGCGGAGACAGCGCCATGATCTTCGCCAACAATTTATTGATCACCGGCCCCCCCGGCATTGGCAAAAGCACGCTGATGCGCCGGGTATGCGACGCTCTTGGCGACCGTCCCAAAGCGGGTTTTATCACCCGCGAAATTCGTCAGGGCGGTGAACGACAGGGGTTTGAACTCGTTGGTATGGACGGACGGACCGCCCTGCTGGCCCATGAAGACATGAAAAGTTCTTTCCGGGTAGGTAAATATGGTGTTGACATCGCAGAGTTTGATCGTTTTTTAGAAACCCTACCCCTCCTTGAGCCCGATATCGAGTTCGTCGTCATAGACGAAATCGGTAAAATGGAATGCCTTTCCGCGCTGTTTCGTGAGAAGACCCAGGCGGTGCTGGCCTCCGATAAAAAAGTTCTGGCTACGGTCGCTCATCGCGGTGGAGGAATGATCACGGAGGTCAAGGAACGTTGGGATGTTCACTTACGCACCCTCACCTGGGAAAACCGTGATCAACTCCTTCCGGACATCATCGCGCGTCTGGTCTAACTCCCAAGGTAATCAAGGATTAACGATCGGCCGCTGCTTTCAGTATTTAAGCCCTAGATTGGCCTGCTGCTTTTCTTCCTTTCACACTTCAGGATGTTGCCTGTGAAATTATCCACCATCACCGATCGACTGATCGAAAACCTTGTTAAACTTACCTTTGCACTGCCCGTGACGCATGTCTACAACCCGCTCGTATATGCTCGTCGGCCTTATGACCTTTACCTGAGGCGCTACGCAAGAAAAGGTGTGAAGGTGGTTCTAATAGGAATGAATCCCGGCCCCTGGGGCATGGCCCAGACCGGTATACCATTTGGTGAAATAGAGGCTGTCAGGGAATGGATGGAAATTGAGGCGCCCGTGGGTCAACCAGACAACTTGCACCCCAAACGCCCCATCGATGGGTTCCACTGCAAGCGGAGCGAGGTCAGCGGCCGGCGGCTGTGGGAGTGGGCCAAAACGACCTATGGAACTCCACAATCCTTTTTTGCCCATTTCTTTGTCGTAAACTACTGCCCGCTGCTGTTTTTCGAGGCCGAAGGCCGCAACCGAACCCCCGACAGATTGCCGATCGCGGAACGCAACCCTTTGACGGCGGCCTGCGATCAGGCTCTGCACGATACCCTCGCATTTTTACAACCACGTTTTGCCATCGGCATCGGCGCGTTTGCCGCCAGGCGCGTCGAAGCCGCAACGGGAAGCCTGGAGATCGTAACCGGGCAAATCTCCCATCCCAGCCCCGCCAATCCCCGCGCGAACAGGGGTTGGAGTACCCTGATCAGCGGGGAGTTACGCAATATGGGCATCACCGTCTAAAGTGTTCTCATAAAACGCTTCCGACGCATTACATACCTCGCGCTTTAACAGGGCTTGAGGGCGTATAAGCCGGATGATAGTCGCCGCCCTCCGTCAAATGGAACTGAACATTCTTTGTAGCTGTTTCCGACTGTGAACGAGGTCGGCACGGCGCGGCGTAAAAATCTCAAGGGTAATGGTGTCGTCGTAAGGAATGTTTTTCAAGCCTTTGATCAGCGCTTCAAAATCGACATTCCCCTCGCCGACGCGCAAATGGTCGTCATGCCGGCCATAATTGTCGCTGATGTGAATGTGACGGATACGATCAGCGAAGCTATCGATAAACGCGAAGATGCGATCCATGCCGCGGCCGTCGATGAAGGCGTGTCCGACATCCAACGTCATGCCCATCTGCGGCCATCGTTCGAATGCCGCTGCAAAATCATCCACCCCGGTAAACGGCGTCAAGCGTTCAAAAAGGTTTTCCAGACACAGCTGACAGCCAAGTTTCTCCCCTTCCTGAGCTGCGGCATCAAGACTCTGAAGCGCATATTCGAGGGCGAGTTCCGGTACGTTGCGGGCCATACCGCCGACGAAGCTAGGGTGCAACACCACCTTGCGTGCGCCAAGTGCTTGGGCGGTGGCAATGGAACGAAGCATTTCCTGCCGCGAGGCTTCACGTATGGTGTCTGTCAGATCGGCCGTATGGATAAAGGTCGGCAAGTGACATATCAGCGCCAGGTTGTATTGGTTAAGGGCCTCCTTAATCACATCCCGCTGTGCTTCCAAACGGTGGTAATGAGCTTCCGGGGGATCCATTGCCAATTCGAGATAATCGAATCCCAGGGAACCGATCGCACGTATTTCATTCAACAAAGGTCGAATGGGAAAATTCATCGCACCGTAAAGCATGGAATCTTTGCGCCTCCCCTATCAATGCCATCCTTTTTGTCATCAATTTGCCGGCAGGCGCTCCCATCCCAGCGTCCAAAAGCCTTCTGGACACGGCGCCTCTCCAATAACCAGTCCGAACATGCTAGGAGGCGCCCTGTCTGTTCCATCAGAAAGGGCACTCCTTCCTGCCCTCGTCAAAAGCCGTCCAAAAATGATGCCACCTAACAAGGAGGATCATGAGGGAAAAGAAAATAGTGAAGGCCATGAAAAAACCGACAAACCGGTGCGTCCTGGAGAGATCGTCGCCATGATCGCCGCGGATAGCAAAGACGTTGCCAAGATTATCCGCGTGTTGAGAACAAAAAGGGCAATTTGTATCTCCCAAACGCTGTTTCGATGATCTCGTAAAAGCCTGTTCGCGTTCTCCCTGCCCTCCCCTTCCGGCCAATCATGCTCGGCTAGGCCTGTTGGCTGCGGAAGGACGCTTATCCTTTACCCGTGAGATAATCGGCCGTCAAGCGCTTCGTTATCAGCCGGTCCTTTGCACTTTGAGGGGGCTTGAACCCGAATACCCTCGCAAGGAACTGCATGGTAATCCGATAGGTAGCGCCCCAGAGGATCTCCGTGTGCCGAGTTGCATCCAACCGAAAGGCCGGAAACTCCTCTCCATTTTCATTTCCCCTCTGCAAAGCGTGGGAGGCCATCTGCAGCCGCAAACCAATGTAGCCGCTCGGTGCCAATAGATCGCTTATCGGAATCCTGATAATCCGCTCGACTTCCCAGTTAGGCCGGAATCGACGCTGTTGCGGCGCCCATACCACCATTGGGACAATCGTGCGTTTGAACATGACCAGCCTCTCGGGGGCTAATGCGCCCAGGAAGCGCACTCCGAAGGGATTCAGCCGCATTTCTTCCAGCCCTTCCCGCAAAGCGGCAGCCAGCAGCATCCTCAGCCGCGGGAGGCGTTGCGGGGAATGTGTTTGCCAGTAACGGTAGAAATGCCAACGCTTTAGCGGTGATAAGGGCAACCGCATAAGGTGAGCTGCAAGGCGGTCGAAACGGGGTTCAACGCCACCTCCCGGACAGCACAGGTCTCCGGGTTGGCGTACTTTTATAGAACGTTTGTTGAGTATGAGACAAGGCACAGGTACATGACCGGGAGACGGCGAGTGGAGACCCAATAAAAACAGGACCACCGAGAGACCGTCGTCGACAGGGCTGTCGTCATCCCATACAGGATGGGGATTGGCGACGGTTTGCAGGGCCGATTGAATGTGCATCTGCAGAGCCGGGGGATTCTCCAGAAGATGGTAATGGGGCGTTTCTGTTGCTGCACCGATGAACATCAGAAGTCAGATTCCCGACCGTAGCGCTTTAATACCTGGCAGGCTAACTGGAAATCTAGACGACAGGCCGCTTCGGCATCTTGGAAGGCTTTGCCCTGCTCGCCTAACGCAAAGTAAATACGCCCCCGCTGGTAGTAGACCCATCCGTTATCAGGCCTTAACGAGAGGGAGCGGTTGAGGTAGGTCAAGCTGGTTTGGTATTCTTGGCGATGAAAATATATCCAGCCGAGATTGTCGTAAGCATAGCTGTAGTCGGGATTTAGTTCAATTGCGGTTTCAAAGGCTGCGATCGCATCATCTTCCCTTCCCGTTTTGACCAGGGCTCTCCCACGCCAAAAATGGACCTCATAACGGTCTGGAGCAGCGGTCACGGCCTGCTCCAGTTCTCTAAGTCCTGCGTCGTATGCCCCCTGCTGGACCAGGGTCCTGCCCCGGCCCAGGTGGCCATCTCCCCCTCCTTCGCGGTTCGTCGTGATGGCGACGAAAAACTGCGTCACTTTCTCTTCCGCCCGTTGCACAATGCGCGTTAGATCCGTGCGGAACCATCCCATCTCATCGGATCGCGGACCAAAAGCCAGCAGTATGCCACCGGCCGCAATGGCAGCGACACAAATCATAACGAAAACCACCGCCAGTGAGTCCCGTCCGGTGGACAGACGCGGTTGAAAGATCGCCTCATTTCGCGGAGTGCGATCATCCCGTCGTTCACCTGGCGGATCTTTCGTTATGTTGTTTTCTTCCGCAGCTATGTTGTTTTCTTCCGCCAACCGTTTAGACCAATTGTAGGATTTATGTTCCAGGAACCCTTTAGCGGATGCTTATCAAGCTGGGGCGGGATCCGAGCCATCCAGCGCTATCGTAAAATGTCCATATAACTTCAGCCGCAGGCCACTTGCATAGCCGATATCCGCCCCTCTGCCCCCTCGCCGCCTGCGGTAAGGGGATATGCCTCCTTGTCGGGGACATCAATGTTTTTGCAACAGCAGAAAACGGCTGCCTTAGTGCCTCTATTATATCCCTCATGGGAACGTTTGTCACCTCTGTCGCCTTTGAGCGTAGCTTCGGGATGACCCTCCCGGAGACAAGGTAACTAACTGATTCATCAACTATAAAGATAACTTTACGAGTCCTTGCAGGTCGAAAGACGAGGTCCTGTATTCATTTAGACCTAAAAAAGCATTGACAGGTTTACCGAAAACTTTTTAATTAGGACCGGTCGGTTTTTTTTATGAAACCATTCCTCATTTGAACACCTTTTTACGCAGGAGTGAGTTCCACCTCCTATCTGAAAGCGAGTCAGACATGCCTGCCAAAGGCACCCGCACCCGCAACAAAGTCATTTACGAAGCTTTGCAGCTATTTTCCGTCAAGGGATATTTCCACACCTCGATCAGCGATATCCTCAACGCCACCGAATTGACCAAGGGGGGGTTGTACGGCCATTTCCAAAGCAAGGAAGATATCTGGTACGCGGTATACAAGGAAGCCGTTCGCATATGGCGAATGACCGTATTCAAAGGCATGCGCCAAATAGACGACCCACTGTTGCGGCTCGATCGTACTTGCAATAACGTTCTTCGGCGCTATTTGGCACAGGATACCTTTGACGGCGGATGTTTTTTCGTCAACATGCTGGTGGAGCTTTCCGGCCAATCGGCCTCCATGAGCCGACATATCCTGCGAGGTTTTGTTGGTTTTGCCCGACTTTTTCAATCTTGGTTGGTGGAAGCGGATCAGCAAGGCCAATTGCGTTCAGGCATCGACGTCAGGGAGGCGGCCAACTTCCTTGTCATCGCCCTCAACGGTGCCGCAACCCTTTATGTATCGAGCCGTGATAAGACGGTACTGCAGCTCACGGCCGGACAAATCCATTTTTACATTCAACAGCTGATGAAAGCGTAGGTCGAACACTTGCCGGCTCAAGCTGGTCTTCGTTACACAGAAATTAATACCGACCGGTCTTGTTTATGGAGGAAAAGATGGGATTTTATAACCTTTTGGCAGATCGAACGCGCTGCATGTCACGCAGCGCCATCCGGGAAATCCTTAAAGTGGCCTCACAACCTGGAATGCTGTCGCTGGCCGGCGGTGTTCCGGCGCCGGGCAGTTTCCCCTTGGAACTGATTGATGAACTTTTTGGGATCGTTATCCGAAAATACGCCGACCAGGCCTTCCAATACGGTTTGACCGAAGGTTTTGCCCCCCTGCGACAGGCGCTGGTAAAACATCTGATCCATCGCGGTATTGAAGTATCCGAAGAGAACCTTCTTGTCACTACCGGTTCCCAAAGCGTTTTGGATGCCGTTGGCAAGATCTTGATTTCCCGAGGGGAAGTTGTGGGTGTGGAATCGCCGACCTATTTGGGGGCCCTGCAGGCTTTCGCCCCCTATGAACCGCTCTATGCATCCATCCCTTGCGATGAAGGCGGGGTTATACCGGAGGCGCTGGAGCAGTTGCTCAGGCATCAGGTCATCAAGTTTATCTACCTGGTTCCCACGTTCCAGAATCCTACGGGGCGTACCCTGTCCCTTGATCGACGGCGGAGTATCGCCGCCCTGATCAAACACTACGGTGCTCTCCTAGTTGAGGACGACCCTTACAGCGACCTGCGCTATGAAGGCGTGTCCGTGCCCTCAATCAAATCCTTGGCTCCCGATAATGTTGTGTATATCGGATCACTATCAAAGGTATTCGCACCGGGGCTGCGCATCGGCTACTGTGCCGCTCCGGAACCGATTCTAAATTGGCTGACGCTGGTTAAACAAGGCGTTGATCTGCATACCAGCACGTTCAACCAGGCCCTGGCCGCTGAATATTTGGAGGGAGGGCATCTGCAACATCATCTGCCCCGCATTCTCGATCTCTATCGCCCACGTCAGGTGGCCATGCTAAAAGCGCTGTCCCGCTGCATGCCAGCCGGTATTCGCTGGTCCCATCCGGAGGGTGGTATGTTTGTGTGGGTCGAAGGGTCTGAAACAACCCGTTTTGACATGGTCTATCAGAATGCGATCAGGCGTCATGTTGCCTTTGTTCCGGGCCACTTTTTCTTCGCAGAGCCCGGAACCGGCATGAACACCATGCGCCTCAATTTTACGATGGTAACCGAGGAAGAAATCGACAAGGCCGTCCGGATCCTGGGCCACCTTTTGCGGACTCAGGATCCAGGAGCGTATGACCTTGAATTAAGGCTTGTCGAAAGGCAGCAGAATGCTTCCTGTACTGGCGCTGAGGTTTTTTAGGGCCTGACGGAGACCGACCCGGGCCAAAGCCAGCCGCCCCTGGGCCTGGGTCAGGTTTCGCTGGGCCTCGTTCAGTCGGACGAGGGAAGCCTGGCCGGCCTGATACTCCTTCTCAACCAGATCCCGGTTTTCCCTAACCAGCTTAGCGTTTTGACGTTGCAGTTCAAGCTCCCGCTGGGCGGTGACGACATTCGCCACGGCTTCCTGAACGTCTGACGATACGGAAATCTTGACGGCTCGCAGGTTCTCTTCCGCTTCTTTTTCCTGATATTTGGCTTCAGCCAGCCGAGCACGCCGCTCGCCGCCCGAATAAAGGCGGTAGGTCAAATAGAGGCCCACCGTATTGCCGAAATCGTCCCCTTCAAAACGGCCGGAGTTGGCCCTTTCACCATCCAAAGAACCTGCCAGTTGCAGGGAAGGATAGAATCGGGAACGAGCGATCCCTACGTTGGCCCCTGTCTGCAGCAAAATCGATTCCGTCTGTTGAATATCCGGTCGATGCAGGAGGGCAATGTCGATATGTTCTGCCGGATCGGGAGGCGTCAGATCCCTCTCCTCTTCCGCTTTGAGACGGGCGAGCTCAAGCGCCGACGGCAGGGACGCATCGGG
>Ga0316576_10002330_pt1 | contig 10774 bp, 5 predicted proteins | sample S0NA_FD_203075 | JGI IMG/M metagenome (GOLD analysis project Ga0316576, IMG submission 203075) | Rhizosphere microbial communities from salt marsh grasses in Alabama, United States - S0-2_050615r3r5 | ecosystem: Host-associated > Plants > Roots > Rhizosphere | place: USA: Alabama | collected... | reverse complement strand
AGAAGAGGTGTTACGATTGGATAGTAATCATCTGGGTGCGGTCTTACACAAGAAACTGGTTAGATCGGATTGATGGTCGATATGCTGGTTAGGGCCTCCGAATCTTGCTGAAATCGGCCGTACATGGAAAGATGTGAATCAACTGCAGAACGGTAAAAAAATAAGAAATCCTGCTTCTAGAATATTGAAGCAGGATTCTATCAGCCTATTCAAAAATGACGTTCGATCGGCTTTCTCTCGAGTAGGAGCTTCGGATCTTAATTAATGCATATCACGGGTTTTTCCTTATTATTTGAGATTTGCAATTATTCTGGATCTTTTTCCAATGAGATCGATTCTTCGTTATTCTGTTTCCTGCCAAAGATTAGTGTGCCTATTATTAGAGCGACCAAACCTAATAAGGCGATTATACCAACGACATCCCCAATGGCGGGATAGAGCGTCGAAGGACTGCTGGTGGGCACTGCAGCCAAGAGATAGTTTCCGCTGTCGGCCAACCCTTCGCCGCTGGCAAGGGTGCGGCCATAACCATCAACTACAATAGATAAACCTTCATCGGCTTGGCGAACGACCGCTGTTCCATTCTCCAAGGCACGAAAAACGGCCATCTCGGCGTGCAGTGGGTTGATACCATCCCATTCCTTGGAAGGAGAGAGAAGAATATTGACGTCCTGCCGGCCTACCTGGCGCACGATGTTGGGAAAGTTGGTATCCCAGCAAATAATGCCAGCTAGGCGGCCGTATTCTGTGTCGACTGCTTCTATTTCGCGGCTGCCTTGCAACGTCCCCTCTAGAATATTGCCGCCGTATTTAACATGTTTGATGTCGATAGCTCCATCGGGACCGGCTATAAACAATACATTCTCGCCCAACCTGTCGCTGTCGGGATAAATGGTGAATGTGGGCATGGCCAGATAAACGTTTCCTTCATCAGCCAATGTCTGGCCCTTTGATAGTACAGCCTGGACATCTTCCTCAATGCCGATGATGGCGATTTCCGGCCAAAGGATGATCCTGGCGCCATCGCCGATAGCGCTTTCCGTCATCGATAGGTACTGCTCATGAACGGCTTGCGTTTCCCGACGGTAGGCAGCAATACCCTCTTCTTCCAGCAGCTTGTTCAGTTCGTCCATGTGGTTTTCGACTAAGGTGAAGGAAGCCACGGGAACTGTTTCTAAAGCGCCAACTGGAGGAGCAGTTACCAGCCGTATGACGCCGTAGCCAACGACGAGCAGGAACACTGCAGCATAAGTAACAATACCTGTGCGTATGCGCTGCCATTCGAATTTATTTTCCCAGGCCCAGTTGACGACTGCCGGGAACCAGGAGACGAGAAAGGTGAGACCCAGCATGCCGGTCACGGCCGTTATCTGAGTCAGGATCGGGATGGCATACTGCGAATACCCTACGGCGCCGAAGTTTCCCAGAGGATTGGTGGTGCTGGTGAGGAATTCCAGGGCTGTCCCTGCTAAGGGATAGGTGAAGGTGGCAATAAATGGAAGACGGCCGTCTCGTCGCAGCCTTGGCGCCAGTAGGCTGTCCAGCAAGTACGGAACAGCTGCCAACAGGGCATTCACGGCCATAAACAGGAAGTGAAATGGGCCAAAAACCGGGGTGGCACCATACCAGGGGATGGCCAGCGTCAGCCAAAGCACCAGGTAGAAAAAGAAATATTTACGCCTTTTAGGATATGTGTGCAGGTAGCGTATACCGAAAATCGGGGCGAACCAGACGGCTAAAGCTATGGTCCAACGTCCCGAGGCAAATAGATTCAATAGGCCAAAGATCAGCAGCCACAAATTTGTTTGAGAGAATATTTTTTTATTCATGATGTACTCCTTCCGTGAGCTCTACCGAAACCAGATTGAGGTCCAGGTCTCTTAGTTTTGTCAATATGCCATACAATGTCGCCTGATCGGCAATCGAGCCGGATAGCTGTGAATGGTCCTGCCCGATATGCGCGATCTCAAGACCGCCCAACCATTCTGACCAGAGGGGATCGATTTGCCCTTTGATTATGATTTCTACACCTTGCATCGCTTTTACCCCTTTCTTCATGGTTATTTGTGCCAGGATAATCCATGCTCTTCCATCTGTATTCACCCATAATGGGTGATTAGCGGGTGGTTTACAGGTTTGCGGGGGTGATGAATCCTCTGAGACCGATTCTCAGTGCTGCGTTGAATTAATTCTTGAGAGGAGAAAAGATGCCAACTTCTCCCACGGGCGGCAGTTACAGCCAGGAGCTACCATAGAAAGTTAACATCTTTTTACTTAGCAAAGCCCTCATGAACAATGAGGCGCTCTTTGATTCACTTGTCCGGGGCCAGCAGATGGAGCAAACGCGCTTGAGCCACGGCCTCACGCCGGTTATGGACACCTAACTTACCATAGATGCTTTTTAGGTGACTTTTGACCGTATTCACAGAAACAAACATCGTTTCAGCGATTTCCTGGTAAGTAAGACCGTCAGCGAGCAGCCGCAGTACATCGATTTCTCTTTCGCTGATCGTCTCAACTAGGGACGCAGCGACTATAGCAGGAGAAGGAGACCTAAGTGGCAGGGATAATGCTTCTTTAAATTCGGCGAGCAACTTCCGGCAGTAGTCAGGGAAAAGGCGTTTGCTGGCGACACTTTGTAATAAAGGGATGAGGTCGGTTCCTTTGTCCAGAAAACTGCGTACAAAACCGTTGGTCTCGGCTAATGTTAAGGCATCAACAAGGAAAACAAAGGCCTCATCTGTTCCGGCTGCGGCCTGGGTTTGCAGCAGGCGGATTTCTATCTGGCCGTAGCGGTATCCTGACTGGATAGCTTTTTCATATTCGGCGGCCAGATGAATGCCGGCGGTTAACCTGTCACCATTGGCCAGATAGAGACGCGCGGGGGAAAGGGAGAGCGGAGCGTAAAAAAGTGAAGCAGATGCCTCCATTGGCATCCATTCAACGTGCTGGCGTGCAGTCTTCAGGTCACTTTGGGCCAGGGCGATGATCACAGCCAGGGCATCATTGCGAGCACGTGTGATCGGCGGCGCATTTTCTCCGGCCGCCTTCTCTGCCAGAGCAACTGCGGCCGTCGCTGCAGAACTATCACCCATCGCCTGCATAAGCAACGCTTGCTGCCGATAGGCACTGCTTTCCAGTTCGCTATTATCGATGCGCTGGGCGAGGACAATTGCTTTTTGTAGATGTGCACCAGCCTCTTCGAGGCAGTTCCATTCATAAAGCAGAGCGCTTTGTATCAGATGGGGCAAAGCATTGGCTGGGAAATCCTCGTCCCAATCTAGCGCTGATTTTACCATGTCCGCCGCTTGATGGAGCTGACCCTGTGCTGCCTGCACCATACTTAGGAAACCGATGGCCAGAATCCTTATATGATGATTTTGAGCTTTCTGCGCCATGACTTGCGCTTCATAGAAAGAGCGCTCGGCTTCAAGAATCCGGCCACTTTGCCAATAGGCAACACCGAGGTTTAAGGAAAGCGCGCTGCGAGCTTCCTTTGCTTCTGCCGGGATCAGAGAAAGGGCGCGGCGTGATAGAGAAATGGTCAGGGGTAAATCCTGGCGGATGCGCGCCAGGTGTATCTGCGCCGATAGCACCTTGCTGTATTGAGCCGGATTGGAGCGAAAGGCCTCTTCTGCAAGTTGGAGGAAGTGCTCTGATTTATCCGGTTCTCCGCTTAATGCAAGAGCCCAGGCATATTCGAGACATAAACCGGGATGTGCCTCAATTACCCAATTAGGCAGCGCCCGCATCCAGTGTAGGAAGGTTGTGTTTTCACCCCGCTTCTGCAGCTCATTGCTGTACGACTCGACGAGAGCGGCTGCCTGATCCCAGGCTCCTGCCCCCAGATAGTGGTTGATGGCTTTGCCAGGAAATCCATTTTCAGCGTACCAGGCGGCGGCTTGCATGTGCAAAGCGACCGTATCCGCTGCTGCCAAGCGAAGTCGCTGGCGTAACAAATCGGCAAAAAGGTGGTGATAACGATACCACTGCCGCGCGTCATCGAGGGGAATGATGAAAAGATTGGCTTGCTCCAACATTTCCAGGATGGCTTGAGAATTTGGTATGGTCGAATTGTTATGTTGCGCTGGGTTGGATTTTGAGTCCTTACTACCGTTACCGATCGTTTCTCCAATCGCTAAAAGTGCATCACAGAGTGGGGCTGTAAACTGATCGAGAACGGCCGTTTTCAGCAAGAAATCCTGTACTTCCGCTGACTGCTGGTTAAACACTTCTTCCATTAAATAGTCAAGGATGAAGCGATTACTGCCGGCGAAGGATTGCACAAAATGATCCACATCATCCTGTCCGTGCAAGGAGAGCGCAGCCAACTGCAGACCCGAAATCCAGCCTTCGGTCTTGCTCCTCAAGATCTCAATTTGCTCGGCTGTGAGATCCAGTGCGATGATTTCATTGAAGAGCGTGGTTGCTTCTGTAATAGTGAAACGTAGATCGTGTTCACGGATTTCGATTAGCTCCCCACGCGCGCGCCAGCGCGGGAGGGGGATGGGCGGGTCTTCACGGGTGGTAATGACGATGTGCAACCTGGGTGTCTGGTGTTCCAGCAGGTAGGCGAGCGCATTATGTATGGCCTCGTTTTGGACGAGATGATAATCATCTAGAACAACTATGATATCATGAGAGGATTCGCCAATGGTGTTGATCAAGGTAGTGACGGCCGTTTTTAAAGGTGGTGGCTGCGGCGTTTGGAAGGCGCTCAATATTTCCTTTCCAAAATCTGCATTAATCATCTGTAGGCCGGCAATGAGATAAGTCAGAAACCGTACCGGGTCACTGTCGTCTTCATCCAATGATAACCAGGCCACTTCGTAAACACAGCCGGCGGTCCATTCGTTCACCAAGGTTGTTTTGCCGAAGCCGGCAGGGGCAGAAATAAGAGTCAGCTTGTTAGCCGGAATTTGATTGAGTTTTGAAGAGAGGTCAGGGCGGGGGACGAGGTTCGGCCGTAAGGGAGGCGCATGCAATTTGGTAAATAATAAGTCATTGACCATATGCTATTATAGGAAAAAAGCGGGATGGGGACTAGGATTGCCAGTATGTGCAGCAAGTATTGGAGCCAGAACTGGATCTAGCTCTAGAGGTAGATGCCTAGAAACAGTGTGACTTGTTTATCCCAGAGCCTTGCATCAGCACCAGACTATCTTTCTTCACCTTAGATAAGCCGGCCATGTAATCACACTTAATTCGCAGCAAGAAGAAAATTCGCTCACTTGCCAGCGGCAAAAGAGTCTCGAAATTGCCCTGGCCCTTAGATAGGATCACATCGGCGCCGGTGAACAATTTCTGAAAGGTTTGGGATGATTCGGAAATTACTGTTCCCGGATAGACACTGCCGCTTGAAATAGTCGGAACAAGGCGGTCAAGCCCTACAGTCAGGGCATCCTCCACCGTAGCATCATTGATGATGGGTCTGTCGCGGACTGCAGCTACTATCTTAAGGTCGGGATAAGCTCGTTGCAGTTCTTTTATGAACAGCATATCAAAGACAATCTCTCCGCTGTTATCACAGATATAGAGAAGTGTTGAAGCCTTAGCCAGCGCTTGCTTGAAGGGTTCAATATCATAACAGTCAAAGGGAACGTCGTTGAGTGAATTGAGTTCCTGTTCCAGATCGAGATCGCCATGGCTTTTTGCGCCAAAATCTATTATGTTTCCCGCTGCCGCTATCTGCAATCCTGTTTCAAGAGGCGACTCGCTTGCTTCAATTTCACGCTGGAATCTCCCGGCATAAAGTAAAGCCAATTTGTTGGATTTTTCTTTCACCTCAGCATATATGTCAAAATCCGGTGGTTCACCACGTTCATGAATGATTGCATCTGTCACACGGCGAATAACATGCTGGACAAGAAGGGGTTTTATTTTAGATTCGTCCAGCCCAGTCTTGGCTACCGCGATAACTCGCCTGGTTTGTTCTTCAGTAAGTTCTGCAAAACGAGCCGCCGAGACTGTTTGATTGATGACGCAGGGATGGCAATCCGGGGCGATGCCAACATGATGTTCCTTATCTTCCTTAATTGTAAACATTTTAACTCTCGTATTTAATGGCCTTGTGGATTCGAAACAAAGTCAAGGGCGATAAAAAGTTTTCCGCATAATGCGGATGCCCATGGCACGTGTTCGTAAGATCAATTATTATACTTCACAAATACAGGAGACAAACCGGACGAGTTCTAGTAGGGTTAGATTGAACTCCATGGATTGATTGGGTAAGATTGGGATGTGAAAGGTACGATTCTACCCAAATGACTGGATAAGTTTACCAAATTCGACTAAAGGGAATAGAAGTGAATTGTCCATCTATTGCAGAGTGCTACCGTAAATCGTTTTAACAGAGAGGCAGTGATGGCGGACCTGCAAATTACACCACCACTCCTAAAAACTAAACTCCATATCCCCCTCCGGCGACCTGATTCGGTCCCCAGATCCCTGCTTATCAGACAACTGAATGAACGCATACAGCGCAAACTTACATTACTTATTGCACCGCCAGGGTATGGCAAAACGACCCTGGCCTCTGAGTGGATACACTCTCTTCAGTCTGAAACCGCTGATGCCATACCCGATAATCGAATCACCTGGCTTTCCCTTGAAGAAGCTGACAGTGAACCTATCCGTTTCCTTTCCTACGTGATCGCCGCACTGCAACAAGTAGCGCCTGAAGTAGGGGGCAGCGCTCTTAGCCTATTCGAGATGGCGCAGAGTCCTCCAATAAATAATGTTCTGAACGAACTAATCAATGACATTGCCGGGCTGGACTATCGCATTATGCTGGTCCTGGATGATTATCATGTGATCAGCCATCCGGAAATACACGAGGCCTTGCGTTACCTGGTAGAACACCAGCCGCATCAAATGCACCTGGTCATTACATCGCGTGAAGACCCGCCTTTACCGCTGCCTCGACTCAGAGCGCGGGGTGAGATGGTTGAACTTCGCATGCACGATTTGTGTTTTTCGTTGGACGAAACGGCGCAATTTTTCTCTCGCTCGATGAAACTGGACCTGGCGTTAGAGGTGACCGAAGCGTTGGAAGTGCGGACTGAAGGTTGGATCGCCGGGTTACAATTGGCGGGATTTGTGTTGAAAAATAAGCCGGATCACCGGGCGTTTATGGATACGTTCAGCGGCAGCCACCATTATGTGTTGGATTACCTCACCGATGAAGTCCTTCATAGTCAGGATGAAGACGTTCGCCAGTTTCTTGTGCAGACAGCCATTTTAAATCGGTTTAATGCCGATATTTGTCAAGCGGTGACCGGCAACTTAAACAGCCAATTTATCCTTGAGCAGTTGGAGCAAACAAATCTGTTCATCGTTCCCCTGGATCATGAACGTGTCTGGTACCGTTATCACCGCTTGTTTGCCGATTCACTCCTGACAGAGTTAAGTAAGGCAGAAGCATCTGAGCTTTACAAAAAGGCCTCTGCCTGGCATGAAGCAAACGACATGATCTTTGAGGCAGTGGCGTACGCCCTCGACAGTGCCGATCCTGAATTTATGGCAGATAAGATCGACGTCGCCTTTCAGCAAGAGACTATCTGGTCGAGTGGCAATCTGGTACTATATTCGTCGTGGCTTGAAAAACTCCCTTCTCAGGTCTTCGCCAGTCGCCCTCATTTGAGTTTGAATGCCGCATTTGTCCTATACCTGTCAGGCCGATTTAATGAAGCATTAGATCTCATCGCGGTGGCGGAGTCCGATCTGGCGGCACGGACAGCCTCACCGGAAGTGGAGAACCTGCTCGCTTTAGTCGCCTTGTATCGCGGATCAATAGCTGCTGTTCGTGGCGATTTGGAGCAGTCTATTGAGCTCATCACGTATGCCCAGTCACATTTACCTCGCGCCAATCACATAGCGCATGCCCGCGCATATTTCAGCCTTGGTTTGGCCAATGAACTTTCAGGCCAGGCTGACGATGCGGCCAAGAACTTTCTGCGTGCCAGTGATAGAGCACAATCAGCCGGGGTGCTGCACCTCGCAGTTCAAGCCCGGTGTTCGGCGGCCCAAGTATTGATTGACCAGGGGCAATTGCATCTTGCCGAGCAAGCCTGCCACACGGCGATTGATCTGGCAGAAGGTCAACGATTCCCGCCATTGGGCATTGCATTATCGATTCTTGGCGGTATTGCTCTGGAGAGAAATGATCTGGCCTCCGCCGAGCAATACCTTCATGAAGGCATGGCGCTGTCACGCCAGGGAATGCTGCTGGATCATGTGATTGCCGGGATGGCGTTTTATGTCCATTTGACAGTCTGCCAGGGCAACACGGCCGAATTTTTAAACGCCTTTGATGAGGTGAATGCGATCATCGAGGGCTATGGTATCGAGAGGATCTATGCGATTGCCGCAGCTTACCGGGCACGTATGCAACTCTTTCTGGCTGATAGGCAGTCTGTCGAAGAATGGGCAAAAGCTTATCAAGCCGGCCGGCCTGATTCCTCCTTTGAATATGCAGAACTGACTTGGGTCCGTTATCTGCTCATGAGCGGGGATACCGAGGATGTACCGTCCATATTACAGTCTTTGCTGGACGATGCAAGTCGTGAAGGACGATTCCGGGCCGGCATGGAAATCAAACTCCTGTTATCTCGTTATTTTCAGGACACAGGAGACATCCCAACGGCCCTGAAATGGCTGTCCGATGCCCTGGAAATTGCCGCGCCTGAGGGATACATACGTTTATTTCTCGATGAGGCGCCTGTGCTTGAGCTGCTTCCCCAGGTTCGGGAGACCGCACCTGATCTTGTTGGTGTCATATTAGGCCAACAAAAATTAGCGGATGAAGCCGAAAAACCCCCTCAAATACAGCTAATTGAACCACTGACCGATCAGGAGTTGAACATCCTTGCCCTTATTGTGGGTGGAAAAACCAACCAACAAATCGCTGACGAACTGGTTATCACACTGGGGACAGCCAAGTGGCACGTCCACAATATCTTGCAGAAACTAAACGTCAACAATCGCACGCAAGCAACCATACGTGCCCAGGAATTAGGGTTGTTCTAACCTTTCTATCCTTCAGGTACCCCTACCCCAAAAGAACTGAGCGATCAGTTCTTTTTTTGATTTCCCTATCCCCTATCCCTACCTCTAAACCTATCTATCGATAGGCGAATAATGCCCCAATAAGTCTTACACTGTTAATGATGGTAGTTCGCAGGAACATTAAAGTGCAGCAGCTACTACCCAGATTGAACTAATTGCTTCTGGAAACAAACACGGCAATAAATCAAAATGGTCTAACCTTAAGTGAATCAAAGGACAAACTAATGATTATCGGACGCATGTTTAAGAAAGATTTTCTTCGGAAGAAACTGATAACGATCGTGGTGTTTGCGTTCATTTTCCTGGCAGCCTTATTGGTAGCCAGTGGTACAAACCTGATAATTGAGTTGAGTAACTCCCTGAATGTTTTGTTTGCCAGAGCGAACACTCCGCATTTCGTGCAGATGCATGCCGGGCTGCTCGACCAGGCTGAGATCGACAGCTGGGCAGCCGCCAATGAGTTGGTCTTTGACCAGCAGACGGCCGAGATGATCACCGTAGATGGCTCCAATCTTTACCTGGGAAACAGTCAAAACTCTGAAGAAAACAGCATCATGGATATCAGCTTTGTAACCCAAAATGAAGGCTTTGACTTCTTGCTTGATCTGAACAATGACATCATCCACCTCTTACCGGGAGAAATCGCTGTTCCTGTGTACTACAGCCAAGAGCGGGATCTGGCAGTTGGCGATGAAGTTCGTTTGCATACGGGTGCCGAGGAGATGGTCTTCACCATTACCACTTTCAGCCGTGACTCGCAGATGAATCCGGCCATTGCCAGCTCCAAACGCTTCCTGATTCACGAGCAAGACTATGCCAATCTAAGAGAATATATTGATGAGACCGAGTACCTGATTGAGTTTTTGCTCCTTGACGAAAGCCAGATCAGCACGTTCGCCGAGGCCTACCAGGCATCGGATTTGCCCAAGACCGGGCCGGCAGTCGATCAGGGATTGTTCAGAATCATGAATTCATTGTCCGACGGCCTAGTCGCCGGTGTGGTGATCTTAATGAGCCTGCTGCTCGTCGTCATTGCCATCCTCAGTTTGCGTTTCACGCTCCTGGCGACTATTGAAGAAGACACGAAAGAGATCGGTGTCATGAAGGCAATCGGCATCGCCCGCTCGGACATCAAGCGTGTCTATCTTGCTAAGTATGTCGTCATGGGTGCGGCGGCCGTGCTGCTAGGTTACCTGACCTCGCTGCTGCTAAACCAGGTGCTGTCCGCCAATGTTCTCTTATATATTGGGAGTGCCTCAAAGAATGTGCTGCAAAGGGCACTGCCACTGGTAACAGCTTCCAGCATCTTCCTGATTGTGACACTCTCATGTGTGGTCATACTCAGACGGTTCAACCGTATCTCGGCCGTTGAAGCACTGCGTTCCGGCAGTGTGGGCGAATCCGTAAAGCGCATCTCCATGCTCAATCTTAAACGAGGAAGAAAACTAAATATCAACGCCTATCTTGGTATTCGCGATGTCTTTCAGCGTTCCAGGTTGTATGGGTTGCTTGTCTTCGTTTTCTTCTTCTGTGCAGTGATTATCATCATCCCAATTCACTTCCTGACGACGATTCAATCACCGACATTCATTTCCTATATGGGCACCGGGCTGAGTGACATGCGGCTCGATTTACGCCAATCGGAGGATGTTGCCGACCGATTTGATAGAACAGTCGCCACTCTCGCGAATGATCCTGATGTAGCGAA
>Ga0316576_10002329_pt1 | contig 10774 bp, 10 predicted proteins | sample S0NA_FD_203075 | JGI IMG/M metagenome (GOLD analysis project Ga0316576, IMG submission 203075) | Rhizosphere microbial communities from salt marsh grasses in Alabama, United States - S0-2_050615r3r5 | ecosystem: Host-associated > Plants > Roots > Rhizosphere | place: USA: Alabama | collected... | reverse complement strand
TCCTTTTGAACTTCGGGTGGCTCGTCTGGCCAAAAAGATTAAGGCAGGGACCGATTTTATTCAAACCCAATGTATTTACAACCTGGATAAGTTTGAGAAGTGGATGGAAGGTGTCCGTGACAGAGGTCTCCACGAAAAGGTCAATATTATGGCCGGAATTACGCCCATGAAAACCGTTGGAATGGCCAAATACATGAAAAACAGAGTGCCTGGAATGGATGTGCCGGATGAACTCATCAAACGTATGGCCGGTGTTCCCAAAGAAAAACAGCCCGAGGAAGGAATCAAAATCAGTGTGGAAGCCATTGAGCGCCTAAAGGCTGTGGAAGGCGTAAAGGGATTCCATATTATGGCCATCGAGTGGGAAGAGAAGGTGCCGGAGATTGTCGAAAAGGCAGGACTTCTTCCGAGACCCAATTTTGATCTCTAGTTCAATTGTTTATTAAAATATAAAAGGAGGAAAATCAATGAGCGGTAAGCAACATATCTTAGTCGTAGATGATGACCCCGATCTGGTTGAATCGGTCACCATGAAGCTGGAAAGCAATAATTTTCGGGTAACCAAAGCGTATGATGGGGTTGAAGCCTGGGAAAGAATTAAAGAAGATCGGCCGGACCTGATTATTCTGGATGTCATGATGCCGAGAAAAGATGGGTATGCAGTGTGTGCCGAGATTAAAAAGGATGATCAATACAAAGATATCACCGTGGTTCTTCTTACCGCGGTGGGTGATGCCGTAACTACGACTAAATATACCCATTTTGGCGGCAAAACAACACTGGCTGAAGATTTTATTTCAAAACCCATTGATTTGGATAAACTGATGGACATTGTAAAAGAAAATCTCGAATAATTCTAACTGGGCTTGCAACACGCCTGATATCCTTAACGAGATTTTAAGCGTATACGAATGTTCATCGGATCTATGGACAATACCGAATATGGGAATAATGGAGCGATGGGGTGTTGAAACGATAAGCTTGCTTTAATGAAAATTAATTTCAATACTCCAACACTCCAAAGTCAGAACAAGCTGCTTCGTATGGATTTGGCATCAGGATTTAAATTGTGAGATCCATAATTCCTGCATAAACTTCTTATGAATAATACCCGGGAAAGCATCGACAAAAAAATACGGATTAATGGTATAAAATTCAGCACGGAATTGGTTCAGATAAATTTCTTGAATCGTTTTCTCCCACAGGATTATATGGCTTTCTTTTTCCAACTTCTGGCTCAACATCAGATAAATATTCCCTTGATTTTGACCAGCGGTATGGGAGAAAAAAATATAGGATCATGCTGTGTGGCGGCTGATGATATCAATCGGATAAAAGAAGTTGTTGATGAGGAACTTAAACTGAAAGAAAATCTGGATTTCATTCCAGGTGTTGGCACTTTGTCCATATTTCCGCATCATTCGAAATTGAAACTGCTGGGTCTGTCTCTTTATCACTTGGGCAAGCACCACCTGCCGGTATACGGTATGGCTTCATCTATATCCTCCCTGACATTTATCACGGATTATTCACAATTGGACAAAGCTGTTTCAATTTTACTGGAATATATGGACCTGCCACCGAATCATGCACCGTTTAGACCGGAGGTTCATGTGATACAAAAGAAAAGGTAACGGTTCAGCCACAAAGAGTTTAAGACATCAAAATAATCATTTAAGGAAAAAGCAGTGGAAACGTTTGCCGTTTATTGGGAACCTAAGCCTAAAACATACGGTTTTAAAGAAGTTATTGATTTGTCTTTATTGAATATTGAAATTAGACCGGGGAAAATGTCCCAATGGGGTCTTTGGCTTATGGAATTGTCAGATTTTGATATCGGTTTCCATCTAATTTTGGCAAAGTATTCGATGCATCAGAAATTACAATTGTACATTTTACTTGAGAAGCTTTGGGGAGATAGAGTATTATCTTATCTTGGCAAAAATATAGATGTGGATTCCGGAAAAGATTTTCATTTAACTTATCCAGTGGAACTCATAAGCTTTCAGGGTCCACATTTTGGAGACAGATATGGAATCGCCGATACGGCCTTTAAAGCATTGGACGGGCAAGGAGTTCCGGTTTTAATAACGGTATTTGCCGGGGCCGCCGTTTACATTGTACTGCCTGAAAAAAAGCTGCAGGATGCCAGGCCTCTTTTAATAGAGGCATTTGAGGTTCCATAACAGTAGGACTCAAAGATTTAAATAATTCCGAGACGTTCAAATATCGGCATCAGCTCACGAACATGAAATTTAAGAAAAATTCTGAAGAATTTGACTGGAGAATAAAGGTTTTCAATTCCATACCTTTTCCTTCCCTGATTCTTACACCAAACAAGGTCATTGTCTCTGCGAATCAAGCCTTTCTGGAAAAAAAAGAAACCGACTTAGAAAAGATTGTCGGCAAAACATGTCACCAGGTTTTTTATAATACTGAAAAGCCTTGTTCTCAGGCAATCTGTCCTTTTTCCAAGGTGATCGCCGGAAAGAAACCTCAGTCCATATTAAGACGAACGGAATTTGATGGAAACGAGGAAGTATGGGTAGACCGAATGTTTTCACCCATTCTGGATGATAATGGTGATGTCAAATTTATAATGGAAAGTGTCCGCGATGCCTCACGGGTGATCACTTTGGAGAAGCGATCCATTCATATCCGACAGTTTCTGGATAAGGTCATACAAAGCTCGCCCAATGCAATTATCGCTGCCGATAGAAATGGAAATATTTTATTAATGAATCAGGCGGCGGAAGCTCTATTCGGCTATCCTATGGAAGAAGCCATTCGTACAAAAAACGCGGAGGACTTTTACCCATTCGGAAAAGCAAGGGAAATCATGAAGAAATTGAAGGACAAAAATTTTGGGGGAGAGGGAAAATTATCCGCCACGCGAATTGATGTCGTTAATACAGCCGGCGAAGTTATCCCTGTTGAGATGGCGGCCAACCTTATCTATGAAGGTGACAAGGAAGTGGCCAGCACGGGAATTTTTTATGACCTAAGGGAAAAAATTGCTGCAGAAAAGAAACTTAAGGAGGTATTACTCCAGGTCGCTCAAGCGGAAAAAATGGCCTCTTTGGGTCAACTGGCGGCAGGGGTAGCCCATGAAATCAATAATCCGCTGACTGGGGTTCTTTTATATGCAAACCTAGCGTTGGAACGTTTTGATAATGAAAATCCGATTCGGAAATATTTAAAATCTGTGATCGATGATGCAGAGCGGTGCAGGGATATTGTGAAAAACCTCCTGGCTTATAGTCGCCAGGCAAGCCCGGCCAAAGAAATATTTCAAGTCAATTCGCTGGTGGAACATAGTTTGAATCTTATAAGAGATCAGGAACTTTTTTTGAATATAACGGTTGTTAAAGAGATGTCCGGGGAAATGATGCTGATTCTTGCAGATAAAAATCAACTCAGTCAGGTTCTCATAAATCTGATAATGAATGCCGCGGACGCCATGGAGAAAAAGGGAACCCTTACCTTCCGGACATATCGGAAAAAACCCGCAAAAAAGGTATACATCGAAGTTTCAGATACGGGACGCGGTATTCCCGAAGAAAATTTATCAAAAATATTTGATCCGTTTTTTACGACAAAAGAAACCGGGAAAGGCACCGGTCTTGGCTTGAGTACCTCCTTTGGAATCATAAAAGAGAACGGCGGCCAAATTTCAATCAAGGAAACGAGCCCCGGGGGAACAACTTTTTTGATCGAACTTCCACTATATACATCTGATGTACAAATACCGTTTCCACAAAACAATTAAGGGGAGGCGGCCTGAATCATGACAGAAAGACGGTCCACTGACGTTTTATTTAAGCCCAAAATACTGGTGGTCGATGACGAAAAGGGTATTCGAGAGGGCTGCCGTGAAGTACTCACCCTGGAGGGATTTGAGGTCGTCTTGGCCGAAAACGGAGAACTGGGGTTGAAAATGATTGAAGAAGAGCATTTTGATGTTGTCCTACTGGACCTCATGATGCCGGGCATTTCGGGTTTTGATGTTTTGTCACATGTTAAAGCACTCCATCCGGACACTTCCATTATCGTCATCACCGGCTACGCTACTGTTGAACATTCAATTGAAGCCATGAAAAACGGCGCATTTGATTTTATTCCTAAACCCTTTTCTCCGGCGCAACTCAGGGTAGTAGTGTCCAAGGCCATCGAACATACCGGCGCTCTCAAAGACATCGCCAACGAAAAATCCAGAATGCGCGTTCTCATTAATCTTATTGCCAACGGTGTCATGGTTACGGATGCTGAAAAAAAAGTGGTGCTGGCCAATCCGGCTTTTATGAAAATAATGGGCTTTAAAGGAAATGATATCATTGGTCGGCCTTTTACAGAGTTTGCTCAACACGAACAACTCCGACAAATGGTTGAAAATGCCTTCCCCATATCTGAAAGTGAAATCACCGAACTCACCGAAGAATTAAAGATTAAAAAAACTGGAGAAGATACAACAGCCACCTATGTTGCTCGATGTCGTCCCTTTAGAGACCGAATCGGTCGAAATTTGGGAACCATTACCGTTCTGAGCGATATTACCTATTTAAAGGACATCAATCAGCGCCAATCTGATTTCGTGTCTATGGTGGCACATGAGATTCGAAGTCCCATGAACTCTGTTATGGCGCAGATCAAAGTTGTTCTGGATGGACTGGCCGGTGAGGTTACGCAAAAACAGAGTGAAATTCTCGGCAGGGCCTCAGAGAAAATTAACGGACTCGTTACCCTTTCCTCGGAGCTTTTGGATATGGCCTCAAGAGAGGCCGGGCTGATGGCCTTAGAAAGAACCGAGTGCGATATGACTGAAGTTATAAAAGACCAGGTCGATTTTCATCAACCAAAAGCACGAGCAAAAGGGATTCAACTCAAACTGGAAGCGTTGCCGGATTTACCGCCGGTGCTTGTAAACAAACAAAACATGGAAGAGGTGCTTTCCAATCTGATAACCAATGCTATTAACTATACTCCTGGAAAAGGGAAGATCACTGTATCCGCCCGCCCGGAAAAAAATCACCTGTGCATGAGTGTCAGCGATACCGGTCTGGGGATCGCGGAGGAAGAGTTAGGGCGAATTTTCGACCGGTTCTATCGCGTAAAAAATGAAAAAACGCGATACATTATCGGCACCGGTTTGGGATTGTCCATTGTTAAAAGTATCGTCGAAGCCCATGATGGAATGATCCAAGTTGAAAGCAAACCCGGTCACGGAAGCACATTTTATGTATATATTCCTTTCATAATGTCATAAAATGCGTTTATTTTGGTTACCGGTTTCAAGAGTCAATATCCTCCATTTCTATACCTTTTTTACCCCGTTTAGCGGATCACGACAGGCTTGTTGCCGTATACCTACTCAGGAGATCCGTTCTCATGATCCAAGATAGCCGCGGAGAGTGTTTTTGCCGTGGTCATCTGCGTTTCCACACCGGCATCGGCAAACACGTAAGCCGGTCCCTTGCCCTGCAGGTTTTCCCGCAACAGTACCACGTCCGTCTTAAGGCTCAGCAACCATTCACTGACGCGGACACATCTTTTCTTTTGCGCTGTATATGCGTTGCGCGATGAGCGGGTGGCAAGCGGTGGTGTTGGGGCCGATGACGAAGATGCAGCCCAGGTCCTCTATTTCGCCGATGGAATTGGTCATGACACCACTGCCGAAAGCGGCGGCCAGACCAGCCACCGTCGAAGAATGTCAGAGCAGGTCACAGCGGTCGACATTGTTGGTGCCGATCACAGCACGTGCGAACTTCTGGACTAAATAATTTATAAACGGATACATCCCCAACCCTCCTTTCTCAGTTGACAATGCAACTGTAAATGGATAATTTAAATTAATAAGAATTTTAACCGAGTGCTCCATATTTTAAGGTGGAAATATTTTCCTGAAAAGGAGTTTTCCATGGTTGCCACAAACGACAAAGCACCCCTAACACCTTGGATTTGCCTTATCTCCAGACTGTCGACGCGGTTTGTCGGAGCCGAAATGGGCCGGATGGGCTTTGGCCCGGGTCATTTTTTCTTGCTTTCCGAGCTTTACGCCGAAGAAGGGCTCAGTCAGGATGAATTGTCCCGCCGTGTGGGTTTCGACAAATCGAATACCTCGCGTGCGCTTGCCAAACTGGAGCAATATGGGCTCATACAACGAAAAAACGATCTGGAAAACCACAGAGTGAAAAAAGTGTTCCTCAAGCCAAAAGCACACAAGGTCAGAAAGGAATTCAGAAAAATCCAGAATCACTGGAATGACGAACTGCTCAACGGGTTTACGGATAAAGAGAAAACAGCGCTGTTTGCAAGCCTTAGAAAAGTAGCCGTCAATGCAGAAGTTGTTTTTAATCAACAACATACACAGGCATCGAATTGCAGGGCTGCTTGAGAAACATTTAGTGGAACTAATTAACTAAAGGAGATTTTGCCACATGGAGTTGACCGATATTTTATCGAAAGAAGAATGGGCTTTATTTGAAAAAGAGCTGTACGACCGATTTCACATAAATTGCACCGTTTATAATACATCAGGAATCGGGGTTACCGGAAAACCAAACTGGTGCAACCGACTGTGCCCGCAAATAAAGGCAAACAAAGATTCTCTTGCTGCCATATGTGCACCGGGAAATCAAAATTTCATGGCTCAGGCCAAACAAACCCAGAAGGCCGTCATCGGGGAGTGTGATGCCGGACTAATGAAAATTTGCGTTCCCATCTTCAGCAATGGTAATTTTTTAGGAACTGCAGGAGGATGCGGTCTGCTGCCTCAGGGAGGAGAGGTAGAAACCTTTATGATTGAAAAGACTACAGGTCTGAGTGAGGAAGAAATTGCGGCCCTCTGCGAAGGAATGAATTCAATGACCCAAGGTCAGGCAGGCGAAATGGCGGATTTTATCGAGGAGCGAATTGCGGAATTTAAGACACAGAAATTTATCAATGACTGGGTGGACGACAGCCTCTGTATGAAAACGATTTTTATATCCCTGCTCCAGGATCTTCAGCAAAAAGAAGATGTTGCAATCGAATTTCACGAGCGACCCGGAATCAGTTTTTCATTGCGGGGGGTTCACAAAAACCAGAAAGACCGGCCGCTTTTTGTCATGATCGACATCATTGACGATGATCCAAAACAGCGTTGGCTGTCTATCTGTTTCTATGGTGACACCATTGCAGACCCTGATGATCAAGGGGACCTCGTACCGGAAGGATTATTGGGATCGGACGGTTACTGTTTTAACCTTACTGATTCTGATGAGTCTCTTAAAGAATATGTGGGTCAACGTATCCAGGAGGCTTATGAGCATGCCTGCAAGGGCGGAAATTAGCAAAGGAGACTGAAACATGGGAACCTCGGCACTGATACTTCATGACGTCACCCCAATTGACTGGCGTCACTTTGAGCAATCGCTTTATGATCGTTTCGCTGTGAATGCTGTCACACTAACGAAAAACGGTACACGCAAGACCTCAGGGGATGTGCCTTGGGCCAATGGCCTGTGCGCCCTTATCAAAACAAACCAGAACGGCGCCGAAAGAATCTGCAACAGACTGCTTATGATATTGATGCATGCCGCCAAGGCAAAAAAGAATTTAATTACGGGTGAGTGTGCCGCCGGGATGAACAAGTGGGTGTTGCCGATCATTGAAAATGATGAATTAGACGGATTTGTCAACATATGCGGCAGGCCCTTTTGCAATGCGGACCGGATCTATACCGAATACATCCGTAAGACAATCGAGGTGGATGCGGAAACCATCGAAAAGCTTCTACCCAGTATTAAACCCATTCATCCCCGCACATTGAAGGAAATGAAGCATTTTATCACCAGCTATGTAAATTAGAAGTCGTCATGGCGATAAGCTTTACATATTTTAAATCTTCTAGGGGTAAATGATTTGACCCTAAACCGCACCCTGCCACGGACTTTCGTGTGAATTGGAATAATGATTGGGTCTATGGATGGAGGCCTTTGTGTTCATCGAAAATGCCGTCGGGATGATGCGCAAGAAAGATGCCAAAACCAGGACACCCGCGGCGAAACAAATGAAATAGGTGATGTTCTCCCGTCCCCATCGCTCGAAATAGCGGATAACATAGATACCTATCGTGGTGACCATTGCCGCCAGGAAACTATCTCCCAATGCTGTCTGTCCAGAATGTATTTTCCATACCGTCCTCCAATGAGTTCCCACAGCTACTGAGTGATTATTTTGCAAGTTAGGCGCTTTTTCAGGCGCCTTTAGACATCCACAACCCGGCCGGCACCGGCTGGCAGATATTTGTCCGGATACCGCTGGTTTATTTCGTCGATGTGTCGGGTGCAATGGGCCGGGCAAATGGCATCCAGCCGTTCGATCAGGGGATAGTCGTCGAAACCGTGCAGCCCACCGATCAGGATGCCAACCTCACCAAACCGGGATGCGGCGGTGATGATACGACCAACACCGGGGTGTGAGCAGCCGGCAATAACCACCGTACCGGCATGCCGCCTGATCACCAGCGATTGTTCAATATCGCCGAGTTGTCCGGTTGAATACACGTTTTCGAAAATTTCCGTGGGGTTTTTTATGGTGACAACCTCGGCGGCGCTGACGGGTGTCGGGCAAGCAGCGGGAATGAAAACCGTGGCAGGATGGATGCGCAGAAAATCTGCAAGCCCGCCGATATGGTCCCAGTGGCTGTGGGATATGAAGACCGTATTTATGGTCAACGGGTCGATGGCGAGTCTTTCCATATTGCCGAGGAGGATGTCGCTCCTGGCCCCGCTATCGAACAGGAGGGTCTGCCCGGCAGTCTCCACCAGACAGGCAAATCCCCAGTCGGGCGTCAGGGCCGGCTCCCAGACAACATTGTCATAGACGATAGTGATTTTCATGGGGTGATCCGTTCTCATGATCCAAGATAGCCGCAGAGAGTGTTTTTGCCGTGGTCATCTGCGTTTCCACACCGGCATCGGCAAACACGTAAGCCGGTCCTTTGCCCTGCAGGTTTTCCCGCAACAGTACCACGTCCGTCTTAAGGCTCACCAGCCATTCACTGACGCGTATACCCTTGGCCTTTTCAATCTTTGCGTGCGGATTGGCCAGAATTTCCTGGTGCTCGATCCGACCATCACTGGTGCAGACGGTGACCAGTCCAAAGTAGGGGGCCTCGCCGAAGTGTTCGCTGATCGTGCCGGCGTCGTCGTCCAGCGGCACCGCATAGCAGATATGGCTGCGCACCTGCGGCTCGAAGTGGAGCAGCACCCGTTCGACATGCGGTATTTTGGCTTGGATGGCTTTTTCGATCCGTTGGCTTACGGCGTGGGCTTTTTCCAGATTGTCCACGTGCAGCGCGACCTCGGCTTCCAGGAAACGGTAGCGCCCTGCGTTGCGTCCCACCAACGAGCGGACTGTCGTTACCGCCGGTTCGGCCGTGATGATGGCCCTTACCTTTTCAAGCGTGTCGGCATCCAGAGAAGCGTCCAGCAGCACACGCATTCCACCCGACAGCAGCTCCCAGCCGGTCTTGGCGATAAAAACCACAATGGCCAATGCGGCGTAGCGGTCGAGCGGTATACCGGCCTCATGGCCGATAAGGGCCAGGAAAACGATTCCGGAGGACAACATGTGGGTCCGGTACTCAAGAGCATCCGCCATCAAACTAGGGGAGTTCAGCTTCCGGCCCACTCGCAGCTCGTAGACACTGAAAGCGAACGGAATGACGGCCGACAACACCACACCGCCCAGGATCCAGGCATTTACGGTCGTCGGCTTGGCTGTGGCTGTAATGGCCTGCTTGGCAATCTCGTACCCGGTGAAAAATATGAGCATGGCCACGGCAACGGCGACCATGTTCTCCACCTTGTAGAGCCCGTAGGGAAAGGCGCGGCTCTTTCTTTCCGAGATCTTTATGCCGGCCAGGACGGCCCCTGAGGCAACCAGGTCGACAGTGTTGTGAATCATCTCGGCTGCCACCGCCAGGCTTCCCGAGGCAAAGGCAATGGCCAGGTTCAGAAGGCTCAGGAGAATGTTGACGGCGATGGAGGCCCAGGCGACTCGTGCGGCGGTTTCCATATCCCTATTTATGAATTTTAGTAATCGTCAGCGCTCTTATCACTTCCCTTGGTAGCGGCGTGGTAATATACCACGTCGTTTCTTCGTTCCGCACGGACCTTTTTCTCTTTCATCAGCCTGCCGAGGTATTTCGACACCTCGTTGATATGCAGGCCGAAGCCCTCTGCGATCTGCTTGGCCGTGCAGGGGCGTCTTTTCAACATCGCCAAAATGGCGGCCGTGTTTGTCTGCATGGGTTTTGAGCGGGGCGTACTGAAGTCCGCGATGATTTCAGCTGTCGGCTGGAAAAGGTGTGTCAGGGCTGCCATCTGCTCCTTGGACAAGGCGGTGACATACTCCTCCGCGGGTGGGCGAACCGCCGTGTTCAACTGGATGCGATCCGGTGCGATTTCCCTTGCCCAGGCCCCGATCTTTGTGACCTCTTCGGGCGACGAATTCATCCCTCTGACCAAAAAGACCTCCATCCACACCTGCCCGTCGAATTGGGCGCGGAATGTTTTCTGCCCCTCGATCATTTGGTCGAAAGACAGCTGCGGATGAGGCCGGTTGACCCACTCGAGGGAGGCCTGGTTCCAGGCACTAAGGGAAATCTTGACGATGTCAGCCTGAGTTGCGGCTGCGCGCACTTCCGGAAGGTGCAAAAGGGCGCCGTTGGTCAAAAGGACGGAGGGAATTGCGCCGCGGCTGCGGATGAAGTCGAGCACTTCCCCGAACC
>Ga0316576_10002328_pt1 | contig 10780 bp, 5 predicted proteins | sample S0NA_FD_203075 | JGI IMG/M metagenome (GOLD analysis project Ga0316576, IMG submission 203075) | Rhizosphere microbial communities from salt marsh grasses in Alabama, United States - S0-2_050615r3r5 | ecosystem: Host-associated > Plants > Roots > Rhizosphere | place: USA: Alabama | collected... | reverse complement strand
TGGTATCGTCCGCGACCGGAGTACCTCTCCAAGCCCGGCTCCGATGACGACGATGGTGGCGACCGCCCCTCCTACCTCGACGATGAATCGGCGCCGGCTCACGACCCTGGCCTGAGCCATTGGAGCCGTCCGCTCCCGCACTCCGACTTGAGCAGCGCCTGGTTGGGAGATCCCTTCAGGACCTGTACCCTGAAAACGGGTCGCCTCCGTCCCCACCGGTACCGGAACCCCTTGCGGTGTTTCTTGCGCCGGCGACCTCTCGCGTGGACGTACCCAACGATGCAGACCGGCCAGCCCTGCACCCCACAAGATGAAAAGACCGACTATCCAGACGGCGTTGAGGATGTTCGAGGTGATGTCGCCGCCTGTGCCTTCAACGAGTGTGACCACCAGTGCGAACACGCCGCCGACGGCACCCACGACAAGCCCGTAGAGGCGCACCCGTCCTCGGTCTTGGCTCCTGACCAAGGCGAAGAAGAGCAGTCCCACCACGAGGCCGGACACGAAGAACGAGGTCAGGGCCAAGAACTGTTCCGCGGTCCTGGCGGGTTCGGCCAGGGTGAATCCCAGCCCACGCAGCACCCGCAGCGACAGATCGAGCCAGAAGAGCACGAATCCGTCCGGTAGAACACGACTGAACCAGCCGAAGACGGTGAAGGGAACGGCTACCAGGCCGGCTCGAGCGCCGAGGACGAGCAGCAGCAGGAGAACTGCGGAGAGCAAGGCTCCGCTCGCCAGCCCGGTCAGGGCCATCCTAAGGCGGGAACTACTCATGGTGAACAGAGTGCCCGCGAGCGGCGTTTCCTAAGCGGACGCCTATGCGCCGCAGCGATGGCGACCTCTCGTAGACAGGCTCAGCTCTCCGTCCCGTCGTCGACCTCGAGCACCTTTCCAGCCGAACGCGCCTCCTGATCCTTACGGGCGCCGATGCCCATTCCTATCGCCAGCCCTAACGGTAGACCCACCCCGATGAACGCCGGGTTTCGCAGCGCCGTTCCGAGCGCTGCCCCGAGAGGGATGCCAAACGCGGCCATGCCGAGCGCCATCCACTCGTTCTGATAGTGCTGCGGGAGCACGAGTCCATATTCCTTCTGCAGGTGCTTGAGCAGAGCCCGGCGCAGCGCATCGACCGAGCCCCAGTCCCGGTCGTGCAGGGCCAGCTCGATTCCATCGGTGAACATCACCAACTCGGCCGCCCGTAAACCCCGCCTATCGAGCGCCCGCAGAAGCCGCGCCGTCTCCCGGAGGGCGTTGCCGTGCCGTCGCTTCTCGACCGACCGGGCACATGCTTCCAATTCTCCGGCAAGGGACTGGAGGTCTGTCATTTCGGTCTACGTCCGCTCCTTCTAGTAGATGATGATGCTCGCTGCTTTAGAGGGCGCTCATCTTACGCACGTCGTCGAGCCCCATGGCGTTGCCTCCGATGCCCCAGTCGCCGCTCTTGGCGGTGCGGATGATCACCCAGGTGGCGTCGCGAAGCTTCTCGCTCGTCACGGCCGTGACAGCATCCGTTATACGACTGATTAGTTCCTTGTATACGCCTCCGAGAGATCATTCCGCCTCGCTCTTGAGGAACACCGCGCCCAGAGGCGGAAGCGTCAGCGTGAGCGAGAAGGGCCGATTATGTGCAGCAAAAGGCACTGCGTTGAGGCCGCCCATGTTCCCGTGGCCGCTTCCGCCGTACTCAGTGGAATCACTGTTTAGTATCTCCCGCCAGAAGCCGCCTCGCGGCACCCCTAGCCGATAGTTGTAGCGAGGGCTGGGAGTGAGGTTGAGGACGGCCAGGATGGTGTCCTCGCTGCTCGTTCCCCGGCGAAGAAAGCTGATCACGCTCTGCTCGCTGTCGTTGGCTGCCACCCATTCGAATCCTCGCTCTTCGAGATCCAGCTCGTGAAGGGCGGGTTCGTTCCGATACATTCGATTGAGATCGCCGACCAACCGATGCACGCCAGCGTGTTGCCGGTCTTCCAGTAGGTGCCAGTCGACGCTGTCTTCGTGCGTCCATTCACGCCACTGGGCGACCTCGGCGCCCATGAAGAGTAGCTTCTTCCCTGCCTGGGCGTACATGTCGCAGTAGAGCAGGCGTAGGTTCGCCAGCTTCTGCCACTCGTCTCCAGGCATCTTGCCAAGCAGCGAGCCCTTGCCATGCACCACCTCGTCATGGGACAGGGGTAGCACGAAGTTCTCGGAGAATGCATAGAGCATGCGGAACGTGAGTCGATCGTGGTGATACTTCCTATAGATAGGGTCCCGCGAGAAATAGGAGAGGGTGTCGTGCATCCAACCCATGTCCCATTTGAGGCCAAAGCCGAGACCCCCGACATATAAAGGACGAGAGACCATGGGCCAGGCGGTCGACTCCTCGGCGATGGTCTGGACGTCGGGGTAGTGTCGATAGACTTCTTCGTTCAGCCTCCGGAGAAAGTCGATGGCCTGCAGATTCTCTCTGCCGCCGTACTTGTTGGGGATCCACTCGCCTTCCTTGCGCGAGTAATCCAGATAGAGCATCGAAGCGACTGCATCCACCCTGAGACCGTCGACGTGGTACTTGTCGAGCCAGAACATGGCGCTGCTGAGCAGGAAGCTGCGTACCTCGTGCCGGCCGTAGTTGAAGATCAGGCTGGCCCAATCGGGATGGAATCCTTGGCGAGGATCGGCGTGCTCGTACAGGTGAGTGCCGTCGAAGTAGCCCAGCCCGTGCTCGTCGTTCGGGAAATGCGAAGGCACCCAGTCCAAGATCACCCCGATGCCGGCCTGGTGCAGTTGGTCGACGAGGAACATGAAGTCCTGCGGCGACCCATATCGGCTGGTGGGAGCGAAGTAGCCGGTGGTCTGGTAGCCCCAAGAGCCGTAGAAGGGGTGCTCCATGACGGGCAGGAACTCCACGTGTGTGAACCGCAGCCGTTGCAGATACTCGGCCAGACGGGGCGCGATCTCGCGATAGCCCAAGAAGTCTCGTGGATGGTCCGGATCGCGGATCCAGGAACCGAGATGAAGTTCGTAGATGGATATTGGTGCCTGCAGAGCGTTACGCTCGCCCCTTGTGCTCATCCAATCTTCGTCGTTCCACGCGTACTCCAGATCCCACACCACCGATCCCGTCCTGGGCGGTAACTCATGCCGCCACGCAAAGGGATCGGCTTTGTCCACGTGATAGCCACCGTTCCTCGACACGATGTGGTACTTGTAGAGCGATCCCGCGGTGACTCCTGGAACGAACCGTTGCCAGATGCCCGATTGCCCTCGGGGCTCGAGGGGGAGGTCTTTCGTGCTCCACCCGGCGAAGTCCCCCATGAGATAGACCTGTTCGGCATTCGGAGCCCACACCGAGAAGTAGGTACCCGTTACTCCGTCCACGGTCAGAGAGCGCGAGCCCAGCTTGTCGTACAGTCTTAAGTGACTGCCTTCATTGAAGAGGTAGACGTCGTCGTCGGTGAGGATCTCCGGTTGCCCGACCCGCTCTACCATGTCATCTCTCCTCGCTGGTTGAGGAAGTCACTGCTGCTGAATCTTCCGCCTCCGACCGACCGATGAGATCCCGCAGGCCACGTAGGGGAACACCGACCCAGTCCGGACGGTTGCTGAGCTCATAGCCCAGCTCGTAGACCGCCTTCTCTATCAGGAAAACATCGAGCAGCTGCCGGATCTGGTTACGATCGGCAGGTAGCCAGCGCGCTCCCTCGCTTGCCTCCAGATACGACCCCAGGAAGATCGCGGAGACCCAGCGCTGCCAGAAGCGGGTCCAAGACTCGAGCTGTGGCCGGTCTTCGGGTCGCACGGCCCCCTGGCGCAGGGCCGAGGTGGCCGCGTAGCTGAAGGAACGGATCATGCCCGCCACATCCACCAGAGGACAACGCTTCATGCGCCGTTGGCTCAGGAGCCTATTGGGCTCTCCCTCGAAGTCTATGACCACAAAATCCCTACCCGTGTGGAGCAGTTGGCCAAGATGGTAGTCGCCGTGGATGCGGATGCGTGTGGCCGGCAGCGACCGTTGAAGCGCCTTGCGCAGCTTCGCGTTGATACTGTCTTCCGCCAGAAGCACCCCTTCGGCCAAGGCAGCATCGGAATCCTGCAATTGGTCCTTGTGCCGTCGTAGCATCTCGAAGTTCTGCCGATTGGCGGTCCTCAGAGATTGATAGAGGGCACGCTGATGGTGGATGGTGAAGGCCTCGGGCGCGAAACTGGGGTCATCGGTGGCGGAGGCCAGGGCGGCATGCAGCTCGGCAGTGCGTCGGCCGAGCAAGCGTGCCGCCGACAGATACTCGCCTATCAGGTTCTCGACTGATGCCGGTACTGCCTGGTCCGCAAGCTCGATGAGAGACACCTCACTCGATTGACCATCGGGCAGTTCCATGTCCTGAGTCAGAACTCGCTCCACGTAGCGATCGAGGTCTGCGAGCGTATATTGCCAGGCGTCTCCCCCGTTCTGCACGTATCCGTTCAGGATACCGATGGTCATCGGCTCACGTCGCCCCCGCCGGTACTCGAGGGCGCCGGCGAGCGGCGCCACGTATTCGAAGTGGGCTGCGTTACTGAGGAACCTGCCCATCTCCAGGTCGGGATTGATCCCTTCTTCCACCCGGCGGAACAGCTTGAGCAACAGCCGGTCGCCGAAGGCAACCGACGTGTTGCTCTGCTCGGCCCGCAGGAGAGCCGGTTCGGGCAGCTCGTTACCGCGCAGTCTCGCGAGTTCTTTGGTGGGGACGCCGACCACCGTGCCCTCGGTGCCCTTCAGATGTCGACGGCGGGCGATCACGTCCACGAGCTTGTTCGAGAAGGACTCGTCTCCGAGCGCGTCGTACAAGACTCCCCAACCGGCATCCTGGCCCTGCCTACGCACGCTGGCACGGGCAAGGATGCTTTGCGAGAAGCGCTCCTCCACACGCTCGGCATGCTCGTGGGTGGCGAAGCCGAGTGGTAGCACATAAAGGTCGGGCTCACCTTCGTAGTAGTCTATCTCGGCCAGTACGATCATCACCGGATCGTCTCCCTCCAAGGGCACGGGGACCACGTCTTTGACGGACGTCCCTCTGATAGTGCGCGCCTTTCCCCGGAACCATCGTTGGCCTCGGACGTGACGGGCGATGATCCTCTCTAGTTCACGCCTTCCCCGCTTGTTGAAGATGCTCTTCCAGCCGTCCACCAGAGTGAGCGTGGGGAGGGGGACATCTTCGGAAGACGTTGACGCCGTGTCCGGCCCGACGGCGACCGGCTCCAAGGCCAGCCAATAGAAGGCATGGGGACCCAACGTTAGGAAGTAGTTGCCGGCCTGGGAGATCGCCGGGAACTTGGCCCTGCCGAACAGCTCGGTGGGGACCATGCCCTGAAAGCGACCCAGATCCAGCGTGACATGCTGCACGAAGCGGGATAGGTTGGCCACCACCAGTACGCGTTCCTCTTCGTGAGAGCGAAGAAAAGCCAAGACCTTCCTGTTATCGGGGTGGAGGAACTCCAAGTCGCCGTAGCCGAACGCCCGGTGCTGCTTGCGAAGGGCGATAAGCTGCTTCACCCACCAGAGCAGGGAGCGGGGATTGCTCTGCTGGACCTCGATGTTCACCGCCTCATAGTGATACTCGGGGTCGATGATGACGGGCAGGTATAGGTGCTGCGGGTTGGCTCGCGAAAAGCCCCCGTTGCGGTCGGAGTTCCACTGCATAGGGGTCCTGACTCCGTTGCGGTCGCCCAGATAGATGTTGTCTCCCATGCCGATCTCGTCGCCGTAGTAGAGGACAGGTGTCCCCGGGAGGCTGAAGAGCAGGCCGTTCATCAGCTCGATCTGGCGGCGATCGTTCTCGAGAAGGGGCGCCAGGCGGTGGCGGATACCCAGATTGATACGGGCGCGCGGATCCTTGGCGTAGGTGCGGTACATGTAGTCACGGTCTTCGTCCGTGACCATCTCCAGCGTGAGCTCGTCGTGGTTCCTGAGGAAGGTGGCCCACTGCGCCGTTTCCGGGATGACCGGCGTCTGGTTCAGGATGTCGATGATGGGGAAACGGTCTTCTTGTTTGATGGCCATGAAGAGACGAGGCATGAGGGGAAAGTGGAAGGCCAGGTGTGCCTCGTCGCCGGCTCCGAAGTACTCGCACGCATCCTCGGGCCATTGGTTCGCCTCTGCCAGCAGTATTCGATTCTTGTAGTGTTCGTCCACGTGCCCTCGAAGTCGCTTCAAGAAAGCGTGGGTCTCGGGCAAGTTCTCCCCCGAAGTACCTTCACGCTCGTAGAGATAGGGCACGGCGTCCAAGCGGAGCCCATCCACCCCCATGCCCAGCCAGAAGTCGACCACCCGCAGCATCTCTTCGAGCACACGCGGGTTGTCGAAATTGAGGTCGGGTTGATGCGAGTAGAAGCGGTGCCAGTAGTAGGCCTCGGCCACGGGATCCCACGACCAGTTCGAAGATTCGAAGTCGCTGAAGATGATGCGCGCTTCGCGATATCTGTCAGCGGTATCGCTCCAAACGTAGTAGTCCCGATACTTCGAGCCCGGGGCGGACCGTCTGGCGCGCTGGAACCACGGGTGTTGGTCGGAGGTGTGGTTGAGCACCAGCTCGGTGATCACACGGATGCCTCTACGATGAGCCGCTCTCAGGAAGCCCCGGAAGTCACGCAGCGTCCCGTAGTCGGGATGGATCGCGGTGTAGGCGGCGATGTCGTAGCCATCGTCCCGCAGAGGAGAAGGATAAAAGGGCAGCAGCCACAGCGCAGTCGCTCCCAGGTCCTGGAAGTAATCGAGTTTCTGGGTGAGACCGCGGAAATCGCCGACGCCGTCGCCGTTACTGTCGAACGCGGCGCGGACATGGATCTCGTAGATCACCGCCTCCTTGTACCAGAACGGGTTGTCCGGTGGGGAGGGATTTTCTGGTGTCTTCTGGTTCGCTTCCATAGTCAAATCAGGCAGTAGAAGTCGGCGTGTGCTCTAGATGTAGTAGCTGAAGTCCTTCTCGGTGCGAACTTTCTTCTGGAGGCGCAGTATGTGCGCCGGGAGGGAGTTGGGGTCGAGTGCCACGTAGTTGTGAGGCCCCTGCCAGAAGAAGCGGGCATCACTCAGCAGGTCGTGCACCTGGAAGGAGGTCCCCGGATCGATATCGAGAGACTCCAGGTCCAAGGACAGCCAGCCGTGGTGAGCATGATACGGATCGAGATTGATCACCACGATGATGACGTTCTCCCCGTCGTGGCTCTTCTTCGAAAAGCAGATCAACTCCTCGTTGTCCACAGGGTGGAAACGCAATGTGCGATTGGTCTGGAGGGCCGGATTTTCGCGACGTATGGCATTCACAAGCTGGATGATTTCACGCAGGCTTTCGTCGCTGTCGAGCTGCCACTGTTTGACCTCGTACTTCTCGGAGTCGAGATACTCTTCGCTCCCGGCAGCTCGAGGGGTGTTCGCGCACAGCTCAAAGGGCGGGCCGTATATACCATAGCTCGCGGCCAGGGTGGCGGCGAGCACGAGACGGATGACGAAGCCCGGTCTGCCTCCAGTCTGCAGATACTCGGGAAGGATATCGGGAGTGTTCGGCCACAGGTTCGGACGGAAGTACTCTGCCATCTCCGTTTGGGTGAGCTCCGTCAAGTACTCCCTCAGTTCCCACTTGGTGTTGCGCCAGGTGAAGTAAGTGTACGACTGGGTGAAGCCCAACTTGGCCAGCCGCTTCATGACCTTGGGCCGGGTGAAGGCCTCGGCCAGAAAGATGATGTCGGGATGATCGGCTTTGACCCGACCGATCAACCATTCCCAGAACCCGAACGGCTTCGTATGGGGATTGTCCACCCGGAAGATGCGCACTCCCTGCTCGATCCAGTGGTATACGACTTGTGCGAGCGCCTCCCAAAGATCACGCCAATCGCTGGTGTCGAAGTTGATGGGGTAGATATCCTCGTACTTCTTGGGAGGGTTCTCCGCGAACTGGACCGTGCCGTCGGGGCGCCAGCGGAACCACTCCGGGTGTTCCTCGACCCAAGGGTGGTCGGGCGAGCATTGAAAGGCCAGATCGAGGGCCACTTCCATACCCAGGTCGCGTGCCTGATGCACGAACAGGCGAAAGCCATCCAGGGTGCCCAGTCGGGGTTCCACCGCGGTGTGACCTCCCGTCGGGCCTCCGATGGCCCAAGGGCTGCCCGGGTCCCCCGAACGGGCACCGGGAGCATTGTTGGGACCCTTGCGCTTCGTCTGACCGACCGGGTGGACTGGCGGAAGGTACACCACGTCGAAGCCCATCGAAGCTACATACGCGAGGCGAGAGCTACAGTCGCTCAGCTTGGCGTGGTCGAGTTCGGGCTGGTCTTCCACGCAAGACCGGGGAAAGAACTCATACCAGGTGCTGAACCGGGCACGCTCCCGATCCACCACGACCTCGAGTTCGCGCACGTGGTCCGTGGCGTTGCGCTTGGGTGAGTGACGATAGACGAGCGACTCGAAATCGGCATCCAGAGCCGCGGCCACACGTTCGCCCATGTCTATATCCCGATCGATCATCGTGCTTCTGAAGGCTTCCAGAGCGATGAGGTCCGCCGAGCGTTTCTGCCTCTGATGAGCCTCACCGCGCCGCCTTGCCGTCGCCGAGGTGCCCGCGGATAGGCTGCTCTTGAGTGAATCGATAGCGTCGGTGACGAGCAAGGCTCCCATCTGCACGTCGATCTCGTCGTGCACCCCGGCGTCTACCTTCTTCGCAAAGTCCTCGCGCCAGCTCTTGAAAGGATCCACCCATGCCCGCAGGGTGTAGTGGTAGCGCCCCAGAGACGTCACAGTGAACCGCGCCCGCCACCGATCGTTGACGAGGTGTTCCATGGGCACTTGAAGCCACTCGGAATCGTCGGCCCGCCGATAGAGAAGTACCGCGGACAAAACCTCATGCCCGTCGGTGAAGATATCAGCTTCGACCTCCACCTCCTCGCCCACGACACGCTTGATGGGGAAGCGGCCGGCGTCTATCTCCGGATAGACGCTCTCGATGACAACCCGTCTGTTGTCCTGGGCGCTGGTGGGTTCGTTCATATTTCTCACCGTTCCACGAAAGACTCGCTCACAAACAAGTCACATGCTACCGGAGCGGGAACGAAGCGCGGAGAACCACCCCATTGTTGACGCCCTTCTTACCACCGTTCATTCGCGCTGCAGGACGACAACCGTCTGTCCCGGCAGCATGACGGTCTCACTGCCGGCGACAAAGTCCTCCCTCGATGCCAGCACCGAACGCTTGAGGGACAGGTCCGCGCACGGCACGCGCTGCGCCGAGTCACCGAGATTGCAGAGGATGGAGAAGGGATTGCGCTCCACCGTCAGCCAGCGGGCCGTCTCGTCGAAATCGACCAGCGTTCTGTCCATGCGCCCATCTTGGAGTCGCGCAGATGCTCGGCGAAGCCGGATGAGAGCACGGTGCCAATCCAAGATCTCGGAATGGGGCTCCTCATAAAGTTCGTCCCACGCGAGTCGGGAGCGCAGAAAGGTGGTTTCCGCCTGGGGATCGGGTATCTCGGTGGGGTCCCAGCCGAATGCGGCGAACTCCTCTCGTCTGCCTTCTCTCACCGCCTCGCCCAGTTCCGCGTCATGATGGTCGGTGAAGTACAGAAATGGACTGGATGCTCCCCACTCCTCGCCCTGAAAGAGCATGGGAATGAAGGGAGAGGTCATGACCAGGGCCGCACCTATCTTGAGTTGGCCAGGCGAGAGCAACTGACTGGTTCGTTCTCCCAAGGCTCGATTGCCCACCTGGTCGTGGTTCTGAAGACAGGCCACGAAATCACCTCCGGAGAGGCCCAGCGCCGGCCGCCCGTGGCTGCGGCGCCTGAAGACCGAATAGCGGCCGTCGTAGGCGAATCCCTGCGTGAGGACCTTGGCCAAGTCGGCGAGCCTCCCGAAGTCGGCGTAGTAGCCGCCACGTTCTCCCGTGAGCAGGGCGTGTAACGCATGGTGAAAGTCCTCGTTCCACTGGGCATTGATGCCGTACCCCCCAAGGGAAGGAGACCGGACCACACGCGGATCGTTGAGGTCGCTCTCGGCTATGAGCACCAGAGGACGCCCCAGGTCCTCGCCCAGCCGACGCACCTCTTCCGCAAGCTGCTCGAGCAGATGCAGCGCGGAGGTGTCGAAGATGGCATGGACGGCATCGATGCGCAGTCCATCGAAATGGTAGTCGCGCAGCCACATGAGTGCATTGTCCACAAAGAACCGTCTGACCTCGTCACTTTCGGCTCCGTCCAGGTTGATGCCCTCGCCCCAGGGAGTGGCGTAGCGTCGCGAGAAATACGGACCGAAGCGGCCCAGGTAGTTGCCCGTGGGGCCTAGGTGGTTGTAGACCACGTCAAGAAGCACCGCCAGACCGCGGCGGTGGCATGCTGCCACGAGATCTTTGAGTCCCTCCGGCCCGCCATAGGCATGGTGAGGAGCGTATAGGTCGACTCCGTCGTAGCCCCAACCCCGGTCGCCCGAGTACTCCGCTACGGGCATGAGTTCCACATGCGTCACACCCAGGTCGACCAGGTGATCCAGGCGGGCGATGGCCGACGTGAAGGTGCCCTCGGGAGTGAAGGTGCCTACGTGCAGTTCGTAGATGATGGCGGAGGAGAGTGGCGGCGGCTGCCAACCCGCATCGTCCCAGGCATATAGCGAGTGGTCCACCCACCGCGAAGGTCCGTGGATACCCTGCGGCTGCTCGGGGGAGCGGGGATCGGGGAGCCCTCGGCCCGCTCCATTGATGCGGAAGGCGTAGCGCGTCCCGTGCGTGATCTCTGGATCTTCCAGGGTCCACCATCCACCCTCGTCCTTGGTCATTGCCCTCAGCCG
>Ga0316576_10002327_pt1 | contig 10780 bp, 14 predicted proteins | sample S0NA_FD_203075 | JGI IMG/M metagenome (GOLD analysis project Ga0316576, IMG submission 203075) | Rhizosphere microbial communities from salt marsh grasses in Alabama, United States - S0-2_050615r3r5 | ecosystem: Host-associated > Plants > Roots > Rhizosphere | place: USA: Alabama | collected... | reverse complement strand
GGTCTCGTTTGTAGCATTCCGTCCTCTGGGGAGGACGTTTTACTCCTGCAATGCAACATTCGGGACCTGACCCCTTTGCTACCATGGGCCCGGCATGACCCTCGACGAGCTCCGGGCTTCGCTCTCGGCAGACACGCCACCCGCCGACCTGCCCGCGGCGGTCGGGGCCCTCTGGCACGACGCCCGCGGCGACTGGGATCGGGCCCACCGGATCGCTCAGGACATCCCCGGCGCCGACGGCTCGTGGGTCCACGCCTACCTCCACCGCAAGGAGGGCGATCTCGGAAACGCCTCCTACTGGTACCGGCGGGCGGGACGCGTCCGCGCAAGCGGCCCTCTCGAGCAGGAGTGGGAGGAGATCGCCGAGGCCCTCCTGCACTGAACCTCCGGAGAGACCGTGGACTTCCTCGCCTCGCTCTTCGTCCAGAAGCCGCTGTCCATCCTGCTCGTCGCCCTCGTCTTCCTGGTCGGCTTCCTCGCCCTGCAATTCACCGGCCTCGGCGCCGGCCGCCACCCCCGTGCCCTCCTCGTTCCCGCCGCCGCCTGGGGGCTCTACGCCGCCTGGGAGTGGCTCGTCACGGTCCGGAGCCCCGAGGCCAACATCCGGGTCGACCTGCTGGTCCTCTGGCCGGTCCTGGCCCTTCTCTCCATCGGCTTCGTGATCAAGGCCCTGCGGTGAGCGGGCTCTCGCGCCCTCTGCCACGCGCCAGGGCACTGAGGAGATCTGAGAGATGCACGACTTCGTGGTCTTCGCCGGAACGGTGTTCATGGGCTTCTTCGCCATCATGAACCCGGTCGCCAACACGCCCGTCTTCCTCGGACTCACCGCCGACGACGACCCGGCGACCCGCAAGGCGGTCGCGCGACGGTCTCTCCTCCTCGCCCTCGCCATCGTCACCGCGTTCGTCCTGGCCGGGAGGCTGATCTTCGACCTCTTCGGGATCACCCTTCCCGCCTTTCGCATCACCGGCGGCATCCTCGTCTTCGCCATCGGCTACAGCATGCTCCACGGCGAGCAGTCCCGGGTCCATCAGCCCGGCGCGGGGACCGCGCCCCCGGACCGCGAGACTGAGCTGAGCGTGGCGGTCTCACCGCTGGCGGTGCCCATCCTCGCCGGGCCCGGGACCATCGCCACCGCCATGAGCTTCGCGGCCGACCGCTCGCTGGCCCATCTCCTCATCACCGTGGGCGCCTTCGCGCTGATCTGCGTCATCAGCTACGTCTTCTTCGTCTCGGGCCAGAGGCTCCTCCGCTACGTGGGGGACAACGGCGTCAACGCCATCACGAAGCTGATGGGCCTGATCCTGGCGGTGATCGGCGTCCAGATGTTCATCGAGGGCGCCCACGGCGCCATCCACGCCTTCCGGTGAGGAGGGGCGCTCGACGTGACGAGCCCGGTCCCGGTCAGGAGCTCGTCGCCCGCGCGCTGAGGCGGCGGTTCTCCCTCACCAGGACGGCCGCCAGCACCAGCCACACCACCACGACCCCCACGTTGAGCAGGGCGAAGCCCTGGGCCTCGAGGGCCAGCCAGGTCGTCCCCACGAACACCACGACCGCGCTCACGAGGTCGCCGAGCCGCACGAAGAAGCTGTCCACCGCCTGCTTGGCCTTGTACTTCTCCTCCCGGGTGGTGGGCAGCCACAGCAGCTGCCGCGCGGTGTTCATCACCGAGTAGTCGGTGGCGTTCTCCGCTGTCTTGAGCCACCGGACCAGCCCCAGCGACGTCACGCCGAGGGCGATGAACCCGTAGGCGGCCAGCGAGGTGATCGGCAGCGCGAAGAGGACCCCCGCGAGCCCGAGGTACTTCACCAGGCGCGAGACCAGGAAGGCCTGGAAGAGCACCGCGATGATGTTCACCCAGAAGAAGAAGTTGCCGTAGAAGGCCCCGATGTACGCGTTCGTGTCGAAGCCGGGGTCGGCGGCGAGGGCGGCGTCGGCGTGGCTCACCACGAGGCGGCTGAGGATGTACTCACCGGTGGTGTTGACCAGGTTCAGGAGGATCATCAGGCCCGCGATCATCATGATGTAGCGGCTGGCGAAGACCAGGGCAAAGCCACTGCGGTGGCCGAGGGGCGCCGCGGCCTCGGCCGACTCCTCCGCCGTGGCGGGAACACCCGTGCCGCGGTTGACGATGGTGTAGATGGCCAGCGTGGTCAGGAGGATGCCCGCGGCGAGATAGAGCATCACGTGGACGTCGATTCCGAGGGAGAACATCCGCTGGGCGATCCAGGCGCCCACCGGGGTTCCCGCGGTCATCCCGATGGCGATGATCGGGAAGATCCGGTTGCCGGCCTCCTTGGTGTAGATGTCGTTCGCGTAGGACCAGAACTGGGCGATGATCGAGAGGCTGAAGAACCCCACCCAGACGTAGAAGAGGACCCCGATGAGCTGCACGCCCGAGTCCACCAGGAGCGCGAAGGCCAGGATGTTGGCGGCGAAGAAGAGGGTGACCCCGTAGATCAGCTTCATCCGGTCCACCCGGGAGGCGAACCAGGAGTAGGCGGGCACGAAGGCCATGAGGATGACGGCCTGGGCGGCGGCCGCGTAGCTCTTGATCTCCGCCGGGCCCCGGATCCCGAGGCGCTTGAGGAAGTCCGGCACCTCGGTGTTGAGGATCAAGGGCTCCCGGACGGTCTTGATGACGTAGTAGCAGACGAGGATGAGGAAGATGTTCGCGAGCATGAGCAGCGCTCGCGAGCCCTCCCCCGCGTGGACATCGCTGAACAGGCCGAGAAGCCTGTCGATCGGCCCCGGCCTCGGCCCGGTCGGAGCCGGGCTTTCGCTGGTCATGCTTCCTCCGTCCTCGTGTGATGAACGGAGGAGTCTACCGCACTCCGGTCTTCAGAACACGACCGCGACCAGGAGCCCCCGGGTGTGTCGGTCCACGAGCGGGGTCACGCTGAGCGCCACCCCCGGGCGGTTTCCGAGGGGCTCGCCGTTCACCCGCATCACCGTCCGCCCCACGATGTAGCCGACCGCGGCCCCGGCCACGACGTCGCTCAGGTGGTGCTTGTTCTGCTGCAGCCGCGAGACCGCGACCACCGATGCCGCCGTGTAGGCGGGTACCCCGACCTTCCAACCGTAGTGGTGCTCGGCGACCGCGGCCACGGCGAAGGCCGTCGAGCTGTGCCCCGAGGGGAACGACCTGTTGTTCTGGCCGTTGGGTCGCTCGCGACCGATGACTCTCTTCAGGGTCGCGGTGTAGGCCCAGTTGATGACGAAGGCGTCGAGCAGGTCGTAGCTCATCGCCCGGAATCGCGGGCTCTCGGCGAAGCGGCCCCCGACGAAGACCCCGAGGGCGATTCCTCCCACGATCGCGGGCTGGGTCGCGTCCCCGACGGCCTGCCCGAAGGCGTGCTCGGGGTCGGCGATGAAGTCGGCCACGTCGTCGTCGTAGATGGCCGCGAGGCTGGTTGCCATCGTGCCCACCACCAGTGGCCCGAGATTGTCGCGATCGAAGACGCCCACGACCCCGCGCCCGAGGTTGGGCAGGAGGCGTCCCAGAGTGCGGCGGCCATCGCCGCTCGGTCGCGCCTCCTCCCCGGCCGCCGCGGCGAGGGCGGTTCCCAGTGACAGCGCCACGAGCAGCGTTCCCAGGCGCCTCATGACGAGGGATCGGGTCGGGGAACGCTACCGCTTGTTGCGGTACTCGTCGCTTTTGCGGAGCTCGCGGGCCACGTCCTCCTCCGTCCAGTGGTCTCGCAGGATCCGATCGACGTATCCCCCGCTGGCCGCGTCCGGCTCGCGTCCCAGGACGTCCTGGTAGGCGCGGCGGACGATCTCCTCGGCGAACTCCCGGCTCCGCGATGCGTACTCCGGGCTCTCCCGCAGCGCCTCCCGAACATCGCTCTCGCTCCAGTCGTCGTCGATCATCCGGCTGCGGTACAGGCGCAGCCCGTCGGCGTCGGGCTCGCGGTGCAGGATGTCGTCGTAGGCCCGGCGAATGACCTTCTCCGGGTCCTCGTGGGCGCGGTGGGAGTGACGCCGGTCGTCCCCCCGCTCCCGAAGGTCGTCCCGGACGTCTCTCTCCGTCCAGCCGTCCTCTTCCATTCGCGACAGGTACCGTCGCAGCTCGCGGTCCGAGGGCTCCCGGTCGAGGACGTCCTCGAAGGCCTCCACGATGGCCTCCTCCCGCCAGTCGGCGGCCGCCGGGCTCGCGAGCCCACCCAGCAGCAGCGCCTGAAGGCCGACCGCCGCCGCCGTCAGGAAGAGCGTCCGAAGCGTCGTCCTCTCGTTCATTCTCCGCCTCCCGAATCCTTCGCCTGGCACGTCAGCTCCTGGTCGAGCCAGGTGACCCTGGCCTCGTCGCCCTTGCTCCAGAACTCGAGGTTCTGGCCCTCGTACTTCGCGCCGCTGCCCGCGGGAACGAGCCAGGCCGTCGCCGCGCGGTCCCCCCGCTCGATTCGGGCGGTGGGCGGGTCGGTCTCGAAGAAGGTGGCCACGACCTCGTTCGCGGGGTCGTTCTCGCACCCGTAGAAGACCGGCCCCTTCGCGGGGACGAGCTGGTACAGGGCCTGCAGCTCCGAGATCCGGAGCCGGTACTGGCCCTCGACGCAGTCGTGCACGCTGGTCGCCTGCCAGCTGGCGGTGAGGAAGGCGGGGTTGTCCTCGCCCTGGGCCTTCCAGCACTCGTTGCGTCCCTTGATCCACCCCCGCTGCTCGGCCTTGAGGACCGGCGGATGCTCGTTCTGGGCCCTGGCCAGCGCGGCGCTGTAGACCTCGTCCAGCTGCCGGTCGAGAGCGGCCAGTCCCACGTCCTGGCAGATGAGCTCCTCCACCTCTCCGCCGGCCTTCGAGCAGTCGAAGGCCGGCCCCTCGGCGAGGGACGGGGAGGAGACGAGCGAGGCCCCCACCGCCAGCACCACAAACGTCGTCCTGAGTCTCATCGCGTCTTCTCCTCCTCAGCTCCGCCCCGCCGCGGTGGCAGCGGTCGGGCTTCCAGCAGGGCCGGAAGGCCACGTGCTCCGTCTCCTCTCCTCGTGATCATCCAGGGACCCTCCGACGACTCGATCTCCCACCGGCCGCAGAGCTCCCATCATGCATGGTCTGGCCGCGAGTCGCCATCCGAAACGTGCCCGGCGCCGGGGCATCGGAGGCGGGCTCGAGCAGCGCACGGTCCTCCCGGCGGGCGAGACATCCCGAGGACCGAACCGGCCTGCGGCCGGATGCCTTGGCCAGGGACACGATCCCGCCAGGCGATCGCGTCCCTGGCACACGTGTCATCATTGTCGGCGGAGAGTCAACGGTGAAGCTCGCGCGCCAGATTCCCATGCGCTGGCCGGGTGGCCCCCTCGAGAGGGAAGGGCCCCGGCCACGAGAGAGCTCGACTGGAGAAGGCATGGGGGCCCTCGACTGGTGGGGCACGCCCCGTGCCCTGGAGACCCTCGAGGGGAGCCCCGTCAGCTGCCTGGTGGTGACCTGGGCCGAGGGCTCCGCGGGGGACGCGGCCCACCAGCGGGCCCTGGCCCCCCTCGCCGCCGCGGCCCGCCAGCGCGGGCTCTCGGTGGTGGGCTGGGTGTCCGCGGAGGCCGACCTCCGTCAGGCGGCGGCCAGCGCCGAGGTCTCCGGCCTCGACGCCCTGGCCACCGAGTCCACCGAGCCCCTCGACGGCTTCGAGGTCCTGCGCTTCGCCGAGGTGGGCGCTCGTCAGAGATCGGGTTTCGTGGGGATCTCCGGGGCGCCCTGGCCGGGGATGTCGATGGGTGGATTTCCCTTCGGCGGCGACATCGACGCCTCCACGGGCCCGACCGGTCCCCCCTGGATCGACTCCAACGCCTGGCGGGTGCGCGTGGCCCGGGAGCTCGAGGGGGCGCAGACGGTGTGGGTGGCGTTCGACCCTCCCCAGGAGAGCCGCCGGCCCCTCCGCGCCAGCTCCTACGTGCAGGCCCTCGCCGACACCGCGATCCACGGCGGACGCTGGATGATCTCCCTGGATCCCTCGCTCCGTGATGGCCTGGCCCGTCAGGAGAGCGCCGCCCGCTCCGTGTGGGGCGAGATCGGCCGGGGCCTGGCGTTCTTCGCCGAGCACCGCGCCTGGAGCCACTACCGTCCGGTGGGCCACCTGGGGGTCGTCTCCGACTTCGCCGGTGACGACGCCTTCCTGTCCCTGGAGATCCTCAACCTCCTCTCCCGACAGAGCAGCCTGTACCGCATCGTGGAGAAGGACCACGCTCTCGACGAGCCCTTCGACGGCTTGAAGGCGGTGCTCTTCGTGGATGCGGACACACCCGGGCCCGATCTCCGCCGGAAGCTCTACTCCTTCGCCGAGGAGGGGGGGACACTCATCACGCCGCCGGGCTGGGAGGCGCGCGGCACGGAGATCGAGCACGCCTGGCCGCCGCGATTCCGGGTCTTCCGGTACGGCGAGGGACGCCTCGCCGTGGCCCGCGAGGAGATCTCGGACCCCTACGTCCTCGCCGACGATGCCCAGCTCCTCTTGAGCCACCGCCACGACGGCGTTCGCCTCTTCAACGCCATGGGCACCCTGTCTCACTACGGCCTGAGCGGGGACGAGTCCTCGGGCGTTCTGCACCTGGTCAGCTTCTTCAGCCTGTTCTCCGCGGTGCCTCTCACTGTCTGGTTTCGGCGCGGCTGGGCCTCGGCGCGCCTCTGGGTTCCCGGGAGCGGGGAGGCGGCCACGGCCGAGCGCAGAGCGGCGGAGCCCGGCGTGGAGTTCCACCTGGAGACGGTGCCGGGGTACGGCGCATTGGAGGTGTCGACGTGAGCCGAAGGAGTGAGCAGTCGGGACACGGCGCCACCCGCCGGGAGTTCCTGGCCGGATCGACCGCGGTGCTGGGCCTGGGCCTCGGCCGTCTCGTTCCCCTCGCCGGGGCCGCGCCGGCGGCCACGGTCTCGGTGGCGAAGTGCGATTCCTACTCCAGCGCCGAGCTGGTGAGATCCCTCGACCGGATGTTCGATCAGCTGGGGGGGTTGGGGCGGCTGGTCAAGGGTCGGACCGTGGCCATCAAGCTCAACATGACCGGAGTGGGCGGTTTCCGTCTGGGAACGGCGCGCCAGGGGGAGACCTACTGGGTGCATCCCCGGGTGATCGGCGCGGTGGTCCACCTGCTGGACCGGGCGGGCGCTCGCCGGGTCCGCCTCCTCGAGAGCGCCTACGCCACCGCCATGCCCCTCGAGGAGTTCATGTACAAGTCGGGCTGGGAAGCGAGCGACCTCGCCCGGGCCGGCCGTCGGGTCGAGTTCGAGAACACCAACTGGCTCGGCCGCGCCCGCGAGTACAGCCGCTTCCCGGTGCCGGGTCGGCCCCTGCTCTTTCCCTCCTACCTGCTCAACCACTCCTTCGAGGACTGCGACACCTTCGTCTCCCTGGCCAAGCTCAAGGAGCACATCACCGCCGGCATCACCCTCAGCATGAAGAACTGCTTCGGGAACATCCCCACCACGGTCTACGGCGATCACGTTCCCGAGGACGAGCCCGCCGACGAGCCCCGCAGCGGGCGGGAGGGGGTCTTCCACCAGGGGGCCAGGCAGCCCTCGCGCCCCGCCGCGCCCGAGGTGGACCCGGCGTCGCCACGGGACGCCGGCTACCGCATCCCCCGGGTGGTGGTGGACCTTTGCGCCGCCCGTCCCGTGGATCTCGCCGTGGTCGACGGGATCGACACCATGAGCGGGAGCGAGGGCCCCTGGGGCCTGGGGGAGCGGTGCCATCCCGGGGTGCTGCTCGCGGGGACCAACTGCGTCAACACCGACGCCGTGGGCACGGCGATCATGGGCTACGACCCCATGGCCTCCCGGGGAACGAAGCCCTTCGAGACCTGTGACAGCTTCCTCGAGCTGGCCGAGGAGGCCGGGCTCGGGAGCCGGGACCTGAGCCGCATCGAGGTGGCGGGGACGCCCATTCGGGAAGCGCGCTTCGACTTCGCGCCCCTGAAGCGGGGCCGTCGGGAGTACCGGTCCTGGCGCCCCGACCCGGAGGAGCACTGAAGAGGGACGTGTTCGTGCGGATCGGGGCGCGGGCCGCCTCGAGTCGTCGGCGTGTCCTGCAGCCGGCTCACCGCAAACCGAGCGTCAGCGAGACGCGACGGGGTTGATGTGCTTCACGCCAGGGAAGCGGCCGAAGTCGTGATCGGTGGAGTAGATCGTCGCCCTGTGCTCGATCGCGAGCGCGGCGATGTGGGCGTCGGACGTGAGATTCCCGGCGGTACCGGTGGCCGCGAGCAGGCTGCGGAGGATGCCCCAGTGGTCGGGACCGGTGGGGAGCGACTCGACGAACGGCTGATCCAGCCAGGAGTCCACATAGTCGGTGGCCTCGGCCAGGCTCAGCGGGTGAACGAGGATCCCGGCTCGGGTCGTGATGCGCAGGAACGCCAGGAGCACGATCCAGGCAAGCCCGACCCTCGTCGTTCCCGACAGCGCTCCTTCGAGCCATTCGCGAGCCTGGCGGTGCAGAGGTGCGTCGCTGTCGATCGCGTAGATGAGGAGGTTGGCGTCGACGAGAATCACCGACGCGCCTCGAGCTCGCGGGCGATGGCCTCGTCCTCGAGCGCATCCGCCAGTCGCAGCGCCTTGTCGAGGTCGACTCCGGGCACGACCCCGCCCAGAGACCTCGGGCGGATCCGGTAGCGCTTCGCCTTCGCGGGGGTTTGCTGGGCCTGGAGCCCGGCTCTCAGGGTTTCGTTGAGAAGCTGCCTGAACGGCTTTCCGGTACGGCGCGCCGATTCCCTCAACGTCGCGGCGAGATCGTCGTCGATCGTCAGCGTTGTGCGCATGGTGGCATCATAGCATCACCTGTCGAGCATCAAGGCACAGTACGGGTCGTCGAGGGAGGGGGCGGCTCCCAGGAGGAGCCCCGCGGCGGCCAGGGACACGCTCCGCACGAGGCGGCTTTCGATCTTCATGGCTCTCTTCCTCCGACCAGCGAGTGGCCGCGCTCCCGGCGCGTCCACCTCGTGCCACCCATCCCCGCTACAATAGGCGCGTCAGCGGCCTCCGGGTCGCCACATTCCATCGAATGCCCAACCAGGGCGGACGGTCGGGACCCGCCGCCCTTGGGAGAAGGAGAGGCCCCGGGCAGGGGCCGGAGGAGGAATCGTGCCCGTTGCCAAGGTCACCGAGATCATCGCGTCGTCGTCCAAGAGCTTCGAGGACGCCGTCAACCAGGGCGTCGAGCGTGCGCACAAGACGCTCCAGAACGTCAAGGGCGCCTGGATCGCCGAGCAGCAGGTGAAGGTCGACGGGGCCAAGATCACGGAGTACCGAGTCACCATGCGCGTGACCTTCGTGCTCAAGGATTAGAGGCACCAGCCAGCCGAAGCTGTCTCCTCCCTCTGGCTCTGACTTCACCTCAAGCACACGGGGTTCACAATGATCGATCTCTTTCTCGACCCGGCCTTCTGGGCGGCGCTGTTCTCCGTGACCCTCATCCAGATCGCCCTCGGCGCCGACAACCTCATCATCATCACCATCCTCGCCGGCAAGCTGCCGTTCGATCAGCAGAGGAAGGCCGTCCGGTGGGGCCTGCTCCTGGCCATGGTGTTTCGGCTCATCCTGCTCGCCCTGGTCAGCTGGGTGCTGCACTTCGCGGACCAGCCCTTCCTCGACCTCGACCGCTCGCTCCTCGGGATCCATCTCGAGGGCGAGCTGAGCGTCAAGTCCCTGGTCCTGGTCGCCGGCGGGGTCTTCCTCATCTGGTCGGGGGTCAAGGAGCTCCGCGTCAAGATCAAGGGAGTCGAGCACGAGGTCGGGGAGCTGACGAGCTTTGGCCGGGTGCTGACCACGATCGTGGGGCTGAACCTCCTCTTCTCCGTCGACTCCATCCTCACCGTGGTCGGCATGACCGACATCTACCTGGTCATGGCGGCCTCGGTGATCGTCTCGGTCGCCCTCATGCTGGCCTTCGCCGACCCCATCGCCCGGTTCATGCGGGAGAACCCCGACTTCGAGATCCTGGGCCTCTTCGTCCTCCTGCTCATTGGGTTCGTGCTGTTCCTGGAGGGCGGCCACGTGGCCCACGTGACGGTCAACGGGTCCGAGTTCCCCTACATCCCCCAGTGGATCACCATCTTCATCCTCCTCCTGATGTTCAGCGTGGACTTCTACCAGAACTGGCTCGAGCGCAAGCGCGAGAAGGCGCCGGTGGAGCTGCACCGGCGGAAGAAGTAGAGGGCGTCCGGTCTTGGTTGTCCTTCGGGTCGGCGGGACCCGGATGCCATGAGTTTCAGCGCCGCCCTCGGACCCCTGGCCCGCCTGAGCCTGTCCGCCCGGATCCTCCTTGGCCTCGGGCTGGGCGTCTTCGTCGGGCTCTTCTTCGGAGAGTCCGCCGCGGTTCTCCAGCCCCTGGCCGACGTCTACATCCGCCTGATGCAGATGACGGTCCTGCCGTACCTCGTCCTCGCTCTCGTCATCGGCTTCGGGCAGCTCGAACCGGGCGAGGCTCGGCGCCTGGCGGTGCGGGCCGGGGCGATCCTCCTGGCGACCTGGGTGGTGACCCTCGCCGTGATCGCGGCCCTTCCGGCCACGTTCCCGGAGGTCCAGAGCGCCTCCTTCTTCAGCACCTCCCTCGTCCAGCCCCCGGAGCCCTTCTCGGTCCCGGACCTGTACTTCACGTCGAATCCCTTTCACTCCCTGGCCAACGCCGTCGTGCCGGCGGTGGTTCTCTTCAGCTCGATGCTCGGCGTGGCCCTGATGCGCGTCGACGGGCGGGAGCGGCTGCTCGACACCCTCCGCGTCCTCGACGCCTCGGTCGTGAGCATCACCCGCTTCGTCGTCGGCCTGACGCCCCTCGGTGTCTTCGCCATCGCCGCCGTCACCGCCGGCACCA
>Ga0316576_10002326_pt1 | contig 10782 bp, 6 predicted proteins | sample S0NA_FD_203075 | JGI IMG/M metagenome (GOLD analysis project Ga0316576, IMG submission 203075) | Rhizosphere microbial communities from salt marsh grasses in Alabama, United States - S0-2_050615r3r5 | ecosystem: Host-associated > Plants > Roots > Rhizosphere | place: USA: Alabama | collected... | reverse complement strand
TTATTTCGCTCAGGAGCACCTGCAGCAGCTGCAGGCCCAGCTGCAGCGGACCGGATTCTACTCCGGGGTACTTCTCACACCGGAGCTGCAGCAGGCAGAAGATGGTTTGATACCCCTCACCCTCACACTGTATCCCGCCAAACGACACAGTTTCGATGTGGGTATAGGGTACAGTACCGATACGGAGGAGCGGGTGTCGCTGACCTGGCGCACGCCAAAGATCAATCGCTTCGGTCACAGCCAGGAGACCCGGCTGGAATACTCTCCCATCAACCCGAGCGGACGCATCACCTACAATATCCCACTGACCCATCCCATCAACGATTTCCTGCAGTTCTCCGCCCGCCTCGAGGACAACGAATTCGGCGATATCGACAGCCAGCAGGAGGAGCTGGGTGTACGCAGGGAAACCCGGGGAAGGCGTTGGATCACCGGCTATTCGCTGCGCAGCCTCAGCGAATCCTGGGAGCTGCTGCAGGACAGCCGGACTAACGACTACCTGCTCCCGGGGTTCTCACTCTCCCGGAGGGACCGGGTCGGCTCCCTGGTCGATCCCTCCCATGCATTCAGCCAGTTTTACCAGTTCGAGGCGGGCAGCGCGTCGGCGGGTTCCGATATCGACCTGCTGCGGGCGACCGCCCGGTTCGGCTATATCTTCAGCCTCGCGCCTGATCACCGGCTGGTGAGCCGCGCCGAACTGGGCTTGGCGCTGGTGGACGATTCCGACCGCGGTGACCTGGCGCCCTCCCTCAATTTCTTTGCCGGTGGTGCGCAGAGTATCCGGGGCTACGGTTACCAGTCGGTCGGCAACGAGGTGCAGGTGACGCGGGAGGGCGGGGACACGGCCACGCTGGTGGTGGGCGGTGACAGGATGGTCACTGCCAGTATCGAGTACCAGTACTATTTCAACCGGACCTGGCGCGGCGCCCTCTTCCTTGACGGCGGTGACGCGTTCGACGAGGGCGAGTTCGACCTTCACCTGGGCGCAGGCTTCGGGGTGCACTATCTCACACCGGTCGGCGCGGTGCGGCTCGAGTTCGCCAATCCGTTCAGCGAGGACAAACCGGACTGGCGTGTTCACCTCGCCATAGGGGCAGAATTTTGACTCGCTTCTGGCGGTACCTGCTGCTGGTGCTGGCCGTGCTGGTCCTCATTGTCGTGACGCTGCCGCTGACCGCGCCCGGCAACCGGCTGCTGTTCGGCATGATCGACCGCTTCACACCCCTCCAGATCGAGTACCGCGGGGGATCCCTGGCGGGCCAATTGCAGCTTTCGCGCCTCGCTTTCGAGGCCGGTGGCGTCGCCCTGGAGATCATCGATCTGCAGGCGGAGCTGACGCCCGCCTGTCTGTGGCACAGCACCATCTGCCTGCGGGAACTGAGTGCGGGGCAGGTCGACCTGGCAGTCGCAGCCGGCGATGCAAGTGGTGAAGCGGAGCCGGGCGCTGACGGCGGCGTGATCGATATCCCGGTGCGGGTCGAGGTGGAGCATCTCGCGGCAGGCGGTGTCGACGTCACCTGGCCCGGCGGTAGCTGGCGCCAGGATCAGATGCTCGCCAGGCTGGCGCTTGGTGGCTCGAATGTGACCGTGAGTGACGCTGTGGTGGAGGGCGGCCGGCTGGAGCTGCATGACAGCGGTGAGCCCCGGGAGCCGCCTCCCGGTGACATTGTGTTGCCGCCGATCGTCCTTCCCCTGGAACTGGTAGTCGACCCGCTGACCCTCAACAACCCCTCCTGGGACGCCTATGGCCTGCAGCAGGGGCACCGCGTGATCGTGTTGCGGGCGCGCTGGCGGGAGAGCAGGCTGCAGATCGAGCAGCTCGATGCCAGCACTGTCGACTGGGGCGAACTCGCCCTGCACGGCGAGATCCTGTTCACCGGTGACTGGCCGCTGCAGGCCAGCGTGGAAGGCTCCCTTGACCGGCCGCCGCTCCACCCGTCGCTGCACGGACGGGTGCTCAACCTGGATATCGACGGCGCCCTGTCCGGGTTGCAGGTCAGCCTCGCCAGCCCGGGGAGACCGGCGGTCGTGCTGAGCGGCGAGGCCGATCTACTGGATCCGGAGATGCCCTTTCAGGCCACCCTGGAAACGGAGTGGTCAGGCAGCCTGGCGCTGGGCGAGCTCATCGAGCTTCCCGAAGCCCTGCGGGACGTCGAGCTGCACTCGCCGTTGCGCCTGGATGCCCGCGGCTCCCGCTCTGAGCAGTTCGTTTCGGTGCGGGCAGGCGCCGGCGGCCTGGGCTACGAAGCCCTCGATATTGCGCTGGAGGCGCGACAGCGGGAGGCCACACTGACCGTGCAGGAACTCACTCTGGCCGACAGCGCAGGCCGCAACAGCCTGCGCGCAACCGGAGCGGTTTCACTCGGTGGGGAGCTGGCGTGGTCGCTCTCTGTCGACTCGGCCGGGTTCGATTTTCCCGAGCTCAGTGAATATGCCACGGGGCGACTGCAGGGGCGGCTCGACATCGATGGCGAGGTCGGGGACGGTGCCTGGCGGGTCGCCGTGGCCGATGTCGACCTCAGGGGAGAGGTCAACCGCCTTCCCGCCTCGATCAAGGGCCATGCCGGGTTCGGAGGCGGGGAGGGTGAGCGCGTCCTGCAGGTGGCCCCCAGCGAGCTCAGGGCGGATATCAATGGCGCTGACCTGGTCATTCTCGCCCCCGACAGGGCCGAGGCGGGCGCCATGGCGGAACTCACTATCGACGATCTCGGGCGGTGGCAGCCGGGCGGCCGGGGCCAGCTGCGACTGCAGGCGGAGATACCCGCGGACTGGCGGCTGCTGCGCGTCGAGGGCGAGCTGCAGGCGGTCGCATGGGGTGGGCTGGAGGTCGACAGCGGCACTGTTCGCGGGCAGTACCGGTTTGAAGGTGATCACCCCTTCGACCTGGACGTCAGCCTGGTCGACGGTTCGGCGGCGGGGATAGCCCTCGACTCCCTGCAACTGCTTGTCGCCGGGTCGGCCACCCGCCAGCAACTCACGCTCAAGAGCCGGGGGGATGTCGATGGCAGCCTCTCCCTCAGCGGCGAAACGGCTGGCCAGGACTGGTCCGGTCGCCTGGCGCCGACCCTCCTGCAGACCCCGCAGGGCGACTGGCGCCTGGCTGAAGCGGTGGACCTGCGCTGGTCAGGCGCGGCCTCCCAGCTCTACATCGAGGATCATTGCTGGCTGCGGCCTGGCGCCCGGCTCTGTCCTTCCGACCTGGTCCTGGGTGAACGGGGCAGCGCGGGGCTCAAGGGGGCGGGAGATCTCGGTTTCCTGGCGGCATTGCTGCCGCCGAACATGACCGCAGAGGGGGAGCTGCAGTTGCAGGCAGCGGCCGCCTGGGAGCCGGGAAGCGGCCTGCGGCTCGATGGTACGGCGGAGGTGAACGATCTCGAGCTGGTCCGGAACTACGGCGAGGGAGAGTTCTCCCGCGTGGCCTGGGACCGGGTGGAAGCGGTCATCCGCCAGGGCGGGGAGGGCCTGGCGCTGGATATCTCGGTTGCCAGGGACGGGTTCGCGGTGGCCGATGCCGAGATCGCACTGCCGTCCAGCCGCGATGCGCCACTGGGCGGACTGGTGCGGCTGAACCGCATACAGCTTGGCAGCCTGGCGCCCTTCCTGCCCGACCTGGAACGGATAGAGGGCGAGGTGACGGGCAGCCTGCAGCTCAGCGGGACGGTAGACCAGCCGCGTGCGGATGGAACTATCCGGCTGGCCGGCGGCAGCATCGCCCTGGTCGGTAACCCCACCGAGGTGAAGGACCTGGCGCTGGTGGTCGACGTCGCGGGCAACCGCGCGGACCTGCAGGGCCGGGCCCTGTTCGGCGGCGGCGAGCTGCAGCTGTCGGGGCAGTTCCTGAGTGTTCCCAGGGCGCGGCTCTCCCTGCAGGTCACCGGCGGGAAACATACGATATTCTACCCCCCCTCGACCGAGTTGCAGGTCTCCGAGAACCTGGCGCTGGACATCACCGCCGACCTGTTCGACATCCAGGGCGAGGTGGTGGTGCACGAGGGCAGGCTGGAACATGAGGAGTTGCCCGAGGGCAGCGTGGATGTGTCCTCCGACGTGGTGGAAGTGGACTACGCCGGCAACGTGATCACCGAGCAGAACACCTTTGCCACCAGCATGGACGTGCTGCTGCGGATCCGGGAGCGATTCAAGGTCGTGGGCAGCAATATCGACGCCACGGTAGGGGGCGACCTGCAACTGCTGCAGACCGCGGGGCGGCCGATCCAGGTGTTCGGGAACCTCAACGTGGTAGGCGGCGAGGTACGCGCCTACGAGCAACATCTCAAGATAAAGCGGGGTGTCGTGGCGTTTTCGGGAACCCCGGACAACCCGGAGCTCGACGTGCGCGCCCAGCGGGATTTCACCCGGGAAAATATTTCGGTCGGGGTTGCGGTCGGCGGCACGCTCGAGCAGCCCACCATAGAGTTCTATTCCGACCCGGTGATGTCGCAGGCGGAGACCCTCTCCTGGCTGGTGCGCGGCAGGGGGATGGATGTCGGCGCCGGCGCCGACGGCACCGCGATGGCCCTGTCACTGGGGGCCGGCCTGGTCAACCGCAGCGCCATCGTCTCTGAGCTCAACCAGATCCCGGGGGTGAGCGGTATCCAGTTCGGGGCTGAGGGCTCGGAGGACGACACCGCCGCCACCGTCAGTGGCTATATCGGGGAGAAGCTCTACCTCTCCTATGGCATCGGTCTCTACGAACCGATCAACGTGATCACCGCGCGCTTCTATCTCAAGACCCGGCTCTGGCTCGAGGTGGTCAGCCGCCTGGAGAACTCGGTAGACCTCTACTATTCCTGGGATATCGATTAGGCCGGGGCTGCCGCTCCGGCGGCACCCCCGGCTCCCGGGGCGGGCACGGCGCCGGGCGCCGCGGCCTGTCAGGCGGCCTTGGGCAGGATGTAGATTTCTACCCGGCGGTTCTGCGCGCGCCCTGCCTCAGTGGCGTTGTCCGCAATGGGCTGGTCGAAGGCCAGGCCCTGCACCACCATCCGTTGCCGCGCGACGCCCTGTGCCGTCAGGTACTCCGCCACGCTGCCGGCGCGCTTCTCGGAGAGCGTCTGGTTGTACTGGCGACTGCCGGTGTTGTCCGTATGGCCGCTGACCCGTATGGCGGTATCGGCGTACTTGGCGAGCACTGTGGACACGGAGTTCAGCACCGGGTAGAAGTCGGGCCGGAGGTTATAGGAGTCGGTCTCGAAGGTGATATTGCCGGGCATGATCAGGCGTATATTGTCGCCCTCTCGCGCAACCTGCACGCCGGTACCCTGCAGTTGCGCCCGCAGCTTGCTCTCCTGCGCATCCATGTAGGCACCCACGCCGGCACCGACGATACCGCAGCCCAGTGCGGCGTTGCGTGCGTGTTTACTGGATTCGATGGCCCCCACCAGGGCGCAGACCGCCGCGGCCCCGGCGCCGTAGGTGGCGGTCTTGCTCGCCTGCTCCTCGCCGGTGTAGGGGTTGGTGGTGCAAGCTGTCAACAGCATGATCATGGCGGCAATGGCGAGAGAGTTCGGTGAACGCATTTATCGGTCTCCTTGGGCCGGGAAGGGGGTGTCGTCCGTATAGAACCGGAACAGGCAGCTTGGCTGCGGTCCCGGCGTCCGGAATACTATCAGTGCGCCGGTGACATCCGGCAAGGAAATTATGTAGTTTATGCAATCTTGCAATTCGTGGAGGAGGAGGGGCGGCGTGACGCGAGGCAATCCGGTTTGCGGTCGCAGGCACAGGGGCGGGCGATGGATCCGCTGACCCAGGGCGTACTCGGCGCCTCGCTGCCCCAGGCTGGCGCGACCCGGCGCCATGTCGTCACAGCGGGCCTGCTCGGCTTCCTGGCGGGGATGGCGGCAGACCTGGATGTGCTGATCCGGTCCAGCTCTGATCCGCTGCTGTTTCTCGAGTATCACCGCCAGTTCAGCCACGCCCTCATTTTTATTCCTGTCGGGGGCCTGCTCTGCGCGGCGCTGCTGCATCCACTGTATGCGCGGCGCCGGGGACTGGCATTCCGCCAGAGCTGGCTGTTCTGCACCCTCGGCTATGCGACCCACGGGGTGCTGGATACCTGCACCACCTATGGCACGATGCTGTTGTGGCCCTTCAGCGACGCCCGGTTCGCCTGGAATACGATATCGATCATCGATCCACTGTTCACCCTGCCGCTGCTGGTTGGGGTGGTCCTGGCGGCCAGGCGCCGGCGGCCGCTGTACGCGCAGCTGGCGTTGGCCTGGGCAGTCAGCTACATGGCGCTCGGCCTGTGGCAGCGCAATGAGGCAGTGTCGATGGGAGGGGCGCTCGCCCACAGTCGGGGTCACGAGCCTCTGCGCCTGGAGGCCAAACCGAGCTTCGCCAATATCCTGGTCTGGAAAGTCGTTTACGAGACCGCCGACCACTATCATGTGGATGCTGTCCGGGCAACGCTTGCGCCGCGAATCTTCCCCGGCGACACCGTGCAGAAGCTGGATATCGGCCGGGACCTTCCCTGGCTGGACCGCAACTCACAGCAGGCCAGGGATATCGAGCGGTTCCGCTGGTTCAGCAACGGCTATATCGCCAGGGACCCGCTCTACCAGAATCGGGTCATCGATATCCGCTACTCGATCATTCCCAATGAGGTCGCTCCCCTGTGGAGTATCGAATTGCGGCCTGGTGCGGGGCGGGAAGAGCACGCGGCCTACCGCACCCACCGGGATGCGGGAGAGGGGCGCGTGGCCCTCATCTGGCAGATGCTTACCGGCGACTGACGGTTCTCAGGCCTGCCCGCCGGCGTTGCGCAGGGTGGGTTCCGCGGCGTCACGCGCGGCGAACACCTGCCTGGCGGCGGGCAGCGCCCTGCCGGTGTCGATGGCGGCTCCCTGGCTGGCGAGCACGGCTTCGAGTGCAGCCAGGCAGTAGAGCACGTTCCGCTCGCTGCTGCTGCACCCCATCAGGCCGATGCGCCAGGTCCTGCCCGCCAGCGCGCCGAGGCCTGCGCCGATTTCCAGGTCGAACTCACGCAGCAGGGCGGTGCGGACGGCGGCGTCGTCGACCCCCTCGGGAATAGCCACGGCATTGAGCTGCGGCAGGCGCCAGTCGGCGTCGACAGCCATCGAGAGCCCCATGGCCTCCAGTCCGGCAACCAGGGCATCGTGGTTATGGCGATGCCGGCGGTGGGCCGCTTCCAGCCCTTCCTCCTTCAGCATGACGAGGGATTCATGCAGCGCGTAGAGATTATTGACCGGCGCGGTGTGGTGGTAGGCGCGCTTGGTGTTGCCGCCCCAGTAGCCCATCACCAGCTGCATATCGAGGAACCAGCTCTGGACCCTCTGGCTGCGCTGCCGGATGCGCTCCACGGCCCTCGGGCTGAAGGTGACCGGGGAAATGCCGGGTACACAGGAGAGGCACTTCTGGGTGCCGGAGTAGACGGCGTCCGCGCCCCAGTCGTCCACCTGCACCTCGATGCCGCCGAGGGACGTCACCGTGTCCATGATGGACAGCGCGCCGCGCTCTGCGGCGAGCCGGCACAGGGCGGCGGCGTCGGATCTCACCCCGGTGGAGGTCTCGGCGTGCACAAAGGCCAGGATGCTCGCGTCCGGATGCTGGTCGAAGGCCGCGACGACCTTCTCGAGGCTGACCGGCTGGCCCCATTCATCCTGTACCAGAATCGCGGTAGCGCCGCAGCGCTCGACGTTCTCCTGCATGCGCACGCCGAATACGCCGTTCTGGCAGACGATGACCTTGTCCCCGGGCGACACCAGGTTGACGAAACTGGCCTCCATGCCGGCGGAGCCGGGCGCGGAAATCGGCAGCGTCAGCTCGTTCGTCGTCTGGAAGGCGTACTGCAGCAACTGCTTGATATCGTCCATCAATCCCACGAACAGCGGGTCGAGATGGCCGATCGTCGGGCGGGCCAGTGCGCCCAGGACCCGGGCGGGAACATCGGAGGGGCCAGGGCCCATCAGGGTACGCTGGGGCGGGTAAAAACTGCTGCTCATGGCGTTGCTCGTCTCCGGCTGGCGAAAAACTGCCAACGTTATCAGGTTTTCGGCCGCAGCTTAAGTCTGCGCCGTCAATACCCTGCATTTATCGCGGTGATGACCAGGCGCCAGGCGCCAGGCATCAGCCACGCTGACGCTGACCGGTGGCGAACATCACCAGCAGCGTCATGTCTTCCTCTATCTCGAAGAAAGAGTGTTCCGTGGCAGCGCCGACGTAGAGCAGGGAGCCGGGCCCGACGGCCCGCTCCTCCCCTCCGAGGCGCATGCGGGCCCTCCCGTCGAGAACCAGATAAACCTCGTCCTCGTCATGGGGGGCCTGCATGTCCCTGCTGCCGGCAGCGAGAAAATAGACACCGCAATTGAGTGCCGGGACGTTGAGAAACTCCACGTACTCGACGGACCCGCCCTTGAGTTTGCCTCTGATCTCATCGAGATCGAAGACCCGCCAGTTGCTGTCTGTCATGCGCCTTGGTCCTTACAGTTGACACGCTGGGCTGCTAATGTTCTAAGGCCAGCCGGCCCATGATAGTATCGGGCTCCCTGCAGCCCGACAACGTTTTTACCATAACAACCCAGGTGAGGAAGATCCGATGCACAGACCCATTGCGGAACCCAACATCGCCGGCGCCATGCTGCGCCGGGCGGAGCTCAACCCGGAGCGGACCGCGCTCATCTTCGAGGAGAGAGAGACGCTGTTCGCGGATATGGCTGACCGCGTGCGACGCCAGGCGACACTGTTGCGGGAGGGCGGCGTCTGCGTCGGCGACCGCGTTGGCTATCTCGGCTTCAACCATCCCGCCCTGCTGGAAACCCTGTTCGCCGCGCAGACTCTCGGCGCTATCTTCGTGCCGCTCAATTTCCGCCTGACGGCTGAGGAGCTGACGTTCATCATCAACGATGCCGGCATCCATACCCTGGTGGTCGACGACGCGCTGAGGCCTGTGCTGGAGCCTGCGCGGGAGAAGCTCTGCTGTCGGCACTACTTCTCTTCGGAGAGCGAGGCGCAGGGCTGGCGTCACCTGGAATCCGAGCGCGCCGTGGCGCCGCCGATCGATGCGGCGGTATCGGTGGACCAGCACGACGTGGCCATCATCATGTACACCTCCGGCACCACCGGCCTGCCGAAAGGCGCAATGCTCACTCACGGCAATATCCTCTGGAACAATATCAATGCCATGCTCGCGTTCGGCGGCTCGCGGGACGACGTGATCCTGACAGTGGCGCCGCTGTTCCATATCGGGGGGCTCAATGTCATGACGCTGCACGCGTTCCACGCCGGCGCGACCCTGGTGCTGCAGCGCAACTTCGATGCCGTGAGGGTGCTGGAGGATATCGCGCGCTACAAGGTGAGCCACATGTTCGGGGCGCCGGCGATGTACCTGTTCATGTCCCAGCAGCCACAGTTCGCCGATACCGACCTGAGCTCCATCCAGACCCTCATCTGCGGTGCCGCGCCGGTGCCCGAGTCGCTGATCGAGCTCTACGGCAAGCGCGGCATCTCGTTCTGCCAGGGGTACGGCCTGACCGAAACCGCACCGTTCTCGGCCTTCCTGACCCCGGAGTGGGCGGTCAGCAAACTCGGTTCGGCGGGGCAGGCGCCGATGTTCAGCGACACCCGCATCGTGGACGAGGACAACCAGCCGGTGGCGACAGGCGAGCGGGGTGAAATCTGCCTGCGCGGCCCCAACACCATGAAGGGGTACTGGAACCGCCCCGACGCGACGGCGGCGGCCATCGACAGCGAGGGCTGGTTCCACTCCGGGGACGTGGGGTACCTGGACGAGGACGGGTTTCTCTTCATCTGTGACCGCCTGAAAGACATGGTGATCTCAGGGGGAGAGAACGTCTATCCCGCGGAGGTGGAGAGTGTGCTCTACAAGCACGATGCGATTGCCGAAGTCGCGGTCATCGGCCTGCCCGACGACAAGTGGGGGGAGGCGGTGACGGCGGTAGCGGCCCTGCACGAGGGCAAGGAACTCACCCTCGAAGAGTTGCGCGCTTTCGCCGAACCTTTCCTGGCACGCTACAAGCTCCCGCTGCGCCTGCACATCGTCGACGCGCTGCCGCGCAACCCGGCGGGCAAGGTGCTGAAGTTCGTGCTTAAGGAACAGCTGACCGGCGGCAACTGAGCGGCCGGTTCGCCATCCGCCGCGGCTAGTCGGTGAGTTCCCTCCCGACATTCGCCTGGGCGGCCGCGATCCTGGCAATCGGCACCCTGAAAGGGCTGCAGGAGACGTAGTCGAGCCCGATCTCGTGGCAGAAGCGGATGGAGCGCGGGTCGCCCCCGTGCTCCCCGCAGATGCCGTACTTGATACCCTTCTTCACGGCCCGGCTCTCGTTGACCGCCATCTCCATCAGCCGGCCGACAGCCCGCTGGTCCAGCGACACGAAGGGGTCGGCGTCCACCAGTTTCTTTTCCAGGTACCTGGGAATGAACTTGCCGACGTCATCCCGTGAGAAACCGTAGGTCATCTGGGTGAGGTCGTTGGTGCCGAAACTCATGAACTCCACCTCCGGCGCCAGTCGGTCTGCGCCCAGTGTTGCCCGAGGCGTTTCCATCATGGTACCGATCTTGTAGGCAATGGAGGCGTTTTTCTCCTTGAACACCTCGTGCACGCCCTTGTCGATGATTTCGTTCACGAGCCGGATCTCGCGCACGTTCACCACGAGCGGGATCATGATCTCGGGTACCGGTTTGCAGCCCTGTGCGGCGGCGTCGATCGCCGCGCTGATGATAGCCCTGACCTGCATCTCCGTGATCTCGGGGTAGACGACCGAGAGTCGGCAGCCGCGGAAGCCCAGCATGGGGTTCACT
>Ga0316576_10002325_pt1 | contig 10782 bp, 10 predicted proteins | sample S0NA_FD_203075 | JGI IMG/M metagenome (GOLD analysis project Ga0316576, IMG submission 203075) | Rhizosphere microbial communities from salt marsh grasses in Alabama, United States - S0-2_050615r3r5 | ecosystem: Host-associated > Plants > Roots > Rhizosphere | place: USA: Alabama | collected... | reverse complement strand
CCTCTGTCCGATCGAGTCGCCCATCCTAGTGGAAGCGGCGTCCGCGCAACGGCTGGATCGGGCGACCGCCGCTGCCCCGGGGCGCCGTCGAACGGCAGGCGCGGGGATCCACTCACGCTCCCGGCATACGCTGCCCCGGGACGATCGAACCCATCAGGACCGGATGGCGGACGCCGGTGAAGGCGGGCAGGGTACCGACCCGGCCGTGAAAGGTCTCGTGCGCCAGGACGGCCATGGCCATGGCTTCCTTCTGGTGGCTGACGAAGCCCAGGTCCTCATAGGTCATGACCTGCGACCCTGCGGGCAGGGCAGCGGCAAGGCGGGCCATCAGCGCCGGGTTGCTGGTCCCGCCGCCGGCCACGATCACCTCGTCCGGAGGGATCGGCAGGAAGCGACGGTACTGGTCGGCCACGGAGTCAGCCGCGAAGGCGGTCAGCGTCGCGACGATGTCGTCTTCAGCGAGGCCCCGGCGTCTGCCCTCGGCCAGAAGCTCGGCGCCCATGGCGGGGCTGAAGAGCTCACGGCCGGTGGTCTTGGGCGGGGTCCGCCCGAAGTAGGGCATGGCCAGCAGCTCAACCACCCAGTCCTCGTCGACCGCGCCACGTGCGGCTCGCGCACCGTCTCGGTCGAATCCCTCACACCCATCGGTGAGCGCCGTCACGACGATGTCGAGCAGGACGTTGGCGGGACCAGTATCGAAGGCGAGGGGGTCGGTCTCATCATCGGCCAGGGGCGGCAGGTAGGCCACGTTGCCGATGCCACCGAGGTTCTGGACCGCCCGATAGGCCGTCTCGTGCCGCGAAAGCAGCCAGTCCACGTAGGCCACGATCGGCGCGCCCTGTCCGCCCGCTGCGATATCTCGTGAGCGCAGGTCGCAGACCGTGGTGATGCCGGTCCGTTCGGCGATCCGAGCGCCGCTGCCCACCTGCAGCGAGCCCAGGACCCGGCCATCGTCAGCGACCGCGTGCCACAGCGTCTGGCCGTGGGAGCCGATGAGGTCGATATCGTCCGGCCCCAGGCCCATCTCGGCGATCGTGGCCAGGGCGGCTTCCGCGAAGGCCTCACCGATCTCTGCGTCGAGCAGGCAGATCGAGGCCACGTCGCTGCCCTCCACGGTGGCGTTGGCATGGATCCGGCGTCGCAGCCCAGGCGCGATGTCCACTGTTCGGGCGGCCAGCACGTGCATCTCCAGACGGGGAGGGGCCCCGTCGACCTGACAGGCCACGACCTCGATAGCGTCGGCACTGGTCCCGGAGATCATGCCGATCACGCGCACCTCAAACCTCCATCGAGAGCGGACCCGGGTGCCTGGCCAAGATGCACACGATGGGCAGTTCAAGGCCCTCGTCGCCGTGGCTGTGCGAGGCTACCTTCACCTTCGCCACCTCGAGCTCGAAATCGGGCAGCGCCCCGGTCAGCTCATCGAGCTCGACGAGATGCTCGGGGGACATCCACCCCGACCTTGCCAGCGAGGCTTCGAACTCGGCCACCATGAGCAGCCCTCCCGGCGCCACCGCGTCGCGAGCCACGGTCAGGGCGTGCACACGCCCGGGTCCGCGTGGGGGCAGGGCGTAGGTGCTGATGACCAGGTCGTAGCGTTCGCTCGTCCGCCAGGTGGTGACGTCGGCTCGCTCGAAGGTGGCCGTCACGCCGTCATGGGCCGCTGCGGCCACGGCTCGCTCGATGGCGTCCCCGGCGATGTCCACGCCGTGGACGCGCCATCCACGTCGTGCCAGCCAGATGCTGTTCTGGCCGGCACCGCAGCCAAGGTCCAGGGCCGTTCCGGGCCGGAGATCGGATGCGACGGCCACAAGGTCGCTGTCGACGGGGGTCGCCAGCATCTCGCCGTCGTAGGCTGCCTCCCGGTCGTTCTCGCCCGGTGCCTGTCGGTGTTCGCTCACCTCGTGAGCATACGAGGTGAGCCGGTCGAGCTCTACCTTCGGCTACCAGGCTGTGCGCAGGTCGGTCCGCCGGGTAGCGACCACATGCGCCACGGGCAGCACCCGTTCCTCGTAGCCATGGCGGTGGCGTGCCCGACGAACGCCGGACTGTTCGAGGCGGAAGCCGCCGAGGTGTCGTTCCAGCTCTTCGACCGAGACGAGGTACTTCTCTGCCATCCAGCCATCGCGACGAAGGGAGGCGTCGAACTCGGTCAGGAGGATGGTTCCGCCCGGTGCGACGGCCGCCGCAGCGGTCTCCAGCATGCGGCTGCGGCCCATGCCCCGCGCCGGCAGCGCGTAGGTGCAGAAGACGAGGTCGTAGCGCGAGGTCGGCCGCCAGGTCGCGGTATCGGCGACCGTGAAGACGATGGTGCGGTCGACGCCGGCAGCGAGGGCATGCCCGCGGGCCTCGGCGACGGCACCCGGCGCCATGTCCACGGCGTTGACGATCCACCCATGTTGGGCCAGCCAGATCGCGTTCTGCCCCTCGCCGCAACCAAGGTCGAGGGCCTTGCCCGGCGCCATGGCCGAGGCGATCTCGACGAGGTTCTCGTTGACCGGTGTCCGCGGGCGCTCGAAGACCGACGCCGGCGACCATGCCGGAGTCGGGGCGGGGTTGGGCGTGGCCCAGTCGGAAGCGTGCGCGGGCACGCGCACATGCTCGGTGGCCATCTGTCGATAGCGACTCCTCACGGCGTGACACGACGGCACGCACGGCACGTGCCACGGTCACGAAACGAGCATACGCGACCGGTCCAGCGAGACGGTTGACAGAACGCACCACCGGGCTGTTCGGGTCCCACCGGGAGCCATCCTGCGCAGGAGCCGTTCGGCCCACGCTGTGGCCCCGGCGCGCGGCTATCGTTGGGCCATGGAAGTGCTACGACTACACGGCGCCAACGACGTCCGTGTCCACCAGGAACCCGAGCCCGTCGCCGGCCCCGGCGAGGAGCTCGTGCGTGTCACCGCCGTCGGTCTGTGCGGCTCGGATCTCCACTGGTACGAGGACGGAGGCATCGGCGAATCGGTCGTCGACGAGCCGCTCGTGCTGGGCCATGAGCTCGGGGGCGTCGTCGTCTCCGGCCCGCGCGAAGGGGAACGCGTCGTCGTCGAGCCGGCCAACACCTGCGGTGTGTGCGAGGCCTGCCGAGTGGGCAACGGCAACCTCTGCCCCAACGTGCGCTTCCTGGGCCACGCGCCGGTCCACGGCGGCCTGCGTGAGTACATGAGCTGGCCACAGCACCTGCTGCTGCCCGTACCGGACAGCATCGAGGGCGATCATGTCGCCTTGCTCGAGCCGCTCGGCATCGCCCTGCACGGCATCGATCTGGGTCACTTCAAGCCCGGCATGAGCGCCGGTGTCTACGGCGCCGGTCCCATCGGACTCTTCCTCATCCGCGCCCTCAGGGCCATGGGTGCGAGCCGCATCGTCGCCACCGACGCCAAGGCCCATCGTGTCGAGGCGGCCCTCGCCTCCGGCGCGGACGAGGCCTGGCTGACCGAGGTGGACGGACAGCCCGATGGCATCCGCGACGTGCCCAAGGTGAGCGTCACGTTCGAGGCTGCCGGCGAGGACGCCGCGCTGGAGACCGCCCTCATCACGGCCGTACCGGGCGGGCGCGTGGTGGTGGTGGGCATCCCCCCGACCAACCGGCACGCGTTCTCCGCGGGCGAGGCCCGTCGCAAGGGCTTGACGGTGGCCTGGTCACGGCGCATGAAGTTCATCCACATGCTGCGAGCGATCGAGATGGCCGCTCACGGCACCGTCTCGCTCGACGACATGATCAGCGCGACCTATACCCTCGACCAGGGCGCCCAGGCCTTCGGCGACCTGGTCGCGCGCAACGGCCTCAAGATCGTGGTCAAGCCCACCCCATAGGCGCCGGCCGGTCTGCTGACAGCCCTGCAGGAACGAGCAACCGCCTGGCACCACTGGGGTACCAGGCGGCCTCTCCCTGCTCGTCCGGCGATGCCGGAGGTCAGTCTTCGATGGTGGTGTGGACGCCGCGCTGCAACAGGCCGCTGTCATGCCGCGCCGCGATGTCCACGGTCGGTGGGGCGGGTGTCTTCTCGGCGGCACTGGTGCGGTTGCGAACCCAGGGCGACGTGGTCGCCTCTGGCGGGCCAGCGAACGGCGCCACCGGCGTGGGGGCAGCTCCTGCCGGCTGGGCCACCAGGATGGGCATGGGCGTCCGCTCTTGCGCCGGCCCGATGGGCACGGCCACGGGTGGGTGCGTCATCTGGACCGGGACCGGGACACGCGGGCGAGGCGCCACGACCATGCGCGCGCAGATGCCGCACATGGGATGCTGGCCGGCGCTGGGCAGCCCCAGTCGGGCGCGGCGCCGGGTGCGTGGTCCCGACTGTGGTGGCCGGAAGCCGCAGATGGCTGTCTCGTCGTGGCCTTCAAGGTAGGCGTGCTGGGTGACGCCACGGTGATAGACCGGGTCGTCCAGCTCGTCGAAACCGTTGCGCACGACGATGCCCCACACGATCTCATCGGCCGGGAAGGTCTTGCCGTGGTGCGGCCTGGTCGGCGCAGGGTCGAGTCGTGCCTGAGGCTGAGGCTCTGGATCGTCGTTCCGTGCGAAAAGGTTGAGTCGCATGCGCGACCTGATAGTAGCGAACATCCCGCGCTTCTTCCGCGGCGCAGGCATGGGCTGGACAGGACGAGCGAACGGCACCGGTGGGGCAGGCTGTCCGTACCGGACGTTCGTACCGGGGCTGGGAGAGGAGACGACGTTCATGCCCGTACTATCCGGCTACCCATCGCTCCTGGCTACCCCCAACAACTGCACCGCAGCGATCCTCAGTGACCGCCTGTAGGCACCCGGTCACCAGTACTTCCGTTCAGGTGGTGCCTGCTGCGGAGCCGCTTGGGGTCATCACGGCCGCGAGCGCCCGGCAGACCGGTTCCAGGTTGGCCTCGGTGAGACCCGCCACGTTCACGCGACCGGCGCCGACCACGTAGAGCGCGAACTCGTCACGCAGCCGCGCGACCCGTTCGGTGCCCAGCGGGAGGAGCGAGAACATGCCGCGCTGGCGCATGAGCGCGGCGTGGTCTCCCGCTGCCCCGGCTGCCTCCAGGCCGGCTACGAACCGGGCCCGGTTGCCGTTGATGCGGTCGCGCATGACGCCGACCTCCTCGACCCAGCGCGCTCGCAGCTCGGGGTCGGCCAGCACGGTCGCCACGATCTCGCCGCCGTGTGCCGGCGGGTTGGAGTAGATGGCGCGGATGACGCCCTTCACGTGCGACAGCAGCGAGGCCGTCTCCGCCGCCGTCGTGCCCACGATCGAGAGCGCCCCCACGCGCTCGTCGTAGAGCGCGAAGTTCTTGCTGAAGCTGCTGGCGACCAGCATCGTCACCCCGCGTGCGAGCAGCGCCCGCAGGCCCGTGGCGTCCTGTTCGAGCCCATCGGCGAAGCCCTGGTAGGCGAAGTCGAGGAGAGGCACCGCGCCGGACTCCGCCACGACGTCGGCGATGCGCTCCCATTGCTCGGGCGTGGGGTCGATGCCGGTGGGGTTGTGACAGCAGCCGTGGAGCACGACCACGTCGCCCGCGGGCACGGCGCTCAGCACGCTCAACATGGTCTCGATGTCCAGCTCGCCGTCCTCGCCCAGGTAGGGGTAGCTGCGCAGCGGCAGCCCGGCCGCGCCGAAGACCTGCGGGTGGTTGGGCCAGGTCGGCGTGGAGAGCCAGACCGCGGCCTCGGGTTCGATGGCTGCGATCAGGTCTGCCGCCACGCGCAACGCGCCGGTCCCGCCCGGTGTGTGCACGGTCTCCACCCGCCCGCCCGTGACGGCCGGATGGTCGGCCCCAAAGACGAGGTCGCGCACCCGGCCGTTGTAGGCCGGGTCGCCACCGATGGGCTTGTAGACCTTGGTGGTCTGCCCCGCGAGGATGCGTGCCTCCGCCTCACGAACGGTGTCGAGCACGGGCGTGGTCCCGGACTCATCGACATAGACACCCGTGGCGAGCGACACCTTGCCGGGTCGGTCGTCTGCGCGGAAGCGCTCCATCAGCCCCAGGATGGCATCGGGTGCGCGGGGCTCGAGATCAGCGAATGTGGCCATGCCCAGATGGTAGTCCCGTTATCCTCGTAGGCGTGAACCCGAAACGACCGCAGGTCAGCCTCGACGAGCCGCTGCCCTCGTGACCGCGGCCTTCGTCGCATTCCTCGCGTCCATCGGGGCCGGCGGTTTCGGTTCGCTGGTGGGCATCGGCGGTGGGCTCATCATCGTGCCGCTCCTGTCGGTGCTCCTGGGCTATGAGGTCAAGGCGGCCATCGCGGCCAGCCTCATCGGGGTCATCGCGACTTCGCTCTCGGCCTCACCTCGCTATATCAGGTCGGGTCTCGCCGACCGGCGCCTGGGGATGCTCCTGTTGGTGGCGGCAGCACTGGGCGGACTGGCCGGCGGCATCACGGCCGACCACCTCGACGGTCGCACCCTGTCGCTGCTGTTCTCGCTGCTGCTCGCCGGCGTGGCGCTGCGCATGCTCTGGCAGATCCGTCACCCGGCGGTGCCGCCGGTCGTCGCCGATGACGATCCCAGCGGCTTCGTCTCCTCCTTCGTCGAGCCGACCACGGGCGAGGAGGTCGTCTACCGTGCCCACCGGGTGCTGCCGGGCACGCTCGTCAGCTTCGTGGCCGGTAACGTCAGCGGCCTCCTCGGCGTGGGTGGCGGCGTGATCAACGTGCCCACCCTCAGCGTGCTGATGCACGTGCCCATCCGCGTGGCCACGACCACCTCCACCTACATGCTCGCGGCCACCGCCACGGCCTCCGCGGTGGTCTACCTCGCCTCCGGCCAGCTCGATCCCATGCTGGCCGCGCCGGTCGCCCTCGGTGTCATCGTCGGCGCTCGCCTCGGCGCCCGTCTCTCGATGTCGCTGTCGCAGGAGGTGCTGCGCCTGGCCTTCGTGGGCGTGGCGGCCATCTTCGCCTTCTCGATGTTCATGGAGTTCCTGTCGCTGTGAGCGGCGCGCGCGGACCACTGCGGCTCGCGTCGCGCCGCGGTGCGCCGCGACGCTACACCAGCGCTACCCTCACCGGCGGCGTGGCCCTGGCCGGGTTCTGTTTCGCGGTGGCCATGGTGGCGGAGCTGCTGGGCGCGGATGTGGGCGATGGCGCCATGACCGACGTGGCCACGGTCGTGCACGGGCTGTTCGCGTTGACGCCGTGGGCCTGGGCCACCGCCGGCGCCTATGCCGTCGTGATCACGCCGGTCGCCGGCCTGCTGGTGACGGCAGCCGAATACTGGCGCGTGGACGATCGCCGGACGGTGCTGCTCGCGGTCGCGGTGCTGGCGGTCCTCACCATCAGTGCGGTCGTGGCCATCCTGCGCTAGCGGTCGTGCCGCGGACCGCGCGGCCGGCGGCTACGGTGCGTGGCGGTCCACGTGGCGGCAGCGCGGCGCGATGGGACAGGTGTCGCAACGGGGGCCCTGCTTCATGCACGCCTGCCGGCCGTGCGTGATGAGACCGATGTGCAGGCGATAGCACTGCTCCGGCTCCAGCAGCGCCAGGTAGCGATCGTGCGCCTCCACCGCATCGACCTTGGCTGGGATCAGGCCGATGCGCTTCGAGACACGCTCCACGTGACGATCGACCGGCATGAGGGGCATGCCGAAAGACATCATCAGCACCACCGAGGCCGTCTTCACGCCGATGCCATCGATGCTGGTCAGCCATGCTCGCGCGGCCAGCGGTTCCATCTGGCCGAGGAACTCGAGCGAGTGGTCGCCGCGTTCCTCGCGGATACGAGCGAGCGCGGCCTGGATGCGTGGCGCCTTCTGGTTGGCCAGGCCAGCCGGGCGGATGACGTCGGTCAGTTCCTCGATCGGCGCGCCTTCGACCAGGTCCCAGTCGGGCGGGGGCAAGGCGGCCCAACCTTTGCCGCCCCAGCCTGGCCGGTACTCCTCCATCGCGAGCGGCTCGTCGGGGCGCCGCTCCCGCAGCTCCGGCTGAGAGGGGTAGGCCAGGCGCAGGGCGTCGAAGGCCTTCTCGGCGTTGATGTCAGCAGAGTTCTGGGTAAGGATCACCAGCACCAGCTCCGACACCGGGTCGAGCACGCGCCTCCAGGTTGGTCGGCCGTACAGCGACTCCACGTTGTCCAGCACGAACTCCACCAGGCCGGGGCGCGAGGCCCTGAGTCGCTTGGCCCAGGGCTTGATCGGGTCGGCCTTGCGTCGCCGCGACCCTGTTCGGCGCGTGCTCGAGGTCATGATCGAACGCCTGGTCGGTCACCGAGCAGGTCCACCAGGATGGCCGTGCGGGCGGCGGCGCGAGCGATCGGGGCGGTGCCTGCCGCCTGGCACTCGTCGAGGGTCATGGGCCGCTCCACCACGGGCATGGTGACCACGCCCATGCCCAGCATGAACTCGGCGCCCTCGGGTGTGACGCCTCCCCCGAAGCAGATCGTGCTGGCACCAGCGGCGGTGGCACGCGCGGCCACGCCCATGGCGGTCTTGCCGTAGCTCGTCTGGCCGTCGACCAGGCCTTCCCCGGTGAGCACGACGTCAGCCCGGCTCACGGATGCGTCGAAGCCGGTCAGCTCCATGACCACGTCCACGCCGGCACGGACCCCGAAGGAGGCGAAACGATCGGCCACCGCGAGCAGCCCGAAGATGGCGCCGCCGGCCGCGCCCGCCCCCGGCTCGAAGCGCAGCGGTCGCCCGATGGTGCCCTCGACGACGTCGGCGTAGCGGCGCAGGTTGCGGTCGAGCTCGGCCACCTCCTCCGGCGAGGCGCCCTTCTGGGGCCCGAAGATGGCGGCCGCACCGTGCTCACCCAGGAGCGGGTTGGTGACATCGGAGGCGACGGTGAGGTGGACCTCGCCCAGGACCTCCGACAGTCCGTCCAGGTCCACGCTCGCGAGTCGCCCGAGGCCACCACCGCCGGCCGGGATGTCGGCACCCTCCGCGTCGCGGAAACGCACGCCCAGCGCCTCCAGCAGGCCCGCTCCGCCGTCGGTGGTCGCGCTGCCACCGAAGCCGATGACGATGTCGCGGCAGCCGAGGCCGACGGCCGCGGCCAGGATCTGGCCTGTGCCGAAGGTGCTCGCGGCCATGGCCTGCCGTTCGCCCGGCTCGAGCCGGGAGAGCCCTGACGCGGCGGCCATCTCCACCACGGCCCGGTCGCCAGCGCGCAGGAAGGATGCGGTGAGCGTGCGCATCAATGGGTCCTTGGCCGCCACCGTGTGGCGGTCCCAGCCGCCGCTGGCCTCGACCGCGTCGAGCATGCCCTCGCCGCCATCGGCCATCGGCGTGCGCACGACCACGTCGCCAGGTCGCATGGTGGTCCAGCCCTCGGCGAGGGCCTCGGCCACCACCACCGACGAGAAGGTGCCCTTGAAAGAGTCGGGCGCGACCACGACGCGCAGGGGGCCGCTGGAAGGCATGGCGGGGTCTCCGGCTATTCGGCGGGGGTCTCGGGCAGCCCGCGCCTTCGACGGTACTCCGGGATGCGGGCCATCGGCGGGCGCTCGAAATCGGCCAGGTCGATGACATCGAGCGACAGCGTGTGGGCCGCCGAGCGGGGCAGCTTCATGGACGTGCCCAGCTCGCCGATGCGGGGCGTGGTGCCGCGCTCGTCGAGCCGCTTCATGACCGCCTGCATGATCACGAAGGCCATCTTGGAGAGGCCCTCGAGGTCCTGGTTGCGGTGATGTCGGATCTCCAGGTCGACCTGGCCCAGGCCTTCGATGCCGAGCTTCTCGGAGAGGTCGATGAGGTGCCCGATCTCTACCGCATAGCCGGTGAAGAAGGGGATCTCCTCGAGGACCTCGCGCCGGCCGGCATACTCGCCCGAAAGTGGCTGGATGTAGCCCGAGAGCTCGGGGAAGAAGAGGTTGATGAGTGGACGTGCGACCAGCTCGGTGACGCGGCCGCCGCCGCCGGCGGTGAGCATGCCGCCCTGCACGATGGGGCGCTGGTAATAGGCCTTCACGTAGCTCAGGCGCGGCTCGGTCAGGAGCGGCCCGAGGGTGCCGTAGAGGAAGCGCGGGTCCCACTCGCTGACGTCGGTGTCGCACCAGGCCACCAGGTCGCCGCTGGTCTCGTAGAGGCTCTTCCACAGGGCCTCGCCCTTGCCGTCATGGGCGCCGTACCGGGACAGGACCTCCTGGTGGATGACCACGCGCGCGCCCTCGTCCTCGGCGATCTTGCGCGTCTCGTCCTCGGAGTTGGAATCGATGACCAGGAGCTCGTCGATGAGCGGGACGACCTTCATCAGCTCGCGCCGTGCGCTGCGCACGATCGGGCCGATGGTGGCGGCCTCGTTGAGCGTCGGCAGGATGGCGGAGATGGTCAGCCCACGCTTCTCCTTCAATTCCACCAGCCGTTTGAGGTCGCTGAACTCGGTGTAGTCGAAGGACGACTCGCCGAACCAGCGATCGACCTTGGCCGGCAGGCTGCGCAACGCAGCCGCAGCCTGCTCAGCGGCCTCCATCGAGTCCGCCTGCCGTGCCCGCTCCACGAAGGTCGCGCGCGTAGGCACGTCACGCGTCTTGACCACGATGACGGTCGGCGCGGCCTCCTGCGCCACATGCTCCACGAGCTGTCCGAAGAGCGGCGCGCCAGGGCTGTCGATGGCGGTGGCAGTGGCGCCCATGATCACGACCTGGGCGGCCTCGGCTTCGCGCAGGATGGCCTCGGTCACCTCGGTGCCCTCGACCACCTTGGCCCTGGCGGCATCGCTGGTGTGGCGTTCCACGAAGAGGCCCAGGTTGCGCTCGGCGGTGGCCCGGATGTCGGCATCGAGCTCGGGCGAGACCACGTGCAGCACATCAAGCTGCGCCTCGAAGGCGCTGGCGAGGGCGGTCGCATAGCGCAGCGCCAGCTC
>Ga0316576_10002324_pt1 | contig 10782 bp, 12 predicted proteins | sample S0NA_FD_203075 | JGI IMG/M metagenome (GOLD analysis project Ga0316576, IMG submission 203075) | Rhizosphere microbial communities from salt marsh grasses in Alabama, United States - S0-2_050615r3r5 | ecosystem: Host-associated > Plants > Roots > Rhizosphere | place: USA: Alabama | collected... | reverse complement strand
CTCTGAGAAGATGCACCGTACATCAATTAACTAAATCCCAATTTACGAATTCAGGCTGGAAGGTTCTTCCTTGTATGGAAATAAGTCATGCCTTTAATGTCAGACATGGTCACAAGCTCCAGTCCCACGTCCTTCAGAAGGTTTGCAACAGTCTTTTTAGTAAGATACCTGTTTGTCTTTGCGTCAATGAAGCTGTACATCCTGTTGACAAAAGGAATTCTCGATTCAATCCCATTCTCATAAGCTTCTGCCTTATCCTGATCATGCTTCTGATTGTTGCCGTCTTTTTCTGAGAAGCCGTTCTCATGCCGGTTATCAACAAAGCATCCTATAAAATCGCTTCTTGCGGGTAGCAGGCTGATGACCTGCTTCAGGAAGTCCTTCATCTCCCTGATATGATTCAGGGGCTTAAGAGTAATGACGGTCTTTATCCCCTTCATATCTTCAGCATCATAGAAATAATGGCGTGTTGAAGGAATTACAAGCATGCCTGATTCGGTGATGAGTCCCATGCGATCGAGATAATCGATCAGATACTGCCGTGCCTCAAGATCCATCTCATTAAAAAGATGCATCAGCCCGCTGTCCTTCAAAGACAAACGCTTCGGACCCACCTTGTTGATGGCCTGATCGTTGACTATATCCGGATTCAAACCGACAGTTCCTTTCTCCATTATCATCTTAATGTGCAGGTGCAATTACTATGCCACCCTGCAAGCCGGTAATCTTCTACCGGCAATTCTTCATTCAAAGATATTTGTATTAGACCAGAACACCTAAGCAATTTTGATGTTCACAGGCACGCCTTTGACCAATGCATAAAAACTGAAGATATTCGAAAAAGAGAATAATCAGTTTATATAAAGATAGGCAATCAGTGAATTCCAGTCAAGGCTTTTTCAGTTAGTGTTCCTCAGTCTCTTTTTATTTGACCTGTAACGTTTTATGAAGTAAATTTATCTGTTGGGATACATGCATTTCAAACATGACACCGTTTATTATCAGAAAAGAGTGAAAAAGATTTTCCTGTTCCTGATCTTATCGCTAGTAGCAGGATGCGATCTTAACCATGAGGAGCATTTTACAGCAGAGAATTTTATGGTTTTCATAACGAGTTGAAGACCAGACTGAGGGAACTTGAGTTAATGGATCCGGAAACAGTAATACATGGGCATGGTGACCCGGGAGGTAAGGAAATAATAATATCAACCGGAGTATATGTTGAGGATATAGAAAAGATCGCACTGGAAATGTGCGATGCCGGTAAAAGCCTCGATGACATAAACGATGTTGAAATCCCTGACCGGTATAAAGACTGGATTTTGGGTGATTACTTTTACTCTAATATTGAGTGTATCCTCAAAGAGATTATGGCAAAATAAATTCTGTGCCTCACAGGTTGGAATATCAATGTTCAATCCGGAATTCTCTGTATCCTGCCGGGGGAAACTCGCTTACCTCTGCAGAGTCTACAAACCCGAAGCCAGGTCCTTTACTGCACCATTCGGCAAAATGGTCAAGCTGTTCACGTTCACCCTCGGCTTCAATATAGACACTTCCGTCTGGGAGGTTCTTCACGTAACCTGTGATGCCCCTCTTCCATGCCTCACGGGCTGCACTCCACCTGAACCCCACTCCCTGGACCATTCCTGTAACGTGAATCCTGTATAGATGCTTCATCTTCAATTATTGCCAGTATAACAGCATTGACAGTATAGTGTCAGGTCTTCAATTTTCCTTACAATTTAAGCTAAATTTGCGCAATAACCGAAACGATTTATTGCTTATCGGATAACTTTTCAAATAGTTAAACCTTCGTAGCTTTGAAAGGACGAAACTCATACCGTAAGATGAAGAAGGAACAGAAAATAATTATTACAATTTTTGCCATTGTCATTTTCATTCCAGTCATCTTCATCACATCTGTGTATGCCGGTCTTTTCGGTCAACTGCCGGGCAAGAAAGAAATCATTAACTACAAGAACTCGGCTGCAACCATTGTTCTTTCAGCCGAGGGAGATCTTATCGGCAAGTTCTTTTCAGAGAACCGGACATCAATAGATTATGAGGAAATACCCGAATACCTTACCCGGGCCCTTATAGCTACCGAGGATGCACGTTTCTATGAACATTCTGGCATTGACTCAAGGAGTTTTTTCAGGGTCTTCTTCAAAACCATCCTTTCCCGTGACAGGAGTTCCGGCGGTGGCAGCACCATCACCCAGCAACTGGCCAAGAATATGTACGGCAGAAGAGACTATCCGGTTATTTCACTTGTCATCAACAAGACCCGTGAAGCTCTTCTTGCACACCGTATTGAGAAAGTCCTCTCTAAGGAAGAGATACTGACTCTTTATCTTAATACTGTCTCCTTCGGTGAAAATCTATATTGGATAGAAGCTGCATCACTGCGGTATTTCAACAAAAAGACATCCGATCTCAGGATCGAGGAAGCTGCCATCCTCACCGGTATGCTCAAAGCAAATACCTCCCTGAATCCCCGGCTTCATCCTGCAGACGCAACTGCACGGAGAAACGTAGTTCTTAACCAGATGGTTAAATATGGTTATCTTGATAAAGAAGCAGCTGATTCCCTTTGCACACTCCCGCTTCAGATCGAATATAACAGGACTGACATTGAAGGTGAAGCTGATTACTTCATGATCAGGGTCAGGAGCGAAGCTGAACGTATTCTCGCGGACCTGCCTTCCCCAAGAGGCAGTGCGCCGGATATCGAAAGAGACGGCCTTACCATCATTACTACCCTGCGCATGCCGCTTCAGAAAGCTGCCAATGAAGCTTTCAATGCCCATCTTACGGTTATGCAGAAGAGGCTCGATGAACAATACAGCACACCCTCAGGAAAGAGGGCACTGAAAGAGATACCTGACAGCCTGAAGAAGATAATGACTACACTGCATGCCGGACTGCTGGCTGTTGACCCTGTCTCCGGCGCCATCAGGTCATGGGTTGGGGGTATTGACTACAGGACAAACCCGTATGATCAGATACTTGCCCGGAGGCAGCTTGCTTCGGTCTTCAAGCCTGTGATATTTGCCGCGGCACTTGAAGACGGTCTCGATCCATGCCATTATCTCGACAATGACTCAGTCATACTGTCGGGCTTCAAGGACTGGAGTCCTGAAAACTATGATCATTCTTACGGCGGTAAATATTCAATCTGCGGTGCCCTAGTGCACTCCATGAATATACCGACATTCAGCCTCTACATGCTTATCGGGTTTGACAAGGTTGACCGGCAGTGGAAGAAAATGGGGTTTTCCTTTCCGCTTGACAATACTCCGTCTCTTGCCATGGGCACTGCCGAGGCCAGTATAATGGAGGTGGCACGGGCATATTCATCATTTGCAAACGGGGGTATGAAGATCACACCTTATTGCATAGAGTCAATAACGGATCCGGAAGGGCATCTGCTGTGGAAGCATGAATTTGTACCACCGGATGAGAGAGTGCTCTCGGAAAGAACGAGCATGTTAATGAGTGCAATGCTGCAGAGGGCTATCAGTGACGGGACGGGTGCATCAGTATACAGTGTTTACGATGTAAAGATACCGCTGGCCGGTAAGACCGGTACATCACAGAATTATGCTGATGCCTGGTTTGCAGCATTCAACCCTGGACTGGTCATCGTGAGCAGGGCAGGCGCCTCAACGCCATCAATACACTTCAACAACGGGAGATACGGATCAGGAAGCACACTGGCCCTGCCACTTGTCGCCCTGACACTGAAAAAGGCAGAAAAAGATCCCGGAATGAAACAACAGCTTAACATCCCCTTCCCGCCACTGCCGCCTGAGCTGGAGGCAGCAATGCTGTGTCCTGACTTCAGGGAGAAAAGGTTCTTTGACAGGCTCATGGACCTCTTTAACGATGATGAGGTAGTATTCGAGGAGGCTGGTAAAAGGAGACGCTCAATACTAAGAAGGATCTTCCGAAGGTAAATCTTCATTAAATCTTCATCTTTGAATCATTAATTGCAATACTGAAATAATAATCCATTAAACATAGAACAAATGAAAAGAATCGGGTTTATCCTGCTGGCAGTTTCACTGGTTTTTATTGCAGGCTCATGTAATAAACCATTGAACAGCGGGGATGACGGAAGGCTTGTTGTAAAGGTGACTGATGCACCGTTTGATATCAGTAATATCGAATCTGCAACGGTTACTGTCAACAAGGTCGAGATCAAAAAGGTTGGTGACTGCGTCAGTGACGGCTCTCCATGGGTGATACTCTCTGAAGATACGGTTACTCTCGACCTTATGGATCTCAGGAACGGTGTGACGGAGACCCTCATTGACATTGAGGTCCCGGCAGGGGAGTATGATATGCTCCGGTTATATGTTGACGAAGCCGGACTGAAAGTCACAGACATTGAAGTACCCTTCAGCGTGAAGGTCCCGAGTGGCAGTCAGACGGGAATAAAGATACATGTCGACCCTTTCATCGAGGTATCAGACAGGCTCACGGCAGAGCTGCTGCTCGACATTGATCTCTCAAGGTCATTTGTACTGAGAGGTAATATGCGGAACAATAACGGATTTATATTCAAGCCTGTGATCCGGGCTGCAAACCTGAGCACTGCCGGAAGAATACAGGGCATGGTCACTGACACTTCCGACGTTAAGATTATTGAGGCTGAGGTGTGGATTGAGCAGGACACGGTTGTGGCTACAACATTTGCCGATACGCTGGGTTATTATGCCATCATAGGCATCCCCGCCGGGACATATTCAGTTTCGGCGACAAAGGAAGGTTATGATACTGTCAGCGTTGACGATGTGATCATAAAAGCCGGTAACAGGACCATCAAGAACTTTAAACTGACACCGCAAGGGCAGTCAGTGAAATAATGTCAGATGGAGGAAAATGAGAGGCGGGTCTTCGGACCCGCCTTTTGTTTTTGCATAATTAATGCTAATTTTGAATATCGGGTAATGTCCCGGAGCCTGGAAACTGACTCCCGCATCGCGGCACTTTTTCATCTATACATTGTATGATAAATGAAAAGCAAGAGAGTACTTATTAGCCTGACGTTGCTTACAGCATCGTTACTGATTGTGATTTCATGCGCGGTCAACCCTGTTACGGGCAAGAGACAGATAATGCTCATGTCTGAAGCTCAGGAGATCGCGCTTGGCATCTCATATGATCCTCAGGTTATGGCTACTTTCGGAGAGTATGCCGATGCCACTTTGCAGTCATTTGTACAGGCAAGAGGCACAGAGATGGGTAAGATCTCCCACCGGCCCAACCTTGAGTACCATGTAAAAGTAATTGACTCGCCGGTGGTTAATGCTTTTGCAGTGCCCGGCGGTTACATCTACCTCACCAGGGGTATCATGGCCCAGTTGAACAACGAGGCCGAGTTCATGGGTGTACTCGGTCACGAGATGGGTCATATAGCTGCCCGTCACTCGGTCAGCCAGCAGACCAAACAGCAGCTGGGCACACTGCTGCTGATAAGCGGCATGATAGCATCGGAAAAATTTGCCAGTTATGCCCAGTACGCCATGCAGGGCATGCAACTTCTATTTCTCAGCTTCAGCCGTGAGGATGAACGCCAGGCTGATGACCTCGGATCAGAGTATTCGACCAAAATGGGCTACGACGGTACTCAGATGGCCGAGTTTTTCAATGTGCTGAAAAAGATGAATATGGCGGCACAGCAGGGAGGTGTACCTACCTTCCTGTCAACACATCCGGACCCGGGTGACCGTTACAATGCTGTACTGAGAAACACCAAAGCTTGGCAGGACAGTCTCAATCTGCCATCATACAAAGTCAATACAGATTCATACCTTCAGCTTATCGACGGCATCGTTTACGGAGAGGATCCCCGGCAGGGCTACGTCGATGGGAATACGTTCTATCACCCGGAGCTTAAGTTTAAGTTCTCATTTCCGGCCGGATGGACGCTGACCAATGCTCCCACACAGGTAACCATACAACCCTCCGACAGTAAGGCACTGATATTGTTTACTCTTTGCAACCAGAAGTCACTTCAGGCAGCAGCTGACTCCACGCTGGCCGCCTACGGTCTCCAGCTGCAAAGTTCAGAAAAGACAACGTTAAACGGTATGCCTATGATAGCAACGCTGTCGAAACAGCAAAACCAGGATCAGACAACAGGAACAGTAAGCACAAACGAGGTTATGTCGTATTTCATTGATTACGGCTCTCGTTATTACGTGTTCCACGGCGTCTCCGCCGAGGCTGATTTTCCTACCTATGCATCACTGATGGAAACGTCAATGAAAACTTTTAACAGGCTGACGGAATCATCAAAAATAAATGTGATACCGAAAAGGGTTTATGTAAAGAAAGTACAGCGCACGGGCACCCTGGCAAATGCTCTCAGCTACTATGGGATTAAGCAGGATATGATGCAGGAACTTGCACTGCTGAATGACCTTGAGCTGACAGACCAGGTACAGGCAGGAAAACTAATTAAGATTGTATCAGAATAAAAAATAATATTTTGGCAGAACAAACATTCAGAAGGTCAGGTTACGGAACCTGGATGGGCAGGAACAGAGCATACGTAAAGAATGCTCTTATAGCCCTTGTAGTCTTGTTTCTAATCGTAAGCTCTCTCTTCACCATCGGACCTGAAGAGGTGGGTGTCATCACCAGGTTCGGAAAATATGTGCGAAAGGTTGAACCAGGCTTGAATCTTAAAGTACCGGTAATTGAAACACTCTACAAGGTTGCCGTGGAAAGGCAACAGAAGGAAGAGTTCGGATTCCGGACCGTTAAACCAGGAATACAGACGGAGTATACCAAGGCAGGGACAACCGATGAGTCCCTGATGCTTACCGGTGATCTCAACCTGGCTGATGTGGAGTGGGTAGTACAGTACCGTATTGAAGATCCGTACAGCTATCTCTTCAGGGTAAGGGAGCCGGTGACTGCACTGCGTGACATTTCCGAGGCTTCAATGAGAGAAATAGTAGGAGACCGTACCGTTAACGAAGTGCTTACGGTTGGAAGAGCGGAGATAGCCAACAGCGCCCAGCTTAAGATACAGGAGCTGTGCACCGAATATTCACTCGGCATAAGGATAGAACAGGTGGTGCTGCAGGACGTTAACCCGCCTGATCCGGTGAAGGATGCATTCAATGATGTAAACCAGGCGCAGCAGGAAAAAGAGACACTTATCAATCAGGCCCGTTCGGAATACAACAAGGTCATACCGAAAGCAAGAGGACAGGCTGAGGAGACTATACAGCGCTCTGAGGGCTACGCCACTGAAAGAGTGAACAATGCCCTCGGTGAATCGGCACGGTTCACTGCCCTGTATGAGGAATATATCAAGGCTCCGGAGGTAACGAAACGCAGGATCTATCTTGAGACACTTGAGGAGATAATACCAGCCGCAGGCAATAAGATAATAACTGATGAGAACGGTAAGAATCTTATCCCACTCCTGCAAATGCAGTTAAATTCAAACAAGTAAACCATGCCGGCAAACAGAAAAAAACAGATAATATGGCTCTCAGCACTGCTGGTGGCCCTGCTGATTATACTCGAATGTGTTTATATGGTCAAGGAGACCGAACAGGTAGTGGTTACACAGTTCGGCAAACCTGTTGGAGAGGCCCGCACTACACCTGGACTTAAGCTTAAGCTGCCATACATTCAGAAAGCGAATTACTTTGAAAAAAGGTATATGGAGTGGGATGGTGACCCCAACCAGGTACCTACGAAGGACAAGAAATTCATCTTCGTGGATACTTATGCCAGGTGGCAGATCACCGATCCGCTCCAGTTCTTTAAAAGACTTACCAATGAACGGGGTGCGCAGTCACGGCTTGATGACATCCTCGACGGAGAGACACGTGACCATATTGCAGGCCATAACCTGGAAGAAATAGTAAGATCGGTCAACAGAACACCGGTTTCATCAGGACTTATAGGCGAGGAGACGGGAGATACCCTGGCAGATATTACTACCGGACGCCAGAATATTGAAGACATGATACTGGCCAGCGCCAATGAAAAGGCAAGTGATCTTGGAATAGTGATCCTCGACGTGAGAATCAAGCGGCTCAACTATGTCGAAGAGGTAAGAACACAGATATATGAACGCATGAAGAGTGAAAGATACCGTATCGCGGAGCGATTCCGGTCAGAAGGTCAGGGTGAAGCTTCAAAGATAAACGGCGAAAAGGAACGCGACCTGAAAACCATACAGTCGGAAGCATTCCGCAAGGCTGAAGAGATACGCGGACGAGCTGATGCAAGGGCTGCAGCCATATACGCACGTGCCTATGACAGATCAGCAGCCTCAAGGAGTCTCTATGCGTTTGTTAAATCGATGGAAGCATTACGCATGACATTCGACACAACCACTACAGTAATTCTTTCGACCGACGGTGAGTTTTACAGATACCTGAAAGATTTCAACTGATCTCCTGCATACATACTGATCTCATGCAATAATATGCCTTTGCATTTAATGTGGAAGGATATGTGCTGTTTGTCAACACCCTGCCACCATAGATCAAAATGAGTATTGTTTACGCTTCTTCCTGTAATATATTAGACGTGGGTTTAATCAGGGAGCTCAGGGATTTGAAGCTCCAGAAAGAAGAACCGGATGAAAACATATTATCAGATAACAGCGGAAGAAATAGGAATTGTAGTGCTCCGGAAAAGAAAGATTGCCAAAGCACTTCGCAGGTGGTTGCGTGAAAATGGTTTGTCCTACGAATACAACTTTTACATCCAATAATCTTTCAGGTACAGGTTCTGTTAGCAATTGTCCGGAGTAACACAGGGCCGGCCGTCATGGCCGGCTTTTTTTATTCAAGACCCGAAAAAAAGGCCGCAGTTATCCACTGCAGCCTCTTCTATCTCATGTATTATCCTGGTGCAGGTCAGCCCCTGTCGGGGAAAAGCCTGCGCCACCAGTGATATTTCTTAATTCTTGCCATAATTTTATTGCCTGCAAATATGCAAACAATTTTTTACTTCATTTATTGCAGGGCAGGTTATTTTTTAAGCAGATCACGTATTTCCTTGAGAAGAACGACTTCATCGCTGGGTGGAGGAGGTGCTGCAGGAGCTGCTTCTTCCTTTTTCTTCAGACTGTTCATGGCCTTGATGACAAAGAAGATACACAGGGCTACAATGATAAAGTCGAGAAGGGTCTGTATAAATACCCCATAATTGATGGCCACTTCTGCAACGGCAGGTTGGACTACCGTTACTCCGTCTGTGACAGCGTCATGGCCTTTCTGCAGTACAGCTTTGAGACCGCTGAAATCAACCTTCCCGAGAAGAAGGCCAAGCGGTGGCATGAGAACGTCATTTACCAGTGAGCTGATAATCTTGCCAAAAGCACCGCCAATTATGATACCTACTGCCATATCAAGCATATTACCCTTTACGGCAAATTCCTTGAATTCTTTTACAATTCCCATAATCCAATAGTTTTTAGTTAGTAAAATTGATCAGGTTAACACGATTTTCAAATATACAAAAAGGTGCGGTAAATGATTTTTAGTTTCCTAATATTAAACAAACCCCGGTTGAAAATTGTTGATTTATATTGTTTTGACTAACTTACAGAGTTCGTGCTATCTGGCAAATGACAATTTAATGATATACTAACCTTAAAATCTAAACAATTATGGCAGTACTTAAAGTAATCGAAATTATGGCTTCATCTCCCGTGAGCTGGGAAGATGCTGCAGCCACAGCTGTAAAAACGGCAGCAAAAACAGTCAAGGAGATCCGTTCCGTATACGTGCAGGATCAGAGTGCGGTTGTTATCAAGAACAAGATCACCGAATATCGTGTCAATGCCAAAATAACCTTTGAAGTTGTATAATCACTACTTACCCTCATTGGACTGATTTCGTTCATAAAAAATGCTGGCACAAAGATCTTCAAGTCGGAAGAGAAACGTGAAGAGGAAAAGGCACCACTCATTCTTGAACATATCAAAAAGTTCGGCTTTGATATCAGAAAGGTCAAAGTTGCTGTAGACGATGAAAAAGTGATACTGGCGGGTCAGGTTAACAATCTTTAGGACAAGAATAAAATAATAGTTAACGCAGGAAATATTAACGGCATTTCTGTGGTTGAAGATCATTTGCTCACTATCAGGCCTGAGCCCGTTGAACCACCTGAGTCTGAAAAACAGTTTTACACGGCAAAAAATGGTGATTATCTTTCTAAGATCGCAAGGGAAGTCTATCGAGATGCAAAGTAGTATCCGGTTATCTTTAAAGGTAACAAGACTATGCTGAAGGATCCCGACCTTATTTACCCCGTACAGGTACTGGTAATACCGCCGCTGATATAGAGAACAGTTTATTCTTAAATCATCTTATGCAGAGACATTGCCTGCAGCGTCTCTGAATATCTTAACGTATTTTTTCAGTATTCTTTTTATATTTGCCGCCGTGAAACGGATGCGAACCATATCTCCTTACATTGCATTCCTGCTGATGGTGCTTCTTCTGTCAGGCAGCATGGGTTTCACTCTTATAAGGCATACTTGCCAGTACTGTGGCACAGAGCAATTCTTTGCCTCCGTCACCCCCTTGAGTGACAATGAGTATTGCTGCTGCCATGAAAAAGGAAATATACAAAACCAGACTGACAACTCTGAAATGATGATCTCTGATGACTGCTGCAGTCATGAGTCAGAGCGCATGGTCACCGACGAGCTTGTACGCAGCGAGGTTCAGAACGAGATAGTGCCTTATTTTCTCGCAGCAGCCGTCGTTGCCGTCATCCCTGAACACT